>FSSH01000605.1_pt1 | contig 36664 bp, 24 predicted proteins | sample 1166101 | NCBI WGS metagenome assembly FSSH01 (sample SAMEA32972668, study PRJEB13176) | freshwater metagenome | biome: Drinking water system; feature: Biomass in drinking water that filtered by 0.45 um membrane; material: drinking water | place: USA | collected 2012-12-20 | depth 0 m
CCGTAATACATCCAGAACATCGGCTCGTCGGCCGTCGCAATATCCTTGGGCAGTTTCACCCAAATCAAAGCCATCTCATTGAGCGGATCGATTTTTTCGATGTAAAACTTCAACGGGGTCTTGTCGTCACCGGCCATGAAGCGCAAATCCTTGCCGTTCTCACCCAAATCGGCGAAGAAACTGAAATTGCCGGTATGCAGGCGCACCAAAACCAAACCTTCCGCCACCGGTTTAACGCCGGCTTGCTGCAACTGCTGGGCGTCGATGGTTATTTTCTTTCTATAGCCCCATTCATCGTTCCACCAGGCTTGTGCCAGGCCGGGCATCATCAACAGGGTGATCACTAAAAAACCGATTCGTCTCATGCTTACTCTCAGATCAAAATTTATACGGCAATTATCACAAGGGTTTTTTACATGATTATGACGAGGCAAAGGCTATCGAAAAATTCGCAAAAAAAGCTAACTCAGCCCCGTTGGTTTTCCGTGTTTGTAGGGTTGAAAGATTCGACCTGCCTGTCTAAGCCCCGTGCTCAGGCCGAATGAATTCGGCCCTACTGGCTATGGATACGTTGAAAGGTTACAAAAAATGCTTGGCCGCTTGATCTCTAAGCAGTAGCCAAGCAGATTCAAAACCGCAACATTGATAGACGTGTGCTTAAGACTATTCACCAAAACCCAAGATATCCACGCTCAAGATACCCAAGGTGTTGGTCGCGGCCTTAGCCATTTTTTCAGCGGCTTCCTTGCCAACACTGCCGGTACTATCCAGCGATTTGCCGACCGCCGCCGCCACGTTACTGACGCCGGTCAAACCGGCCGCGACACTGCCGGTGGCTGCGACCGGCACACCCACGGCAGAACCACCGATATCGATATTATCGGCGCCGACGATGGCGGTTGCCGCCAGCGTAATGTTATTGCCTTTAATGCCCGCCTCACCAGCGTCGATGATGCCGCGCGGCGCGAACAACAACACGTCGCCTACACCAACCGTTCTGATACCGCCGCCCTGTAATACCGGCGATACTTCCAGCACCGGCATACCCGCCGCATCGTAACTGACTTTAAGCGGCGGAGCCGCCAACGCGGTTTTCGCACTCTGGCCGGCATCGACATCGTCTTCGGTTGAGCCGCCCATAATATCGCCGTTACCCAAAGTCACTACGCGCTGAATGTTTACGTCAATGCTATTGCGAGCCAGAAGATTAGCGTCGCCTTGTTTTTTCACGATCACGCCCAACTCATCGTCGTCTTTTGCCAAGCCAATATCGGCGGTCGCCAAACCCACGGTGATGCCGCCATTGGGAGTAAACAGATTGGCATCACCGCCGTCCTTGGTTTGTATCGAACTCAAGAACAGCGAAATATTGCCCAGCTTGGGCCTGACCAGTTCGCGGGCGTCGTCTTTCTCCCGGTCGCTAGCACTGGCAAAGGTTTTACCCTGCCGCGCCAACTCCGCCTCGATTTTTTGTTGTAACGCGGCATTCAGACTGTTCAAGATATTGCTGGCGCTGGTATCGGCGTTGACCACTATGCCGTTCGCGGCATCAACGCGGTAATCGCTATTGCCTGCCAATAAGGTGGTACCGGGGAACAGTGACTCGATGGTGGCCAGCAATTTTAGCTCGGCCAAATCCTGAGCCTGTTTGGTTGTAGCTTTGGCCAGCGTGGTGGCATTGGCTTTCACTTCCTGCAAAAACACGTTTTGCACGACACTTAACAGCTTGCTGTCCAGCCGGGCCTTATCCACCGTGGATAGCCCGCTAAATGCCAGTTTGGCCGACTCGACGCTTAACGACGGGTCGCCGGTAATGTCGCGCATTTCCTGCACGAACAGATTGAGATAGCGCTGATTTTCTAGGGCGTATTTGCCCGAATTGGTCATAAACCCTTCGGCAAAACCATTGCTGTTCAGCGCACCGCCAGCCAAACCGGCAATCACGGTAATGTTGGCACCGTCATCCGCCAGCGCGGCGTTTGATTGATCGCCCGAAGATGTAATGCCGATAGACGATCCCAAATTCACATCCCGGCCCGCTAGCGCGGTTAATTGTCCGGGACCGGCCACGTCTATGCCTTGGTCGGCTTCGATGATATTGCCGGTATCGGGGTGAATATTGATCGTGTAACGAATATCCCGGCCGGCATTAAAGATACTGACAGCGTCTGCGTTGTTATGTTGAATATTGAAAGTGGCGCGGACAATATCCTTACCGGCGCTGACCTCTGCCGGCTTGGCCAATACAAACACCATATCGTCGTCGATACGGCCGATATTTCCGGTGCCGGTGCTAATCAACACCGGATTTGGATCATTGGCGTGCAGCGGCGTGCTGGCATGTATCGCGGTGGGCGACTGCGGTTGCTGAATATCCAGCACCTTCAGCACATTGTCCAAGTCGGTTAAGGAAGACCCGACGAAGGGCAATGCGGCGCTCGGTAAGGCGGTAGGTTCCGCATCGCTCAGAATAATCCGCGGATTACCCTTGCCGGTTAAATTCTTAGCCGCGAATAACTCCAAACCACCTTGCGCGGACGGATACAGCGTGAAGCTCTTGTCCACGGCAATATTGCCGTTCAGTGCGTAGGCATGCAGGCCGGCGGGATAAACCAAAAAGCCTTCGGAAATATTGGTATTGGTGGCCTTCTTCAAGCTGGCGATGTCGTTTTCCAGGCCAAGGTCGCCGGAGAGCGTGGTCAATGTCACATTGCTGTCGGTACTGTAGCGGAAAAACCGATTCGCCGAGCCATTGATCAAATCGACCGAATCCGGCAAGGTCACGAACATCGGATCGACAATCGCTTCCAGCGCCATGGACTTGCCTGCGACTACATTGAACTGCGCATCGCCCAAAGCCAGTATCGGATTCAGCCCTTTGTTGGTACCGGCTTTCAGCGATCCGTGCGCATAAATATCTGCCGCACCGCCGTCCACATAAAACACCCCGCCGGCGATATCGCCACCTGCCTGCAATTGCAGATTACCGCCGCCATTCACTTCAACCACATTGGTCTTAAACGTGATAACAGTGGCATCCGCCACCGGCGTATCCCTTTCGCCTACCTGTTTACCGGTAGTGGGGATCATCACCGACAAGTCTTCGACATTTCCGCCCGCGCTAATGCTGACGTTACCGCCGCCAAAGGCTGTTACGCTTTGCTGATGCTGACGAGAAAAGCCGCTCGAGTCGCTGACGCCCAAGGCCACGCCCCAGGCAGTCGGACGTTCCGAGTTGAATTCCGTACTGTGCTGATTACTATTGGACCAGTCACCGGTGCGCACCAACGCATCGCTGAGTAATTGCGAGCTAGGTTTGGCATCGATATCGCGTCCGACCTGAATACTGATGTCGCCGCCATCCAAGGGATATTCGGCGTAAAACAACGCGGCCAAATCCGGCCCGCCGCTACCCCAGCGCTTGGCGTCATCGGCATCCGCTCGGCCCGCCGTATAGATTGCCGAGTTTTGATTACCGTAGACCAGATCGCGCGCCGCGCGAATCTCAATATCGCCGGTACCGGTCCGCACGCTGACATCGTTGGCTAAACTGACGTCACCGCGACCGGCATTCGTCAACAGACTGGCAGAGGCCAGCACCGCCATCGCATTCGCGGAATTCAAATCAGCGCCGCCGATCAGTTGGTAACTCCAAGAAGCACCGGTTTGCAAATAGTCGCTGACGTTGATCGCTCCAAAACTTGCGGAATTCAAAACGCCGGTGGAAAAACCATCGCTCAAATTGGCATTGATCAACAAATTACCTTGGGCTCTAAGTGTTAACACCCCAACCAGATCGTTATTCGCGCCATAACGCCAGGCTTCTCCGCTATCGAGTTTTCCCAAGTCCCAGGTCTCGGCGATGGTCAAATTGCCGCTGCTGCGAACTTCGACGCCGGGGATGATGGTGAAACCCGCGCCAAAGCGGCTGGTAGCAACATTGGCCGCCGCCAAGTCGGCCATATAGGCCAGATTGTCGTTATGCATCGCCTGCTGTTCAGTGGCGGCGATACTGCTGTGGTTATAAATACGCGCGCCTTCAACACTGACATCGGTATCGCCAACGATAGTGCCGGCGGCAATGGCTTTGACGTTAATGTCCGCCAGACCGTCGCCGTCGGTATCCTCGCGATCAGCACGTAAATACACCTCGCCTACCGCGCCGGCTCCAGCCGCCGCGACGTTGATGCGCGCGCCGGGCTGGATCTCAATGCCCGCGCCATCTGCCGTCACCCCATCGATAGACGACAAACTGACCTTGCCGCCGTTGCCATTCGCCGCTTGCGCGTTCGCCAGAATCAATGCCGAGCTATTCAGCGTCAGCAGATCTTCAGCTGCCAGCGTAACCGAACCGCCATTCGCGCCCGTAGCATCCAGGGTGCCGACAATGCTGATATTGCCGGTGTCGGCGCTCAAATTAATCGCGTTAGCATTCACGGTTTGCGCCGCATCGACAACGATATCGCCGCTACGCGTTCTCAGTTCAACGGCACCGCTAAACCCGGCGGCGGTAAACACCGCATTCAAAGCACTAAAGCCGCCGGCGCTCAAACTGCCGGTATCAATGGCGACTCGGCCACCGTTTGCCTTGCCGACGCCATGAGCATCGATAAAACCGTTGAATTGCACCTGACCGGCGCCAGCTTGCGCGGACAGTAAACCGGCAAGCATCTCGGCGTTAGCGGCGTTTAATAGCAGCTTGCTGCCGGCTTCGGTGCTGACATTGCCAAGCTGAGAACTCAAACTGATTTTGCCACCGGACAGATTCACCGGCTTGCTCAGACCGGCATAAGCCACCGCACCCGATACATTGATCAGTGCATTACCGCCCAAGGTCACATCACCCTGCAAGGCGTTCATGGACACGTTACCGGTTTGATACAACAAGGCCGTGTTCAAACCAATGCTATCGGCTTCCAACACTAATTGCGCAGCTATGCCTTGGGTGCCGGCGGTTAGCGTCTGGCTGCCGCCCGTGAGAGACAAGCCATGACCACTGGCATTAATAATGGTTTTGGCGCCATTCTCGGCACTGACAAACGGCGTATTCACGCTGAGGTCGGCCAATGAAGTTAAAGTGCTGTCACCCTTGCCCAACATGCGCTCGCCGGCATTAACATTGATTGCGGCAAAACCCGACAGCTGGAATTTACCTTGATCCAGCAGCAACTGTTGCACATTGATATTCAATACCCCGCTGCCGTCACCCGCCAAAGCACTACCCGTAGACTTGCTATTGGCAATACTCAGGGTTTTCGCGTTCAAAGACAGGGTTTTTCCGGCATTGGCTTTACCGGCCAGACCCAAGGCATCAATGCGTAAATCGCCGAATTGAAAAGGTTGACCCAGCGCATCGGTTTGCAACAATTCCCCAAACAAATTAACCATACCCCGGCTGCTCAACACCAACTCGTCAACGGCCAAGTGCGAGAGCTGATTATTATCCAGCGACAGGCCGTTCGTTACGCCGGCGGTCTCGCCGAGGTTGATGGTTTCCGCGCCCAGATATAAGGAACCGCCGGCCAGATTCAGTTCGCCGGCCATTTTGGTCCGCCGTGTCGAGTCCAGCGCCACCGAACCCGCGCCGGCCGAAATTACCGCGCCGGCACTTATGTTTAGATCGCCTTTCAAGCCTTTAGCGCCGGTACGGTTGATCGTTGCCTGTTTGCCCGCCGACGCGCGCAGCAACGCCCCGTCGCCGTTCAGCTCAAGCACCGTATCGCTGTCGGTATCCGCGACCGCGCCGCTGGCTTCGATTTTGGCGCCCTGTTCAAGGGTGACATTTTCGCTGGCGGCCAGCAAGGCCTCCGGCGCTTTCAAGGTAGTGTTTTCGGCTACCGTCACCGACTTGGCGATGACATCCAGCTTGGTGTGGCCGGTCGCTGCGTCAAAGCTTCTCACCGCACCCAGCAACAAGCTATCCACTCTAAATTTATCCAGGTCGCTAACTGACAATTCGACATCGTCGGTCGCAGCGGTAGCGCCCAAGACCAATTTATCCGCCACGATATCAACCAAGCCGCCACGTCCGCCCTCGACCACATCAGCCACCACGGTGGGTAGCTCCAGACGGGTTTTGGCGTTTAGCACCAATTGTCCGGCATCTTGCGGCAGACGCGGAATCGCCAGTTCTTTGTTTACCGCCCTATCCGCGAAAAATTGGTTGGCCGAGCTGATGTTGTATTCGCTGCGGGTTTTGGCGATGCTGCCCGCTTCGACCACATACTCGGACCAATATTGGTCGCGGATGTCTGTTCCCGCGATAGTCCGGTAACCGCTGACGACAGACGCACCATCGACTCGGGTTCTACTGGTACCGGGAATCGCATTGGCGCTGCCGGCGACCGGCGACACCAAAAATGCATTCGGCAGCAAGGCGTAACGAGCCGGCAACAGCGCATAGTAGCCGGCGGCAAGTCCGCTACCGGCACCGATGTAAACACTGTCGCCGATCTTCAAGCCGGATTCGGGAAACGATTTGGGGTCGAACGGCGAATAATCGGACACACCCGGAACCACCGCAAAACGTTGATCCGAAGCCAGCACATCCAGCGAACCGCCGTCGCCTGGAATGAACTCAAAACCCAATAAATCGCCGCCACCGGATAAATCCACTAAAGCACCGTCTTCCCGGCGGATTTGCGAGGCTTTAACGGTTATTTTTTTCTCGGGGCTTTCAAACACCCGTTTTTTATCGGTGTCGGCCGGTTTCAAATCCGGGTTGACCACGTTCAGGTTGTTGCCGGTGCCGGCCAAAGGCAACAGCCATTCCAAACCGCCCTGCGTCACACCCAACGGGATGATTTGCCCCTTGGCAGAAACCGACGTAATGCTGTCGGCACCGAAGGTCACCGTTTTTGTCGCTTCCAACACGATCTCGCCCAATGGTGCGGTCAGCACGCCGTTTTGGACGATACTCGGTCCTTGCACTGTCAAACTACCCAAGGCGGACAACACCGGCGCGGCGGCGTTAGCGCTTTTGTTGAAAGTCACGGTGCCATCCGGATCGCCGGCGACAGCCAAGGTAAACTCGGTCAAGGAGGTGGGATAAACCTGTGCCGCGGTCAGATTGAGCTTGGAAAAGGTTTTAAATTCACCGACAAAATCCAGTTCCCGGCTGTCGATCCGAATGCCTTTCAGGCGAATATCGCCGTCAGCGGCAAGATCAACAGTATTAAAACCGGTTGTTACCGAGCCACCGACCAAATCGATCAAATCGGCATTAACCGCCAGCCGGCCATCGCCGTTGCTGGCTTTCAATATTGGTGCTCGATAGGTGTCCGAACCCAAGGTGGCGGTGGTGGCGGTGATTTGCACATTACCGGTATCGGCGGCGGTTTTCCGCTCCCAACCGAAATTAACCGCATCCAAAGCAATAGCATTATTCAGTTGTAGATCGACATCGCCTGTAAAGCGAATCTCGCCTTTCTCGCCGGATACGGCCAAATCCAGAGAGCTAAAACCGGCCTCGCTAATTTGCTCGGCGGCCAGATAGCCGATGCCGGTCAACTGGTCGCCGGGGGCGTCCTTCGCAGGCAAAGAATCGCCGGGCTTAGAAAAGGCTGCGGAAAACGCTACATTGCGTTCCTGGGAGATTTTCAAAATGCGCGGCGCGCGCGGGAAGATAGAGTTTTCTATATCCGAATCGCGGCGATTGTCCACGTTCAGAAACACCGACAGTTTGCCGCCGGAGGTGCCGGGCGCTGCGCCGCCTCTGGCTTGCATATCGCCGTCCAGAAACGCGCCTTCGGCGGCGGACACATTAATGCTGCCGGCATGCGAACCTACCAAGGTGGCCGCATAAGCCGCACCGATCGCGGCAGGATTATTAACCGGTAAATCCAGAGTGGCTTGACTACCGGAAACATTAATCAAGGAACCGGCCTGGGAGGCAAAAAAGCCGCGCTGAGCATTGACGATCACCTTGCCGCCGTCGAAGACCTTACCGATACGCCGGCCCAAGCCGTCCATGGTGATTTGGCTGCCGCCCGACACATCAATACCGGCAGTGCTGCCCAGCCAGATGCCTTGATCCTGCCGGTATTGCGGATCGACGTCACTTTGATCGGGAATGATATTCAGCGCCACAGTACCGCCGGGCGCAACGATGCGGCCATCCAGCACCAGCGACGAGTCGGATTCCAGCGTGACGCTGCTTAAATCGTCGGCGTTAATCGTTGCGGTAGCAGCCACAAGCAAATTGCTGTTGGCATTAATCCCGGCGGCATGATCGGCTCGCAAGGTCAATTTGCTGGGTGCGCGCAGTTCCGGCAACAAGGTCGTCAAATCCGAGAATGCTTCGATACCGTCGGCGTTGGCCTGTTCCAGATAGGTGTTATTTAGTACTCTGTTCTGTTGGCGCAGCTCTATATTGGCGCCGTCTTCCACCGTCAATCCGTTCAGATTTGCGCCGATATCGAACTCGGCAAACCCGCCTTCGCCGAAAAACGTAGTGGCAATTTGCAAAGGCTGCACGCTGTCATCGTTTCTGCTCGGGGTTTCTTCCCGACGAATAGCGACCGCGTTGGCTTTTACCGTAAAGCCGCCGCCTTGTTGCATGGCATAGGCGTGCATAACGCCTTCCATCAACACGTTGGCGCCGGCGTTGTCTATGGCAGGTTCCGCGACCAACACAATGCCGCCCTCTTGCAAGGTGTCGCCCTTGCCCGTGGTTCTTTGCGCTTTACCGGCTTCCAGCCTGCGGTCTTCGTGCAACCAGGCGCCGGCGCTGATGTCGATCAAGCTGCCGGCCCGCAAATTCACGCCGCCACCGTTACCCTTGGCCTTGGCGATAAAGGTACCGCCGTCTATCGCCACCGTCTTGCCGTCAAGATTCTCCGGCTGGGCGAAATCGTTAATCCATTCCCCGCGCAAATCGATTATCGCACCGGAAGCCAGGTTAATCTCGCCTTGCAGCCCCGGCGCATTGGTCTCGGCGGTTTCCAGTTTTACCGTTGCCCCGGCACCAACGATATTGCCGCGCACGTCAACCGCGCCGCCTTGTAACGTCAGATTGCCGCCGGCGGCCAAGCGCAAGGTCGCATTATCGGCGACGCTGATTTTGCCATTGGTTTTAAACACTGCATTGCGCACGCCGCCGTCGATGAGCTTGTTGGCATCCAAGGCCATAGCCATGGCCAAGCCGTCATCCCCGACCGGCAACACCTCGTCGATATCGACATCGATGCTGTTTTGCACGCCGGCGGAGAAAATCAACGCCTGCGCATTGTTCAGCGTAAACGCGGTATCTACCGTCAGACGGCTGCCCTTGGCCTGCTCGGCCAGCGTCCGCTGCCGCCTGCCGTTGGTGGTTTTACCCAATAGCTCGCCGTCTAAAATAGCACTGTTAGCTCTAACCATTAAGCTGCCGGCGTCCTGGCCCTCGACATAACCCGGTTCGAAACGCGCCAGCGTGAACGGACCGTCGATTTTCCAGACTTTAGTGATGCCCCATTTTTGGTATTTTTTCACCACCTCGCCGTAAATCGCCTCGTAAGGCACTAGAGGATCGGCTTCGCTAATATCCACCAAGCGGCCATTGGCTAGCAGCTTACTGGTGGTAATAAACCCATCCAGATAAGTAATCTCCCCACCGGAAAAGTCCAGAACCGCGCCTTTTTCCAGGATCACATCGCCTTCGGAGTTAAGCGCAATCTCGCCGCCATTAACCATCCGTTCGGCGACCGTGCGACCAATCCCGGCCACGGTAGGCGCAATATCGGTCAGCGGCGTACCTTCGCGGATATCCACCAGCACGGTCTTGCCTTTTAATATGCCGGTCTTTTGCAGCGGCGCGTCTTTCAATTCGAAGTTGCGCAATTCCACTTCCAGGACGTTGCTCTCCATGGTTCGAACCACTTTATCGGTGCCGGACACATCGATTTTCGCGCCGGCATCGATCAGGATCCGGCTATCGTTTTTTAGGCTGTTGTCGGCAACGGGATTTAACGGCGATTTAGTCGCGGTGATGTTAACCTTGCCAAAAGGTGCGTTGATTTCCGCGCCGGACTGCAAATGCACCTTATCAGCCATAATCTCGACACGAGATGGCGGTTGGTCCTGATCTTTGACTGCGGTTTTCTCTACCAACACCTTGACGGTTTCGCCGGATTCCAGGGTTTGGGTTTCCTCGATGTATTCCACCTCAGGCAGAATCTCGGTGGTACTGCCCTCGCCCAGAGTCACTTGCGCCGAACGGCCCAAGCCATCGCCTTTATCCGTGGTGCGGGTGGTGGCCTTCGCGGCGATAACAGTCTCGCCGCCTTCGGTTTTGGTAGTAAAACCTTCCCGCGCCAACAGGCGGATAGTGCCGTTGACGTTGGTGGAGGTGGTTGCGGATACCTTGCCGCTTTGTTTGACGGCAAAGCCCATCAAAGTGACATTGCCGCGATTGGCAGCGATGTTGCCCAAGTTCTCCACCTTGCCGCCGGTTTCGACTTCCACCAGCAAGCCGCGCACGTCGTTATTGGTTCTGTCATCGGCAGTGGGAGCTTCCTGCAAGTACACCTTGTCGGTGGCCGCCGCCATAATCACCTGACCGCCGGGCGATTCCACATCGCCTTTGTTCATGATGCTCGGAGCAATCACCAGGATGCGGCCGCCCTCGCTGGACTTGATCCGCGCTCCACTTTCCACTTTGATCTCTATGGGCACTTTTTGACCGTCGGCATCCAGTTTGAAACTGCCATCACCGTTTTTTTGATAAAAATCGCCGGAGCCTACAAAAGCGGCGCGACCATCCTTGGAAACAGTGCCTATGGTTTCTTTATCAAAGGTTTTTTCGAAACTAACATCCATCGTCGAAGCCACCAAACCACGGGCATTGACCACGGAATCCCTACCGAACACGAAGCCGTTTTTATTGACCAGATATATCTGGCCGTTGGCGGTTACCGAGCCCAAAATCTGGCTGGGATTTTTGCTGGGATCGACGATTTTGTTTAGGGCGATGGCGCTGGCGCTGGGCTGTTTGAACTCGACGGAACTGTCGGCGCTGACATTAAACTTATCCCAATTCAGAATAACCCGGTCGGTTTCCTGATTAATGGTCATATTATTACCGACTACGGAACGGTTGGCGCCGCCCATGCTGGCCCAGACCGCGCTGGGCACCGGTAATTCGGCGCAGACCGGCGAGACAAAAGCGATCAGCATACTGCCGGCGACTGCCGACTTTACGCAAGCCGCAATGGGATTTAATCTGAAAAATACCGCGTCGTCATGCTGGTGCTGTTGTCTATTAGTCATAATATCGCCTGTGCCAATCGAAGAAACAACCGCATAAAAATCGGTTGGCAACCCGGCTGTCTTGACTGACAAGACCCGCGGCTTTCCGCCCCCGCCTCGCAACGGGTTTAGCAATACTTAAATGAATCGATAAAAATTATAAAAATAACTTTTAACTACCTAAATAACCGTTTAATTCAGAATAAATACTAATTTAAAACAGCCGCATAATAACTGTACAAAAGTAGTATCAAGGCAATATAAAATATTACATATTTATTACATGAAATAGATTTGTAATAAATATGTAATATTATTAAGCGAAACCTATAATCTAAAATAATCGTATTGCCCGCAAAAGCGGCTGCCCAGGGAAATCCACAACCTGGATTCGCTGCGGGGTCTGCGGCTCCCGCATACGCGAGAATGACGAGTTTTTTAGAGACCCTCTAGGGAGTCACTGATAGTGCCTTTTCCCTCAGCAGGCTGTCGTAAACACGCCTAGCCCGGAAGGCAATACCGTTAATTCTTAAGGGTCCGCGTAGGGTGGATAAGCCTTGCGCATCCACCACGATTGCCGGATGCGCTTCGCTTATCCAGCCTACGATTCATTAACGCTGTTTTGACTGAATAATTAAGACCGGAGCGAATAACCCAAAGACACCAGTTAATTCGCTCCCGTCTTCCGCAACCATTCAGCGGCCGCACCCTAAAATTGTGTAGCAATCCTAAAGTCCACCCGGTTCTCGCCGCGCCTGACAGTGCCTTGATCCAGCAGCGGAATACCGAAATCAAACTCGCCTTGCACATGCTTAAACATATCGAAACGTAAACCCACCCCGGTGCTGGCCAGTGCCATTTCGTTGGCGTTGCCCGGTAAGGCGTCGACAATCCAGCCCTTGCCGGCATCGACAAACACCAGTGCCCGCATTTTGTCGAACTCGTCCCATGCGTCCGGCACCAGCCTTGGGCTATACCATTCCAGCGAGGCGGTCACGCCGTCATCGGATAGCGCATTGGTTTCCAAATAGCCGCGCACGGTTTGAAAACCGCCCATCGAAAATTGCTCGTTACTGATCAGCGGCGAATCGGTAATCTGTCCGGACATCCGCGCCGCCACTTCCATACCCCACGGCAGGTTATGCCGATAGTCCATGCCGCCGCTCAGATAGATAAAATTGGATCTGGCTAAAAAGCGCTTGTCGGCAAACTGCTGCTCATCGCTGCCCAAGCCGCGTATCGCAAAATTGACCCCGACATTGAAAGACAACAAAGACTCTGCATCGCGCAAATTGCCGCTGTACTGCGCCATGAATGGCAGATAACTGATGGGGGTTTTTAAGGTATCCGAACCCAATAAATTCAAATCTTCTTTAAAGTCCTTGTAATCGACGCCCAGCGTCGCGGTATGCGTGTAATTGTTTAGCGTCTTCAGCGGCGATACAAAACGCGCGCCATAAATATCACCGGTACCGATCACCGATAAAGCACCGGCGCTGGCGATTTGCGACGTGGAGGACGAACTGACCGCGTATAGAGCAAGACGCTTGTCATCGTCGATGATGGGCATTACATAACTACCCACCAACACTTCTACCTCGTCCGGATTTTCCGGCGAGGTTTGATACATGAACGAGGCGCTATGAAATTTTTGCCAGAGATTGTCGTAACGCAGCGATACCAAAGTCCGTAACCGGCTGGTGTTTTGCGTATTGCGGGAATTGACTTCCACTTTGCCGTGCAAGGGCAATTCGTCTTTAACTTTGAGATCCACTTCCAGCGTACCCGGCGTTTCACCGGCCCGCAGCACCGGCACCACGCTCCTATCCTCGCTCTCGCCCGCCAATGCGGTCAGCTGTTCCTGCATTTTCGGCAGATTGGGCACATTGCCTTCCGCCAGCTCCGGCACCTTGGCTTTGATGGCACCCAGCGAGAAGTAACGGGAATCGGTGACTCGCAAACGCGATACCTTGCCTTCCGTCACCTGTAAATACACCACGCCGCCCACCACGTTTTGCTCGGGAATATCGACGGAGACGGTTTGATAACCTTTACTGCGATACAGCTCTTCCAGTGCGCTACGCGCTTCTTCCACGGTATCGATGGTTTTTTTCGGGCCTAAAAACCGGTAGACGCACCGTTCTACCAATTTCCGGTCCAATAAAGTGCTGCCTTTCAGGCGCAGCTCAAGTAAATCGAATTGATTGCCGGCTTCTTCCGCGCAGACCAACGCACTAGCCGTCAATAACACAGCCGCCAACCCAAAACGGACCGAGCCTAAAAACAAATGTTGTTTCATTTCACCCATCGCAAAAAAAGACAGCCTCCGCAAGCGAAGGCTGTTTGTATTCAATGCGCATCCTTGCGCGAACCTCCAGCTATTACACTAAAGGTTTGTTACATGCTGATTACATCGGTTTGCTGGTGTTGGTAGATGATTTGATAACCGGCACTTGGCAGTTGCTCAAAGAACCCGCAGCAGCATGCGAGTAAGGCATAACAGGTGAGTTGACGTTTAACGTGTCGGTAAAGTTGTTGCCGTTACCGATAGCCAAATAACCTGATTGACCGAATGGGTGAACGAAACCAATGTTCAATTCAGTAGCCAGAATAGTTGGTGAAGCTGCGTCGGCAGCGATTTTAGCGATGATGGTGGATTTATCAGCGCTGATAGCTTTACGCCATTGGAAGGTTTGCTCAACCCAATCCATGTACTTGCCTCTGAAGGCTTGTTCCAGAGTCGGTGCTACACCGTCAACTTTAATGAAGCGGTAATGCTTGGCATGTGTGGCATTGTTTTCCAAGCTTTGTTGACCGATAGCCCATGCTCTATTACCGGCAGTGTTAACTGCGGTGTTGAACACGTCAGGGTTAGTTGTGGTGATTTGTTTAGCAACCGCTTCACCGTCGGCAAAGTCTTCCAAACACAGTTCCATATCGCCGGAACCACTGATTTCATGCTTCACAGGGCCTGCCAATGGAGAACCCGGCCAATCAGGATTCAAACCAGCAGAACTGCAAGGGTTGTTCAAGAATTTGACGTATTGTTGCGCGCCGGTTCCGGAACCATCGATACGTTTGCAGTAATGCACTTTGGTATCGTTAGGGGTAACCGCTCTGACGGTGCCGTCTGAATCGGTGTAGTTCAAACCCGCTGTCAATGCGGTTAAGGCAGTACCGTTAACTTTAAACTCAGACCATCTTTTGATCTGACCGGAGATCAATTCAGCCACTTGCTGTTTGCTCAAGCTAGGCATACACGCTTCGGTGTAAGCGCCCGGTGCGCAGCTGCCGCCAAAACCGGCCAACAGGTTTTGCGCTCTTTGCAAAGCCACATACAAGTTATCGGAAACCGGCACACCAAATACCAAAGCAGCCGCAGGTACCACGTTCAGAGCAGCGTCGGCAGCCACTGGATCAACCGCAGAAGCGTTTGAAGGTTTGTTAGGACCGACGAACAATTTTGGTTCGACATCGGAGATACCGGCATCGGACACTACGTTAGTCAGGTTAGCGCCGCTGGCGTTGCAAAACCAGGTATTGGTCGCGCCTTGTTGGGTGCAGTTACCGTTGTCGATACGCATAGCAGCAATCGCTACGCCGTCGATCAATGGGTTAACACCTTGAGCAGAACCGCCTGCGGAACGTTTGTGGAACAATACTTTAGCAGTCGTTGCCGCTGCGCCGTTAACGGTCAGGCCGGGTACGTTAGTAGAGTTCAGTGTGCAAAAATAAGCGCTATGCGCTTTACCTTCGGCACCGGCTGTAGCGTTGTCTTTGTAAACGTCCAACGTACCGGCGTCGCACAAATTAACAAACAATGCCGCCAAGGCTTTGTCTTGCGCGGTAGCACCGGACATAAAGATTTCGATATCCGGCGTAACGCTAGGCGCATGTGCCAATGCACCTTGCGAGAAACCTGCCAGAGAAGCCACTGCGATAGCAGCAGACAATAATTGCTTTTTCATTGTATATCTCTCAATTGATTAAATTTAAAGTTTGAGCCGACCCGTTCATGAAGGGGGAACCAGCGAAACAGAATCCGGCCGACTCAAGACACTTTCGGGATTAAACCGCCAGCGATTTACGACGCGTTGCGCGCAGTACGCCCATCAAACCGGCGCCGAACATCCAAACCGCAGCAGGCAGTGGCACAGCGGCAGGTGCAGCGGTGTAAGTCAATGAACCCACGTTACCGCTGAATGAAAAATTCCATGTGCCTGGGAAAGTTTCTAATTCGCCGGTATCGAAATCGTCGGCGTTGACTTTTTCATGAACAAACGCCAAAGCAGTGCCCAACTGACCTTGTGCAGTAAAAGGCAACGCAGTTTGGAAATCGTTACCATAAACTGCGGTATAATCTTGTTGACCGACAGTTTTGAAGGTACTCAAGTTGTTGCTGTTAGCATCTTGAGTTTGGATATAACTAACCAAGTCATTCCATTTGCCCTGTGTGTTGCCGATCTGAGCAGCGTTCTCATCAAATGCCGCAGGAGAAGGAACTACCGACGTTGTGTAGAAACCAAATTTAGGCAGGTCAGTCAGGTCAGCCAGGATCCCATGACCACCAGAAACACCCCAAGCAACGTTGTTACCCGCAGTGTAAGCAGCAGCGAACGATTGGAAGTTGTTGTCGCTCAGTGTGAATGACAATGGTTGGCTAGGGTTAGCCAAAAATTGTTCAACAGTGATACCCAAATCCAATGTAAATGAGTTTTGCGCTGTGTAGTTAACCAGGTTAAACAAAAACTCGCTACCGTCTGCTGTTGCATCGCCGATAGCTTGGATACGCGCTTCCGCGGCACCTGAAGCGGCCGCCGCCAATACTGCAACTGCTAACAATTTTTTAGACAATTTCATTATTTAAAACCTCATGTTTAAAATTCGATTAAATGACATAAGGTGACAGCCCAGCCGTCTTGACCTGCAAGACCCGTGACTTTCCGTCCCCGCTTCACAACGAGTTTGGCTTTTACACGCTTTAGATCGTACTCGACGCCATCTAACATCCTAACAGCGCCGCCTTGTTGCCCCCGCTACCATTTTCCCCCTAGCCTCCTCCCTATCCTCTTCCGTAGCCGCTCCCTGTCCGTGCCGTCCGTGTTCCCTAGTTACTCCCGAATCCTTGTTAAACTGCCTTATCCCGGCACCTCAACTTGGTGCGAATTATTCCAGAGCAATAGCGGCGTTTCGGTTACAGCATTGTTAAATTCACGTGACATGTAATACATCTGTATTACAAAACCGACCGCTAACACGGAAATTCAGCTGATGATCGGGTGAGGGCGTTGTGAAAGTTAAGATTTTGTTTGCGGGCGTTGCCTCACTGCCATTTAGCTAAGGAAGAAGCCCCTTCTCCCTCCGGGAGAAGGTTGGGATGAGGGAATCTAAATAAAGCTATTTTCATGAATTGCCGTGAGCTCTCGATATCAAGGCCCTTTCTGACTATTGAGTTAGTCCGGCCAAACCCAAAAAGTCAGTCATGCCTCCCGGAATGCAGACATCCAGTGCCATGGATGGCAAACTTCGAGCTATACGTGCAATCTCGATTCGGCATTCAAGGGAACGCAGACGCCTCGCGACCGCGCAGCGAATCAGCGGCGGCAAATAGGCTCGCGCCTGCGCGGGAGCGACGATACCCGAGGGCAGGCTAAACCACGCCCAGCAAGACTTTGGCATTAACAATACCCTCAGCATCGGCCGGTTTTTCGACATCGATTTGCAGTACTTGCAAGCGGTGTTTGCTTTCCAGAATCGCCAGCCAGGACATAAGTTGGTCGAAAGGCAGATGTTCCAGCCAGACGCTGACTTTATCCTCGCCTTCCGGTGACAGGTGTTTGATGGCCGGCTTTATCTCCAGCTGTTGGCTGCTGAAATCAACTATCGCCATCGGCGATTGATTAGCGCCATCCAGCGCCGGCGCGTCAACCGTAGCCTGCTGCCGCAAAGCCGCCGCTTCGTTGCCAACTTGTTGTAAGTAGGTATAGATTTGCCTTTGCGACTGGATTTTTTGCGTCAGCAAGCGGCTCTGTTCGGCGATTGGTTGGTAAAACAGCAGGTAAGCGCCATACACCAGCACGCCCAACAAACCGCCCAGCGCCAGCACTCGCTCTCTGGGCGTCAAGTCGGCAAAGCGTTGGGATATGTCATTTTTCGCGAATCTCAAGTTGCGCCTCCACGCCGTTTGCGCCGCTGTCGGCCGATTGAATTTTGACCTGCACCGTGCTTTGCAACTGCTGTTTGAATTGCTCCAGTTGACCGATATCGTCGGCAAGCAGATGCAACTGCAAACCGCCATTCAGGAAATTGAGCTTTTTCAAATGCACGGCCGGCGCGTCTTTCAACACCAAGCCGGAACGGTAAATCAGCCGCATAAAGCTGCTGCCGGCAAAATCCTGTTGTTTTCTGAGTTGCGCCAGTTGTTGATCGGCCTGAGCCTTGACATTGACGATGCGCTTGACCTCCGGAAAGGTCTGTTTGAACAACTCTTGGGTTTTAGCTTCCAACTCGCTTAGCTCGGCTTGTTGTTGCCAATACGTAAGCAATAAGGCGTAGCTCTGCACCACCAAGGCCACAGCCAAAATGATTGCCGCCGGCAGCCACTGTTGCCAACGGCCTACTTGCCGGCTACTGACGGCATAGGCACCGCTCAACAAATTCAGCTCTGCCGGCAATAACTCGGCGGCGCCCGCCATAAACTGCAAAGGCTTGCCGATGAACATTTCCAAATCCGCACTCGGCAAACCATCCGGCATACTGGCTTCCTCACTACTTTTGCATATCCGCAAAGTCTCGAAATCGGCACCTTCTGCACGGGCTTTTTCCAGCAGCTGCGGCAGAAATACCGCATCCACGCCGCCGCCAAGATAGGCCGCGCTGCGCAGAATGGCATTGCTGCCCTCGATCAATAAAGTACCTTGTCCAGGCTTATACGGCAGGCATAAGGTTTCCGGATACGCAGCTTCCAGCGCTAAACCGGCCTCGCGAAACGGCGCAAGCCACGCCGTAAATACTTCGTGCGTAATCGCCGCCACGGCAAGTTTGTCCCGATCTTGCTTTAACCAAACCAGATGATAATTTTCTACATCCTCAGCCAGCAGGTCTTCCAACGCAAACGGCAAAGCCTTTTTCAGTTGCGCCGCGTTTTTAACCGCCAGCTCAATCTCCAGCAATAACACCGAAGCGGCAGGCACCAGCAGCAGTAAAGACTTACCCTTTGCAGCCATTGCCAACTCGGCCATCGTGCCGGATGCCGACTGACCATCAGGCTCGGCAAGACTCAACCATTCCAGATGGTCGGCGGACCCGGCGCCGAATCTGGCCAGTAGTTTTTCAGCCATGCGCCAAGCCCTGGCGCTGCCGCTTCACCACTCGCGCGCCACCACTATCGCGCTGCAATTGCGACTCAAACAGCAGATGGGTTTTACCCATATCGATTTGCCCTTGTAATAAAAAATTTTGCGAACTGACGCCCAAGCCATATTTACCGATGCCGGCATCGGCAACCGTTTCATCCTTTAAAAATTCGGCGACTTTTGCGAAAGGCTTGCCTCTGGCTCTGAATATGGATTCCGCCTGATCGGCGCTGATGTCATCCGCCAGACAACGCAACACGGTGGCGCTGGCGGTATTGACATTCAGCGGCGCGTAACCGTCCACCGCGTAGACATGAGGCAGCAATTTCAGATAGGTCTCGCGCGTCATGCCCTGCACCAACAGCAACTCGCTGACATCGGCAAATTGCCGGTTAGCGGCGCGGTAGGCCGGCTTTTGGCGGGTGTAGGTTTCGTCTTCCGCGCCGTGCGGATAGCTGACATCCATATCCGCATCGACCCAGTCGGTTATCGCCTGCACCAGCTCGGTTTTCAGTTTTAGAATTGCCAACAAGCGTTCCAGACGTTTTGTATCGTCCTTGGAAATTTTGCCCTCGACCAGTACGTTGTTCAGATTGATCCGGCCCTGCAAATCCTCAATCTGTGCTTGCATCGAACCGCCGGCGACGATTGTCCTTGCCAACGGTATAGACCAATCTTCAGCCAAACCATCTACTTTTCCGGCCGTGGAGTCGGCAGCCAGCCGGCCAATGGCCCAACTTTCCAAGCCATACACGTATTCCCAGGCTTGCGCGCTACGCAGCTGATTTTCGGTACGGCGAATATCCAACTGCCGCGCACTGGACATCGACACCACGGCAACGGTAGCGATAGCCAGTATCAACATGACGGTGATCAACGCGATCCCGGATTGCGCCTGATGTAGCGACCTCATTCCCGCACCATAAACAGCCGCTGAATGTCACCCAAGCCGGCCAAGTTAAAATTCGCTTCCACCGCTTTGGGTAAGCCGGTGCCGCCAGCCGGCCAATGCGTAGTCCAGTCGCTGCCGTAAAACCGCAAATCAAGCGCCGCGACGTTCAACAGCTTTTTCCGGCGAAATTGCGTCTGCTGAGTACGATCCACCACTGTCCAAACCTGCCGGTACAAGCTGCCGTTTTCCAGACGATAACTGACGCGTTGCAACTGGCTGCGCATCGCCAATTCCGACCATTCCGGCACACTGCGCGTCAAGGTCAACAAGTCCTCGCCATTCCCGCCGGAAAACGCCGGCTGTTCGCTGCCGAACTCGTCCCTAACCGGGCGAGGCAAGGCTTGGGCCAGATCTTCGTTCAGCAAATACAAGGTTTGCTGGAGCTCGGCGATAGTGTTCGAGCGTTTTTCGGTTCCGGCTCTGGCGTCCAGCACCGCACTCAAACCGGCATAAGCCATCGCCGCCATGATCGCAAACACCGCCATCGCGATCAGGATTTCCAGCAAGGTGAAGCCGCGACTTGTGACTGCCTTATTGTTCATGACCGACCGGGATATAACTAAGCCATCCGGCGTAAGGCGACTTATCCCCTTCCAAAAACACTTCTATCCGATAATCCCAAACAGAACCGCCGATACCCGGCGTCACGCCGCGCTTGGCCTGCCAATACCAACGCCGGCCCGCCATCTCTTCCCACCCATCCTGGTTCTCCGGCTTTTCGGTAGCCAGGCGCAATTGCGCCGCATGATTGGCAGCTATCGTCGCGGCTATCGTTTTGTTTTCCAAATACCAAAGATTCTTGGTGTTATCGGCGGTAATTTTGATCAAGCCGGCCATCAGAATGGCTAACAGGGCCAAGGCAATCAGCACTTCCAATAGAGTAAAGCCGCCGTCGCCGGAGTATTTCATGGCTTAATGGCGACGCTGGAAACCGCTAAGCCGTCATCCGCCGTATTGCTCAGCCAAAAACGGAGCTCACTTTTTTGTAAATCCAAAGCAATTTGAAATACATCGGTGGCCCCGTCCGGCGTAAATACTATCTGCGGCTGCGAATGCACGTTGCTGCCGAAACGCTTAGCCAAATACACCGGCTTTTCGTCCAAGGTTAATGCCAAGCTCATACCGGCCGGCAAGTCCCGTTGCCTGAAGACCGCATCAGTATTCTCCGGCTGCCACTTGCCTTGTGCCGGCAACAGAAATCTATACCCTTGACCAACCAATTCCAGACCGATACTGTCACCGCGTATCATCGCTTCCTGCTCGGCCAGCTCCAGCAATTTTGCCAGGCGCTCAACTTCCAATTGTTGCTGCTTGCTGTGATCGGCATTGCCCATCGCCAGCATCGCCATACTGCTCATCAAACCGATCAGGACCATCGCAATCAATAGCTCGATAAGCGTAAAACCGCGAACGGTCAAGCGCTCAAGCTGACTTACTTTTGCGCCCAATTAGTGATGTCCGCACCGGCTTCGCTACCGCCTTCCACGCCGTCGGCACCGAAGGAATACAAATCAAATTCGCCGTGTGCGCCGGGCTGCATGTAAAAATACGGCTTGCCCCAAGCATCGGTCGGCAGTTGATCCAGATAGCCTCCCTGCTTCCAATGCGTGCCTTGCGGCAGATTGGCCGGCTTGTGTACCAAGGCTTCCAGGCCTTGGTCAGTGGTGGGATAGCTAAAGTTATCCAGGCGATACAGATCAAGCGCGGCGCTGATGGCTCTGATGTCTTGCAAGGTACGCGTGGCGCGAGCTTCGTCGGGTCTGCCCATGATTTTCGGCACGACGATGGACGCCAAAATGCCCAAAATCACCACCACGATCATCACTTCGATCAGAGTAAAGCCTTGCTGTTTTTTATTGCTCATAACGCTAAAAAGTAAGTGGAGTTAAAGCACGCCCCGCCAAGTGGAGCTTGTCGTAAAACGTAGGTTGGGCTGAATAGAATGAAGCCCAACATTTTGATTTTGTTGGGCTTCGCGCTGCTCTGCCCAACCTACATTTGACTTTTACGACAGCCTCAAGTGTGTGGCAACGGCGAGAAGATTAGAAAGCCAACGTGACAGGCGTATGACAAAGGCGCTATCTAATCAACTGGTTCATTTCAAATATCGGTAACAGAATCGCCAGCACGATGGTCAGCACCACCAGCCCCATGAACAAAATCAAGGCTGGTTCGAATAAACCCATGGTTAGTTCGGTCAGTGCCTGAATATCGCGTTCCTGATCATCGGCGGCACTTTCCAGCATGCGCGGCAATTGTCCGCTGGCTTCGCCGCTGGCGACCAAATGTATCGTCACCGGCGGGAAGAAACCGCTGGCTTCCAGCGCCTTGTTCAAACTCTGACCTTCCCGGACGCGAATCGCGGTATGAGCGACCGCCTGCTGCATGGCGTTGTTGGACAACACCTGACTAGAGATCTTTAAAGCTTCCAGCAGCTCGACGCCGCTATTGGTCAAAATCGCCAGCGTGCGGGTAAAACGGGCGGTGTTTAAGCCTTTGGAAAAGCGGGCGGTAATCGGCATGGTCAACAGCCAGCGGTGAAACAGCATGCGCGGCCGTTCCCGGCGCAAAACTAGCTTCGCCGCCACAGACAAGGCAACCGCGATGATCAACAGCAATAAGCCATTGCTCTGCAAAAAATCGCTGCAACTAATCAGCGCCTGGGTAATAGCCGGCAACTCGTGGCCCATCTTGTCGAACACACCGGTGATTTCCGGTACCACGTACGCCAACAGGCCGATGACTACCAATATCGACACGGACGACAGCAACACCGGATAAATCATGGCCATCTGTAATTTGCGGTGCAGTTGGCCTTTGTCGCTTAAATAATCGGCCAGCTTTTCCAGCACCTGATCCAGCTTGCCCGAGGATTCGCCGGCTTCGATAGTGGCGCGGTACAAAGGTGGAAAGGTACTGGGAAATGCCTGGCAGGCCACTGCCAGACTTTGCCCTTCCAGAACTCGGCTTCTGATCGCCAGCAAAATCCGCCTGGCCCGTGCCGACTCCAGTTGCCGGGCGATAATCCCCAGCGCTTCGTCTATCGCCAGGCCGGACTTCAAAAGCGCCGCCAACTGCCGGGTGATATGCGCCAGCGCGCGCATGCCGATGTTTTGCGCCAATAAGGGCGACTGGCCGCTGCGTTCTTTTTTATGAACTTCCTGAATATCCAGCAGGGTTAAATCATTGGCTTTCAATTGCTGGCGCGCGGATTTGATGGTGTCGCTCTCAAGCGTGCCTTTAACCGACTTGCCCTTATTGTTCAACGCTTGATATTCGTATACCGCCATGGCCGGTCCTTAATCCTTTAAGGTAATGCGGATAGCTTCGTCGATGCTGGTATCGCCGTTCAGCACTTTTTCCAGCGCACTTTGCTGAATGCTGCGCGAGCTAAGCCGCGCGTGGCGTTCCAGTTCCAGGTCGCCGGCGCCGTCGTGAATCAGCTGTTGCATCGTGCTATCCAGCATGATCATTTCAAAGATACCGGCCCGGCCCTTGTAACCGTGGTTATGGCACTGCGGGCAGCCTTGAGCTTGATACACGGTGACAGTTTCGCCGGCTTCGTTGCGATAACCCAGCTTGGCTAAATCCCGCACCGGCACCTGCTCCGGCTTTTTGCAATGCGAACATAGTTTGCGCACCAACCGCTGTGCAATCACGCCGACCAAGCTGGATGCCAGCAAAAACGGTTCTATACCCATGTCGCGTAGCCGAGTGATGGCGCCCACGGCGGTGTTGGTATGCAGTGTCGATAGCACCAAATGGCCGGTCAAGCTGGCCTGCACCGCAATCTCGGCGGTTTCGCGGTCGCGAATCTCGCCGACCATCACGATGTCCGGATCCTGCCGCAAAATTGCCCGCAAGCCCTTGGCAAAGGTCATATCCACCTTGGCATTAACCTGGGTTTGGCCGACACCATCCAGGTAATATTCGATGGGGTCTTCGACGGTGAGAATATTGCGGCTGCGTTGATTCAGTTGATTGACCACCGCGTACAAACTGGTGGTCTTCCCGGAACCGGTAGGCCCGGTCACCAGAATGATGCCGTGCGGGCGGGCGATCATCTGCTGAATACTGTTCAGCTCGTAATCCGACATGCCGACTTGCTTCAGACTTAATTGGTTCGCCTGCTTATCCAGCAAGCGCAATACCACCCGTTCGCCGTGGCCTGAGGGCAAGGTCGATACCCGCACATCCACGGTGCGGCCGCCGATATTCAAGGAGATGCGGCCATCCTGCGGCAAGCGTTTCTCGGCGATGTCCAGTTTGGCCATGACTTTAAGGCGGGAAATCACCATGGGCGCAAATTCGCGTTGCGGCTCGATAATCTCACGCAAGGTGCCGTCCACCCGAAACCGCACTACCATGCGCTTTTCGTAGGACTCGATATGGATGTCCGAGGCGTTTTCCTTGATGGCTTCGGTGAGCAGCGCATTGATCAAGCGGATGATCGGCGCTTCGTCTTCGCTTTCGAGTAAGTCTTCCGGCTTGGGCAAATGCTGGGCCATCTCGGACAAATCCAGATTGTCCTGCATATCGTCGACCATCTGCTGGGCATGGCCGGTTTTGTGCTCGTAAACCGCTTGTAACAGACGTTCAAACTCTTCCGCACCCACCGCTTCGAAACTGGCCGGCCTATCCACGAAGCGCCGGGTTTCCAGTAAAGCCGTTACCGAGGCTTTGGGCTGATAAACGATGCGCGCCTGCTGCGCGGAACATTCAGCAACGATCACGCCGTGACGTTTGGCAAAACCGTAAGACGGTAGTCTGATTTCGGTCGGCGCTGGCGCTGTCGGTTCAGCGCTTGTCATTGCCGCCAGCCTCGCCGCTGTCATCTTGCACAGCCGAATTGTCGTCCGGTAAGTTGTCCAGCAGAGGCTGTTTCTGCTCCGGCATCAACAGCACGCCGTCCTCGTTAAACTCTTGCTGCTTGTCGCGGATATAGTTGTATTTGTCGTGGGTTAAGCCGCTGGATTTACCCGCATCCCTGATGATTTGCGGGCGCAAAAACACCATCAGATTTTTTTTGGTGATGGTCGTCGAATTGGTTTGGAACAAGTAGCCCAGAAAAGGAATATCCCCCAACAATGGCACCTTATCCACCGTTTCGGTGATGTCGTCTTCAATCAAGCCACCCAATACCAATACCTTGCCGTCATCGACCAATACGCTGGTTTCGATCTTGCGTTTATTGGTTTGTAAGTCCGCTCCAGTAGTGCCTTGCACGACGCTGGATACTTCTTGCGCGACTTTTAATTTGACCGCATTGCCTTCGCTGATCTGCGGCAAGACTTTGAGTTTGATACCGATGTCTTCGCGCTGGATGGTTTGAAAAGGCGTACTCAGGCTGCCGCCGACGGATGGCGTGTATTGGCCGGTGGTTAACGGGATGTTGCGACCGACTATCATGCTGGCTTCTTCGTTATCCATCGTCACCAGCGACGGTGTGGATAACACGTTGACGTCGGTATCGTTGGCAAAGGCGGTCAACAAGGCTTTTAACTCGCTACCGGCCAGATAGCCGATGCTTAAGCCTTTGCCGGCGGAGGTAATAAATTGCGATAGATTCAAAGAGTTGCCTTCGCCTTTTCTGCTGGCCGCAAACACGCTGCCGTCTTCCTTGGTTTGCCATTCGACGCCGATATTCTGCGATTTGTCGTAGCTGACTTCGGCAATAATCGCTTCGATATGCACTTGCGCGCGGCGCACATCCAGTTGTCTGACCACCGATTTCAAGGTCAGCATCAAATCGTGCGGCGCGGTGATTATCAGTGCGTTAGCCGCTTCGTCCGCCCGAACATCAAAGTCCTTGCTGGTGGTGGCTTTGGTTTTAGGCTGATCGGCTTTTTCGTCCTTTAACGACCCCACCCCGGTCAGTGTTTCCACCAATTCCTTGGCTACCGCATAACGCATATAAATTACTTCGGTATTGCCGGCTTTTTCTATCGGCGTATCCAGATTGGCGATCAGGGCGCGCATCTGCAAGCGCATCTCCGATTCTCCACCGAGAATAATGGAATTGGAGCGTTCGTCGGCCACCATCGGCGTTGCGACCGGCGTGGTTTTGCCTGCATTGCTGCCGGTGATTAATGTGTTTAATGGTTGAATCAAATCGGCGGCATTGGCGTGCCGCAAATTGATGATTTCTATATTTTGCAAATCGCTTTTATCGATTTGCTTGATCATCGCCGCCAGGCGTTTAACGTTGGCGGCGGTATCGGACAGGATCACGGTGTTACTTTCCGGCACCGCACCGATAAACGCGTATTGCGGCATCAAGGGCAACAGGGTCTGCACCAGTTGCGTCGCATCAACGTGATGCACCTGCAATACCCGAGTCAGTTGCTCATCGCCGTTCTGCGGATTGCCGCGCAACTCGCTTTCCTCGCCGTCCTGTTTGGCGGTCACATTAGGAATAATCTTGACGACATTGCCGTTCGGAATTGCCGAGTAACCATGCACCTTTAATATAGACAGGAATACATCGTAAACCTGGGCGGACTTCATAGGCGTGGAAGTCACTACCGAGATATTGCCGGTGATGCGCGGATCGATAATAAAGTTTTTACCGGTGACATCGGCAACCGTTTCGATCAGCGCGCGAATATCGACATCTTTCAGATTCAGCGAAAATTCGTCTTTTTCCGCCAACAGCACCGGGCAGAAAATGGCCAGCAGAAAGCCGAGCAACAAGCGTGTTTTCATTTGCAGTTTACAAGGGGGGTTATTCGGCGGCGCTTGGCGCGCGGACGCTATCTTTTTTTAATAACAAGGATTCCTGGCGTTCGCCATGCTTTAGCAAAACCCGGTCTGCTTCGACAGACTGCAACACCGCGCCGCCGGGCAGCTCGTCGCCCAGCCTATATTTCTTTTGCTGCCCGTCGTCGGCTTGGATGATGCCGCTGGCATTTTCCGGGTTCTTGGATAAAAACATGATACCCAGCAGTTTCAGCTGCAATTGCGTCTCCGCAACGGCGTCGTTACTCGAGACACTCTCCGGGCTTTGCCCAAACAAATGCCAGGTGGCGATTTCCGACAAATCCATGGGCGGATTTTGCGCGGCCTTCTCGGTAGGCACCGCTGCAGCAGCCTCTGTCGAAGTCCGATCTATGTCCGCCAACGCGGTGGACAGATTTACATACAACACCCCAAGCAAATAAACCGCAGCCAGGGCTGTGGCAAGCCATTGCAGATAGGCGCCACCGGCCACTCCTCGCTCTGCTGCTTTCAAATCGAAAGCGAATCTTGAAAAACCGGCAAATTTCATCATGATCCGATTATGCTGGAAAAACATGACTGTTTTATGACAAACCCGGCCTGGCCGAGAGCTCCCAATCCGAGCTGGCGGCTGACTTGCCGGCAGCCCCCAAGCGCTGTTAGAGTTGACCGGAAGACATGAACCCACTCACATCAAGTACGCCCATGAATGGATTATCAACCCTGGAACAGGCCTTTGGCGGCGCAGCGAGCCGCATCGAGGGAATCGATAGATTAGCCGGCGATTTAAATCGCTGGTATCTGCAACAGCCGGTAGAACGCAGCTTTCTGCATCCTTGCTTAATAGGCGGCAAACCGGCTCTGGTTTGTCAAGCCGGCCTAAGCCGAGACGCCGAAGCTGCTTTTGCCGAATTGGCAGCCATCGCCCGGCGTTACGGTGTTTATCTAAAAGAAGACAGCCGGCAGCGCGACGATAGCTCTATCCTGCATAACCGCCGCCGTGAAGTCAGTCTGGTGTTGAGTTTTTGCATAGGCATGATGGGCTCTTCGCGCATGGTAACCGCCAATGATTTGCAGCCGGTCAATGCCGTGCAGTCGGTTGCCAACCAACTGGCCGAGCCGGCCAACACTATGCAGGTCAAGCTGTCGGTCGATAAAGATGGCGCATCGACGATTCGCTTGCGTCTGCGTAAACCACCCAGCGCCGCGGAGGTGATGGCCGCCTACAGCCAAAAACAGGCGACGCTGAACAGCGATCCGTTGGCCAAAACGGAAATTGCCAATTTCCTCAGCACTATCTATCAGGCCGAGTCCGCCGATCCGGCTAATATCAGCGCCGACTTAGCGGTGATGGCCGATTATTTTTCGCACTACCCGCAAGCCGTGAATTTGCTCAGCGAACTGCGCGGTCAAAAACTCATACTTAAATACAAGCAAAATACCTGGCAAACTCAGGCCTTTGGCAATCAATTTGGTGTGGATAGCGTGACGATTTATTTCGACACCCGCTTGGGCGCGCAATTGCTGAACGATCCGGGCTGCGACAGCACGCCGGCATGCAGCATCTCGCCCGCCGACGCCTTACTGCATGAATTGCTGCATGCCAAATTGATGTTGCTGGACAGCCAACATTTTATCGATGGCGGCGGCATGGCCCAAAATCTTTACCCATTCGAGCACGAACGCGAGGTGATCAATCACGAAAACCGTTTGTACCAAGACATGAACCAATTGGACGGTCGTGCCCGCCCTTTAAGGCATAGACATAGCGGCGAGTTATTGCAAGTCTCCTGCCCGGCCTGCAACCCAATAAAGCAAGTTGCGTCAAGCGACCCAAGTCTGTAAAACTAGCGAAATTTCGTGATAAGCATAACAAAAACCACTCAACTCAGGAGACACAAAATGACGCCCATATCCAGCCGTAACGTTGCCGAAAAATGGCGGTTTGCCAGACTCGGCGGTTTCGATCAGGTTGAATTGAAACGCGGTAGCGATTTAATCGGACTGCCGGAACTGGATCAGAAATTATGGGCGGCACTGAGTTGCCCGACGCACGGATTGTTCTTCGACAACCAAACCCTGGCGCTGCTGGATACGGATAACGATGGCCGCATCAGAGCCAACGAAGTGATCGAAGCAGTACGTTGGGTGAGTAAAGTTCTGAAAAACCCGGCCGATTTGATTCAACAAAACACCACCCTGCCGCTGGCGGCGATTAACGATCAAGATGAGGAAGGTCAACAACTGCTGGCCTCCGCCGTCGAGATCTTAAAAAACCTGGGCAAGGCGGATGCAACGGCAATCACCACCGACGATCTGGCCGATATGACCAAGATTTTCGCCAACACCCAATTCAACGGCGACGGCATTATTCCGGTTAAAGCCGCCAGCGACGAGGCCGGCCAGCAAGCCATCACGGACATTATCGCCTGCTTGGGCGAGATTGAGGATCGTTGCGGCGAACCGGGCATTAATCTGGAAAAAATCGAACAGTTTTTTAAGGAAGCCGGCACTTATTTCGATTGGTGGCAACAGAGCGACGCCGAAGCCGTACGGATTCGCAATCAAATCGCCGACACCGAAGCGGCGGCAGCGTTGCTGGCCCAATTAAAACCGAAAATCGACGACTTTTTTACCCGCTGCCAACTGGCGGAGTTCGACACTGGCGCGACTGAGTTGTTGAACCCGGCCGACAGCCGCTACGAAGAACTGGCCGGCATCGATCTGTCGGCAAGCAACGAAGAACTGGCTAAATTGCCGCTGGCCGCTATCGTCGCCGGCGCTAACTTGCCATTGAATGCCGGCTTGAATCCGGCGTGGCGGTCCACACTAGATCAGTTAAAAACCCTGGTGCTGGCTCCATTACTGAGCGCAGCGGACAGCTTGTCTTATGCGCAATGGCAAAGCGTGATCGGTCAATTCGCCGATTATCAAGCCTGGTTACAGAAAAAACCGGCCAACGCCGTGGAAGGCTTAGGCCTGGACCGCATCAAAACCCTGTTGCAAAGCGATGCACAAGCCAAATTGACCGGCTTAATCGAACAGGATTTAGCGTTGGAACCGCAAGCCACAGCCATCGACTCGGTCGTGCGCTTGCTGCATTACTACCGCGATCTGTACACCTTATTAAATAACTTCGTGTCGTTTCGCGATTTTTACAGTGCCGAGCCGCACGCTATTTTCCAGGCCGGCACCTTGTATCTGGACGGCAGAAGCTGTCAATTGTGCGTAAAAGTGGATGATGTGGACAGCCACAGCAAACTGGCGGAACTGAGCAAAATCTTTCTGGCCTATTGCGTATGCCGTCGGCAAGGCACTAACGAAACGCTGACCATTGCCGCAGCGTTTACCGGTGGCGACAGCGACAATTTGCGCGTCGGCCGCAACGGCGTGTTTTACGACCGCAACGGCGTGGATTGGGACGCGACCATCGTCAAAATTATCGAAAATCCAATCAGCGTCAGGGAAGCATTCTGGTCGCCTTACAAACGCGTCGCCCGGATGATTAACGAACAACTGGAAAAAAGCGCGGCGGCCCGCGACAAAGCGGCTAACGAAAATACCTTTAAAGGGATTTCCGAAGCAGGCGCTCACGCCGGACAAGGCAAGGAACCGCCGGCACCGTTCGATGTTGGCAAATTTGCCGGTATTTTCGCCGCCATCGGTTTGGCAATCGGCGCGATCGGCACTGCACTGGCCGCCGTACTGGGCAGCTTCATGGGCTTACAATGGTGGCAAATGCCGCTGGCCATCATCGGCGTGATGCTGGCAATTTCCGGCCCCTCCATGTTTATCGCTTATTTGAAACTGCGCCAACGCAATCTGGCGCCGGTACTGGATGCTTGTGGTTGGGCGGTGAATGCCAAGGCCTTTATCAACATCCCGTTCGGCCGCTTGTTGACCGGCGTCGCCAAATTACCGCAAGACGCGGAAATGCAAATGGTCGATCCGTTCGGCGAAAAGAAAAGCCATTGGAAAAGCTATGTGTTTTTGCTGATCCTGCTAGCCGGCGCGGCCTACGCCTGGCAAAAAGGCTATATCGGACCTAAGCAAGAACCGGAAAAAGCGGCTCAGGTTGAGGAAAAAGCGGCGGCAGCCAAAGCCGAAGCGCCCGCTCCGGCAGCGGCCCCGGCTAAACCTGCGGAACCGGCTAAGTAAACCTTTCATTGCGAATAGGCTGGGACCGGAGCGATTGTGTTATCAAGCAGGTGCTCTGGTCCCGCCTAATGTTAGAAGTGTAGGGTGGATAAGCGCAGCATCATCCACCTATTTAAGTTTCAATGGCGGATGACGCTACGCTTATCCGCCTTACGGGCTAACGACACCCCAAAAAGCATTGAAACAATTCGAACGATTGTCGAAGAAGTTAAAGTTTTATAATTCATCTGTCAGCTTACAAAGAAAGAAATTCACACCAGTAAATTGGCTATAGACGATGACCAAACGATACCCGATGAAGCTTGATTATCGAAAGACCGGATTCGGATTCTCGACTTTTCATACTCACCTCAAGCCGGAATTCTGTTTGCTCCCATATTAGAATTTCAATTTCCGCTTGTTCTTCGTTTCAAACCCATCCACATTGCAAAGTACGAAATAAACAGCCACGCCGATGCAGGTAGCGGAACTAGAGATACCACCTGAAAATTATCGTAGCGACCTTTAGTTTCCCAAATGTTATGTATACCTATGCCTCCATAGGTAATCGGGTCACTGTCGGTTATTTCGATCACTTGAATTCCATTAACCGAAACTTGAATATTTCCATCGATCAGTTTTGTCATCACATCAAACGGCCCCTTGTTGGCTAGCGTCAGCGGAACGTTGGCAAGCTCGATGTTTATGCATGGGCTAGAAGTGCAATCGGTCCGAGAGAGTACTGCTCGGTTAACATTGCCGAAATTGGGGCCAAAAATGGAATAGTCAGCGAAATTAAGCTGGTAGGCACGTCCCCCGCTTCCCCCAGACGAGCGTGAAAAACCTTGCGAACGTAAGAATAAAGTGGCGTCTGTCCAAGGCCCAAGAATTTCGACAGTCGCGTTGAACTGATAATTTTGCCAGCTGGGGTCAGCGTCGTGCAAAACGGCCTGCGAATCACGCGGCCAGCCATCCGTATCGTGGTTATACAACCAACCATCTTGAATCCATTGATTCGGCCACACGCTTTTCCAGGGCACGGGTAACTCGGTTTGCGACGAATCGTAGGAAAAAGTGTCTTCATACAATAAATTCGCAGCCACTTCTCCAAAAGAAACTAAAAACAAAGTGCTAGCAGCGGCCCATAGGCGCCAACTTTTCGGTTTAGTGAGTTTTCTCGTCGCAAGCTTTGCAGACGCAATATACAAGCTTGAACAACTTATGAAGCGCGTGGTGAGGGTCATAGCATTCTCCAGATTGTTGCTTATCGAATAGGCTTGGTGGAATAAATAGAGAGCATCTGGGACAGCAGTATTATTCGGAAGAGTAACCGCCAAGTTTTGAATGTAATTTCAAGTTCCAGATGTAGTCTTTATAACACCCAACTACTTGAGCTACATGAAAATTGGATTAATTCTCGATTTCCTACCTACACATCACGGCGCAATCATCCCATTGTGCAAATAACTTTCTTCGTAATTAAACACGATATTCGCATCCGGCAAGACCAGCGTTTCGTCCTTGCCTTTGTAATCCAAACGAAACAATAAGTCCTTGATGATATTGATGCGCGCGGCTTGCTTATCGTCCGATCTGACGATGGTCCAGGGCGCGGACAAATGATGGGTTCTGGCGAACATGATGTTGCGGGCATCGCTGTATTGCTGCCAGTGTTTTTGGGCTTCCTTATCGATGGGGCTGATTTTCCATTGTTTCAACGGATCTTTTTGCCGCTGCTTTAAGCGCTCTTTTTGTTCGGCTTTGCTGATGTCCAGATAGTATTTCAGCAACTTGATGCCGGAACGCACCAGGAGTTGTTCGTAATGGGCAACGGTTTCGATGAACTCGTGGTATTCGTCATCGTTGCAAAAACCCATCACCCGCTCCACGCCCGCCCGGTTATACCAACTGCGATTGAATAACACCATTTCCTGGGCGGCCGGCAAATGGTGGGTATAGCGTTGAAAATACCAGGTACTCAGGTCACGGTCGGACGGTTTGCCCAGCGCCACCACCCGAATTTCCCTAGGGCTGAGATGCTGAATGATGCGTTTGATCGTGCCGTCCTTACCGCCGGCATCACGGCCTTCCAGAATAATCAGAATTTTGTCGCCGTGCTTGATGATGTGGTTTTGCAACTTGACCAGTTCCACCTGGAGTTGCTGCAAGGTATCTTTGTAAACTTGCTTATCGGCTTTTTGGGGGTGATTTTTGCTCATTTTACCGGCCTGATTCAAAGAGTGTGTCTGTCGGCAGTAGCCATTTATCTCACCGGCTATCGGCTTTTCTCTTGGTCGCTGCCCATGCGTATCCGCAAAATCAGCGTTTTTGCGTGCTTTCTGAGTTCCAGAATATCCTCGACATTTTTTTCGCTGAGAATTTGATCCTTCATATACAGCACCTCGTTACAAATAATCTCCGCCGCTTCCATGCCTGGCTGTAACTGCGTCCAGGAAATTTCGATTACCGGGCGCTCGTCAGTGGTTTCGGATTCGGCCAACAACGCTAGAAAGGTATCGACCACGTCCGGATCGTAGTTTTTGGTTTTTTTACTCAGCAAGCGGGCCTTTGCCTGCTCGGCCGTCATTCCGGTACCGGTGATGGAACCGTCCAAATAGTTAATATAGTCGCGAATCACCGCCAGTATCCTGGCACCCAACGGAATTTGCCGGTCGGCCCAACCGAACGGCACACCGGAACCATCGAAATGTTCGTATTGTGCGGCAATCAATTCACCGGCGTTTTGCAAGGGCTCCAGCCCCTTCAACAAAGTCTGGCCTTCCAGCGCGTGGTTTAAATAGCGTTTGCGCTGCTGACTGTTCATGCCCAACATCGACTGCGTCAACAAACTATCCGGCAAGCTCATTTTGCCGATTTGCAGCAATAATCCGGCAAACACCAGATCCTTTAGATCAGCCGCATCCATGCCCAAACGCCGCGCCACTTCCCAGGCATTTTCGGCTATGTACTTGGCATTGCCGCTTTTGATGCCGGGCCGCATTTCTATAGTTTTCGCAAACACCTTAACCGAATCGGCATACTGCTTTTTCAAGGCATCGTGGGCTTGATCGATCAGCTGCAAGGACTTTCGCAGCTGTTCGGTGCGCTTTTCGACCTTGTCTTCCAAACCGGCGTTCAGCTCTTTCAACTCCTGATTTTGCCGGTTGATAATATCGAACAGTTGCCGACGCTCGTCGCGCAAGCGCTTTTGTTCCAGCGCGTTGTTCACCAAAATTTTTAGCTCGTTGTCTTCCCAAGGCTTGCTGCAATAACTGTAGATTTTGCCTTTGTTGACGGCGGCGATGGTCGATTCAATGTCGGCATAGCCCGTCAATAAAATCCGCACGATATTCGGCCAGCGTTCGGCCGCTCTGGTCAGAAACTCGGCACCATCCATCTGCGGCATACGCATGTCCGAGATAATCAGATCGATAGGATGTTGCGCCAGAATGTCCAGGCCGTCGGCACCGCCTTCCGCCATATACACTTGGTATTCGGCGCCGCGAAACAAGCGTCGCAAGGCCTTCAACACATTAGGCTCGTCATCGACGAATAATAAATTGGCAACGGTTTGCGGGTCTTGGGAAAGCTCGGTCATGGCGCGGCTGCGATATTCGTTAACTGGCAGGGGTACAGGTCGGCAAATAAATCCGGAACCGAGTTCCTCGCCCGATTTCCGAATCTATCTCGATACGACCATGATGGTCCTGGATGATTTTATAAGATAGCGACAAGCCCAAGCCGGTGCCTTTACCGACCGGCTTGGTGGTAAAAAATGGATCGAACATCCGCGCTCGGGTTGCTTCGTTCATACCCTGGCCGTTATCCTCCACTTCGACCCACAGCCAATCGGCATCCTGATAACCGGTACGCACCGTAATTTTGCCGAAGTCCTCAATGGCTTGCGAGGCGTTGACCAACAGGTTCATGAATACCTGATTCAGTTGCGCGCCAACACATTCGAAGGGTTTAATGCCGCCATATTCCTTGACGACTTCGGCTTTGTATTTGAGCTCGTTGTTGATGATGTTCAAGGTAGCATCGATGCCGGCTTCCAGATCGAATATTTCCCTGCCCTGCTTATCGATCCGGGAAAAATCGCGTAGATCCTGGACGATTTTCTTGGCGCGGTTGGCGCCTTCAAGAGATTCATCGACCAAATCGGCGGCATCGTCCTTCACAAAAGCCAGATCGACCGATTGTTTAAATTGCTGGAAGGCTTGCGCGTCGGGATGGTCTGCGCTCAGCTGCCCGGCCAGGCGTTCGGCCAATTCGGCGGCTTGGGTCAAATCTTGTATGTATTGTTTAAGACTATTCAGATTGGAATAAATATAACCCAGCGGATTATTGATCTCGTGCGCCACGCCGGCCGCCAATTGGCCTATCGACGCCATCTTTTCGGACTGCACCAGATGAGCCTGGGTTTCCTGGAGTTTCTGATTGAGCAGGGTTTGCTGGTTTTTCTCCAGCTCCAGGGTCTTATTAGCCTCTGTCAACGCCTGGGTGCGCTCCCTGACGCGCTCTTCCAGTTGCTGATTGATTTTCAGCAAAGCGCTTTCCGCCTGCTTTTGCGTGCTGATGTCCATGCCGCAGCCCATCAAGCCGGCGAATTCGCCGCTTTTGCGCACCCTGGGCACCGCAGTTTCCAAAATCCACACCACCGCTCCGTCCGGTGCGTATAAGCGATATTGGATTTTGAACTTGGTTAACTCAGCCGCAGCTTGTTGATAAGCCTGCACCACTTTGTCTCTGTCCTCGGCGTGTATGGTATTTAACCACTGGCGCCGGTCAACAAAGCCGCGCTGGATATTGAACGTTTTAAACCAGAAACGATTACAAAAAATCGGCAGATTTTTGGCATTGGTTATCCAGATCAGAGCCGGCAGATGATCGGCAAGCTCCTTGAAACGCTCTTCGCTTTCCCGTAAAGCTGAATATAAATTGCTGTGTAAAATATCGACATGTTCATCCTTATCGATACTAACTTGCTCGGCGTCGATGCCTTGATTAAGGCTGATCGCCATCAACTTGTCGGTTTTTAAAATATGGTGGCAAAGCCAGTCGACCAAAAAATCCAACAGATCCTTGGAAAGGACCGAAACATCGGATTGCGCCTCGACATGCACTTGTTGCATTTTATCGATAAATTCTTGATGCTGCTGGCAATGCTGGGCCTGCATCCGCAGATTGAAGCCTGCCTCCATCATCAGTTGCTCTTCGTGTTGGAAATGATCTACGGTGTAATCGACTAACTGCTTGACGGTCTCCAGCACGGTTTGCAGGTCGGCACCCAAGGCGTTTAATTCATCCAGGCGATTAATCAGCGCGACAAGATGCCGATGCTGATTATCCACACTGTCTATACCGACCAGCAGTTGGTCATTCCACGTTAAAATACTCATCCGCGATCCATTCTTAGCAGGGTCAAGTCTGATTACCGACCCCTGGCATTATGGCACAATGCATTTACTCTGCCGGTTTTTTCAAGACTCAGGTTTATTGGTATGGATATTCAAGATTTCGACGGTTTACGCGCCTTGCTGGACTCAACGTTTCCGAAAACCTGCCGTAGTTGCGGTTACGTATATATCTCGGCCGAGCAGTTTTTTATCGAAACCCAAGACATGCCCCATGGTCGTTCATCGTTACGGTCGGCCATCGAGGACGACGGCTTAATTCTAGTGGAAGTATTCAGAAACTGCCGCTGCGGCTCCACGTTGATGGACGAGTTCGGCTGTCGGCGCGATCAAAGCCCAGCCGGTTTAAAACGGCGCCAGGCTTTCGACAATATGTTGAGTGCCATGCAAGCCCGAAACATCGCCACAGACGCTGCCCGCATGGAGATCATCAAGTTTTTACAAGGTCAACCCAATACGCTGGTGGCGATGCTGAATATCGAGAGGCTACCTTAGCGGCAAGTTACGGGCCGGAAACCCTCAGCCTTGCATGGCTTCCAACTCATCCCAACGTTGATAAGCCTGGCTCAGATCGGCCTCGGCAGTCTGCAATTGCGCCAGCTTGGCGGCTACGGCATCAGGGCTTTGTTTATAAAAATTGGCTTCGTTCATTTCCGCCGTCAGCTGGACTTGCAGGGTTTCCAGTTGCTCAATCAGCGCCGGCAGTTGTTCCAGTTCCCGCTGTTCCTTAAAACTAAGCTTCTTGGCCGGGCCGGTTTTGGGTTTTTCTTTTTTTACGGCTTGCTCGGCGATTTTTACCGCTTCGGCTTTTTTGTTCTGCTCCATCAACGCAAACCAGTCGGCATAACCGCCGATATATT
>FSSH01001392.1_pt3 | contig 36619 bp, 32 predicted proteins | sample 1166101 | NCBI WGS metagenome assembly FSSH01 (sample SAMEA32972668, study PRJEB13176) | freshwater metagenome | biome: Drinking water system; feature: Biomass in drinking water that filtered by 0.45 um membrane; material: drinking water | place: USA | collected 2012-12-20 | depth 0 m
CCTCAGCCAGCAGGTGAGCGACGTGCTCGCCATCGACATCGCGCGGCAGCGCTAGAAAATCACCCGAGACCTCGAGCGCCTTTTCAAGCTCGGTCTGGAACGCAGCGCGGTCCAGTTCAACGGTTCCGAACTGGCGCAGGTGCTCGGTCACGAACTGCGTATCGAGCAACCGGAACCCGCCAAAACGTAGCCGCGCCACAAGATGCGCCAACGCAATTTTGGACGCGTCACGCTCGACCGAAAACATGCTTTCGCCGAAGAATGCGCCTTTCAGCGCGACTCCGTACAATCCGCCGACCAAGCTGTCGCCCCGCCAAACTTCAACCGTATGGCAGGCCCCCATGTCGAACAGCTCGCGATACAGCACTCGGATCCGCCGGTTGATCCACGTTGACGGCCGGCCGGGACGCGGCGCCGCACAACCGTCAATGACGGCGTCGTAGTCGGTATCTATTCTGACGGTCAACGGTGTGCTGCGGATGGTGCGGAGCAGGCGGCGCGGGAAATGCGGTTGCCCCAACGGCAGCACACCCCGATGCTGCGGCTCGATCCAATACAAGGCCGGATCGTCAGCGCTTTCAGCCATAGGAAAGATGCCGCAGCTATATGCCTTCAACAGCACCTGCGCAGTGATTTCGAACATCGGGTCGTCGCGCGACGCCATCGTGCTTCGTGCCAATCGAACTCTTGGACGCGCGCGAAACAAATCGCGCATGGGCACTGGTTTATTTCATCCCGAGGTGTTTTTCGAGCCAGTGAATATCATAGACACCGTCGACAATATCCGGCTGCTTGACCAAATCTTGGAACAGCGGGATCGTGGTTTCAATCCCGTCGATGACGAATTCAGACAGCGCGCGGCGCAATCGCATCAGACAATCGTTGCGCGTTTTGCCGGTGACGATCAGCTTGCCGATCAAGCTGTCGTAGAATGGCGGAATGCGGTAGCCCTGGTAAACGCCGCTATCGACACGCACGCCAAGCCCGCCCGGTGGATGCCAGTATGTGATCTGCCCGGGTGACGGCTGGAATGTTTTCGGATTTTCAGCGCAGATCCGGCACTCGATGGCGTGGCCTTTGATCTCGATTTCGTCCTGCGTAAAGCTCAGCGGCGATCCAGCCGCGATGCGGATCTGTTCCAGCACGAGGTCGATGCCCGTTACCATCTCCGTCACTGGGTGCTCGACTTGCAGACGGGTATTCATTTCGATGAAGTAGAACTCACCATCCTCGTACAAAAACTCGACCGTGCCGGCGCCGCGATAGCTGATCTTGCGCATCGCCTCGGCAACGGTTTCACCAATCTTCGCCCGTTGTGCGGCATTCAAGGCCGGCGACGGCGATTCTTCCAAAACCTTTTGGTGGCGGCGCTGGAGCGAACAATCGCGCTCGCCGAGGTGCACGGCATTGCCTTTGCCGTCGCCGAACACCTGAATTTCGATGTGACGTGGCTTCAGCAAATACTTTTCGATGTAGACCGCATCATCGTTGAAGGCCGCCTTGGCTTCCGAACGCGCGGTCGATAGCGCGACGCCGAGATCGGCGGCACTGGTCGCGACTTTCATGCCGCGTCCGCCACCGCCGGCCGCCGCTTTGATCAAAACCGGAAAGCCCATTTCCTTGGCGACTTTCATCGCTTCGGTTTCGCTTGTGATGGCGCCCGCCGAGCCCGGCACGACCGGAATACCAAGCCGCTTGGCCGTCTCTTTGGCTTCGATCTTGTCGCCCATGATGCGGATGTGTTCCGAAGTCGGGCCTATGAAGGTGATCTTGTGCTCTTCGAGAATTTCAGCAAACCGGGCGTTCTCGGACAAAAATCCATAGCCCGGATGCACCGCATCGGCGCCGGTGATTTCGCACGCGGTGACCAGCGCTGGGATGTTCAGATAGCTGTCGCGCGCGGCGGGTGGGCCGATGCACACGCTCTCATCGGCGAGCCGCACATGCATGGCGTCGGCATCGGCGGTCGAGTGCACGGCGACGGTTGCAATGCCAAGTTCGCGGCAGGCGCGCTGTATGCGAAGTGCAATCTCACCCCGGTTGGCGATTAAAATCTTATCGAACATCTCAGCGGCTCTCCAAACTTCGGACCCAGCGTGATGCGACGGGCGCATCAGCGCGCACCGCTACTCGATGATGATCAGCGGTTCGCCGTACTCGACGGGTTGAGCGTTTTCAAACAGGATTGCCTTGACCGTCCCCGAGCGTGGCGCTGGAATTTGGTTCATCGTCTTCATGGCTTCGATGATCAGCAGAGTGTCGCCCTGCGTGACCTTCGATCCGACTTCGCAGAACACCGGCGCCGTTGGCTCGGGTGACCGGTAGGCGGTGCCGACCATAGGCGACTTGACGGCGCCTGGGTGTTTGGCGGCATCACCTGGGCCCGAGACCACCGGCTTGGCGTCTCCGGCAACGGCAGTCGGCGCTGGCCCATAAGCCGGTGCCGGATACGACGCCGTGACCGTCAGCGTCTTGGCCACGCGAATCTTTAGGCCACTTTTTTCGATTTCGATTTCGGACAGACCGGTGTCATTCAACAGTTCAGCCAGCTCACGGATCATTTGGCCCTCGGCCGTCGTGGCCTTCGTTCCTTGATCTTTTGCGGTCATCGCCAGAAGGTCCTTTTCACGTGTCGTTGACTGTTGAAATCGCTCGCCAATGCTGCGCGCATTACTGGCTTACGGATGACTTGTTCAAGATATCGGCAAGCGCCGTCAGGGCCAGATCGTAGCCGGTCGCACCCAAGCCGCAGATCACGCCCGTCGCCGCCAGCGAAATGTAGGAATGCTGGCGAAACTCATCGCGGCGAAAAATATTGGAAAGATGCACTTCGATGACCGGCAGTTCGACGGCCTGCAAGGCGTCCAAGATGGCGACGGACGTATGCGTATAGCCACCGGCGTTGAGAATGATGCCGCCCGCCTTGCCGCGCGCCGCCTGCACCCAATTGACGAGTTCACCCTCGATGTTCGACTGTCTGAAGTCGACCGCGAGCCCCAACGCTGCCGCCGTTTTTTCGCACCGCACGCGAATATCGTCGAGAGTGTCGCGGCCATAGATCGCCGGTTCACGCACGCCGAGCATGTTCAGGTTCGGGCCGTTCAAGACGTAAATCAGTTTGGACATTTGGGCGGGGCTTGGGGCCGGTCAGAGGGGGTGGCGGAAAGCAGCCCCGGGTCTAACAGTTTTCGCGGCTGAGGCAAACCCCGCAGCCCACCGTAGATATTGAAACGGCCCGCCGTCAGGGGGCGAGCCGCACCATTAAAACAGTAATCCGCTTAGCCAATTAGCAGGTCTTGCAATCGGCCTTGCGGAAGTCGCCGACAAGGGCCTGGAGTTGATCGTGGAGATCCTCCGGCGCGCCGGGGATCGACCTGTCGCCGACGAGAAAATGCGGCGTACCGTTGATGCCCATTTTTTTCGCCAAGGCCTTGTCGTCGTCCAATTCCGCCTGCACGTCGGCGCCGGCGATGTCGGCCTTGTACTTCGCGATATCGAGCCCGAGGTCTTGGGCGATTTTCAGGGCGCTGGCCTCATTGGCCTGACCTTTGGTGCTCAGCATCGCCTGATGGAATTCCCAATACTTACCTTGCCGCTTCGCAGCGAGCGCCGCTTTCGCCGCCTCCTCCGATCCCTTGGACAGGATCGGCAATTCCTTGAAAACGAAACGCACGCGCTTGTCGCCGTCGATCAGCTTTTTGACCTCCGTCAAACCGCGCTTGCAGTAGCCGCAGTTGTAATCAAAAAATTCAACGACCGTGATATCGCCATTGACGTCACCGGCGACAGGGCTTTGCGGATCGCGATAGATTGCTTTGGCATTTTCGGCCATGAAGGCGCGCAATTTTTCGGACTGCTCTTTCTCAAGCTTGGCTTCGAGTGCCGTCTGCACTTCGATCATCACTTCGGGATTGGCCAGCAGATAATCTTTAACGATGACGCCGATCGCCTTTTTTTGCTCATCCGTGAACGCCGTCGTGCCGGCGCCAGCCTTGGCACCAACATCGGCATTGGTTGCGGCGGGAGCGGCAGCGGGCGGTTCGGCGTGAGCTGGCAGAACCGCACTCGCGTAGGCAAGTGCGAGGGCCATGGACTTGGCGGCACGGCCGTAGCGGCGTGCATGGCGAGCGATGACCTTGATGAAACAGACGAGCATAGATCTCACTTTCAAGAGTTTGTTGGCCGCCGTGGTCCAGCCAAGCTACGTTTGCGGGCGGTAGTTGATGATATCGTCGTTCTTGATGCCCTCGGGCGAGCCGGAGCGCAGTTTCGGTTGCGCTCTTTTGGCGAACAGTTGCGCCTGCTTTAAGTTGCCTTCAAGAAAATAAGCCTGCGCCGTCATGGCATCGGCCTCGGGCCCTTTGCCCTGCTTGTAATATGCCGTCGCGAGCAGCCGGAAGGCACGGCCATTTTGATCATCGATCAGCGACTTGCGTAACAGATCGACGGACTCGGTCAGCCCGGCCGGATTGTCGCCCTGCTGAAGTGTCGTCGCGAGCTGGACGCGGATGAGCGAGCTGTCGGGCGCCAGTTTCAGCGCCTGGCGAAGCGACGGCTGGGCTTCGGCCATCTTGCCCGACCGCATCAGCATTTCAGCCCGTAGTTCATAGAGGTATGGGTTCTGCGGATTTTCGCTGATCATGCCGTTGATCTGCGTCAGCGTCGCGTCGAGTGCTCCTGTTCCGCCCTGAAAAAACGTGGCGATGGCGCGCGCGTAACGCCCCGGCAATGAGGTGTCGCTCACCGGGTAGCGATTGAACACCGTTCCGGGCCGCTCCAGAAAACCTGAAAGCTTCGCCCGCATCATGTCGTGGCGCAGTTGCAAGGCGGCTGGATCAAGCGTCGCGGCGTAGGGGCTTGCGACCACGAGATCGCGCAGCCGCGCCAAGCGATCGGTCGCCACCGGATGCGACCGCACGAACGGATCTTTATACTGATCCGAGACATATTCCTGCTGCTGGAAGCGCTCAAAGGTTTCGAGCATGCCCTGGCCGGACTGCTTGGTGGCATTGAGATATTGCAGCCCAGCCTGGTCGGCGGCGGATTCCTGCGATCGCCGCTCGGTCAACAAGCCGCGCAGGATGATTTCATTGCCGCCTTGCAGAATGGCCTGGCCGCCCGATAGCGCATCGCGACCGCCATCGCCGCCGGCGACACCGCCCGCTACCATGGCTCCGATGCCGATAATTTGGGTGAGCAGGGCGCGCGTCTGATCTTTGGCGATGCGGGCGCGCAAGGATGCCATGTGACCGCCGGCGATATGTCCGGCTTCGTGCGCGATGACGCCGATCACCTCGTTCGGGGTCTTGGCCTGCAACAGTGTGCCAGTGTGGACGAAAACATTGTTGCCATCGAGCACGAACGCATTGAACGCTTCGTTGCGCACGATGCGCACTGTGACCCGTCCGGTTCCCAAACCCGCGACGCGAAAAATCGGCTTGGCGTAGTCGCCGAGCAGTTTTTCAATCTCGGTATCGCGGATCAGCGGCAGGCTTTGCGCCTGCGCGGCGCGTGGATTCAACAGACCGGTGAGGGCCAGCGCCAGCGCCGCAATGATCCGCCACTTGCGGCCCTGCGTCGGCGCGGGGCAACCGGCCTTTGACGTTGTTCGCGTGACGGACATGTCCCCGCCTCTGCCCTTGTGCTGTCGCGGACTTTGCGCCGTCATGAAACCCTGCGTCGGATGGCGACCGAAAGCCGACGCATCGGTTCTAAGTGGGAAGCGCCACAGGGTCAAACACGCGGCGAAATCCATGCTGGTGTTTTGCGTCGTCGACGCATGGCGTTAGTGCACGTGAGAATGCGGCGCCACCGTGACATGAAGCGCCGAAAAACAGGCGCTCGGATCGGTCCAAACCGGCACGCACCGACCGACCAGCGTATGTCGCCGATCGCTGCCCTGCTCGATCAATTGCACGCGGCGGCCATCGCAAGGCCGGACAAAAAACCGGTCCCCGCGATGCAGTCCCGCTCTACACGCCGGCGCTTTCGTCGGCTCACTCGGCGCCAAAGCGCCTTTGCCACCAGCCCTTGCGTTGGGGTGCCGCGCTATCCCCGTCAGCGTCGGAGGCTTGATCGGGCGTCACGACAACGCGTTCGATGCGCGGCTCGCTGGAGCCCAATTCATGCCGCTTTGTCGTTGCCGCCGCTGGCTTCGTTGGTGCCGCCGCTGGCGGTGTCGTTGCCGCCGCCGCTTGCCATCCGTCGTTCGAGGCGTGCTCGACATCGGCGACCACACTCATTGGTGTCTCATGCGTTGCGTGAACGCTCTCCAGCGGCGCCATGTCCGCGTCGACGAAGATTTCCTTCGATTGCGGCACGTCCCAAATACGGGCCGGACGCTGGCGTTCTGGCGCGCCCCGCTCGTTGCTGAGCTCGTGTGTCTGCGCTGGTGGCGACCCTGCCGCCGCTGCGTGCGACCGATCAGCGTCGCCGGCATCGGCGCCGTTGTCTTCGGACGCTATAGCCGGTTCGCCGCCAACGCCGTTGCCATTGCCATTGCTGCGCGGCGCATCTGACCCATCCCGCTCGCGGCCACGACGGCCACCGCGACGGCCCCTGCGCCGGCGACGTCCGGCGCGGTCGCCGCGTGCGTCCTCGGCCTGTTCACCCGGCGGACGTGCCACCCGTTCACCGTTGTCGCCGTCGGCCTCATCGCCGATTGCGTCATTGGCATTTGTCTCGGCGCCAACATCGTCGATGATCGGTTGCTCGTCGCCGACCGCAAAGCGCGGTTGGCCGTTGATCCTGTCGCCGTTGCGATCACCGCGCGGTTCCGAGCGGCGCGTGTCGTCGCTGCGTTCATCGCGCCCGCCGCGTCCGCGACCCCGGCGTCTGCGGCGCCCGCGACTTTTGCCGTCCTCATCGGTTTCGCTGCGCTCGCGGCCGCGCGCTTCACCTTGGGCTGGCTCGTCGTGATCGTCGGGATCATCGACCATCTCGATATTTGACGCTTCGTAAACCGGTGCCTCGTCTTCGCCCTCGACTTCGCCTTCGAAGCCCCAATTCATATTGACGGCGGCGCGCTCGGGCCGGCGCGCGATCGGCAGTGCGGGCGCGCCGCGATCGATCGTGAAATTGGCGCCTTGCACCCGGTCGGAGCCGAGCACCGTCACGGTGTAGCCGTGGCGTGCTTCCATGTCGGTGATGTAGACGCGCTTGCTGTTGAGAATGTAGAGCGCGACCGCTGGCGTCGTGGTCGCAACGAGGGGCGAAGCAGCACCTGCCGTGATCGTGTCTTCAAGCCCGCGCAGCACGGCGAGCGCGATGCTTTCGGTCGAGCGGATGATGCCCGTGCCCTGGCAATGCGGACACTGCGACGTCGAGCCTTCGAGCACGCCGGTGCGCAACCGCTGGCGCGACATTTCCATCAGCCCGAAGTGCGAAATGCGGCCGAGTTGAATGCGGGCCCGGTCAAAACGCAGCGCATCCTTCAAGCGCCGTTCGACGGAGCGATTGTTGCGCTTTTCTTCCATGTCGATGAAGTCGATGACGATCAGGCCGGCCAAGTCGCGCAACTTCAGCTGACGGGCGATTTCGTCGGCCGCCTCGAGGTTGGTGGCAATGGCCGTTTCCTCGATCGAGAATTCGCGCGTGGATTTGCCGGAGTTGACGTCGATGGCGACCAAGGCTTCGGTTTGGTTGATGACGATGTAGCCGCCGGAGCGCAGCGTCACCTGCGGCAGGAACATGGCATTTAACTGCCGTTCAACGCCGTAGCGCGTGAACAGCGGCGTTGGGTCCTTGTAGTCGATGACGTTCTTGGCATGGCTCGGCATCAGCATCTGCATGAAGTCGGCGGCTTCTTGATAGCCGGCTTCACCCGCGACGACGACCTCTTCGACATCCTTGTTATAGAGATCGCGGATCGAGCGTTTGATCAGATCGCCTTCTTCATAGACCAGACTTGGCGCCGTCGATTGCAGCGTCAGGTCGCGGACGCTTTCCCACAGCCGCAGCAGATATTCGAAGTCGCGCTTGATTTCCTGTTTGGTGCGCGCCGCGCCGGCCGTGCGGATGATCAGCCCCATGCCTTCCGGCACTTCGAGTTCCTGGGCAATCGCCTTTAGCCGCTTGCGGTCCTGCGGGTTGGTGATCTTGCGCGAAATGCCGCCGCCGCGCGCCGTGTTCGGCATCAACACCGTGTAGCGGCCGGCGAGCGACAGATACGTGGTCAGGGCCGCGCCCTTGTTGCCGCGTTCTTCCTTGACGACCTGCACCAGAATGACCTGGCGGCGCTTGATGACTTCCTGAATTTTATAGCTGCGCTGGCGGCGGCGCTGGCGTTGCGGCGCTTCCTCCTGATAGTCGGCTGATGGTGCATCGTCATGGGCTGCGCCATCCAACTCGGAGGCTATCGGCGCGGCGGCCGTAGCCAGTCCTTCGGTGTCTCGATCGTCATCATGATCGTGATCGTGTTCGCCGTCATGGTCTGCGGCGGCGTGACCGCCTTGATGATCACACGCATCCCCGTCTTCGTGGTCCGGACCATCGTCGTCGGGAGCGTTGTCCGAACGGCCATCGACGTCGTCATCGGCATCGCCATCAAACTGGGCAGGCGCATGTTCGACGCCGGCCGCATCCGGTTCCGCCGCATCCGCGAGGTTCGGCCGATGCGGCGTTTCGCTGATCATGTCAGCGTCATCATGACTGCGCGCTGCGATCGTCTGCGGGGCATCGTCGCCGGCCTCACCGCCGACTTCCTCGATGTGTTCGTCTTCCTCGACGTCGACGATATGCGAATCTTCCCCGGCCGAGCTGGCGAGCGGCGCATCGTCGTCGATGGCGTCGTCGTCATGCGGGCCGTCGTGCGCGCCATGATGGGCATCAGACGATAGCGCTGGCGGCGATGACCGCTGCCCGCCCGACCGGCGTGCCAAAGCGTCGGCGCGTCGATCGGCGGCGGCTTCAAGTTCGGCTTCCGCTGCCGCCTCCTCGTCGATCAGTGCTTGACGATCGGCGACCGGGATTTGGTAATAATCGGGGTGGATTTCGTTGAAGGCCAAAAAGCCGTGACGATTGCCGCCGTAATCGACGAATGCGGCCTGAAGTGACGGCTCAACGCGGGTTACCTTGGCAAGGTAGATGTTGCCGCGAAGCAGCTTTCTGGCGGCGCTCTCGAAATCGAATTCTTCTACGCGGCCGTTGCGTTGGACGACAACCCGTGTCTCCTCGGGGTGGGTGGCGTCGATAAGCATCTTTGTATTGGACATGGACGTGGTTCCTTGGCGCCGGTCTCACGACGCTCGGCCGGACGTCCGCAATCAAGCGGGCGAACCGAGAGCTGAGCGCGGTGGCGCGAATTGTTGAATGGAAATAACGTGCCCGACGAGGTCGCCGCCGCTGACCGTGGTGTCTCGATGCGGATGGCGCGGGCGGCGCCGTGTCCGACGGCAAAGCCTGCCTGACGGCCATGGGCCGAGGCGGAACTGCCGGAGAGACTACGATCGAACGTCATGACTCTTTCGCCTGAACGGTTCAGTGAGCGTTGATATGGCCCAGCGACCAGCTGCCGATTGCAGCCGTGATGACCGGGTAATGACACGGGCAGCGTCGCGCGAACGCTGAGAGTCGCGTGCTGTCGATACCGACTGGACTTCCCTCTTTCTGCGGGTGTCAGCATCGAACGACACGCTGTGATTGCGGCGTCACGTCAGCGACCGAGGTGGGCGCGTCAAGCGAACCGCGCATCCAAACCGTCAAGAGGTCTACGTAAACGCGCCCTCGGCGACGGTTTAAATGCCGTCCAAGCGAGCCTAATTACCTGTGAACGCAGATTTTTTTGGAAAAACTGCAGCAGGCCGACCAGGCGTCGCGCATGGCCGCGAGTGTGCTCGTGAGAGCAGGCGCCGCGGACACGCCGGATACGAATAAAGTGTACGAGGTCATTCCCTGCGTCGCAAGTGTTATAAGATCGGCTTCGGAGCGACTTAGAGCTTGGGGCGCGGCAAACGTACAACCACTATAAAAAACAAACCGTTAAGATGCGTCCCGTGGGGAGACGATGCCGCGCATGGCGGTTGAATAGGCCGGTTGAGGTGGGTAAGAGAGCGTGCCGAGGGGGCAGTACATGACGAGCGCTGGCGATCGCCGCAGCGGCCAGCGCTGCGAGAGGCGCCCACGGCAGCCTGCGGCGTGCCGGCGATGTTCATCGCGTTTGGCGCTGGCGCTGCTCGCCTTAGGCTTGGGTACCAGCACCATTTCCTCGGGTCGCGTGCAGGCTCAGGACGCCGCAACCGAGCCGTCCGGTTGGGCCGTCGAGACGTTTCGAGAGATAGCCCCCGATCCACAAGTCCCTCATCTGCAGGTCCCTGATCTTCAGGCCCCCGATCTTCAAGCCCCCGATCTCCAGGCCCCAGATCTCCAGTCCGGCGGACCGGTCCCATTTCCGTCCGAGCCAGCGCCCGACCTGCCGTCGGTCAGCAATGCAGTGGCGCGTCCTCCCAACCTCAGCGGGGCGGTCGAACAAAAGCCGGATGCGGCCGATGCAACCCAGGCCAAGACGTCAGCCCATGCGATGGATGTTCGCATCACCGGCGACGCGTCCGCCGCGACTTTCGAGATCGATTTGTCGGTCGGCGTGACGGCGGAAGTCTTCACGCTGGCAAGCCCGTATCGCGTCATCATCGACCTGCCTAATCTCACTTTCGCTTTGCCAAACGCGCCACAGCCGGTTCCGTCCGGTTTGGTGAAGGATTTCCGCTACGGCTTATTCGCTGAAGGCAAGGCCCGCGTCGTCATCGACACGGCGGGTCCGGTGCAGATCACGGCCGCGACCATGACGAAGATCGGATCGCAAACCGCCGTCACACTCAAAATCGCGATTGCGCCCGTCGATGCCGCGATCTTCGGCGCCGGCACGGGCGCGTCGCGATCGGCCAACGCCACCGCCCAAGCCACGCCCGAAGTGCCAGCCGCGCCCGAAGCGCCAGCCAAGCCGAACTCGGCGAAGGCGCGACCGGTGATCGTCATTGACCCGGGGCACGGCGGCATTGATCCCGGCGCCATCGGTGCCAGCAATATCGCCGAGAAATCGATCGTTCTCGATGTCGCCCGTCATTTGAAGACGGCTCTCGTGCAAACCGGCAAGTTCGATGTCCGCATGACGCGATCAAGCGATGTGTTCATCTCGCTCGACCGGCGCTTGAAAGCGTCGCTGGATTTTGGCGCCGACTTGTTTGTGTCGCTGCACGCCGACTCCATCGAAGAAACCGCCGCTGCGGAACTTATTCGCGGCGCTACCGTCTACACCCTCTCCGAACGGGCGTCCGACGAGGAGGCGCGCAAGCGGGCCGAGAAGGAGAACGCTTCCGATCTCATCGCCGGCCTCGAAAACAAGGATGCCGCCGGTTTCGATCAGGTCAAGAGCATCCTGATCGACCTGATCAAGCGTGAAAACTCGAACTTTTCGGCGGATTATTCTAACGTGGTGGCCACGCGGCTGTCCAAAAATATCACCATGTCACGCGATCCGCAGCGCTCCGCCGCGTTCAAGGTTCTCAAGCAAAGTCACGCCCCCTCGGTGCTGATCGAGCTTGGCTACATGAGCAACAGCGAGGACCGTCAGCAAATGATGACGCTCGAATGGCAGCAGAAAGTGGCCAAGGCGATTACCGGCGCGACGCTCGCCTATTTCAGCAAGCGATCGCCGTAGTGACGGGCGGGGATTGGCCAGTGTTGCGTCCGGTCCTCGGTGCGCAGTGGTGTGACCGAGCCGCGGCAAAAACGTGGGGATGAGCGACGACGTGATGCCACAATCGGTGCTATTGTGATGAACACCGGCGGTTTGACGGCCGACGACACGCACGGGCACCTTGCTGCGCTGCGGTAACCCGGTTAAACAACGGCCTCATCAACGGATATTTGTGACTGATGCGAGCCCCAACGCTCCCGCCTCCGGCAGCGCCAAAGAAACGCAGAAAGCGGCGCAAGAGCCTGCTTCTGAGCTTGCTCGGCTTCACCTTCGCCAGCTTCGTGCTGGTCTTTCTGGCGGCGTCGGCGGGCGCTGGTTACCTGCTCTGGCAGGGATCAAAAGACCTCCCCGACTACGAAAGCCTCGCCAAGTACGAACCGCCGGTCATGACGCGCATCCACGCGCATGATGGGTCGTTGATTTCCGAATTTGCCCGAGAGCGGCGCATCTTCGTGCCCATCAACATCATTCCCAGGCGTGTCTTGAATGCGTTCTTGTCGGCGGAGGACAAGCGCTTCTACGAGCATGGCGGCATCGACTTCCAAGGTGTTGCGCGCGCCGTCTATGCAGCGCTCGAAACGAAAGTGCGCGGCGGCAACAAGCGGGCGCAGGGCGCCTCCACCATCACGCAGCAGGTCGCGAAAAACTTTCTGCTGACCAACGAGCGATCGTTCGAACGCAAAATCAAGGAAGCGATCCTCGCGGTGCGCATCGAGCGCGCCTACACCAAGGACAAAATCCTCGAGCTGTATCTGAACGAAATCTATCTCGGCATGAACTCCTACGGGGTCGCCGCCGCCGGCCTCACCTACTTCAACAAAGAGTTGAAGGATCTGACGATCGAGGAAGCCGCCTACCTGGCGGCGCTGCCGAAGGCGCCAAATAACTATCACCCCTTCCGGCACAAAGAAAAAGCCACCGAGCGGCGCAACTGGATCATCGGCCAGATGATCGAGAACGGCTTTGCGACGGAGGCCGAAGGCGAAGCCGCCAAAAAAATTCCGCTCACCGTCAACCTGCGCCAGACCGGCGCCCATATTTCGACCGCTGAATTTTTCGCCGAAGATGTTCGCCGCACCCTTCTCGCCCGCTACGGCGAGGACAAGCTGTACGGCGGCGGATTGTCGGTGCGCACGACGCTCGATCCAAAACTGCAGCGGATTGCAAGGCGCTCGCTGATTGACGGCTTGGTCCGTTTCGACCGCACCCAAGGCTGGCGCGGTCCGGTGGCGAAAATCGACATCGCGGGCGATTGGGGCGTGCCGCTGGCGGCGATCGACAGCCCGCCCGACATTCAGCCGTGGCGCCTCGGCGTCGTCCTCAGCGCTGAAAAAAGCAAGGCGATCATCGGGCTGAAGCCCGCACGCCAGCAGGACCAAACGCTCGTCGCCCAGCGTGAAGCCGTTGAAGTCACACTTGAAGAAATGAAATGGGCGAAAATTCCGCTCAAAAAAACCGAAGCAAAGGCGACGACGGACCTGCTCGCGCCCGGCGACGTCGTGTACGTGACGCCGAAAGACGCCTCGAAAATTCAGGGCGTGTGGACGCTGACGCAAATCCCCGAGGTCAGCGGCGGACTTGTCGCGATGGACCCTTACACCGGCCGCGTGCTTGCCGTTGCCGGCGGTTTTTCGTTTGCCATGAGCCAGTTCGATCGCGTCATCCAGGCCAAGCGCCAGCCGGGGTCATCGTTCAAACCCTTCGTCTACGCCGCGGCCATCGACAACGGCTACAAGCCGACCTCGATCCTGCTCGATGCGCCCATCGAAATCGAGCAGGGCCCAGGACAGGAAATCTGGAAGCCCGAGAATTACGAAAAGCAAAAGTCGGCCGGGCCGTCGACCTTGCGCTTTGGCATCGAAAAATCGCGCAACCAGATGACCGTGCGTCTGGCGCAGGATCTCGGCATGCCGCTGATCATCGAATACGCCAAGCGGTTCGGCATCTACGACGATTTGCTGCCGGTGCTATCGATGTCGCTTGGCGCTGGCGAAACCACGCTGCTGCGCGTCGCCACGGCCTATTCAATCATGGCCAATGGCGGTCGCGCGGTGAACGCGACCCTCATCGACCGCATTCAGGACCGCTGGGGCAAAACTGTCTGGCGCCACGATGAACGCCAGTGCATGGGTTGCACCGCCGAGAAGTGGGCCGGTCAGGCCGAGCCCGACGTCATTGACGATCGCAAGCAGGTGATCGACCCACAGACCGCCTATCAAATGACCTCCATCATGGAAGGTGTCGTGCAGCGCGGCACGGCGACCGTGCTCAAATCGCTGGGGCGGCCGCTGGCCGGCAAGACCGGCACCACGAACGAGGAAAAAGACGTGTGGTTCGTCGGTTATACACCCGACATGGTGGTCGGCGTCTTCGTCGGCTACGACACGCCGCGGCCGATGGGTAAGGGCAACACCGGTGGTGCCATTGCCGCGCCGATTTTCGGCGACTTCCTGAAGGAAGCGCTGGGCGATGCGCCCCCGGCTCCGTTCCGCGTTCCCCCGGGTATCAATCTCGTGCGCGTCGATCTCAAAACCGGCCTGAGAGCTGGCGCGTCGGATCCCGGTTCCATCATCGAAGCGTTTAAACCGAACGAAGAACCCGACGACGCCTATTCCGTCATCGGTATCGTCAACGCCTCCGCCGATGCGGCCCGGGCGGCCGACGCGCAGCACGCTCGCCCGGACCCGGCGGACGAGACGGGCATCGATAGCACGGCTGGAGCAATCCCACCGCCGGTAAGCCCCGGCCCCCGCGACGTGTGGTAGGCACGCCTGACGGGCCGACGCGTCGCGTTTACTTGGCCGGTTGCAAACCCTATACGTCACGCCTTGTTTTAGCGCGCGTTCGCATTCGAGTCCGGCTCTGTCTTCAGCCGATCGTCATCGCCGTCGCGTGTTCTGGAGGTTGCCATGCGCGCTGAAGCGCAAAAATTGTCCGACAGCATCAAGGAGGCGTTCGCTCTCCTGAGGAGGTCGCTTTGACTGGGACACAGCTGACGATCGTCTCGCCTCGCTGAATGCGAAGGCCGAAGACCCGAGCCTTTGGAGTGATCCGAAGGCCGCGCAAAAAGTCATGCGCCAACGCAATTCGCTCGAACGCGCCATGTCGGAATTCAACCGTCTGCAACGCGACTTCGACGATTGCCTGACGTTGATCGAACTCGGCGAAGCCGAAGCCGACGAGGCGAGTATCTCGGAAGGCGAAACCGGGCTCAAACGCATCGACACGGAAGCGCAACGCCGCTCCGTTGAAGCCATGCTGTCGGGCGAAGCCGACGGCATGAATACCTACATCGAAGTGCACGCGGGCGCCGGCGGCACCGAAAGTCAGGACTGGGCCTCGATGCTGGCGCGCATGTATGCCCGCTGGGGTGAGCGGCGCGGGTTCAAAGTCAAACTCATCGATGAAAGCCCCGGCGAAGAAGCCGGCATCAAATCGGCGACCTTCGAGATCGAGGGCGAGAATGCCTTCGGCTGGCTCAAAACCGAAGCCGGCGTGCATCGCCTCGTGCGCATCTCACCCTACGATTCGAACGCGCGCCGCCACACCAGCTTTGCATCCGTCACGGTGTATCCGGTGATCGACGACACCATCGACATCGACATCAACATGTCGGACGTCGACATCTCGTTCGCGCGCTCGTCGGGCGCCGGCGGCCAGCACGTCAACCGAACAGAATCCGCCGTGCGCCTCGTGCACAAACCGTCCGGCATTGTCATCTTCGCGCAGGAACAGCGCTCGCAACACCAGAACAAAGACATCGCGTTCAGGCGTCTCAAAGCCCGGCTGTACGAAATGGAACTCAAAAAGCGCGAAGCCAAAGCCAACGCCGATCAGGCCGCCAAAACCGATATCGGCTGGGGCCATCAAATCCGCTCGTATGTTCTACAGCCCTACCAGCTTGTGAAGGATCTGCGCACCGGCGCCACCTCGACCAACCCGGACGAAGTGCTCGACGGCGACATCGATCCGTTCGTCGAAGCGGCCCTGTCACAGCGCATCAAGGGCGGCGGCGAAGTGGTCGTCGTCGACGATCTTGATTAGAGTGCTTCCGGAAAAGTGGGAACCGGTTTTCCGAAAGGAAGNNAAAAGAAGCACGACAAAACAGACAACTAGGGTCGGTCCATGAGTCGACTAAAAGCAGACAGACCCCAAGCGCCCGCCCATGGCGGCCATCCCCGCCGCTAACCACGATCCAAAGTTTTACCGCCGAACTTATCCCCGCACTCGAAAGCCGCCTGATACTGACCCTCGCGTATTCAAGCGACCAGAGGTGCAGACGTGCGCTGGCGGACTGGACGGATACGCCGACAGGTCGGACTCGGGCATAAGCTAGTCGAGGTTCGTCTGCCCGTCAGCGCAACAATGCTGGCGAAACTCCGGGCAGGGATGCAATCCGGAGCCGAGGCGGTGAACAATTCGCCTGTCGTGCGGGGCGGCCAAGGCCGCATCCATCGAAACACAGATTGAAGGGCCTTACCGCCCCGCTCTCTGGTCGGTTTTATGAACAATCCGACGGCGCCTCGCGCCGCCGGTTAAGACGCTTTGCCGCCGCGTGACACAGCCGCCACGAAGCGTGCTAATTCGTCGGCCCGCCAACACCAGGACGCCCGCTCATCTCGATGCCCGCTTCGCTCAGTCTCATCACAACGTCAGGCTTCGCCGATTACGCGCTGCTCGATTGCGGCGCGGGTCGCAAGCTCGAACGCTTCGGCAAGATCATCGTCGACCGCCCCGAGCCGCAAGCGTTGTGGCAGCCGCGTCTCGCCAAAGCTGATTGGGCGAAGGCCGCAGCAGTGTTCTCGGCGTCGGGCGAAGACGACGAGAAAGGCAAATGGCGCATCGACAAGGCGGTGCCGGAAAACTGGCCGGTGAAGATCGCGCTCGCTGCGCCGCCGGCATCGTCACCTCTCCCCTTGGGGAGAGGTCGGCGCGAAGCGACCGGTGAGGGGGCGCACTCTTCGATTGGCGGCGCGCTCACGCGCAACGCGCCCCACTGGCCTGCGGGTGAGGGCCACATCACCATGCTCTGCAAGCTTGCCGGGCTTTGGCATCTCGGTCTGTTCCCAGAACAGCATCCCCATTGGCAATGGATGCTCGACCACCTCGCCAGCATCAAAGGCGAGACGCCGCGCGTCCTGAACTTGTTCGGATACACCGGCGCGGCGTCGCTGCTGGCGGCCAAGGCCGGCGCCGAAGTCACGCACGTCGACGCGTCGAAAAAAGCCATCGCCTGGGGCAAGGAAAATCAATCCGCCTCCAAACTCGACGCCGCCAAAATTCGCTGGATGCTTGACGACGCGGCGAAGTTTGTTGCCCGCGAGGTTCGTCGCGGTAAAGGCTATCACATGATCCTCGTCGATCCGCCGAAGTTCGGCCGTGGTCCTGAAGGCGAAGTCTGGGATCTGTTCACGCATCTGCCCGCGTTCCTCAACGACTGCGCCAAACTTTTAGGCCCGAGCCAAGCGGCGATGGTGCTCACAGTCTACGCCATCCGGGCGTCAGCCATCGCCTTCGATCAACTGCTGCGCGATACGCTCAGCGCGCGTCAGGGCCTATTCGACTGCGGCGAACTGGCGATCGTCGCGCAATCTGGGCCTGCCGTGCCAACCTCGCTGTTCGTGCGCTGGACATCTCAGCCATGAGTGAACGCACGGTCATCACCAGTTTGACGAACGACCGCATCAAGGCGATCCGCGCGCTCGACATGCGCAAGGTTCGCCGCGAAACCGGGCTGTTCGTTGCCGAAGGCGCGTCGCTGCTGATCACCGCGCGAGACAACGGAGTTGTTCCACAGACCCTCGTTTATCAAACCGGCAGCGCCGAGAGCGGCATCACGCGCGGGCTCGTCACCTGGGCGCTGAAAGAAGGCGCCGACGTGCTCGAAGTGTCGGAAGCGGTGCTCGCCAAGTTGGCGTCGAAGGATAACCCGCAGACCGTGCTCGGCGTCTTCAAGCAGACGTTTGCAGCCGTGCCCGACCCCCCCCGCGTTGAACATGGCGAGACATGGCTGGCGCTCGAAGAGGTTCGCGATCCCGGAAACCTCGGCACGATTGTGCGCACCGCCGATGCGGTCGGATGCGCCGGCGTCATCCTCGTTGGCACCTGCTGCGATCCCCATTCACTCGACGCCATCCGGGCGACGATGGGCTCGATTTTTTCCGTGCCGCTGGTGCGAATGGATCGCGACGCATTCGTCGATTTGGCCCACCGCTGGCCGGGCGACGTCATCGCAACGCACTTGGACGCCACGCAAGATTTCCGCAGCCGTGCCTATCGTGGTCCTGAGATGCTGGTGATGGGCAGCGAAGGTCCGGGCCTGTCGGACAGCGTCGCAGCGGCATGCACGCTGCGCGTCAAGATCCCAATGGCGGGGCAACTCGACAGCCTCAACCTCGCCATCGCCACGGCCATCGCCCTGTACCAAATCCGCGGCCCCCGCTTGAAACTCTAACAATGCGTCGGCGGCCGGCGCGACGAAGGAGTGTCGCCGACGCCAAGGAAAAAAGCCGCCGACGCTAGGAGAGCCAATGCGCATTGAATATCATCGCACGTTGATCGCCGACACCGTCCGCAACGAGGCATTTTATCGGGCGCTGAAAGCCGTCATCGTGCCGGGCAAAACCGTCGTCGCCGATATCGGCACTGGCACGGGGTTACTCGGATTGATGGCCGCCAAGCTCGGCGCCAAGGACGTGTTCATGTTCGAGACGGCGGAAGTGGCCGGCGTCGCCGCCAAGCTCATCAAAGCCAACCGCGCCAAACGCTGTCACCTCATTCCATGTCATTCGACCGAGTTCGACGACACACTGTCGGCCGACGTGATCGTGTCGGAAACGCTCGGCAACTACGCGCTCGAAGAAAATATCATCGACACCATCGCCGACGCGCGAACGCGATTTTTGAAGCCCGGTGGCCATCTCATTCCCGAAGGCATCACGCAGTACGTCGCGCCGGTCATCAGTCCGCGCATCAACGACGAGCTGTCGGCGTGGGACCGTGCTGGCCCCGAACTCAAATGCGAGCTCGATCTGTCGTTTGCCAAGGCCATGAGTTTCAACAACGCCTATGTCCGCACGCTGGCGTCATCGGAATTGCTGGGTGGAATTGCCAATGCAGCCGCCTGGGACTTGGTCGATCTCACGCGCGACAATCGATCGGCGCGCAAAGGCTCATCGCGCTGGCGGGTGCGCGACGCTCGAACCATTTACGGCTTGGCCGTTTGGTGGTCGGCCGATCTTGGCCACGGCATCAAACTCTCCACCGCGCCGGACGGTCCGCGCACGCATTGGGAACAGCTTTACATGCCGCTGCTGACAGCCGTGCACCTCAAAGCTGGCGACACCGTCGAAGCGGCCATCAAATCACGCTCATCGCAAGACGCGGGCACGCATCTCGCGTGGACCGTCACGCACCTAGACGGCAAATCCCGCGTCATCGCGAAGCACGCGCACGATCTCGACAAGGGCTACCTGCCATGACCGATAAAATTCGTCGTAGCCGTCAATCGGCGTGGCTGGTGCGCCGGGTGTGCCGACGACGAAGGGCAGGATTCGATCGTCTTGGCACTCCGACGGCCGACAGTGTTTGCGGCGGCGGCGTGGAGTGCTATCGGAAATACGCGATGGCTACGGGGAGACACGACCTATGATGCTGTTAATTGTCGGCCTGATCATTTTTTTAGGGATTCATTTGCTGCCGACGTCGCCCGAGCAACGCGTTGCGCTCCAATCGCGGCTCGGCGCCGGCACCTACAAAACGGTATTTTCGATCGTCTCGCTGATCGGCCTGGTGATCATCGTGCTCGGTTATCACAAGATGCAGCTCAACCCCGGCAAAAATCCGGTGCTGTGGGATCCGCCGACGTGGACCCGACATATCGCTTTGGCTTTGATGCTGCCGGCTCTGATTTTTCTGGTCGCGGCGAATGTGCCGTCGCGCATTCGGACAGCGCTCAAGCATCCGATGCTCGTCGCCATCAAAATTTGGGCGCTGGCGCATCTGCTGGCGAACGGTGATCTGGCGTCGTTGTTGTTGTTTGGCTCGTTCCTGGCTTATGCGGTGTATGATCGCATCTCGGTCAAGCAGCGCGGCGTGCGTGGCCCGCTCGGTGATGCGCAGCCGGCCAGTGCGATCAACGACGTGATCGTTGTCGGTGTCGGCGTCGCGCTGTATCTGGCGCTGCTGTTCGGCGGTCATCAGTGGTTGTTCGGCGTCGCGCCGTTGCCGCAACTTTCGTGAGGCTTTGAACGTTGAGTGCCTCCAGCATTTCCCGACGAAGGCGAGGCCGGTTCGTCGTCAGAAAAAGCGACAGAGTAAAATGGCGAGAGCGCCGATCTATTTCGATCAGATCGCAAAGCGCTCTAGCGAGTCAGCAATACGAATTCCGTATTCAGGCCATTTTCGTTGGCCTTGAGTTCGCGATCGGTGAGGATCAGCGACGACCCTGGGTTAGCGCGTTCAGCGATCGTATCGAGGATGTCTTGCGGGATCACCACGGCGTCGAGGGCGTCAGCCGCTATGGTTGCGGCCGCGGACATCGGCATTGGCGAGCTGTCGGCCTCACGCTGACGCGATTTGCGAGAGGCTTGAGCGCTTGCGTCACCGGTCATCGACGGCATCCGGTGCGGCATCTGGGCGGTGACCATACGCCACTCGAAGGTGTCGGCATTAGTCTTAGAGAACCGCATCGCCGTCATGACATGCGTGCCCACGCGGTCGATCGGCTGGCTGATCGAGATCGGCGCTTCGAGGACCGGTTCGAAGCCTTGGCGCACGTAAATGCGCTGCGACTTGAGGCTGATCAAAACCGAAATCGGTTTCGAACGTCGCACAATATCTCGTTTGACCTCGACCATCGCCAATTGCGCCGATTTCAAATCCACGACCGCTTTCTGGACATTCGTCAGCGCGCGCGCGCGTGTCGTGTCGCTGGTCACCGCTGCCGCCTGAGTTTCGGCGCGTGCTAGTTCGTTGCGCGCGACCCCAACACGCGCTGCATCGACGGACAACGTGGCGTTGAGAACGCCATCCTCTAAGTCTGCTTCCATGTCCTGCAGCCGGGCAAAGTCAGCGGCTGAGCCACGCGGATGCGGCACTTGAATGAATGCCTCGAAGGCTTGTTCGGCTGCCGCCAATTTCGCCTCGGCCGATCGCAATCCGGCGCGAACCTGGTCGCCGTCTTTGCGCAGCGCAGCGAGGCGCTCGTTGGCCGCAGCCGACGCTCGAACGGCGGCCTTCGCGACTTCGGTTGCGGCTTTGCGCGCCTGCTCGATAACTTTGAGATCGGTTTCGGCGCGTGACAGTTTCTCGCGAACGGCGCGATCAGCTTCGAGCCGTGTCGCGGGTTTGGTGGACGGAGCTTGAAACGATTTGACAGCTTCAGCGAGCGCCGGCGTCACACCGAACAAGCGCGGAAACTCGGACAGGCCGCCGATGGCGCTGGTGGGGATGGCGATATCATTCGATGCCACGCGCGTCCCTGCCTGGGCCATGGGCTGCCGCGCGGCCGGAATGGATTGCGGCAACGGCCGAAACAGCTTGGGATGATCGAAAGGCAGCGGCTGCGTTTCGTCCTGAGCAACGACAACGCGACCGCCTAGCTTGGTGATATCGAACAGCGACTTGGCGAACGAATAGGGCAGGCGAATACAGCCATGCGACGCCCGATAGCCCGGAACTTGACCGGCGTGCAGCGCGATGCCCGACCACGTGAGGCGCTGCATAAACGGCATCTCGGCGCCGGCGTAAATATTGCTTTGATGATGGACGTTTTTTTCGAGCAGCGAGAACACACCCGTCGGCGTGTCGAAGCCCGGCTGGCCACTGGACACGCGCGACGATGTCACTTCGCCGTTGAGATCGAAGACGCGCAATTTCTGCTTGCGCAGCGACACGATGGTGATCAGCGGGCCGGTATTTGGATCGGCGGCGCGAATGGCCACATCGCGGGCGGATTCACGCGCCACGCTCGGAGAAGACGCGATGCTGACCGCTGCTAAGCTTGCCACTGCCGTGAGGGTCACGAAGCGGCTAACGGCTGGCACTGTGAACCCGCGCTCTGGCGCGACTGCCGTCGACCACGGCATCCGATGAGACTGGACGTGAGACCGAAATGCACGCACGGCGACCCACCCGACACATAACCGCTACCTTGGCCCACAACACCGTGTCTGTTAGGCGGTGTGCGAACCGGCCCCACCTGACATCGGCAACGCCTGTCATCTGGTTACCAGACAAAGTTTACGACAAGCAACGCCAGCGTCACGCCAAGGATCAATGCAACGCCGGTGATGTGGCTTGTTTTCAACGGTTAATTGGCAGCGTGGCTCACGCAACTCCAGATCTGAACAGTGTGGAAAACATTTACTACGCCAGCAATGCAATGCGTCGTCGAGCCGCCGCTTACCCGTATAATGGCCGGCGAAGCCCTGTCCCGCATGGTGCCACCCGCAGGAGACCACGTGTCCACGCATAACGAGCGCCGCCGCCTGATGGCGCCTGACATCGCCGCCCGCAAAGGCGGTGAGCCCATCGTCGCGCTGACGTCGTACCACGCGCATACGGCATCAATCGCTGATGCTCACTGCGATTTCCTGCTCGTCGGCGATAGTCTCGGCATGGTCATGCACGGCTATGAAACGACCGTGCCGGTGCCGCTCGATCTGATGATCATGCATGCCAAAGCCGTGGTGCGGGGCTCGAAAAAGGCCCTCGTCGTTGTCGATATGCCGTTTGGGACCTATGAAGAAAGCCCGCCCGTCGCCTTCCGCAACGCCGCGCGCGTCATGAAAGAAACCGACTGCGGCGCCGTCAAACTCGAAGGCGGACGGCGGATGGCGGACACCATTCGCTACCTCGTCGATCGCGGCATCCCGGTGATGGGCCACATCGGATTGACGCCGCAGTCGATCCATGTGCTCGGCGGCTTCAAAACTCAGGGCCGCAGCATCGATCAGTGGCACGCGATCGAGGAAGATGCGCGCCTGGTCAGCGAAGCTGGGGCATTCGCGATCGTGCTCGAAGCCATGACCGCGCCCTTGGCCGAGAGGATCACGGGGGCCATTGCGATACCGACGATTGGCATCGGCGCCTCGCCCGGGTGCGACGGCCAGATATTGGTGATGGAGGATATGCTGGGTCTATCGCCGCGCGTGCCGAAATTTGTCAAGGAATTCGGCGCCATCGGCAAAGCCATCGATCGGGCGATCGGGCTTTATGCCGCCGAGGTCCGGTCGCGGACATTTCCGTCACAGGAACATACGTATGCCGTCAAAGGCGGCGACAGCGCAGCATCGCCAGCGAACGTCGTGGCGATGGCCACGGACACCAACGATGCGGCGCTAGCAGCCTCAAGAGCCACGAAAAAGCCGCGGACTCCGCGCACCTGAAAGGTGCCCGCGGCGCGAAGATCGGGCGCATCCAGCGCTGATCACGCATTTTCGCGTGCTTAGCCCTTGCTCTGGAAGGGCTGTCGGCTATCAATGCCCGGCTGTGCAGCCGCTCATCGGCGTCGCGTAGCACAGCCAACGCAGTCCATCGGGGAGACTTGAAAGCAAAATGGCCGACGATCGCGATAGCCTGCTGCGTGAAGTGGAGGAAGAAATCCGCCGCGAGCAGATGCAGAAAATTTGGGAACGCTATAACGTCCTTATTCTGGGCGGGGCTGCACTCATCGTACTCGCGGTCGGCGGCTATAAACTGCTCGAGAACCGGCGGATCACGGAGGCGGAAGCGCGCGGTGCCGAGTTCACAGCCGCCGTACAACTCAGCAATGACAAAAAGACCGACGAAGCTGTGGCGGCATTCCAGAAGATTGCTAACTCGGGCTCATCGGGCGTTGCCTCGCTCGCCAAGCTGCACATTGCAGGCGCTCAGCTCAAGGCTGGCAAAACAGACGACGCGTTGGCGGCGTTCGAGGGGCTGGCGAATGACGCTTCGGCCGATCAACTGTTGAAAAACTACGCCCAATTGCAGGTTGCAACGCTAAAGATGTCGACGAGTGACTTTACCGACATTCAGAATCGGCTGACTCCCTTAGCGGCCGAGTCCAGCCCCTTCAGAACCAGCGCCAACGAACTGCTCGGTATCGCCGCCTTCAAGGCCGGAAATTTGGAGATCGCCCGCAAACACCTGGAACCCTTGCTGATCGACCCGGCGGCATCGCAAGCCATTCAAGAGCGCATCAAGATCATCTTGGCTGAAATCGCCGCTATGGAACTCGCAAAAGCTGCGCCAGCTAGCGCAGCAACGCCAGCGCCATCGACGCCTGCGCCATCTATGCCTGAACCGGCCGAGACGAAACCGGCCGACGCCAATAAAAAATGACGACGGCGCCGCCCATCCGGCGCTCGGGGAGACGATCGACGTGAACAAGGTCAGGGCTCAGCACATGACACGTTTCTGGCGATCGATGGTGGTTGCCCTCTGTGCCACATCACTGTCGGGGTGCGCAGGAGATGGCCCGACCCTGCCGAAGCTCGCTGATCTCAATCCGTTTGCTGATAAACCGCAGCCGCTGCCGGGGCGCCGCGTCGCTCTGATCGAGCAGACCAATAGCATTGCCAGCAACCTCGCCGACGCCAGTTCACCCATCGTGCTGCCGCCGCAACGCTCCAACGACGCCTGGTCGCAGCCAGGTGGCGAAGCCAACAACGCGCCAGGCCATTTGGCGCTGACGGGAGCGCCCCATCAAGTCTGGAGCGCAAACGTTGGAGAAGGCTCGTCCAAAGCCGGACGCATCCTCGCCAGTCCGATCGTCTATGATGGACGAATTTACACGCTCGACGCCGCCGGGCTGGTCTCAAGCTTCGCGCTATCGGGCAGCAAGATATTTCAAGTCTCGACGACGCCCGAAAATGAAGCCGGCGCCGGCGGTCATGGTGGCGGGCTGGCAGCCGAGGCCGGGCGCCTGTATGTCGCCAATGGCTACGGCGTCGCCGCTGCCCTTGAACCACAAACCGGCAAAGTGATTTGGCAGAAAAATTTAGGCGCGCCCATTCGGTCGGCGCCAACCGTGGCGGGTGACAAGCTCTTCGTCACAACGATCCAGGGCCGATTTTATTGCTTGAATGCAGTTGATGGCACCGAGCTGTGGTCGGCCCGTGGGCTACCGCAGCCGGCCAGCCTGATGACCAGCACCAGTCCTGCGATCGATGGTGACATCGTCATCGTGCCCTATCCGTCTGGCGATGTGGTTGCACTCAAGATCGCTGACGGCACGCCGGCGTGGTCGGAAAATCTCGCGCGCACGCGCCAAACGTCGCAAATCGCGTCGATGAGCGATGCGGCCCGGCCGGCGATCGACGGCGGTATTGTGTTCGCGATCGGCCATGCCGGGCGCATGATTGCGACCAATGCCAAGACCGGCGAACGTCTCTGGTCGATCGACGCACCCGGGACGCAAACGCCGTGGGTTGCCGGCGATACCGTCTATATCGTCGACACGCGGGGCCGGGTGATGGCATTGGCGCGATCGGATGGTAAAACCCGCTGGTCCAGCCAACTGCCCAATAGCAAGACGTGGTCGGGTCCGGTTCTGGCTGGTGGCACGCTATGGCTCGCCTCCAACCAAGGCAAGCTGATCGGCGTCGACGCCGCCTCCGGCCGGGTCAACGGCGAGGTCGATGTCGGCGATCCCGTCTACATTCCGCCGATCGTTGCCCAGGGTCGGATGTTCGTATTAACGGATACGGCGAAACTGATCGCTCTCAATTGAGAAATGGTCTAGGAGGGCAACACAGCACGCCCAGCCTTGCGGCGGCGGTGGCTCAGCGCTGCAACGTCGTGCGCTGGGTATTACGGCGCGCCGTCTAACGCCACAGCGACACGCTGAATTCGATCGGTCGACACAACCTATGAGCCAAGCCCCCATTGTCGCGATCGTTGGTCGACCCAACGTCGGAAAATCGACGCTTTATAATCGCCTGACAGGCTCGCGTGCGGCTCTCGTGTCCGACATCCCCGGCTTGACCCGCGACCGGCGCGAAGGCGTTGCTGATCTCGGCGGGCCGCTCATTCGGCTCTTGGACACGGCGGGATTGGAAGAGGCGCGCGCCGGATCGATTGCCGACCGGATGCGAAAGCAAACTGAAAAAGCCATCGAAGATGCGCAGCTGATTTTATTCGTGGTCGATGCCCGGGCAGGCGTGACGCCGGCCGACAGTGCATTCGCGTCGGTGGCGCGTGAAAGCGGCAAGCCGGTCATCCTCGTCGCCAACAAAGCCGAGGGCGCGAAAGGCACGGACGGATTTTATGATGCGTTCGGCCTCGGCTTTGGCGCACCCCTGGCGATTTCCGCCGAGCATGGCGAAGGCATCGGTGATCTCGTCGTCGACATCGCGGCGGCGCTGGGTTTGTCGTTCCCGCCGCGTGCCAAACGGCTCAAGCGGGGTGAAACCGGCGACAGTGAGCCAGCCGATGGCGAGATTGAGCACGCGACCAAGCCGGTGCGCGTTGCGATCATGGGCCGGCCGAATGCCGGCAAGTCGACGCTTGTCAATGCTTTGCTCGGTGAAGATCGCATGATCACCGGTCCGGAGCCCGGCCTGACACGCGACAGCGTCGCAAGCGACATCGACTACAAGGGGCGGACGATCCGGCTGGTCGATACCGCCGGGTTGCGGCGTAAGGTCAAAATCACCGAACTTGCTGAAAAGCTGTCGGCCAGCGACGCGGTGCGGACCTTGCGCTTTGCCGAGGTCGTCGTGCTGCTGATCGATGCCGAGCGGCCCTTCGAGAAGCAGGATTTGACCATCGGCTCGATGGTGGTCAACGAGGGCCGCGCTTTGGTGATTGCCATCAACAAATGGGATCTCGTCACCGATAAGCCGAAAATGCTGCGCGAGTTGAAGGAAACGCTGGCGGAGAGTTTGGCCCAGGTACCGGGCGTGGCGCTCGTCACGATTTCGGCGCGTGCCGAAAAGGGGCTCGATCAGCTGCTTGCGGCGGTCGTCAAATGTTATGAGACGTGGAATCGGCGGGTGCCGACGCCGCAACTCAATCGCTGGCTCGAAGAAGCCTTGTCGCGCCATTCGCCACCGGCTGCGGCGGGCCGGCGGATCAAAATCCGCTACGTCACCCAGCCGTCGACTCGCCCACCGACGTTCGTCGCATTTTGTCAACGTGCCGACGCCATGCCGAAGTCGTACGTCAAATATCTTACAAATTCTCTGCGCGACGCCTTTGATCTGCCCGGTGTTCCGGTCCGCTTTACTTTGCGCAAAGGCGACAATCCATTCGCAAAAAAATAGCCGGTGCGGGTGCGGAACGAAAATGCCGCAAACTCGTTGCCGTAATCAGGGCGATGCGTGCGCCGTCACGCCGCCATTTTTTTCGATCATGTGGCGCGTTGAAGTCTGGCTATCGGGGAGTCGACCCAGTATTTCTAGAAAACGCGTCGCAGCAATGTCGGCGCTCCAATTTCAAATTCGAGGGACGAAGCATGAGACAATGGAATTCGATGCTCGCGATGGCTGGCTTGACGGTGACATTCGCAGCCATCGGCGGCGTCAGCGCGCAGGCTTATTCAGAAAAGGTACGCAAGGCCTGTGCTGGCGACTATCAGAACTTCTGCGCGCAATATGTGCCGGAAAGCTCGCAGTCGCGCGCCTGCTTTGAGAGCAACCGCAAATCGCTCTCCAAGATCTGCGTGGCCGCATTGATCGATGCGGGAGAAGTGCCGGCAAAATATCTCAAAAAATAACGCGTAGAAAACACACAGTCGTTTGGAACGCCGCCCGCTCCGCCGAAAGCGCAGCGGGCGGGAGATCCGGCGAGGCGAACATCGCCGCCACCGTCCTCACCGCCCGCACGGGGCGTCAGCCGCATCAACTGGCGCCGCTCCGGATGCGTTAAATGGGACTGGTCGTCTGTGGTTCAAGCCCCGGTCGGCTCGGGCATGAAATGTATTTGGCGGAAGCGCCATCGCATCATTAAACTACGGCGATGAGCGCACCGTCCGAAGTCCTATTCTACCACCTCGAACATCAGCCGCTCGAAAAGGTCTTGCCGAGCCTCGTCGAGAAAACGCTGGCACGCGGCTGGCGCGCCGTCATTCAAGTCGGCAACGACGAACGCCTGGCAGCCTTGGACCAACTGTTGTGGACTTATAGTGACGACAGTTTCTTGCCGCACGGCACGGCCAAATCAGGCAGCGCTGCCGATCAGCCGGTTTATCTGACAACAGGTGATGATTGTCCGAATGCCGCTGGCGTACGATTCCTTGTCGATGGTGCGACGACGAGCACTTTCACCGGTATCGAGAGGCTCGTCTACCTGTTCGACGGCCGCGATGGCGATGCCGTGAACAGCGCTCGCGAGCAGTGGAAAGCCGCTAAGGCGGCCGCCTGCGCGGTGACGTATTGGCAACAAACCGAAACCGGCGGCTGGGAAAAGAAAGCCTGACAACCAGCCGCATTTCATCGGCGCCGCCTGGCGCCTTCTGCCAGCGGCTTGACAGTTGGACGGTTCCCCGGCTTGTGCCGACGCCATGAACTATCGACACGCCTATCATGCCGGCAACTTCGCCGACGTCTTGAAACACATTATTCTGGCGCGCGTGATCACGTACATGATGCGCAAACCGCAGCCGTTTCGCGTGATCGATACGCACGCGGGGGCGGGGCGTTATGATTTGGCGGGCGCTGCGGCGGGCAAAACCGGCGAATGGCAGGACGGCATTGGCCGACTGCTATCGCTTCCGCTCTCCGATCGCGCGGGTGAACTCCTGCGTCCCTACCTCGCGTCGGTCGCGGCACTGAACCCGGATGCGGACGGCGGCGCCATTCGCTATTATCCGGGGAGTCCGCTGGTTGCGCGTCACATCATGCGTCGAGAGGATCCGCTCGTCGCAAATGAACTGCATCCCGACGACGGACAGTTGCTGGCCCGAGAATTTCACCGCGCCGCGTCAACAACGGTGTTGAGCCTCGATGCCTGGATCGCAGTCAAATCACTGCTGCCGCCGAAAGAGCGGCGCGGGCTGATCCTGATTGATCCACCCTTCGAACGCACCGATGAGTTCCAGAGTCTGACAACAGCCATGCTTGACGCGTTAAGCCGTTTCGAAACCGGCACTTATGTCGTTTGGTACCCCATCAAAGACCGCAGCAAGGCCGACACGTTCGTCGCTGCCATAACCGAGAGACGGCCCATCAAATATCTTGATGTCCGGCTGGCGGTTGCCCGTTCCTTTGCAGGGCTCGGACTGACGCAATGCGGTGTGCTGGTGATCAATCCACCCTTCACACTCAGAGGCGAGGTCGACGACTTGATGCCTATACTTGTGGACGCGCTCGCCGTCGACAGCGGCGCCGGATTTGAGCTGAAATCGGACTGTCAGGCAGGCTAGCGGCCATCGCATGCCGGCGTTGCCGCCAGGCGAAAATCATTGCAAATCTCGGTTGCGACGAGGCGTGTCCTGCGGCGGTCAGGCAATTCAGGTTGCAACATCCTACCTATCCATGGATAAATTGTCGCAGGCTGGTTGGGCGGCACTCAGGCTCGGCGGCTATGATCCTGACAGGGCGGCTCGCGGCCGCCGCAGCATGCTCATAGCGTCGGCGCTCAGGACTTGCCCCGCACGCTTCGGCTCTCACGGCCCCGCAATCCCGCATCATGCGTATCGCGGCCGTGCGGTCGGGATTGCGCAAGGGAGATGCCGGATGCGCCAGACAGGTACCGTCAAGTTTTACAATTCGCAAAAAGGTTACGGCTTTATCAAACCCGACGATGGCGGCAACGATGTTTTTGTCCACGTCACCGCCGTCGAGCGCTCCAGCATCGGCGAGCTGACGGAGGGCATGCGAATTACGTTCGACACCGAGCCGGACAAACGCGGCAAAGGTCCAAAAGCTGTCGATTTACAGCAGGCGACCTAATCGCCATTGCGGCCGTTGATCTGGAAAGGTTTGCGTGCGTTTTTTGCTAGAGCAATTTCCCATCTGACGGAATCATTTGGGATTCACAAAGGCGGCGAACAGTGATTCATGCTGAGGACTGGCGGAGGAGGCCAGCTCTCATGACAAGACCTCTGTCGAATGACCTGCGTGAGCGTCTGATTAAAGCTGTCGCCGGTGGCGCGACATGCCGGGCGGCGGCAGCCCGGTTTGGGATTGCGCCTTCGACCGCGATCAAGCTGGTGCGCCGCTGGCGCGACACCGGAACCTCAACACCGCGTCCGCAAGGCGGCGATATGCGCTCGGAGCGAATAGAAGCCCATTGCGATGAGATCCTTGGGTTGATCGTTGAGCAAATCGACATCACGCTGGTGGAGATTGCAGCGCACCTGGAGCGGACGCACGCAGAGCGGTTTGCGCCGAGTACAATCTGGCGGTTCCTTGATCGCCACGCCCAGACGTTTAAAAAAAACCGCGCACGCCAGCGAGCAGGAGCGTCCGGACGTCGCCGCGAGAAGACAGGCATGGCGGGCCGCGCAGCCTGAACTCGATCTCCAGCGCCTCGTCTTCATCGATGAGACCGGTGCCTCAACGAAAATGACGCGGCTTCGCGGGCGGTCACTGCGTGGCAGCCGGTGTCTGGCGGCAATCCCGCACGGTCATTGGAAAACGACAACTTTCGTTGGCGGGCTCAGACTTGGCGGCATGACAGCCCCGATGGTGCTTGATGGGCCGATGGACGGGCCGGCGTTCCTGGCCTGGATCGAGCAGATGCTCGCTCCCACTCTCAAGGCCGGCGACATCGTCGTCATGGACAACCTGCCCGCCCACAAGTCGGATGCCATTCGTGCTGCGATCGAGGCCATGGGTGCCGGTCTGCGCTACCTGCCACCTTACTCGCCCGATCTCAACTCGATCGAGATGGCGTTCTCCAAGTTCAAAGCTCTGCTGAAAAAGGCCGCTGCACGAACAATCCAAGACCTCTGGCTCGCCATTGCGGCAGCCTTGCCAAGGCTCACCCCGAAAGACTGCCTCAACTACTTCGTCGCCGCAGGATATGGTGCCGTATGATCGGAATCTGCTCTAGGTGTCTGGCGTGACTTGCGCGACACGATGCACTGCGAAAACGCAGTCACACAGTACACTGCAACGAGTTAGGTGATGCGTCTGGGCTCGCAGCCTGCGAACAATCCCCTTGGATGCGTGACCCAAACACGAGGAGTGAAACTCATGGTTGATCATTTCAAAATGGTGATGGTTGCGATTGCCGCATCGACGATCGCCGTAGCTGGCGCGTCAGGGGCCAGCATGGCCGCCGGAAGTTGCGTTCCGAAGGCAGCCGAAGGCACGGGCAGTACGGAAGAGAACGCTAAGTTCCAGGTCTATGAAGCGTTGCTTCAAGCCACCGACTGGGGCACATGGGCGGCATGGATGGCAAACGGTTCGACGCCCGGCTACAAGGTCAATACCGTCAGGTACAGCTGCAAGAAGGGTGGCATCGGCTTCACGTGCCGTGGCCAAACCACGATCTGCAAACTGTGATTATTCAATAGCGCAATAAGCTCCTGACTTACGCATCTGGCGCAATCTGGGCGGCGATATTTTGTCTGGCAGTCAGCGTTGCGGCAAGCTCCCCGGCATCGGCTGAACATCCCAGTGGCAAGCGTGTTCAAGCCGGCGGCGAAGCGACGATGGCGACGGAGGATCTCGCCAAGTTCATGGCGGGCGCCGCGCTTAAAAATTCGATTGCCGCGCATGGTTGGACGCCGCGCGGGCCAGTGCTGATGACCTGCGATACGAATGCCGTCCTGCCGCACGGTGTCGCTCAACAAAAAGCCTGAGGCTGACGTGCCATGCCGGCGCAGCGCTGAGCTGTTCGCCGCGGCATCACTGCGGAGCGGCGCAAAAAGCTCGCCGAATTGCGCCGGCGAGCTTTGGTGATTCTTGAATTAAACAGGCAGGCGGATTAGCGCGCAACCATGCTGCGCAACAGTCCGACGATGGCAAGTGTTACGCCTCCGCCGACACCACCGGATAGCACTTGTGTCAAGATCGCCATCGGATCAATCGCGCCGCCACCGATAGCAGGCAGATTGAGAAGATGGCCTAGGATTTGACCGCCAAGACCGCCACCGACGATGCCGGCCAGCGAATTACCCAGCGTTCCAAGGCTGATATTTTTCAGCAAGCTGCCGGCGATGTTGCCGCCGACGGCGCCGCTGACAAGCTGTATAATGAGCGTGACGATATCCATAGCCAACCTCCACGTTCGGCCTCGAGCGAATGAGCGACTGGCGATTTTGAATGCCTATCGCTGCCTGCGGACAGGCTGCCCCAACGACTCATAGCACATTCAGCGCAACCTTTAGTCGCGACCACCTCTAAGCATGCACCAGCGACGTGATCTCTCGATGACGAGCCCAGCTAATTGCTCTGATTTGGCCTTCAATCACGTAACCCTGCCTATTGAGATTGGGCCGCGAGTGGGTGTTACGAACTCGGCGAAAGCCAGAAAGCCGCCGTTTGGCTGGTGATAAGAGCGGCCGGGACGATGCGATCCAGCGACGTGCGCCCATTTTTTCGCTGCAAGCGTCAATTCGCACCACAAGATGCAGACGCTTTTTGTGGGGTGTGATGCGACGGCAACGGCGCTGCCCTGGTCATGCCACGCTCTCGCGTCTATAAATTTACTGAAACATCGTCGGGGATTTGGACGGAGACTAACTATGCGCCAGGCAATTCATTTCATGTTCGTCGCGGCGGCAGTCGCGGGTGGCGCCATCGCGGTCGCCGACACGGCATCGGCGGCTTGCACGCGGCTGGCATTTTCGGTCAACGACTATGGCAAGGAGGGTCCGGCCAGAGACGCCAAAGAGCTGCTTGATAGATACATTGCCAAGACGATGGCGGAAAAGGGCGTCGCCTCCTACAAGACCGGTAAGAAAGACGTCAATTGCGAGCTGTTCCTAGATTTCATCGTGTTTGACGAATACACCTGCAAAGCCGAAGCGACCGTGTGCTGGGATGGCTCGACGCTGCCCAAGAGCGAGCAACAGGCAGCGACCCCGGCCGCTGAGACAAAATCATCGCCCGCGAAGACACCGGCCGCTAAAACCACGACCGGATCGATTGACAAACCGGCGGCGGCCGTGACGGCGGATCCAGTGGTTGAGTCGCCTCCGGCAATTGTGTCGCCACCTGCGGCTGATGCATCGAAGGCAGAGGCAACGCCGTCTGCTACGACTACGCCAGTGCAAGCCGCCGCGCCTGAAACCCCGCCGGTCAGCACTGAAAAGCGTGTCGAAGTTTACGAGAGCTTGCCACCGCCTGCTACGCCGAGCGCGCCGGCGGCCGCGAGTGAGCCAGCCGACGTGGTCGTTGCTCCGTCGGCCCCAGATCGCCAAGCGCCGTAGTTAGCGCTGCATGAATCTCGCTGACCGAACAACCATTGAATGAGCCCACTGCATGGCGAATTCAGGTCGGCGGTTTCGTTGGATCGGTACATCGCGCCCAGTCTATTCGCTTGGGGCGGTTAATCGATCGAGCCGCAAGCGATGCCGCTCGTCGGTCAAAAGATGAACGGCCGCGAAGCCGCCCGCGACAACCCCGATGGCGGTCGCGCCGGCAATCAAGAACATGATCATGATTTGATACTTGGCCGCTTCCACTGGATCGACACCAGCGAGAATTTGACCGGTCATCATGCCCGGCAACGAGACGATGCCGGCCGCTGCCATGCCGTTCAGCACCGGCATCAATCCGGTGCGCAGCCCGCGTCTCAAAATGTCTTCGAAAGCTTGATGTCGCGTTGCGCCAAGCGCCAGTCGCGCCTCGATGACGCGGCGCTCGCGGCTGGCGGCGCCAGTGATAGTGTCGAGCACCAGCGCCACGCCCGACAGTGAATTGCCGACCAGCATTCCGAGGATCGGCAACAAAAATCGCGGCGCGTACCAGGGCTGCGGTTGAATGAGCAGCAGCGCAATCAGCGTCGTGACCAATCCGGCGAGAAACGCCGGACTGGCGCTCAACAACAGCGCGCGCCAGCCTTTCAATCGCCGCTCTTGGCGCATGATCACTTCGGCAATCGTTGCGACCGCCATGATCGTGACGAACAACAGCGTCCATACTGGATTGGTCTGCGCGAAAATGAACTTCAGCGCCAAGGCCACGATGCCAAGCTGGAGCACCATGCGCAGCGATGCCACGGCCAAGCTCCTTTCGAGGCGGAGACCGTAGGCGACCGAGATCACTCCGTTGGCGACAACCAAAATCGATGCCAACGCAAGTTCGATGACACTGAGCGGAATATACGCAGTCATGGCTGCCAGCCTCGCTGCGTCCTGGCGGTATCGCTCGCCGGCAGCGCTCGGGGGAGCGTCGCTGGGCGGGCCAATTGCAGCCGGGTATCCGCCAGTCGATCGATTTGCAAGGCGTCGTGACTGGCAAGTACGACGGAGCGACCGGCTTTCAACTCACGTTGGATCAAGATTTCAACGCGCGCTTGCGAGGCCGCGTCGAGACCGTTGGTCGGCTCATCCAGCAGCAAAACGCGTGGGCTGTCGATCACTGCGCGGGCGAACGCCAAGCGCTGGCGCTCGCCTGTCGACAAATCGCTGACGGGCTTGTCAAGAAGTGCTGGGTCTAGGGCGAGGTCAGCCAATAATCCAGCGAGCGCTGAACTCGCTGGCGATCGCGCAGGATTCGGTGGTGGTGGAAAGGCCGCCCGCGCAGTTTCCGTCCACCACATCGGTTCCGTTGCCGCATAGCGTACCAGACGACGCCACGCAGGAGCGCGCATTTCACCGCGTTCAGCGCCATCGAGGAAAACGTGGCCGCGCGCCGCTTCCAAGTCGGCAATCGCCCGCAGAAGTCGCGATTTTCCCGATCCGGATGGACCTTCGACGGCCAAGCATTCACCGTTTGCAACGGTGAACGACAACGGCGGCAGTGGGGCGACCGAAAGTTTATCTACGCGCAGCACGGCCTGATGTCTTCCCCCCGCCGACGTGTTCGTCTCGGCGGCAGCAGTAGCAAGTCCGCAGCAGCGCAGCCAGAGCTACGGCCAGAAGTTCGACGAGAAGTTCGGGCATATTGGGCAGCAAGGAGCGCAGTTAGCCGTGGACGCGCGGCTATGCCGCCATCCGAATGTCCTGCAGTTTCATTTTGATGATGTCTTGATTGAACGGCTTGAGCAGGTGGCCGTTAGCGCCGGCCTTGTACGCGACCTGCACGTCGGCATAATCGTTCTCGCTGGTCATGTAGAGAATGTACGGGCGCTCAGGGCCGCACAATGCTCTGAGCTTCACGATGACCTCGTGCATATTGGTGCCGGGGATGCGCCAATCCAAGAGGACGAGGTCGGGGCAGTCCGAGGCGAAACGTGGAAACATCGCCGCTGGATCCGAGTGGTCGCTGACACGAAAGGCGAGGCTTTCGAAAATCAGACGCGCATATTTACGGATGATCTCGGAGTCGTCGAGTACGAAGCAATGCTTCATGGCGAAATCTCATCCCGGCTGTTGCCAGCGCACAAGGTCATAGAAACAACGCGGCTGACGACGCTGTCCTCGCCACGCGCCTGAGAACGGAACAAGTGTCTGTCGTAATGTCTAACGGGCACTTAATTGCCCCCGCGCGGCCGCCCGGATGTTGCCGCGTCACGCGCTAGGTTTGGCAACCAGCAGAATGTCGGCACCATCTTTCAGAATTTCGATGGCCATATCGGCGGATTGAGCGATGCGCCACGTGTAATAGGCTTGGATGCTCATGGCATCGAGCGCTTGTGCGTTGCCGGTGATGAATTCAGTAAGATACTGCGGTGGGCGCGCGCCGGTGCCTTTGCAGCGGATCAGAAAACTCGGTGTTTCGAACGAACCGCCGACGGCGACGTCGATTTCGCCACCGCGCGGCAGGGCGGTGACCGAACAGGCAATCAAATTCAACAGCAGTTTGACCTTGTCTTTCGGCACATATCCAGCGGCGCCCCGCCATACCAGTTTGTGCTTGCCCTGCGTGATGCCGACGAACCCGCGCGAAATTTGCTCGGCGGTGGCAAGATCGATTAACGACCCGGCTGAACCGGCCGCGCCAAAGGCAAAACGCGCGAACTGCAGCCGCGCCGAGGCTTGCTCCGTGACATTGCGAATGACGTTCAACGCGTAAGATTTTGCCTGGACGTCGTCATCTTCGTCGAGGATTTCGAGGCCATTATAAATGGCGCCCACAGGGTTGATGACGTCGTGGCAGATCTTGCTTGAAATAAGCGCAGCAAGCTCAAGATCAGATGGATGCACGCGCTGGTTCATGAAAAAAAGGCCCCTGAATTTATGTGTTCCCGGATGACGCTATCGCGGGCAGCAGCACCTGGACGGACAGGTTGCGGCAGCTCTCGCGCGAGAGCGCGACGCGAGCGAACAGGGGCCGCGACTAAAGTGTCGTCTTGCTCTGATACACGCGCCGCAACGAAGTTGCCAAGTCTTGCACTCCCGGCGAGCCGCCCGACTGGATTTTCCCGCCAAAGTGAGTCTTACAGGACACTATGTCAGGCGTTGGCGGCCAAGCATGGCTGGCGTGCGGTGATGTGCGCGCGAAGCTGAAGCCATTTTGAGATAAAGTCTGCGACGATGACATTAGGTACTTTTTTCGATTGCGATTCGCTTGGCCAAGCGCTGCTGCCGGCTGTGCTCGAAGCTGGCCGGCTTGAACTCGCGCATATGTCATCGGGTGTGGTGATCGAACAAAAAGCCGACAACTCTCCGGTGACAAGCGCCGACCGGGAAGCGGAAGCAATCATTGTGGCATCGCTGGCGAGGGCCATGCCGAACGTTCCAGTGGTCGCCGAAGAAGCCGCCGCCGATGGGCGGTTGCCGGCGCCGTCGCAGCGTTTTTTTCTGGTCGATGCCTTGGACGGCACCCGCTTGTTCATTCGCGGTAAACCGGAATTCTCAATCAATATTGCGTTGATCGACAACGGCCGCCCGGTCTTTGGGCTGATCTACGCGCCGGCATTCGCGCGGCTTTATATGACGAA
>FSSH01000775.1_pt2 | contig 36617 bp, 38 predicted proteins | sample 1166101 | NCBI WGS metagenome assembly FSSH01 (sample SAMEA32972668, study PRJEB13176) | freshwater metagenome | biome: Drinking water system; feature: Biomass in drinking water that filtered by 0.45 um membrane; material: drinking water | place: USA | collected 2012-12-20 | depth 0 m
GGTCCATCCCAGGAAGAGCGTGACGGGATATTCCTGCTCTGCGCTCGAGACCACCACCACCGCCAAATAATCCAAACCCTTACTCTTCGCCAGGTCGACCAGCCGGGTGAGATCTCCGCCTTGATCCTGAGGACGCACCCCTTCCGCTGAAAGCACCTCGGTCACGGTCACAGGTAAGACCCGCGCAATATCCTGCTTGAGCGTATCCCCCAATCGCACGAGCGCCTCTTCGGGTAACACGGCTGCGGCAGTTTGATCCGGCTCATCCGGCACGAGTACCAAGCCGGCTTTTAACGGGCGCTGCTCCGTTTTGAGGAGCGATTCAGGAACTGAGGGTTGGTCAAACTTGAGATACTGGCCTATGCGACTCGGGGGAACCGCACTTGCACAGGCGACCACCAGCACACACACCGTCAGGAGAGAGACTCCGCGAACCAGATTGTGCATGAGGCACCTCCAGGCTCAAGTGGATGGCAATATATCGACCGTCACCTAGGTATACGTTCGCTCCCCCTCGCCAGATCTGTCAAGTCCTCGTAGAGTCGATCGGCCCCACTTGAAATCGCGCACAGAGTCCTTTACCGTGGCGGCACTCCGAGGGTACTTCCACGCAGAACGCGAGGGGGAAGATCCGGTGACGCAGGAAGAATTCTACAGAGTACTGGATCTCTCCATCGTCATCCCAGCCCACAACGAAGCCACGCGCATACTCCCCCATCTACGCTCGATTCACGACTCGCTTTCCCGACAAGACCGCTCCTACGAAATCATCGTCGTCGATGACGGCAGCCAGGACGACACGATCAAAGTCGTCCGTAACTTTGCCAAGACCGAACCGGCGTTACGGGTGATTCCCCTCCCCACCTGCATGGGAAAAGGCGGGGCCGTCAGGCAGGGCATGCTGGCCGCACGAGGCCGGCTGCAGCTATTCACTGATGCCGACGGGGCCACCGCCATTACGGAACTCGACCGGCTCGAACAGGCCATCAGGAACGGCGCCGACGTGGCCATCGGTTCACGGAGCCTGGCCTCCCGGCAGCGAGGATTCGAAGTGAACGCCCGCTGGCACCGGAGCATCCTGGGCGGCTGTTTCAACGCGATGGTCCGCTTGGGAGGAATTCGTGGAATCGGCGATACGCAATGCGGTTTCAAACTATTCGAACGAGCAGTCGCTCGCGACCTTTTCTCCGTGTCGACCATCAATGGCTACGGCTTTGACCTTGAACTCTTGTTCATCGCTCAGCAGCGCGGCTATCGGATCGCAGAAGTTCCCGTGAATTGGGCCGATCAACCGGGATCGAAGGTGCGGCTCGTTCGGGATAGCATCGCCATGCTCCGTGAATTCACCATCATTCACCGGAATGCGGCCAGAGGATACTACTCTCCGCTTGCGGCACCAGACGCTGTCGCCTCCCTCAGTAATCCTTCCCCGATCACGGAGTAGCGCCCTCAGCCGGAAACTTCCCCCTCGTATAAATCACCACCTTCATATCCTCGTATTCGTGACTCCACCCCGGTGTCGCGGCCAACAGAGTCGCAAGCGCAGTCCCTCGTTTCAGCAACACCCAATCAACCGCGTATTTGTCGAGGAGATCCGTCCGAGGAACCGGTGCCGAGACGAGATCGACATAATCCTTGAAGATCCACCGATCTCCAATCTGCCAGGCCGGCATCCGCCCATCAATGAACGTCTTGAGTCCCGGCAGTTGCCACAGCAGGAAGCCGCCATACTGATAGTCGTGGACCGGTCTGGTCCCCACGCGATCGCGATGGGCGCGAATCCATTGCACCGCTTCAATAGGATAGGACGTTTGGCGAAATGCGACGTCAGGATTCGCTCCGAACCGCCACACCTCTCTCACGTGATCGGGACCGAGAAAGATCAGCAAGCAGGCCAGTACCCCCGTGACGCCCATCGCCCACTGAGCTGCCCCACGTGGCCGCAGTTTCAGAGCCGAAACCATCCGGTCAAATCCAATTTGTAACAACTCAACAGCGAGAGGGAGACTTACGATCAAAAACAGCGGAATGTTCCGCAGATGCCGACAGGCCACGAAGAGAAAGGCCAATAACACTCCGATGCGCACAGGCTCAAGACGCCGATACCAAAGCACCACCGCAACCGTCAGTCCCCCCAGATAGATACCAAACAGTCGGCCGGCCAATGTTTCCAATGAAGGCGGTTGCCATTCTTGGAGCGTCGCCACCATAAATTGATTCGCCAGCGAGTCTACGATTTCCTGGTGGAGCCGCCAGCCATAGGGATTCACCAGCGTCAGCAGGCCGGCAAGTCCGGTCGCCAGAGTCAGCCGCCACAGATCAGCCGACGGCAGATGCCACTCATCCAACCTTCCAACCACATCGGGCCGCACACGAACAATCATGGCCACACACCAATTCAACCCGGCCACGACCGCCAACAGAAAGAGCCCCGCTGTGAACCCGCCGTGCAGATTGGTCCAGAGGAGAAAAAGCGGCGGGAGCATCCAGATAATCCACCGGGTTCCTTGCCGCAGCCTATCAAGTACCACCAGCACCACTGCCACACCGAGCAAGGTCACCACTTGCGTACGCGCCCCCAGAAACGGCAGTGCCACCCATAAGGACAAGACACAGGCCGCCAGGCGAAGCGGCCAGATCGCCTGCCCGGTCCGTGCTGCGATGATCCAGGCCGCAGCGGTGACCAGACCGAAGAACGCGATCACAAGCAGGCCCCCGGCGAGACCTCCAGTGCTGTAGAGCCACCCGAGTACGAGATCAGTCAGCCACGCATGCTCCACCCAGGGCCAATCCGGCATCGTGTGCGAGTAGGGATCCAGCGACGGCAGATGCCCTCCGGTCATGAGCCAATCCAATCCGGTCCGCAAATGCCAGCCAAAGTCCGGCTCGGTCAACGGCTGTAGCGAAAAGTTCGCAATGATCAGAAGCAGAAGGGCATTCAATGCCGAAGTGCGAATGGCGGGTCGCTGACCTGAGCTCGCCGGCATACCATTCCGACGCGGGCGTTTCATAGCAGGCGGGAACCGGCCTGATTTGCCACAAGCAAATTCCCCAATACCAGCCAATCGACCTCAGTGCGCTGGAAGCAGCGAACCGCTTCTTCCGGCGAACAGACGATCGGCTCCTGCACATTAAAGGAGGTGTTGAGCAGAACAGGCACCCCGGTTCGCCGGGCGAAGGCCTGGAGCAATTGATGAAAGAGGGGATTGGCTTGCCGATCGACCGTTTGAACTCGCGCCGACCCATCCACATGCACCACGGCCGGGATAATGCCCTTCGCGCTAGGCTTCACAGAGACCGTCAACATCATAAAGGGAGAAGGGGCCGGCACATCGAAGTACGCGCCCGCTTCTTCTGCCAGCACGGAAGGCGCAAAGGGACGGAATAATTCACGCTGTTTGACCCTGGCATTGATAAGCGCACGAATGTCCTCCCGGCGTGGATCGGCCAGCAGACTGCGATTGCCCAACGCTCGCGGCCCCCACTCCATCCGCCCCTGGAACCAGAAGACTAATTTGCCGTTCGCGAGTTCCTGGGCCACGAGGTCACACAACTCCGCATCGCTTAACCGCTGAGCCTGTAACCCCGCTTGCCGCAATGCCGTCTGACAATCTATTTCACTGAACTGCGGCCCCCAATAGGCCGCCGTCATGACCGGACGCTGAGCCATGGCCCCGCGCCGAAACGTGTGCCACAACGCGGCACCCATCGCGGCACCGGAGTCACCGGCGGCGGGAGGAATATAGATTTCGCGAAAGCCCGCCTCCCGACACAGTCGACTATTGGCGACACAATTGTAGGCCACTCCGCCCGCGAGGCAGAGTTGATCAGCCTTCGTGTTCATGCGAAGCGCGCGGGCCAAGGCCAGCAAGACTTCCTCCAACACCAGCTGCACACTCGCCGCCAGATCGCGATGTCGCTGCATCACCTCCTCGTCCGGCAGCCGCGCCGCCCCCAGCAAGGAGATCAACCCGGGAACAAAGATCCCGACACGCGCCAGATGGAAGTCCAGCAACGTGGTATTCAATGTAAAGGTTCCGTCGGGAACCAGCCGAAGGATATGTCGGCGAATAGTCTCGGCATAGCGCGGTTCCCCACCCGCCGCCAACCCCATCACGATGTACTCATCGTGGTCCGGCTTGAACCCCAGAAATGCGGTCATGGCGGCATAGAATTGGCCGAGCGAATGAGGAAGCGGCGTGCGCCTGATTGCTTGGATCTGTTGCCGGTCGGCCATCGCCATCATGGTCGAATGCGATTCAGAGGCTCCGTCGACAACCATGACTGCCGCTTGTTCAAATGGGGAGACCAGAAACGCGCTGGCAGCATGGCACATGTGATGATCGAGGAACGTGACGGGTGGGCATGGCGTCCCGTCGATCTGCTCACTCAGCTTCCGCCGCAAGCAGGCCAGTTCCCACCACTCCTGACGCAGACGCTCAATCGACCGCCGGCCCTTCTCTCGAAATAGTTCGGGCGAGCGGAACATCGCGCTGAACGCTAATCTTGCGCGCGTGCCGATTTCCCAATACTTCCACGGCACCGCCACCGCGTCGAGATCGCAGAGACGAAGTCCGGCTTCTTTCAGGCAGTATCGAATCGCATGAGCGGGCAAGGCGGACACATGCTTGATGCGAACGAACCGTTCCTCTTCCGCAGCCGCCACAATCCGCCCGCCTTGGACGAGCGCGGCTGCCGCATCGCGCATATTGGAAAGCCCCAGAGTCAGCATGGGAACCGAGCATAGATCGAGTGGCCGCAAGGCCGCAAGAGATGGGCGGCTCCGTGTTGCTTTCACCTTTTGAATCCGGTACGGTGACCCGTCCAAATTAACCCCGGCCCTCGGAGCGAGAACTCCATGAACGGTTCCTTGTCCATGCCCGCCAGCCCCCCCAGAAAGCCACTTCGAACCATCTTGACGATGCTCTTCCTGATCACTGGGGTCGGATGTGCGAGCCGCTTGGAGTTTCCTCCAATGGGCGAACCGTTGCCTGTCTCAGTCAAGCTGGAAATCCCTGCTTCGATCAAAACTCTGCGGGCGGAGTATACCGACGGATGCGGACATCTCATGCAGGTCCCGCTCGGAGCTCGTCTGGAAGAAGCTCTTGTGGAGGGCGCCTACCGGACATTCAAGTCCGTCTCCTATGAAGGGGGCGGAAGCAAAGATGCGGTTCCGGAAGCTCTGGTGCGCGTGGATCTCGTGAATTGGTCATTCAAACTTCAACAGGACAATGTTTACGACCGCGTCCCGGCGAATATTCAATTGAATGCCATCGCACGGGTCTATGATCTCACCGGGAAAGTCTTGCGCGAATCCGAAGTGAAGGTCGTACGCCAAGAGCGACTGCGCCTGGAGGCCACTCAGCGCAACTGCGACTACATCATCGACCCATTTATCCAGGACACCTCTGTCGACTTTGCAGCGAAAGTCTCGATGGATGTTCGGCAAGCCTTCGGAGGAGCGACCCAGGGGGCTGTGCCGGCGGCGGCCTCCGCCCCAGCTGCGACGCCTCAGCCTGCAGCGGGACTCCCGACGAGCAAGCCTCAGCCTCCGGTCGCAGCGGCGTCCGCGGCTTCTTCCCTCCGCTTTAAAGCGATGGTCCTTGATGAAAATGGGAACCTTGTTTTGGAAGGCGGTGAACGCGTTCGGGTCCGCGTTGATATTGTGAACGTCGGCACGACGGCGATTCAACAGGCCATCGTCTCCCTCTCCGGCAGTCAGGCGCTGATTACGCATTTCCCGTCAGCCGTACTTCCCGTCCCGACGTTGCAAGCGGGAGAGACCAAGTCTATTGAGTTTGTGGCCACTCTGCCGCCTTCCGTGCAGCCGCAGAAAGCCGAACTCCATGTCACGGTCGAAGAACCGGCCACGCACACGGCGGCCCCATCACAAACGTTGGCAGTCGTGATGCAAGCGACTGGGATTAAAACCGATGACGTGGACCAAATCCCCGTCTCCACCACGGAATTCCGCCAACCCAACACCTATCTGATCTCGATCGGAATCGGATCCTACCGAGACCAGCAACTCCTTCCCCGCAAGTTCGCGTCACTCGATGCAGAGATGGTGTCCAACTACTTTCAGGCCCTGGGGGGAGTTCCTTCATCCAATGTGCGCCTCCTACAAGACTGGAAAGCCTTGCGCCCGGATATCGACGAAGCCCTCCTGGACTGGCTCCCGCCGCATATGTCCAAGGACGCTGTGGTCATTGTGTACTTCGCCGGCCAGGCTCTGGTGAACCATACAGGAGAGGTGCTCCTGGTTCCCTACGAGGGGAGCCCGACCGCGACTTCGCGCCTCTATCCGCTGAAGGATCTTGAAGCGGCGCTGGCACGACTCAAGGCAAAACAAACCATTCTGCTATTTGATGGAATGGTGTCGAGACTCCATAGCGACCCCAAAATAAAGAACCTCCCTCCCCGCTGGAACTCAGCAGGTTCATCAATGATCCGCATCATCAGCAGCGATAGCTTCAGCAAGGGCCTCGAAGACGACAAACACCGCCATGGACTGATGACGTACTACCTCCTCCGCGCGCTGCGAGGAGAGAGCGACTCAAACCGCGATGGGTCCGTCACCCTCGCAGAAGTGGCCGCGTACGTGAGCCAGAAAGTTACCTGGGCGGCGAAGACTCAATTCAGCAGTGATCAACGCCCGCTCATCACTCCCCCGCTCAAACAGACAGATCCGTCCTCTGGTCTGGTGCTGAGTAAACTCGCTGCGATTCGCGGCGAGTAAGCTCTCTATTATCCGCTATCTGACCTAGAAGACATTTCCTGCCAGTCCAGCGTGGTGCATAGCCGGTGACCAGTTTCCATCCGTAACGAAGGCCTTCCCCCGACAGTTCATGGAACTAGTGACGAGTAACTAGACGTGGATTTTTAGGACAGCGGTACCGCTGGAGTGGAAGACGCCGGCCTCGCTCACACAGTCAGCTCAGACCGGTCTCAACAAAAAACGAGAGGGGCGGGAGATCGCTCCCCCGCCCCTCTCTCAAACACAGCAACCTCTGAAGGAATTACTCGCCCTTGCAGAAGCTCCGCTCGTAGTTGATGATGTTCCAGGCTTCTTCTTCGTTGATGGCGGCAGGGATCAAAGACACCATGCCGGTGCCCGCGCTGCCATTCTTGATGACCCAGAACAACTCACCGTCTTTCCGCTTCTTGTGGAACTTGCAGTTGGTGAAGTCCCGGGGGCTCGGATCTAGAATCGCGCCGGCCGGTCCATCGCCCTTGCCTTCTTTTCCATGGCAATTGAAGCAGGTGCCTTTGCCCTCGAACAACGCCTTACCCTTGGCAATGCTTTCCGGAGACGAAGCAACCGGATTCTTCATGGCCTTCGCATCACCCATCTGATCGGCTGGAACACGGGGCTTCAGCGGATCTCTTTCCGCGGCTCCCGCCACCGTCGCCGTCATAAGCATCAGGGCTGCAGTAACTCCCAAGAACTTCGAAAAGTAACCCATCGCACGTCCTCCTTTGTGTTGAACCCACCACACGTGAACTCGGCCACAGGCCGCTGGCTTTAGAATACCTGTACCAAAAAAATGCACTTAAACGGGCGGACTATAGCAACCGCGCTCATTTCTTGTCAAGAAATCAGACTCCTTCTTGACCACTCGCAGCGCCTGAACTCGCTTCCCCCCGCCTCGTTACGTTCAGCCTATGTATCAAAGGGCGTGCCACAAGAGTCACAGCCTGAAAGGCCTTATTTGAGCCACTTACAGCGATCAATCCGGACAAGATCCTCAACCGGACTTCGCCGTGACACCTTTGCGCCACAAACTCTCATTGTTGCCCCATGCCAGAACTAGTGAAGATCGAGGCTGACCAATCTGCCCTAGTCATCGCCTCTGCCAATGGTGGGCGAACACTTGGAAGTGGGTACAAGACCTAATGGACGAGGCTCCGCTTGAGGAGAAACAGAATGAGGCGACACTACAGCCTTACCGCTTGATCACCACATCGCGAGCCACTTTCCCACTTGGACCAAATGGCTTAAGCGGCTTCCCATTGAGTTCAGCTTTTACGCCTCCGGCATTGCCCAACGTGAGTACGAATTGATCCTGCCCTTTCCAATGAGCTTTCTCTCCCGGGCGCAGCAATGCCTCCTGCGGACTCCCGCTGTCGATCTGAACCACGACCCAACTCAACTCATTGGCCTCAAGATCCAAAACCAATTGTCCGTCCGAAGACTGCCCAGTACCTTCGATTGAAATGCCACCAAGCGGGCCATCCGTGCCAGGCGAGGCAGTTGAAACGAGATCCGGCTCAGGCTTCGATGCAACCACCGGAGCATGGCTTCCTGCCGGTTCAGTTGCACGCCCCTCCACCGCAGGCTTCGTGGGGGCTGGAGGTACGACTTCACTGGACTTGGCTGGAATGGGAGTAGGCTCTGGATCTTGGTGGGTGCTTGGCTCAACAGCTTCCTTTGTCGCCTGAGTGCTCCGCTTATTCGACGTCAGCTCGGAGGTGCTGCGTCGCAAAACCGACGATTGCTCACGGCTCAGCAAGAAAATGAGCGTCAACACCGCAATCCCAATCGCCACCGCCACCGCTTTCCGGTTGGCTTGGCGCTTCCGCTCTTCTTCAACCTGCCGAACCTTCAACCGCTCCCGCTCATCCTGCTTTTCATAGAAAGCCCCGGCTGACTGGACGAACCGGTGAATGGCATCTTCTTCGTCGAGCCCCAGGGATCGCGCATAGGATCGAACAAACCCTCTTGCAAAGACCTGATCGGGCAGCTTGGCGAAGTTCCCATCCTCCAAGGCTTTGACAAAATCTGACCGAATGCGCGTCTTCGCCGCGACTTCATCGATGGTCAGCCCCTTAGTCTCACGAACCTGCCGAAAGAATTCACCAACCGATTCCATACGCCCTCGACTACTTTAACCGAGCCAAAAGTTCTGTTGCTGCCGCGGCATACTCGCCGCCCTTATCCATCGCTTTCACTTTACTGAGAATCTCTCGCGCCTTGACGGCATATCCCAACTTGGAATACACGCGCCCCAATTCAAGATGGGTCAGTGCCGGAGGCACACTGGAAGGATTCGCAGCCACCGCGTCCTCCAACGACTCCATCGCCTCCTGGAAATCTCCCCGTTGGGCCAATGCCCGGCCTAAATGGAACCGCGCCAAATCCGGAGTGGCATAGAGAGGATTGGCGAGTGCGGCCCGGTAGGACCGGATCGCCTCGTCCCACTTCTCCTGGCTGGCCAGCACTTGCCCTAGATAGGTATGCGCTTCTGAATAGGCGTCGTCAATCTGGATCGCGGTTCGAAACTCTTCTTCAGCCAAGGCTAATTTCCCCTGAATCGCATAGACATGGCCCAGGCCATAGCGCGCCTCTTTATTCTTCGGATTCAACTGGACGGCTTTCTGAAACGACACAAACGCTTTTTGCCGATCCCCGCTGAGCGACGCGATGCCTTCCTGATAATGGCCCTGAGATTTCTGAATCGCCTCGTCCGTAGCCGCACAGGCGCTGATGAACAGACAGATCCCTACAAGCAGGCTGCGCCCGTACTGAGGCCCTCGTCCCAGCTCCCGTCCACAAATCCGTTCACCCTCAGGCATTACGACACATCCTCAAAATGAGTCAATCGCTTGAATTCCTGGAAGCGCGCTTGAATCTCTTTGTAATCCAGGATACGTAAACGGTCAAGGCTAAAGGATTCTACGGTAAAAGACGCCATCACGCTCCCGAAGATGATGGCTTGCTTCATCGCCTCAGGAGAACGATTTCCTGTGGCGGCGAGATAGCCTAAGAAACCACCCGCAAAAGTGTCGCCGGCGCCAGTGGGATCCCGCACATCCTCCAGGGGAAACGCGGGAGCGCCGAACACCTGTGTCCCGTTGAACATCAGGACGCCATACTCCCCCCGCTTAATGATGAGATGCTTGGGGCCCCGTGCCAACACTTGCTTGGCCACCTTGACCAGATTGGAATCTTGCCCCAGCGCGCGAGCCTCACCGTCATTGATGATCAGGATATCGATTTTCTCTAAGACCTTCCACAAGGCATCGCGCTTCCCGTTAATCCAGAAATTCATCGTGTCGCACGCGACCAAGCCGGGGCGCTCGACCTTCTGCAAGACGTCGAGTTGCAGCTCGGGATCGATGTTGCCTAGGAACAGCACATCGGGCGAACGATACGCCTCGGGAATCTTGGGACGGAAGGTTTCGAACACATTGAGCTTCGTATCAAGCGTCTTCGCCTCATTCAGTTGATGCGAATATTCCCCCTTCCACCGAAACGTCGCCCCGGGTCGCTGCTCCAACCCCGCCAGATCAATTCCGCGACTCTTGAGAAACGCAATGTGCTGGGCGGGGAAATCCTCTCCCACGACAGCGATCAGCGCGACCGACGTAAAAAAGCTGGCCGACGTCGAGAAATACGTCGCGGACCCTCCAAGAATATCGGTCCCCTCTCCAAACGGTGTCTTCACCGTATCGAGCGCAACCGAACCCACCACTAGTAACTTCCCCATGGTTTACCGCGCTCCTTTCTTTGGCCCGAAGACACGCCGCGTAAGAATCCCGAACTTCTTCCGGACTGCTGCCGAGATGCCCACTGGAGCAGTCACAATCGCATTATCCAGCGCCCGATGGCAGGGACAAGCTGGAGCCTCGGCCACAGACGGCACGACGGCCTTGAGAATCTGCTTGGCCAAAGCCACGTTGTGGTGGAGCGTAGCCAGAATCGCCTCCACCGTCACAGCCTCCTGCGTCTCATGCCAACAATCATAGTCCGTGGCCAGCGCCATCGTCGCGTAACAGAGCTCGGCCTCGCGCGCCAACTTCGCCTCCGGCATATTGGTCATCCCGATCACATCCACGCCCCATTGCCGATACAGCCGTGACTCTGCTTTGGTCGAAAACTGCGGCCCCTCCATGCACAGATACGTGCCGCCGCGATGGAGATGTGCGCCAACCCCTTCGCCCGCAACCGCCAGCGCCTGGGCCAGCGACGCACAAATCGGTTCTCCGAAGGCGACATGCGCCACGATGCCCCCTTCAAAAAACGTGGAGGCGCGCCGCTTCGTGAGATCAATGAACTGATCAGGAATCACCACGTCGCCGGGCTCAATCAGCTCCTTCATGCTCCCAACCGCGCTGACAGAAATGATTCGCTGCACACCCAACGATTTCATGGCGTAGATGTTTGCGCGATAGTTAATTTCTCCGGGATTCAATCGATGGCCTCGACCGTGCCGGGAAAGGAACGCGATGGACACGCCATCCAACTGTCCCACGCGGATCGCATCCGACGGCGAGCCGAACGGGGTCCGGATCCGCACATCGCGCACACCTTTCAGCCCTTCAATGTCATACAACCCGCTCCCGCCGATCACCCCTACTGAAGCCTGCGACCCATTGCTCTTCCGTGCCATACACTCATACTCCCGGTTACGTCACTCACGAGACAGGCTGAGCACGCCACGTACCTAGCGATGCCATGAATTGCTCAATCAGCTCAACGACCCGATCGGCAGTGTGACCCGTCGGCTCCTCTGCGTCGATCATCAACCACGTAATGCCCGGCTCCTTTCGAAACCAGGTCATCTGGCGTTTCGCAAATTGCCTGGTATCCTGCTTGAACCGTCGCACCATTTCTGCCGCATCATATTCGCCGGCAAATTGCGCGGCGAGATGCCGATATCCCAACCCCTTCATCGATCCCAGCGCACGGCTATACCCGCGAGCCAGTAGCGTCCGAGTCTCTTCTACCATGCCATGCGTCAACTGCCAATCGATTCGGGCTTCGATCCGCCGATGGAGCTGCTCTTTGGAGCGCTGCAGCCCGATCAGCAATGTGGGGAACGCCGCTGCTTGCGATTGATGGTGTGCGTGCAAAGAAGCGAGGGAACAGCCAGCCAGGCGATAGACCTCCAGCGCCCGAATCACTTTTGACTCATCGTTGGGATGCAGCCGTGAGGCGGTGACAGGATCCACTCGTACAAGCTCGGCATAGAGACCTTCGCGCCCCTGCACGGCCACCAACGCCATGAGCTCCCGCCGAATGTTCGCATCGGCCTCCGGCGCATCGCAGATTCCCCGAATCAACGTGCGGATATAGAGCCCGGTCCCACCGACGACCAGAGGCAGTCGGCCCTCTCGGATCACTCGATCGATTTCTCCCAATGCCTCCCGCTGATAGCGCCCGGCGTTATAGGGCTCATCGGGATCTACCAAATCGATTAACCGATGCACGATACCCTGCCGCTCCTGCACCGACGGCTTATCGGTTCCGATGTCCATCCCGCGATAGACCTGGCGGGAATCGGCCGTCAGGATCTCGGTGTCGTAGCGCCGGGCTACCTGGACTCCGACAGCGCTCTTCCCCGTGGCCGTAGGCCCCAGCAAGACGACGAGCGGGCGATATCGGCGAATACGGTCGGTCATCATATCGGATTGAGTAGACATGCTGATGAGCTCAATCCAGCTCCGCTACCACCCGACCCGACCAAACAGCTTCTCAAGTTCGTCCCCGGTCAGCTGAAAGACCGTCCGCCGCCCATGCGGACACGTTTGGATCTTTCCCTCGGCGAGCCAATCCTCGGTCAGCCGCTGGATCTCCGGAAGCCCCATCGCTCGGCCGGCCCGCACCGCACTGTGGCAGGCCAACGAGGCCAACACGGGACGCACGCGCGCTTCAAGACTGGAGGCTTGCCCCCACAGACTGAGATCCTCCAGCAAATCTTGCAAGAAAGCCGGAGCATTGATCGCGCCGACCCCGAGCGGCACACTCCGCACAAGGACTGCCGACTTGCCGAACGGCTCGAGTTCGAGGCCCAGTTTCTCCAACTCGCCTTGATAGCGCTGCAGCAGCGCCGCATGAGGCGCCGAGAGCTCGACAGCCTCCGGAATCAACAGGGGCTGCGAGGCCATCCCGCGCGCGACCCAGGCTCGATACAGTCGCTCAAACAAGACACGTTCATGAGTCGTATGCTGATCGAGTATGGTCAACGCACCGCCCACCTGCACCACCAGATACGTGTGGTGAAGCTGTCCGAACGCCACCACCTCCGACGACGGCACACGCACATACGGCTCAGCCGCTTCGTTTACAAATGTGAGCTGATCGGCTGAGGCTGGAATGCTGCCGATAGCCTGAGGGCTTGCCTGGCCTGTTCCCGCCGAAGGCGCCATGGCCTGAGCGGGAAACCATACCCGCGCCAGCTCCTTACTCACACCCGGCGCGTCCGGCTCCCGCGGGACGAAGGACTCCCCGGCGACCGGCTCGTTTCGACTAAGCGCCTGCCGCACCGCGCGTCTAACCAGCTGATGAATCGCTTCCTGCTCCGCAAAACGCACTTCACGCTTCGAGGGATGCACATTCACATCCACACGATCCGGATCGACCTCAAGAAACAATACGAACTGGGGTTGCTGTCCCTTGGGAAGGAACGAACCATAGCCTTCGACGATCGCATGGGACACAGCGGCACTCCGAACCGGTCGGCGATTGACAAAGAGTTCTTGCGGGATGCGCGATGCCTTCGCATGATTCGGGTCGATGATGATGCCGCTGAGCTTCGCCCCCGGCTGTCCGGCCTCGACCAGAACAGGATGATCGAGCATGAACCGTGAATAGACTTGGCCGATACGGTCCCGGTCTGTCGCCACCGCGGGATAATTCAACGTCTCCTGTCCGTTACCGATCAACTTAAAATGCACGGCCGGCCAGGCGAGCGCCGCCTGCTGCACCACACGCGTAATATGCGATGCTTCTGTCGGCACAGATTTGAGAAACTTTTTACGCGCCGGCTGATTGTGGAAAAGATCAGTGACTTCGATGCGTGTCCCGACGATCGGAGGAGCATCAAGGATCTGCGGGATCCCTCCGCCCCGTATCTGCAACTCGGTACCCACCTGATCTGACTGCATGGCCGTGACGAGCCGAACATTCGAAACCGAGGCAATGCTGGGCAGTGCCTCCCCGCGGAATCCCATCGTGCGGATGGACCATAGATCCTGATCGGAGCTCAGCTTGCTGGTGGCATGACGTTCGAATGCTTGCGGCGCATCGGCCCGGCTCATGCCCTCGCCATCGTCCGTGACGCGAATGCTTGCAAGGCCCCCGTCCTTAATCTCGACGGAAATGGTCTTGCTCTGTGCATCTAAACTGTTTTCGATGAGCTCTTTGACAACAGCGGCAGGACGTTCGACGACTTCCCCGGCGGCGATCCGGCTCACGACGTCTCCCGGCAAGATGCGAATTTTTCCGCTCGAACTGGTCGTCAGCACAGCACTACGCTCCATGGTATCGCGACGAAGGCTGACTGCGTGAGGTGGGGGATCGCGCGCCCGCGACCGTCACCGAATGTCGGCGAGTTTATTCTTTGCGAGCTTGGCTTCATCCGAGGCAGGGAACTCCTCAATCACCCGCTTGAGATATTTCCTTGATTTCACCAAATCACCGGTTTCCGCCGTGGCCAAACCCAGCTTGTAGAGGGCAGCGGAGACTTTTTCGTTCCCAGGGTATTCCGCGACGAGATACTCGAACGTCGTCGTGGCGCGCGCGTAGTCCTTCTGATTGTAGAGCGACTCTCCCAACCAGTAATGCGCGTTCGGCGTCAATGACGTCCCGGGGAAATCTTTGGTGAATCGCTGAAATCCTGATACTGCCAGATCGTACTTTCCGTTCAGAAAATCGTTGTACGCGAGATTGAAGGCGGATGTCGGGGTGATGCCGGGCATGCCAGACACAATAGAGGAGCTCTCCCCTGGCACAGCGGACTTACTGGGCTTCGCCGCTTTCGGCGCATCAGACACAGCCACGTCGGCCCGGGCGGATGCGAGTCCGGGGCCGTCTTCAAGCTTGGCCAGCTTTGATTCCAGCTTTTGAAGGCGCGCAGCCAGCTCGTCAACCCGCGGCTTTCCCGACTCAACATCCTTGACACGTTCGACCGATTCGAGGCGCCGCAAGACCGCATCGACCCGCTGATGGTCCTGCTCTTGGGAGCGTGACACCGTCGAGAGTTGGTCCCGTAATTCGACAAAATCTGCATGCTTGGCGCATCCCGGCAAGATCAGCAATGAGCCCGCGACTCCGACCGCCGTCACATAAGGAATAATGTAAGCTTGCATGAAATCTATCGACCCTCCTTCAACTGAACCAGCTTGTCAGATGCTTTTCCAGCCTCCGGACTCCTCGGATACAGCGTGACCACTTGTTTAAATGCAGACGAGGCCCGTTTCTTATCCTTCAAGGCGAGATAGGCGTAGCCCTTCTTCAGAATGGCCGCAGGCACTTTCTCACTTCGTGGATAATCCGACTCGACCTTGTCGTACGCATCGATGGCTCGCTTGAAATCCTTGGCCCCGTAGTACGCCTCTCCGAGCCAATACCGAGCATTCGGAGCAAGGTCCGAGTTCGGATAGTTCGCGATAAACGTCGAAAACCCCCGGCGCGCTCCCTCTAAATCACCATCGCGGAATAGGGCCAAAACCCGTTCATATTGTCCACGGTCTGCCGCGATATCGACTGAAGAAGCTGCTGCGACAACCGGGGCTTCCACAGGAGCTGGGATCGTTGTCACCGGGGCCACTGCACCCTCCCCCTCCTCCGATGAGGCCTGCTGAGCCTGGTATGAGGATGAAGGAGACTCGGAATCTTGTGCGTGCCGTTCAATTGCAGGAGCCTCCGTCGAAGACGGAACGGTGGGTCGCTGTACCTGCTTTGGATTCTGAGGCCGTGAACCGGATTTCTGATTCACCTGCTCCAGAGACCGGCCTAACGAATCAATTCGTCGATCCTGCTCGTCAAACCGGGCCGTGAATTTTTGGCTGATGGACTCCAGCGTCTTCACCACCGACGCGACGCTCTTGTTGACTCCATCGAGGTGGCCGCTCATGGTCCGATTGGACTCGTTAATGTGGGACACCGCCGCCTTGTTATCGGCATCGACCTTCCCTGAGATCGCCCGCGCCTCCTGCTCATCCTGCGTGACACGATCATTCAAGCTGGTGAACGCCGTCTTGAATCCGGTGAGCGATTGGTTGAACTGGGTCAGGTTCTGTGACACTTTCTGATCCAGATTCTGCTGACTAGCCTCCAGGTCTCTGCGCTGTCCATCCAGCCGTTCGGCCACCTTCCGATCCAACACCTCATTGCTCTGCTTCACGGCCATCAGCACGTCGCGCTTCAGGTCCTCCGTCGCTTTGCTCACCGTTTTGGACAACTCATCAAGGCGCGCATTTACCTTGGCGTCTTGCGTCTCAAGACTCTTTTGCAACCAGACATAGCGAGTGTTGGTATCCGTCTCGAGCTTGGCCGCCAACTGTTCCAGCTTCTTCGTTTGCAGTTCCAACTGCGCCGAGCGATGCTTGAGATCTTCCTGCCTGGACTGAAGCTCCTCCGCTTGGTGACGAGCTTTTTCGAGTTCCCCGCGAAGTTGCGGCAGATCCTGCTCCCGCAGATTGGAAATCTCCTGGCTCTGCCGAGCCCGCGTCTGAGAGAGCTGATCGTCCTGCTGCCTAATTTTCTGCTGCAGGGCTCGCTCGGTTTGCTTGAGATCGGCCTGCTGCGCCACACATCCGGACAACAGCGTGAAGAGCATGACTAGAACGACAGCCACCGCACACCTCACTTGCTGAACATGATCCTGATTCATTCTCGCCATCCGTGCAGCACCCCAACGCATACGATCTTACTTCCCGGACTTCACGACCACATGGCCGCGACGATTCTGGGCATAGCAGGCTTCGCTGTGCTCTTTGCAAAACGGCCGCTCTTTCCCATACGACACCACGCCCAATCGATTGGCGCTCACGCCAAGCTCCACCAAATAGTTCCGGGCAGCCTTCGCGCGCTTTTCGCCCAGCACCAGGTTATAGGCGGACGTCCCGCGCTCATCGCAATGTCCTTCGATTTTCAACTGCGCCCCGGGGTTCGCCTTGATCCACTCCGCATTGCGGGCCAGAGCCTGCCGCCCTTCCTCTGAAATCGCAAAGCTATCATAGCCGAAGAACACATCTCGCAACCCAGCCGCATCCGCGGCGGCTTGCTCGGACCGGATTTCATCCATCTGCCGGCCGCTCTGGGAAGGATCGAGCTTCGCCATCATTGTCCCGCCGTTCACGCGCTCCTCGCCGGGATTCTTATCGAGTCCGCGCAACCCGCCTGACCCATCGCGACCGGCCAGCGAGGTGTCAGGAAAATTGGAGCTGACTCCGCCACTGGAAGATCCGGTTGATCCGCCTGTTCCGCCGGCACCGGGAGTTCCTTTGGCCATGCCGGCCTGTGAGGACTGGGTGTCCCCGCCTGACTGCACGGACTTCTTCGAGCAGCCCGGCATCGTGACCAGCAACAGACCGGCCAGCATCGGAATCGACCATTGTGATAACGTCGCGCTCATAGATTCTCTCCTTCTTCTAGAGATCTCTCCCGGCCTATCCGGCGAGACATCTTCAATGTGTGATCGTGTGTATCGACCAGGTGAATTACGACGCCGGCGACCAGGCCGGCGCACTGTTGTGCGTGCCAGTAAATGTGACCCGCTCCAAATCTTTTCCGTCTGCGTTGATCATATAAATCTGGCTCTTCCCATCGATGGTCGAACTAAAGACCAGATGTCGTCCGTCCGGAGACCAGGAGGGTGAATCCTCAACCCCAGGCCCTGCCGTGAGTTGCACACGCTTCTGCCCGTCCGGCGTGATGAGGCACAACTTATACTCTTTTTTGGGCGTCCGGCACACATACGCAATCCAGTTTCCCCGCGGCGACCAAGCCGGTGCCGCGTTGTAGTCCCCCTCAAAGGTCAAGCGACGAACATTGGTCCCATCGGCGCTCATGAGAAATATCTGTGGGCCCCCGCTCCGATCCGATGCAAACGCCAGCTCCCGTCCTGAGGGAGCCCAGGACGGTGAGAGATCTCCTGATGCGTGCGTCGTCATACGCTGCATGGCCTTCGTTCTAGTATCCAGCTTGTACAACTCTGAATTCCCCTCGTGACTCGACGCGAATGCCAGGAAGTTGCCATCGGGGGACAGCGCCGGCGTGATGTTCAATCCAGCCAACGACACAATCGTCCAGCGTTTTCCGGTGGCTAATTCGATCATATCGATATCCTGCGTGTTGCGATTGCGATACGCCGTAAACACCAGAAAGCGGCGATCGGGCGACCAGCGCGGCATCAGATTCAAGAAGCCATCCGAGGTCAGCTGGCGTGGCTCATATCCGTCATAGTCCATCACAAACAGCTCCCGCGCCGTTCCCTGCTCGGACACATAAGCAATTTTCGTGCGGGCAATACCCGGTTCGCCAGTATACCGAAACACTAATTCATCCGCGAAGCGATGGGCCATCAGACGGACAACCGAAGAAGACCCGACGTAGCGCTTTCCGCCGACAATCTCATCCGATTCGCCATCATAGACGAATCCGTCCATACTGACATCGGCGTCCTTATCCCCGTCTTTCGCACCGGCTTTTCCCCAGACCAGCACCGAGACACCGTTTTCTTTGGCTTGCTTGAACGCCGGATGTGGGCCGGTGCCTACATCTCGCACCTTGATTCCGAGACTCGGGAGATCCACGAGGGAAAACACGAGCGACCGCCGGATGTCGGCCTTCAGCACCTCTTCGAGCCGTCCCCCCAGCCACTCCGGACCGCCCGCGTTCTGGATCCCGATCACGCCCAGAGGAATTTTTTGAAAGTCGGGCCTCGTCGCTTCAAGAAACACATCGGCCGCACCGGACTCGATGATCCCGATGAGCCCGACCGACACCAAGCAACCCAGCATGCACCACGTTCGGAATGTCATGAGTTATCCGTTTTGTTCTCCCACCGTAAACGTGAAATGGGCATCGAAGTAAGATTCCGTAAGATCCGCGGGAAACATCGGCAGCGGATGGGCCGTCACCACCGCCCGCTTCCCTGCCAAATCGAAATACTCGTTTCCTGACGACTGCTCGATCACCACCCCACTCACACTCCCATCCCGATGCAATCGAAACTTCACCACCACCCGGTAGGTCTGCGCCGTCACATCAACCGGAGGCGCAGCCCACATACTGCTGATCTTCCGGCGAACCTGCGCCAAGTAGACATTGGACCCGGGAGCCATCCCGGGAACCTTCAATGCCGTATCCACCGCCTTCACGCTCGGCGCCTTCGCTTCAAGTTGAGGCGTCGGCGTCGGCTGAGATTCTGCGGGGGCCGCCTTGGATTCTTTCGGCAACTCCAGTTTTTTAATCTTATTGAGCTCTTCGTCCAGCTCCCGATTGAGTTCGTCGGTCAGAGACGGCCGCGACTTCGTGTCCGCCGGCTTCTTTGTTGCGACCTTCGCCTCGGACACCACCGGAACATCCGGCAACTTCAGCTTGGGAACATTCGCAACCGCCGGCTCCTGAACTTTTTTCAACTTCTCGGCCGGACTGTAGTCGCCAAACTTCGGAGCGTCCGGAGGCAACTCAATATCCTTCAAGAGATCGCGCATCGGATTTTGCGCGGGCTTGGAAGGAGCAGCCGCCTCTCGCTGAACTACGGGCGGCGCCACTGGAGCGACTTTCACCGGAGGCGGCGGCACCGGAGTCTCTACCTGCTTCACCGGTGTTTTGACCGGCTCAACCGCTTTAACGGGCTCAGCCGCCTTGACCGGAGGAGTCGGCAGGCTGGCCAGTGAAATCTCGATAGATGCCAACGGCCGCTCGCCATGCTGCGGTAACCGCACCCAGGTGACGAGAATAAAGACGCCCAGGTGAAGCGCTACCGACCACACCACCGCCCGCTTCAAGCGGCTGGTCAACTGGCCCTGCAGTCCCTCATCCAGCCAGGCCCGAGAGTGCGCTGCAACCTGTACCATGGCCAACCGATGTCCTATTTATTTCGACGCGGGATCGCCACGTCAGTCACCCGTTCAGGGCCGGCAGGATCCGTCACCATCCCCAATTTCTCAATTCCAGCCTTCTTCACCCCGTCCATCACCTGAATCACCACGCCATAGGGCACGTCGCGATCGGCCCGCAGATAGACCGAGACATCGGCGTGCTCTTCCTTGAGAAGCTTCAACTTGCGTTCTAATTGGACGGCACTCACCTGATCCTTATCGAGATACAGGCGTTGATCCTTTTCGATCGTCAGCACCGCCCGAATTTCCGGCTTGATCGTGTTCGACGCGGACACCGGCAACTTGATATCCATGCCCCGGTAGAGCATCGGCGCCGTCACCATGAAAATGACCAGCAACACCAGCACGACATCGACCAGAGGGATAATGTTGATCTCCGCCATGAAGCGGCGTTGGCGCGTTTCGAGGATCATCCCTTCGTCCCTGTAGAAGCCGGTTTCGCCTTCGGTGCCATCAACGTCAGAAGCTCGACCGTCACCGTATCCATGCGAAACGCGGTGCCGCGGATACGGGACAGAAAGTAGTTGTAGGCGATGACCGCGGGAATCGCCGTGAACAGCCCGGCCGCCGTGGCCACCAGGGCTTCGGACACGCCGGGCGCGACCGCGGCAATACTGGCCGTCCCTTGCGAACCGATTTCTCTAAACGAATCGATGATCCCCATCACCGTCCCCAGCAATCCGACGAACGGGCTGATATTGCCCGTCGTGGCGAGAAAGGGAAGATACGATTCAAGGTGAGAGAGCTGTCCCTGCGCGATATGTTGCGCGGTGCGCTCCATGACCTGGCGGTCTACAGGAAGTGCGCCTCCACCGTCCTGAGCCTCGCGCCCTGTCCCAAGCCGATCGACTACACCATGGAAAATCTTGGCGCACGGGCTGCCGGTCGAACGCTGGGCATGGCGCACGACTTCATCGACATCCTTGGCTTTCAACAGCACAGTCATGAACCGCCGGTCTTCTGCGTCGGCGGCTTTGAAGACTTTCAACTTGAGGAGAATCACGGCCCAGGATACGACTGACAGCAGGAGGAGAAGAAAGAGAACGACTTTCGACACCACGCCCAGTGATCCAATGAGAGCCATGGGACCTGACTGGAACATAGGACGCTAGCGTCTCCCTCCTCTATTCATGACACACCGTAGTGTGATGGAGTGTGCTCAACCCTGAAGAAAAATGGCGGGGCCGACGGGATTTGAACCCGCGACCTCCAGATTGACAATCTGGCGTCCTAACCAGCTGAACGACGGCCCCTCGCGATTCTTCTATACGACGGATGGTCGGAACGACAAGACGATTGACAGAGCAGCCGTTCAAGTCCCGAAATCAGAAATGGTGCTATCTTCCTTTTTCGATCTGCCCCTACGCACCAGCTTACCTCTGGTAGGCGGAACAGGGATCGAACCTGCGACATCCACCGTGTAAAGGTGGCGCTCTACCAACTGAGCTATCCGCCCGTTTTTCTTAGCAACGTTGGCGGATGCTACCAAGTCCATCCGGCCTTGTCAACCGATTCTCGCACTCTTCTTGCAGTTTTCTTGGATTCCTACAGCCTTTTCATTCGTCGCGACTTGAGGACGGCAAGATTCCTATTTCTTGAGGCTCCGCGCCTGCCGGGGGAAAAATCTCCGATGAACCTGCTTCAGCCGGCCCCGCTCGACATGGGTGTAGATTTGCGTCGTCGCGATATCCGCATGGCCCAGCATCGCCTGCACCGCACGCAAATCGGCGCCCCCTTCAAGCAAGTGCGTAGCAAACGAATGTCGCAGCATGTGGGGCGAAATGGGCTTGGCAATCCCCGCGCGCTTGGCGCGCCGGCTCACGATTTTCCAAAAGGCCTGCCTGGTTAACGGCCCCCCGCGTCGAGACACAAAGAGCGCTCGCGACGCCCGCCGATTCAAAATGGCAGAGCGAATGTGATCGACATAGTGCGCCAGCGCCTCCCTCGCAGCTTCGCCGATCGGGACCAGGCGCTCCTTTGCCCCCTTCCCGAAAATCCGCAGACAACCCACGCCCAGATCAAGACGCACCAATTCTACCGACACTAATTCCGAGACGCGCAATCCCGACGCATACATCAACTCCAGCATCGTGCGATCACGCTGATCTTCCAATGTGGGTAACGGCGGCAAATCTAAGAGTGCCGTGACCTCCGCCATCGTCAGTGTTTTGGGTAATCGGATTGCCCGCCGGGCCACCGACAGATCCTGCATCGGGCTGACAGGCAGCAATCCTTCGCGTACGAGAAAACGAAACCAGCCGCGCAAGGTCGACATGGTGCGCGCCATCGATGCCGAGGCCAGGCGCTGATCTTTCAAGGTCGCGAGAAATCCGGCGAGCTGGTGCGGCGCAACCGCCTCCCCCATTCCGATCCGGTGCGGAACAAGAAATGACTGCAACTTGTGCAAATCGCGCCGATAGGCTTCCAGCGTGTTGACCGATAACCCGCCTTCAACGCGAAGATGCCCGAGATAGCGTTCAGCGAGCGGGGCGAGGATTTGATCGGTCGATGTAGCCATAAGAAGAGGCGCACGAGGAGCAGGCAAATCAGCACTGCTGCGAGCACCGCAGCCTGCCTATCGGCAGACTATAGCCAACTCGCCAGGTGAACTCAACGAACTAACCGCGGTTCTCCTTGACACTTCCGCACCCTTTCCGATACTAGTCACAGCGTGTCATCTAATAACCATCCGCATCTCTTTTGCTGCCTCTAATGGGTTCTCAGCGCACATACTCACGACTGCTTGCCTGCCGCCGCTTGATCGTCGTCCTGGCCTTGAGCCTGGCGGGGACCACGGTCCAGCCCCAACCAGCTCCTGCTGCGGAACTCAAAGCGCCGCTGCCTGACCCCCCGGTGCTGTCTCAAGCCAAACGATTGCTCGACAAGGGCGAGGCAGAGTCCGCCGCCACCGTCCTTCGGCGGTTTCTCGCCACCTCCCCGCGCCCGGAACATTTGGATGACACCTACCTGCTGCTCGGAGCTGCTCTGTACAACATGAAGGAATACTCCGAGGCCATACGATACTTGAACCAGCTCCAGACTGAATTCCCGGCGTCCGACCTGAGCGAGCGGGGGAAGATCCTGCTGGCCCGTACCCACGCGGCGATGGGCAACATCGATCTGGCGCTGCCCCTGCTCACACAATTGCGCACCGGCACGACCGACGAAGACACGAAACACGAAGCCCTCCGGCTCACCGCCGAATTTCTGGTGCAGAAAAAGGAGTATGTCCGCGCCATCGAAGCCCTACTCCAAGAGAGCGCCGCCGGTACTGAAGAGCACGTAGCGGAGACGCGGGCACAGATTCGCGAGTTCATCAACGAGAAGCTGGACAAGAAAGCGCTCACGCGACTGCACGACCTCTATCCGAAATCGTTCCCCGGCGACCTGGCCGCCATCCGTTTGATCGAGCTCTATACCGGCCGCGGAGAGGACCATCTGGCAGAACGCCAGATTCAACAATTTCTCCTGCACTTCCCCGAACACCCTTACAGCCCGAAGGCGACCGAGACGCTGGCGCTACTCAAGACCAGACTGAAGGCGAACCAATTCTTCATCGCCACAGTCCTGCCACTGTCCGGACGCCTCGCACCCTTCGCGAATGAAGTGCTTGAAGGCATTCAGCTGGCGGTCGAACGTGCGCGCGAACAGTCAGGGATGCCGCCGGTCGGACTGATCGTGAAAGACAACGAGTCGGACAAACCCTCGTTTCTCGAAGACCACGCCACGCTGCTGAATGAAGACCGGCCATTGGCCGTCATCGGGCCGATGCTCTCGAAAAATCTCCCCGTGATGGCCGAGATGGCCGAACGTGCAAAAGTCCCGCTGATTACCCCGGCAGCCACATTTCCTAACGTCCGACGACTGGGCAGCTTCGTCTTCAGCACCACCCTGACCCATGCCCTGCAAGCCAAGCGAATCGCAACCTATGCCACCGGCGAACAAGGCTACCGCCGATTTTGCATTCTGTATCCCGATACCACGTATGGCCGTGAACAGGCGCGGCTCTTTGCGCAAGAAGTCCGGCAGCATGAGGGCGAAGTCATCGCCATGGAATCGTTCAAAGAGGGCGATTCAGACTTCTCGCCACAGATCAAGAGACTCAAGGCCGAAGACCTCAAGAAATACGGCCTCGCGGTTCCCTACGATCCCTCGCGCCCTGCGGGAAAGCCGGTCGGCAAAACCGATAAACGGATTCTCTACACGCCGGGCTTCGACGCGATCTTCATTCCCAGCCGCGCCAGTGAAATCGGCCTACTCGCGGCACAACTCGCCTTTCACGACGTCAAAGTCCCGATGTTGGGAACGAACGGGTGGAACTCGCCGGACTTTCTGCGCACGGCAGACCGGACGGTGGATGGCGCGGTCTTCGTAGACGGGTTCTTCGCGGACAGCACGAATATCAACGTGCAGGACTTCGTGCAGCGCTATCAGAAACGCTTCCAGGGCACCCCGACTCTCTTTACGATGCAAGGCTACGATGCGGCCAAGCTGGTGCTGGAAGCCATTCGCCATGGAGCCACGACGGGCGAGACGGTGCGGGAGTTTCTGACGACGCAACGCGATCTCCCTTCACTGATGGGACCGGCGAGCTTCGGGGCGGAAGGGACGTTCCAGCGGCCCCTCGCGTTACTGCAAGTCAAACACGGGAAATTCGTCCAACTCGACTAACCGGACCATCGCATGGACACGCTCGCCCCTATCCTCCATAAGATTTCGTACATGGGCCTCCCGCTCCTCTTCGCGATGGTCTTGCACGAATACGCGCACGGATGGGCCGCCGATAAATGCGGCGATCCGACCGCGAAGCTGCAAGGGCGCCTGACCTTCAATCCCCTGGCCCATATCGATCCCCTCGGCACCATCATTCTGCCGTTGCTCTGTCTCGCGTTGCCGGGAAGCTTCCTCCTCGGATGGGCCAAGCCGGTTCCGGTTGATCCTCGCAACATGCGCCAGCCACGCCGCGACATGGCCCTTGTTGCCGCCGCGGGGCCCGGGATGAATCTCGTCCTGGCCATCGTCGGTGCGCTGGTCGTCGCAGCGCTCTTCGCCTTCGATCCGACGCTGCTGGCAAAACGCGCCGGCACCGCCGAGGGCGAGCCCGCGAGCCTGGCCACGATGATCCTGCTGCCTATCAGCGTCATGGCCCTCTACTCGGTGATGATCAACGTCTTTCTGGCGCTCTTCAATTTGATTCCGATCCCGCCGCTCGACGGCGGGCGTATCCTGACCTGTCTCCTGCCCCCCGCCCCGGCGCTCGCGCTCGCGCGGTTGGAACCCTACGGCATGATGATTCTCATGGGATTGATCGTCTTCGACAAAGAACTCCGCGTCATCCACACCATTACCAGCACATTCGCCAATGCCCTGTCCGGCACGATCCTGTCGACCGCACTGGGCCTCGGCGCAGGAGCATCGCAATGACCACAGCACCCCGTAAACGCGTTCTCAGCGGCATGCAACCCAGCGGCTTGATGCATTTGGGCAACTATCTCGGCGCCCTGGAAAACTGGAAGGCGCTGCAGGAAGACTATGAGTGCTTCTTCTTCGTCGCCGACTGGCACGCCCTCTCGACGAACTATGCCGACACCAGCCGGATCCGCGAATTCGTGCGCGAGCTCCTGATCGACTGGCTGGCCGCCGGCATCGACCCGAAACGGTCGACCGTCTTTATCCAGTCGCACATTCCCGAGCATGCCGTCCTGCATCTCCTGCTCTCGATGATGGTCCCCGTCTCCTGGCTGGAGCGGAACCCGACCTACAAAGAAAAGCAGGACGAGATCAAAGAAAAGGACCTCAGCACCTACGGCTTTCTCGGCTATCCCGTGCTGCAGGCCGCCGACATCTTGTTATATAAGCCGGATTTCGTGCCCGTGGGCAAAGACCAGCTGCCGCATCTGGAGCTGACCAGAGAACTCGCGCGGCGCTTCAACGATATCTACAAAAAGTCCGTCTTCCCCGAGCCCAAAGAACACCTCACCAAATTCCCCAAGGTCCTGGGCACCGACGGGCGGAAGATGAGCAAAAGCTACGGCAACACGATCAATCTGTCGGACGCGGAGCCGGTGGTCCGGCAAAAACTCAAGACGATGGTGACCGACCCAGCGCGCGTGCGTCGCACCGACCCGGGCAATCCCGACGTCTGCCCCGTCTATGAGTTTCACAAAATCTACTCGCCGCAAGAAGTGCAGGCACAGATCAACACAGACTGCCGCACCGCCGCCATCGGCTGTATCGACTGCAAGAAACTGGTGGCGGATAAGATGGTCGAGCGCATGGCGCCCATGTGGGACGCTCGCGCAGCGCTGACCAGCCACCCCTCGCGCATCGACGAGATCGTGCAGGACGGCAGCCAGCGCGCTGCGAAAGTCGCAAAAGCGACGCTCGCCGAAGTGAACGAGGCTATGAAGATCTGACCGCCCCTCCTCGCCCTCGGTAAAATTCCTGAAATCGCTGGAGGAACCGCTGCCCGCATGGAAAAATGCCGACAGCTGTTCACCATCAGACCACGCTGGACGATCTTCCACACCAGCGAGCAAGAGGTTGGCATGACACGGACTCGACTTTGGCTTGGCGCGCTCGTGATTGGATGGGCCTGGGCCCTGACCGGCTGCGGCACCTGGATGCACGGAGACCATCAATCCGTCACGCTCTTTACCACTCCGGCAGATACCAAAGTCGTTGTCGACGATCTCGTGCACATGCTCGCACCGGGCACCGTCAATCTCAGCCGCAAAGCCGACCATAGCGCCACCTTCGCCAAAGACGGCTACGACCCCGCTACCTATACAATTAAGCGAACCTGGTCCTGGTGGGTCGTGGCCGATGTATTCGGCTGCGCGATTATCTTCTCGCCTTTCTGTATCATGCACGACATCGACGAAGGCGGTTACTACACGTTCGACGACAAGATCTACTTTACCCTCGACCGCAAAACGTCCGAGCCAGTGCCGACCAAGTAACAACCCTGCGTTCAGACGCTCTCGTCATCCATCGCGTCTCGCGACAAGATTCAGCCATCGGCCTTTGCGCTCTTGGTTCGACACGACTCGTAAGGGCTCGATAATCCAACTGCCTTGCGTCACGCCCCGAGTTAACTATGATTTCTGCTATCTGACAAATACCGGATGGACATCCACCTCTCCCGTGAGGATATAGCCCTCGCCTTGTGGTATGGTGCCATTCACGATTGGTGGTCATGGATAAGAAGGACCGGCTGGACATGAAACTTTTGACGATTGCGCTCGCTGGACTGCTGTCAGTGCCGGCCATGGCCAACGCCGCGACGATCGATCCTCCCTGCGACGCCTACCCGCCGGCGAAACAGGCGCGATGCATCGTCATCTGGAAGGAACTCAACAAGGAAGACGGCGCAGCAATCTCGCAGTTCGGACTCGATCAATTAAAGCGCCGTGAGGAAGGGAAGATCAACGCGCAGCAGCATCTTTCCGAGAACATGGCCTTCATCAAGCAATCGACGGAGAAGCGCCTCGCTCGTCTGAAAGAGCGGATGGCAAAAGAGTAGCCTTCCGTCACTCCACACGAAAAAACTGGTTCGATTCTTTCTCGACTCCGATTTCCGTTTCCGGACCATGCCCCGTCACCACCGTCGTCTCATCGGCGAGGGTATAGAGCCGTTCGCGAATCGACCGCTCAATCGTATCGAAATCTCCGCCCCAGAGATCGGTCCGGCCGATACTGCCCCGGAACAACGTATCTCCGGCCAACACCACACTCTCATCGGGAATATGAAAGCTCATCGAACCGGGGGTGTGCCCCGGCGTGTGAAGACCCACGACGGTCACGCCGCCAACCATGATGCGCTCTTCATCCTTGATCCAATACTCCGGCAGAGGTACCGCCACATAGGGCACGCCGAACATCCGGCATTGCACTTCCAGATTGGTCCAGAGATCGAGATCATCCTGATGTAAACAGAGAGTCGCACCTGTCAGCCGTTGCATTTCGCCGGATGCGAGAAAGTGATCAAAATGGGCGTGCGTATGCAGGATGTGGCGAACGGTCAGACCAAGTTGCTGTACTTCGCGAAGAATCCGTTCAGGCGCGCCGCCTGGATCGACGACAATGGCCTGCTTCGTCACCGGATCGCCGATGATGGAGCAATTACATCCGAGCGGAGGGACCGAAAAGGTTTTGCGGATTAACGTCGGCATAGCAGGCTGTAGGGGAAACTGGTTACGGCAACCTCTCATTCGTAAGCACAACAGGGGAATCTACCAGGATGCTACCGCTGAGACCGCTCACGGCGCAAGCAGCGGCCCGCCGTCGGACTCCGGCTCGACCCGAACCGTCCACACCACTTCCGTGTCCCAGATCGACCAGGCGGTCCCCTGCCGGCGTAACCAGACAAGAAAGCCGGCACCCGAACCATCGGGGCGCGGATTGCCGACATAGACCAAGGCTTGAGTTTGGCGGAGATTGTACCCGATGCGCGAAAACACCAGCCGGTCAAGCACCGGCATGGCCTGCACGGATTTGAGCCAGGCGGTCAGGACCGGTTGTACCAGCGACACTTCCGGCTCTTCGACGGCATTGCCTGACACAAAACGATATCTGGTTCCGAATTGAAACCGGCCTTCCAGTTTTGCCGACTCTTGATTCGCCGCGACGAAATCACGGACCAGTTCGACGGGCAGCGCTCCATCGAAATACCCTTGCTTGTGAAACCACGCGCTCGTCAGCGGCCCTTCCTGCTCCGGCGAGATCTGCGTCGTGGTCTTCCGTTCGAGCAGCACGAGTTGGGTTTCTGAGTGGAGAAACTTGCTGGTGATGATCTGGTCGTAGCGGGCGTAGTCTTCGACTAAAATCGAGACGACCGTCCCCTCCCCGGCCAACCCGACAGCCGGCAGCGACATCACAAGGCTCAACAGAACCAGGGGTAGAAATATCCTAGCGTGCATAACTTCAGCATAGCCGCCAGGCCGGAGACCGGTCAATTCGGGCAGGTCACAGGATGCTCAAAAAGCTCGTCCAGCAAGGCCGCAGCAAGCGAAGAGGCGGGGAGGTACTTACCAAGCTTCGCTTGACCCGCTCGCTTCGATCAGATGCGAGCGGATAGGCACTTTGCCTCCAGTTGACTCTCGAATACGTTGAGACTCTGAGCGATGCGAGAACGCCGCTGGCGGGCTTTTTCAGCATCCTGCTGGAAATACTGCGTGGACAAGCTCGAATGAACCGTAGATAATCGACCGATCAACTTTATCGGGAGCGTAGCGTGACAAGACTTCGTTTCCACATGGCGGGCATCGGACTTCTGGCCTGCTGCCTGCTGACCGCCGGGTGTAAGCCTGATGAGTCGCCCTTCAAGGCCGAGAACGAGGCCTTGAAAAAACAGGTGACCAAGCAGGAATCCTTGCTCTCGTCCTTGCAAGACGGCAACAAGGTTATGCAACAACAGATCGACCTGCTGAATCAGGAGCTGCGTGACGCGAAGAAGGCCACGGAATCGGCCAAGGCCGAGATGGGCCAGCTGACAGATCAACTGAATGCGCAACTCGCCCAGGCGAAGCGCGCGAGCGCCGAGGCCGTCAAAACCGCCGCGGCTCAGGCGGCTCAGCAACTGCGCATCGAGGAAAAGGGGGCGCAAGTCGAGACGTTCGCCCGCCCGCTGACCGCCGTCGCGAAGATCGTGGAAGAAGCCCTCGCCAAGAACGGCTACCCCGTGAAAGTCAGTTATAAGAACGATCAGAAAGCGGTCTACGTCACCGAGCGAAAGATTTCGAATCCTGCCTCCCTGGAAGTGGCCGGCTTCCGCAATCAATATCTCATCACCCTGCAGGCCCTGCCGGCGAATGCCACCAGACTCGGCGTCCGCGCCGAATTTGAAAAAGTGGCGCAAGGCGGCCGCATTCTGAGCGTGAGCCAGGAAGAGACGGCAGAAATCGAACGGCGCCTGATCGGAGAAATTCACAAGGCCCTGGAGGCGCAGAGCAAGACCTGATGCCATTCCTTCGTTGGCTCCCCTCGCTCTTCCTTCTGCTTGCCCTCTCGACGCCGGCATCGGGAGCCACCGTAGCGCCCAAGCCGTCGCAAGAATTAGCGCGTCATCTCACCGCCATCGCGGCACTGGCGAAGCCGGCGCCTATGGTCGTCATACCCGCAGGCACCTTCCTCCTCGGGAGCAAGCGCATAGACGACGATCCGTACGGAATAGGGACACAGTTCGACGATACCGAACTCCCGCAAAACCGCGTCTGGCTCGATGCCTTTGAGATGGATCGCGACGAAGTGAGTCTGGGCGAGTATCTCGCCTTCCTGCAACAGCGGAAAACGCCGCCTTCCGACGAACTGCAGAAATTGATCTGGCACGTCATTACGATTCACTCCGTCACAGACGACACGCTGACACGCTGGCCGGCCCTGTATGTGACGTGGAAGGAAGCGCAGGATCTCTGTCAATCCGCAGGCAAGCGGCTCCCCACTGAAGCCGAATGGGAGAAAGCCGCACGCGGAACGGAGGGCGCCCTCTTTCCTTGGGGCAATGCGATCCCCGACCCGAAGCGGGCGATGTTCGGGCAGTATCATGTGCATGAGATTCCGATCCTCGCCCCGGTCGAGTCGCTGGACGAAGGACGCAGTCCCTACGGATTGCATCACATGGCCGGGAACGTCGCCGAGTGGGTCCAGGACTGGTTCGGCTTCGATTACTACGCCTACATGACCGAGAAGAATCCGCCGGGACCGACGAGCGGCCGCTACCGGAGCGTGCGTGGCGGATCGTGGAAGAGCAAGATCATCATGCTGCGAACGGCCACGCGTAGCGGCTCGCCGCCGGCGCAACGCTCGGCCACCATCGGCTTTCGCTGTGCGAAGTCCGTATCGGTACCGGCGCCTGAGCCCAAGTAACAAACATCCGTTCTCTTGGTGACATGCACCTCACATGCTAGCATGGCATTCGTATGGCCTTGGCAACCAGCGTCCACGACCTCCGCACCCTGATCCGCTCCTGCCATCCACTGATCGTCATTGAGACGGTGGAGGAAGAGCGCGTGTTGGCCTTGCTGCAATCCGTGGCCGCACAGGAGCGCATGCCGCTGTTCGAGTGGTCCATCACAAAGGGCCTCACCCGCGCCGACGACGGCCCCACGCTCAGCAAAATGACAGCCACTCCGTTGGCGCTGCTTCAACACCTGAACGGGCTGACAGTCGAAGCGGTCTTTTGGTTGAAGGATCTTGTCCCGCACCTACAGGACGCTGCCGTCACCCGACAGCTGCGCGAAGTGTCGGCGGTCTATAGCCGATCCAGAGCCACCTGCATCCTCACCGGACATCCGATTGTCCTGCCACCGGACCTTGAAACCATGGCCGTCCGCCTTGATCTCCAATTGCCGGATCGCACAGAACTGCAGTCCATGCTCCAGAACGTCCTGTCTTCACTCGGGACCAGAACAACGCCGCGTCGTCCACGCTCAACGACTATCGCCCAGAGCATTCTTGGATCCCTCACAGAAACCAAGCCGGCCAATCCAGGCCTCTCTACCCAGGAGCGCGAGGCGATCCTCCGCGCGCTGCAGGGGCTGACCCTGCATCAAGCCAGACAGGTCATCACGCAATGCGTCGTCGAAGACGGCACGCTGTCCGCCGATGATGTGCAGAAGATTTTGAAACGCAAAGTCCAGGCGATCAAAGACGGCGGGCTGTTGGAATATTACCCCCTTGAAGACAACCGGTTTGAGCTAGGCGGATTTACGAATTTGAAAGCCTGGCTGGAGCGCGCGAAGGTCGGGTTCACGGCCGAGGCCAAAGCGCTCAACCTGACACCGCCGCGCGGCATCATGCTGGTCGGCGTCCCCGGCTGCGGGAAATCGCTCGCGGCCAAGGCCATCGCGCGGGAATGGCAACTCCCGCTGCTCAAACTCGACGCAGGCCGGCTGTTCGACAAGTTCGTCGGGGAATCGGAAAAGAATTTTCGCAAGGCAATCGAGACGGCCGAATCCCTCTCGCCCATCGTGCTCTGGATCGATGAAATCGAGAAGGCCATGGCAGCAGGCGGCGGGAGCGGCGATGCCGACGCGGGCTTGAGCCGCCGGCTCTTCGGCGCATTTCTCACCTGGCTGCAGGAAAAGAAGCAGGAAGTCTTCGTTATCGCAACCGCCAACAATCTCGCGCTGCTGCCGCCGGAACTCCTGCGTAAGGGCCGGTTCGATGAAATCTTCTTCGTCGATCTGCCGGATGACGGAGAACGAGAATCCATCTGGAAGATTCACCTGGGGCTCCGCAAGCAAGACAAAACCCAGTTCGATCTGGTAAAAATCGTCAGCGCCAGCGACGGCTTCAGCGGCTCGGAGATCGAACAGGCCGTTGTCGCAGCACTCTATCGCGCGCTGCACCAAAAGACGCCGCTCACGACCGATTTACTGATTGAAGAATTGACGCACACCGTCCCGCTGTCGGTCACGCGACGGGAAGATATCGATCAACTCAGGGAGACGGCGCAGGGCCGTTTCGTGAATGTCCGCTAACCCGCGACGCCTCACACTGATTGGTACCACGGTGGTCATCCTGACACTCGTCGGCTGCGCCAGCACACCCGTGGCGCGCGTGCCCGCCTCCCGCTTCGAGGTCACTCCGGTTCAGAAATCGCCCTCTGCCACCGCCACCAGAACCGGAATCGTCCACACCGCGACCAAGCTCCTCGGCGCCAGACTGATCGAGAGCAACGGGAGACGGGTGGCCTATGACTGCGCCGGTGTTACCCGCGCCATCTACCTCGAACATGGGATCGATCTGTATAACAGCAGCACCACGGATCGACGGGCCAACGGCGTTCGGCTGATTTATAACCACATGCGGCAGCACGGACGGCTCCACCAGGGACCGACGGTGCAGCCCGGCGATCTCGTCTTTTTCGACAACACCTGGGACTTCAACGGCGACGGCATGTTGAACGATCCGCTGACCCACGTCGGCGTGGTGGAGCGGATCGAACCAGACGGCACCGTGGTGTTTATCAGCCGCGTCGCGGAAGCCGTCGAGCGCTACCGCATGAATCTGGGCCTCCCTCATGTCCATAAGACGGCAGACGGACGCATCCTGAACGACTACATCCGCCGCAAACGGCAGACCGATCCGGAAGAGATGGGCCATCTGGCCGGAGAACTCTTCACGTTCTACGGAACTCGTCTTCCTCAATAACGCATACGTTCAGGTCAGAATCTGCGCGGAATACCCATCAGGTGCAGTGCTGAAGCTCCGTACTCTTGTCCTTGTCGTGGACGAACACGACAAGACAACCGTCAGGCGACCGACGAGGCGGGTTGAGACCGAAGGTGACGGACCAAAGCCCGGTCGTTGGCTCGAAGATCATGCTCTTGATCTCGTAGTCATTGAATCGCTTACCCAACTCCTTCTTCGCTTCCACTTTGGCTAACCGAATAACCTCGGCTTGGCTCAACTGCGGATAGGCCTGAGGGCGTGACAAGCGATCCTGTTCCGGGCGCGGACGCTCCAGACGTTCAGCCGGCCCATCGAGCGGTCTCGCTATCTGCAGCCATTCACTCTCACCGGCATTTCCAGCCAGCACATTCCCCCCTGAGCGCAACTCGAGAAGGATCAGAATGGCGGTGACTGCGACAGATGTGGCGATGAAGGCGCGCATGAGATTGTCCATGAGAGAGACTCGCCGTCAGTGGCAACGTGAGTAGATGCTCATATGACGCGCTCGAGAGCGAAATGTAAACAGGACGAGATCTCTGGAAGAATGCTCGACCGGGGAGTAGAGTGAATCGTACTGAGGCATGCGCGAAAGCCGATGAAGCGGACACTGACATCGCTCACGATCACAATGGCGTGCCTGGCATTGTCTGCCGTGACCGGCTTGGCTGAGAGTCGCATTGTTCAGAATCATGACGGCACCAGCGGTCGCCTCTCGCACCTCGGCGACGACATCGGCATCTATTCCGATCCGCATGGCAATCAGACCATCGTCACCAAACCAGGGACGGAAATCCCGATAGGCTTACGACCGCACGGCGAGACTGAGAGCGGGAACCGCTCATCGTTCGGCACTCCCCTGCCGCCGAATAACCTGACACCGGCACCGACCCTCCCGTTGAGTCCGAATCGTGCCTTATCCCCTGCCCCTTCTCCAAACAGCCACACCCCTTCCAGTGGAGGCGGTCGATTCGGCCGGTAACATAATCATGGGACTCTACAGTGTAGAAAGCGACCTGCCGATAATGTAGCCAGGCCAAGAAAGACATCACGGGGATCGACGGCCTGCAAAATTTAAAAACCCTGGTAGAATTCTCCTATGGCTACTTCATCGCAGCAGTCCACAATACAAAAAACCAATCCGCTCCGCCAAACCCTGACCGATGTGCGGCATGGGCTGTTGGGGCTCCACAAGGCCCTGATCGTGGCCGAGCAGCTCACGTTCGAGCGGATCTACGGCCGCGTGGATTCGACCGGCCAGTTGCTGCAACTGGTCATGAACGATCCCTGGTTTACCTGGCTGCATCCGCTGTCCAATGTGGTGGTCCGCATCGATGAGATGCTGGATGAAGAGTGCAACCTGACCCTGGAGGATGTCGCGCAGATCCTGACGGAAGTCCGCGGCATGATCCGCCCCTCAGAACTGGGCGATGGGTTTGAACGGAGCTATTACGAAGCCCTGCAGCGAGCCCCTGACGTGGTCATGGCTCACAGCGAGATGAAAAAGCTCCTGACCCTTCCTGCGGCGTAGTCAGCACGCAACCGCCTGCTACCAGTGCGGTGCCAAACAAAACAACGCCACCAACACGCCACCACTTCTGAGGTCGCTAACAGAAGCTCAATGGCTCGCAGGCTGTTCAGAAAGGCCACTGTTCTCACCCACCCGCCCCGGCGTGCCAAGACACGCCGCTACCCGAGCAAGGCCGCAGCAAGCGAAGAGGCGAAAGCGTACCCTCTGCCGTACGTTGAGCCTCTGAGCGCCGCGAGAACGCCGCTGGCGGACTTTATCAACAGCCTGCTAGACAATCTGGGTGCAGGGCCATGCAAACACGCGAATAGATGGTTTCTTCCAACCGGGATGTTTCGCCGACTCCTCACACCAGCCTCTCACTGCCGCCGCCACACGAGCCTGATGATCGTCATCGAGAGAAACCAGAATTACCGAGTTCGTGCCGGGATAAAAGGCCAGCCCCTCGGCAGGACCGGTCTGACCATAGCCCACCGACTCATTCACTTCCGTGAAGGCCTTCACGTCACAGCGGTGAAGCAACGCATGGACCTGCTCCTTCAGCGATGAGCGGAAGACCAGCATCATCATCTGCATAGGAACCTCCTACATGCGACCTTCGTCCAACTCAATCGCATCAGCCCAGGTTGAAGCCGGAGGAAGTGTGCTCACCGCTACGCCCCGTTTCTTGGCAATCTCGTCGAGGCGGCCCTGAAACCGCGCGCGCGTCGCGTCGTCTTTCGGACCAGAAGACAGCAGTCCCTGCGACCATTGAGCGATCTCCTCGTGGGAGTGCGGCTTACTATTCGCCACGACCCAGGCAAGCAATTGCTCATCCGTCCCACCGGCTAAGACTTTTTGTTCGAACGCCTTCGGATCAATAGCCAGGAAATCGACCAGGTATTTGTCGAACCCGACCGTGATGTAGTTGTAGTCCTGAATCTGCCCGGCATTGCGGAGCCTGATCTTATCGATAAACCGCCCCAAGTGGGCAATGCCACCGAGGAGAGCTTTGGGACTGCGGGGATATTTCAATTGAGATGAACCTAACATAGCTACTCCCATCGCCCTGATGATTTCGGTTGATTAACAAACTCCCATGTCTGTTTGGGGAGCCAACCCCCACATTTCCCTGCTGAAACTTCAATAATCACAAAAAATACATTCGGAAAGCGAATCGCAAATAAGGTTTCCATATCTATGATGGAACTCCGAGAGACAAGAAAAACACTACCCTGCAAAAAAGCATACCAATTCAACACTTCACGTCTAGTGTCTAGATAGTCAAGCACAGTTTGACGAGGAGCAAGATCATAATTGAAGGTAAGGAGATAGACTTTCATCTCTCACCTTCTGGCTTACGTTCAAGCATGTGAAGTTCGGGATTTACGATCGCGTCGAGAGAGGTAGGGTCAAGCGTTATCCTACCGCTCTTCTGCTGGACTATCTGAAGAGATTCATGTCGAATCTGGTAGTCTTCCGATTGCAACTTATCCGGATGAAATACGGCGAAGCCAATGTAGGCAACACAAGCGATACCAAATGGTGCTACGGCAAAGATTACAAAAAGATTCCGAATAAATAGATCATCTTTAAAAATCCATGCGGCCCAGATGCAAATCGGCGAGCCCAACACACACAACCAAAGAATAGGGTTGAGAGCGCTCCTCACATGGATTCTGTGAAACGCCAAATTTGCGAACTGAGAAATCTGTTCGAGCATTAGTTAGACAGCCTGGTTAGTCGAACAGAAGAATAGATGGAATACCTGTATAACTCAAGTGAACGAAACCCAACTGGTACGCCTCTCGCTGGTGCCAGGGCACATCTACTCTTCAGGCCGCTCAAAACGGTCTTCCAACAAGGCCGCAGCGAGCGAGAGCCCGACGCCTAATGGTCTAGGTAGGTTGAGGGATTTGAGCGAAGCGAGAACGAAACCCGGTGAAAGGCGCGTCTCGGCGCGCCGGGGTGGGCGGGTGGAAGAAGGCCGTTTTCAGCGGCCTGCCTTCGCCGACTTGCCCGCGCTCAGATACTGATTAATCCCCGCGGCCATTTTGCGGCCTTCGGCGATCGCCCAGAC
>FSSH01001580.1_pt1 | contig 36493 bp, 73 predicted proteins | sample 1166101 | NCBI WGS metagenome assembly FSSH01 (sample SAMEA32972668, study PRJEB13176) | freshwater metagenome | biome: Drinking water system; feature: Biomass in drinking water that filtered by 0.45 um membrane; material: drinking water | place: USA | collected 2012-12-20 | depth 0 m
CAGGCGTCGGGGCCGGTGTGGGCGCAGGGGCGGCGGCAGCGGGGGCAGGCGCAGCAGCGGCCGGGGCAGGCCCGCCGACGGCAGCGGCCGGGGCGGTTCCATCCTTCAGGTCGGCGATGGTCTGCCCGGCCCGGTTCAGATAGCCCTTGATCTCGTTGTTGAACTTGCCGGCCGCATATTCGACCTTCTCGACGCTGATCTTGAAGGGCTTGCCGTGAAGCTCATTGGTGCCCTGCCGAAGCTTGCGATGGCCGATGGCCCAGCAGATGGCGCTGATATCGCCCTTGCCGATCCGGACCGCATCCTCGGAAGGATTGCGCGTGGTCACGCGGGCAACAAGCGTCTTGCCCTTGGCGGGGCCGGTCAGGACCGACATGTGGAAGGCGATGAAATAGCGATGCGTGTTGTCGTCATCGCCGTCCTTCGGCTTGCCCTTGACTTCAGGCGACTTGACGATGGCGACATCATAGATGCCGGTTTCGAGAACGTCCTGCCCGCCGCCATTCGGATCGACGGTGTCGGCATCGAAGGTCATCGGGGTATAATTGAGTTCAGCCATTGGTATTCTCCGGTTGGATTGCTGCGGACTGCTTATCAGGCGGGAGTCAGGGTGACGCCTGCTTTGATCTTCTGGAATAGCGCGCCGAAGTCAGTGAATTCGAATTGCTCTAGGGTATCGCTCCGATCGCGGGCCAGGATATTGAAGGAAGGCCGGCATTGCAACGTCGATTTATCGACAACGCCGCATTCAGGATGCGTACCGATGTGGATAATCTCGTCGAAAAGATGGGGCATGCGGACATTCAGGTCCTTGCCGGGGAAGACAGGCTTGGTGAAATCCGTGCCCATTTCCTGAAAGACCGCCTGCTTCGCAATGCAGATAATATTGATCCCCATGCGATAGTGCATCGCTTCAGCATATTCCATGCATTCGCGGGCCATATCGCCGTAAGCGGCCTTGCCGTCCGGCTTATTGCCGGCCTTCGATTTGCCGCCGAGCTTTTCCTGGATGATGATTTCCGCAAGCTGCGAAAAGCTGTCGATGATGATGGTGTCAAAATTGCGGACTTCAGCGGAAGAATTGAACCATGCGAAGAAGTCGCGAATGGCCGAAGGGCTGAAAAGGGGGATGCCGGGAATTCGCGCGGCAATGGGATTGTTGCGAACGCTGAGCGCGCCGGCTTCCGTCAAGCAGACGATAGGGCGCGGGGCGGCGATGACGCTAGGCGTCTTGCCGCTGCCGGGCGGGCCATAGAGAAGGACCTTCGCCCCGCTGTTGTCGGATAGCTGCGACATTGGCTTTGCGTCTTTTATGCTGAATGCCATTATTCTGCGTCCTCTTGTTCCGCGTCGTCAGGCTCGTCGGCGCGCTTGTGATATGCGATCTGGTTCGACGCGATCGAAAGGGCTTTATAGGCGGCGGGCGAATAAAGCCCTTCGCTGATGGATCGCAGGGCATGCGGGCCGGGGCCGGGCGGCGGCTTGGCGATCGGCTGCCCGGTGACATCCTGCGGGGCCGCGCGCTTGCGATCCCGGCTCTTCGGCTTCAGCCCGTCTGTCTTGTGCCATCCCATCTGCGCTAGGCTTTCGGGGTGTGGATTTCGACGCCGTAGCTGCCGAGCTTCTCCGTCACCAGATCGCCGACGATCTTTTTCTGATCGGCATCCAGGGCCTTGAAGGCGCTGACGGAAAGATCGGGCTTGAAGCGGATCAGGTCTTCCAGCAGCGCCTTGGTCTGGGCGCGCAGGGCGACCGCTTCCGGCGATTGATCGGCTTCGTCCGCGCAGAAAGCCTGCATCGCGTCGAGCTGCGTCTTATCGATCGTGCGGTTGATCCGGCATTCGACCTTGAGCTGCTTGCCGAAGCCGAGCTCGATGGTGTTCGTGCCTTCCGTGGCGTTCTTGAAGTAAGCCTCCGCAAGCGCTTCGCGGGCCTTCTTTTCGGCGGCGGCTGCCAAGGCGCGGGCTTCCTCCGCCTTGTACCAGACGTCGAGGGCGGAATAGAAAATGGCCTGCTCCGTTTTCGGCAGCTTGGCGACGACAAGGATGGGCTTCTTTGCCATGATGGGGCGGGCTCCGATGAATTCGTGCTGTGGTAGCTCTGGGTATAAAGCGATTTATCAGGAAGTCAACTAATTTTCTTGGACTATCAAGCGATAGCCGACAGCCCTTGATTTAGGCAAAAGGGCAAGATATTCAGGAGGCCGCTCATCGTCCCATTTTAGGTCTTTTATTTGATCGAACAATCGCCGGCTTATTTCAATCGGCACAAGAGTATCGAGAAGCTCTTCTCTTTTAGCATCAAGAATACTTTGGATTGAAGGCGATCCGGCAGTTAACGAAGAATTATAAAAACCAATTTGTCGATAAATATCAATGAAATTTTGTTCTATCGGTGTCAAGTCAATATCTTGCCCTAACGAAATAATTACTTGAAACGAGAATGCACTTTCGCCATGAAAATCCCAAGCATTCTGCAAATAAGGCGAATGGTGTCTGCCCTGCTTAAGCATGCATTTGTGTGAAGCAAAGCGACTTTCTATCCTACGTGATTGTCCAATATACCGTTTTCCGCTAGGACCAACAATTGCATAAATTCCGCGCGTCATTGCATCAGCCCTGTGAAATGCCGCTGCTTTCATACGCTTGAATTTTTTGCAAAGCAAGCGAAAATTTAGCTTGCCGGCCGGACTGCGCCGGGGCTAGGATCGCGGCTGCTTCGAGCCAATCCTCAGGATCACACATGGTCTTTATTTTTCCCTCTGCCGCAGCCGTCAAAGCTGCGCTGCCTTTAGCTATCGCCACTAAGCGCAATCGCAGGGATTGGTGCGCGGCGCATGGTATTGCCTGGGGACCTGTCGAAAGCTGGATGCTCGGGCGAAGGGGCCAGCTTAAATATGACTCAATGGTCAAGCTGATTAAAGCAGTCGAAGCTTCAGGAGGAACTTATGTTGCAGGTGATGAATTCGCTTTTATGAGTCGACCGCCTGCCGACTAAAAAGGGCCTAGCAGATTGCGCCCTGCTAGGCCCTGAAGTTTAGGGAGGAAACGCGCGCCGCAGTCCAAGCAACCCGCAGATGGCAGCCTAAGCCTCGCGGGAAGCATATGCAACCCCCGCGAAAGCTGAATTATGGCATTGCCCGAAGCCCGCCGCGCAGAAATCATCGCCAATAAGGTCGCCTGGCTGAATGCGCTGCCGGCCTACCTCGATAAGCTGCCGCTGTGCCTTGCCCTCTATGATTGGAATAAGCGCCCGATGCGCCCCCGATCGGCGCTCCTGCTCGATGCGGGCAAGGCGCTTTATCCATTGGCGCAGCGCGAGCGCGATCATCTGACGGATTTGAATAGCGCCCGGAACGCCGCCTATAAGCACCGCGAAAGCATCGCAGGCGTGACTTTCCTGATGGATAAGGCGCAGCGCCTTTTCTGCTTCGATTTGGATAGCCCGGCAAAGAAGCTCGAGGAGAAGCAATTCGCGACATATACGGCCGCAGAGAAGGCAGCGCTGCGGGCCAAGTATGAGGCGATCAATGCGGATATTCTTTCAGCCTTCAAAGACAAAACCTATATCGAAAGGTCTATGTCCGGCAACGGATGGCACATTATCGGCTATTCTTCCCGCGATATTCAGCGGATGAACTTTGATCTTTGCGGCAGCATCTTCACGCATTCGCAATTCATCCATTTGACCGGCGATTTGGCGGAAGGCTCGCAGCCTGACATTTATGACTGCGGGGATATCGCGGCGGCCCTGATCGCAAAGTATTCAGCATCCGGCGATCTTCTGCCCGTCAAGGCTGATGCCGATGCATTGTCCTCCGATATGCTTCAGCTTGCCGGCGAATTGCATCATGCGCACGGCCGGGTTGAGTCAGGCAGCTTCGAAGAATTTGCCGCCCGGCTCGCAAAGGTCAATAAGGCTTCGTATGCTTTCCTGATGGAAGGTCGCGTCTGCGCCGAAGGGCATAGCGATAGCATGATGCGTCTGATCGGCGATGCCGATAAGATCGAAGCCAATCCGGGCCGCATGTTCGAGTGGATCATGGGGAGCCGCGCGATCCAAGGCCATGAATGGAATGCGGATCGCACGCAGAACCGGGTGCGGAAATGGCATCGCAATTTTATTCCGGAGCTTGCCCGGCGCAGGCCGGCGAATGACGCGCTGCTAAAGGCTCGGGCGGAAGAGCAAGCGCGGATCGATGAAGCATCGGCCGCCCTGTATGCCAAGCCGGAAGCCCCGCAGCCATCGGCCCCGGTGGCATCAGCCCCGCAGGCAGATGAAGACGCGGAGTGGGCGGCCCTGTGCGCCCTTGCTGCCGAAGCTGCGGCGTCGGCCGGGGGCGATAGCGGCCCGGCCCCAATCGCGGCTGAGCGCCCGGCGCTGATGGCCGATAAATCGGGTCAGGATGCGGGCGAAGCCGATCTTTCGACCGAGCCGCGATTTCATATGGACTACCCCTATGATAATCTAGGCCGCCTTGCCGCGAACCTATATAGGATGTCGCCTTATCCTAATCAGACGCAGGCCATCGCAACAGCTTTTGCAGTCGTCGCCGGCATCGCCGGGCGCAGATGGCACGTCAATGGCAACGGCTTAAATCTGTTCATCATGTGCCTCGCGGAAACCGGATCAGGCAAAGAGACGCTGAATAATGCGGCTATGTCGATCTTTCAGGACCTTGCGCGCTTGGAAGGCCGCGACCAATCCACGATTGGCTTCAGCCGGATAAAAGAATACATCGGGCCTTCGCGCTATTCTAGCGAAACCGCGATGTATAAAGCACTTTCGAAAAAGCCGAAGCAGCTCAGCCTTATGGCAGAAATGTCATTCTTCTTTGAAGCCGCTTCGAAGGGCGATGATCTGCACGCTTCAGGCGTTCGCCGCGCCCTGCTCGATCTGCGAACCAAATCCGGGCCGCTAAGCTTTATCAAGGGCAAGGCTTATGCGAAGGAGGAGGACAATCATGGCGACGTCTATTCCCCGACTGTCAGCCTGATTGGCGAAGGGCAGCCGGATAAATTCTACCGCGCCCTGTCTGAGGCGGATGCGGAGGACGGGCTGCTGAACCGCTTCGATGTCTTCGATTGCAGCAGATCAAGCAGGGGGCCGCGCAATAGGGAGATGGCCTATGCCCTGGATGGGGAGATCATCCAGCGCTTTATGCCCCTTGCGCGGGCCGCTGTGGCCGATCTAGCCGGCCCCGAAGTGAAGCCGGAGATGGATCGCGTAAAATTCAGCCCTGAAGCCCAGGCGCTATCGGACCAGTATGAAGCGGAAATCATCGACAAGCTGAACATGCGGGGCGATCTTCTGCGCTATCAGCTCCTCAATCGATCGCTTGTCCGCGCTTGGGTATATGGCGCGCTGATGGCCTGCGCCGATCTGAAGAATAGCGCGGATGTGCCCATCATCAGCGGCGAGCAGATGGCCTATGCGATCGATCTGGTATATCGGGAGCGCCTTCATCTGCTGAAGATGTTCGAAAGCGATGCCACCGGCGAGGGCGATGCAAATCGGGTTGCCTATCTGATCGATAAGGCCCGGCAGGCGGTCACTTCGAGCAAGTCATCCCTGATTACCAAGTACATGAAAGATCATTGTATTGTTTCCCACAATTTCTTGTGGGATAATTGCAAGACCAACCCGAACTTCAAAAACAATCGTCATGTTGGCTCAGCAGAGATGCTTGTTCGAACGATCAAGGCTGCGATAGAAGCAGGATTGCTGGTCAAGATCGATCCGCTTTCGAAGCTGTATACTGATGGATTGCTTCGGGGGACGTGCTATCGGGTGCCTATTCGCTAAGGGGGCATGGGGGCTTATGGGGAGCTGCTTCCCCCATAGAAAAGAATAATGAAATGAAGGAGGTACATAATATAAGGGGAGTTAGGGGGGCTTTCTTAGATACAAGATTTTCTGCCGAAGCCCGCCTGACCCCCCTCCCCTTTTCCCCTTTTCCCCTTTTTTGCCTCCCAACTGCGCGCCAGCGTGCGTACGTAAGGCCGGCCCCATCGGCCCCCTTTTCAGGATTTTGCCATCCCGGTGGCAGATCAGATCGACAAAAAGCCAACCAACCCCGAAAGGCCCAAACCATGAATTTCGTCAACATCCATCCCGAAGGCACCGCCCCGAAAATCCTGAACGTCGACCATATCAGCAGCATCGAGCAGTGGGTGCTGGATGGCGCTGTGAAGGGCTGCGTGATCCGCATGGCAACAGTCGCCGCCAAGGATGATTTGCAGGCCCCCGTGAAGCACGTGACTTCGATGACGATAGCGACGCTGTTTGGTAAGCTGACGGCTGCCGGGGCGAAGCTGATCCCATGAGGAGCCGGGCTTCAGGCCGGCTCGCCGCGCTTGGCAAGGCGGACCGAATAGATCGGTCCGTATTCAGCCTTGGCGGCTTCGACTTCAGGATGGCCCTCGTGCGACCCGAAATCTTCCATCCAGAAGCAGGCGACCGCTTCCATGCAATCGCTATGGTCGACCCAGATGAGCCAGCGCTGCTGCCAAACCAGCTTGCGGCCCTGGCGGATGCGGCGGTTGTTGGCGTCTTCGATCCGGTTGGTCATCGGGGCATTCCTTTTTCGATACGACATGTATGCCCGAAGCCTGAATGCATGTCCACATCATTTCCTGACATTTCTGGAGAAATAACATGGCGAAGATCACACCCGAGCAGCTTGCCAAATCGGGAACCGAGCAGGCATTGCAGACGGCCTATTTCGCGGCCCTGGCTGATCTGCGCCCGCAGCATCCGTGCCTCGAATGGGCGCATGCGATCCCGAACGGGGGCGAGCGCAATATCGCCGTGGCTTCGCGGATGAAGGCCAGCGGGGCGCGCAGCGGCGTTTGGGACGTCTGCCTGCCCTTCCCGCGCGGCGGGCATCCCTTCGCCTACATCGAATTCAAGGTGCCCGCTGTGCGCGGCCACAAGAATGGGGGCTGCTCCGATGAGCAGGTCAAGTTCGGAAACGCCATGGCCGCGCACGGGGCCTTCCTGCGCGTCGTCTATGGCTGGGAGGAAGCGCTGAAGGCGACCCTGGATTATCTGGCGATGCCCGCGCCGGGGCAAGGCTAGGCGCGGAGGAGGAGCCGGGCTGCGGCTTCGCGTGAAGGGGCGCTGCCGATCGGCTTACCTAAGCGGAAAGCGACCCATTTGATCGGCCGGCCGCGAACCGTCCAGCCCTCTTCCTTCCGGACCGCGCCAAGGGCCTTGCCATCTTCGTTGACGAAGTAGGCGGCGCTTTTGGTGGATTTGCGGAATTCGAATGGCATAGCGGGCTCCTTGATCGGGCGGGCTGATGCCGGCCCCGGTGGCAAGCTAGATTTTAGGCAAGAGCCTTGATCGTATAAATCTCCAACGCAATGGGCCTGCCGGCTACTTCGAGGCGGAAAATGCTATTTCCGCAATTGACGATAACCAAATTATTTCTGCCCGAAACTTTGATTGCCTTGGCTGCTTCGAAGCGATTTGTGAAAGTTTGGTTAAGAAGCGGGGTGGTCATTTGTTTAGCTCCGTTCTGATGTACGTTGTATGCCTTAAATGGCCGACCATGTCCAGCGCCTATCGACAAAAATCGACATCATTTTTCGCTTGCGCCCGGATTGGTGCGGCCCTATAAGGTTTGCAAGCAAGGGATCAGACAATGCTCACCACCAAACTTTCGCAGCTTCAAAAGATGATGGATGCCGGCGATTGGCGCGCGGCGCTCTGCCTGGCCGGATCATGGCCGGATGCCTGCGACGCGGTCCGCAAGGGGCGCGAGGGCATCATGCGGCCGGACTTCCAGCGGCAGCTTCAGCGCGATCCGGACGCATTGGTCGCGGCCGGCATCGAAGCCCTGAAGGCCCGCTTCAGCGCCGGCCGATCGGGCGCTGAAATCCGGGCCGCCAAGGATGCCGTCAAGCCCGCTATCGCCAAGCGCCGGGCGGGCCGCTGATGGCCCCCCGGATCAAGCCCGGCCAGGATGTCGGCCTTTATGGCGAAGCGGTCAACGCTGAAGCCGCTTCGAAGCTCCACGGCAAATGGGGCGCGCCGCCTTTTTCGGTCCTGCTCGCCAATGGCGGCGAATGGGCTAAGCGCAAGCGCGAGCTGCTGTCGCTTGGCTTCCGATCGGAGGAAGGCCGGGGCGACAATCTGCTGAAGATGTCCGATACCATGCTTGAGCCGGACCCGGAGAAGCGGGCCGCTAAAAAAGCGATGGGCAAGGCGTTCAATACGACCGATTGGATCAAGGAGAATGGCAAGCCGGGCGATGCCGCGCATGATGGCGCGCCCTTGGCAAATGGCACATCTATCTTCGATCCTGTGCTAGCTGAGAACGCCTACACTTGGTTCTGCCCGAAGGGCGGGCGCATCCTTGATCCCTTCGCCGGGGGCAGCGTGCGCGGGCTTGTGGCGGCCATCAGCGAGCGCCACTATTTCGGCTGCGACCTTCGCGCCGAGCAGATCGCAGCCAACCAGCGGCAGGCGGCGGAAATCCCCGATGCGGCGAAATGGAACAGGCTTGAGCGGGGCAACCTTGCGGCTTATCCGCCGATATGGCATTGCGGCGATAGCCGGCAGATCATTCACCATGTCGGGCAATATCCGATCATCGACAAGCCTTTCGACATGATCTTTAGCTGCCCGCCCTATGCGGACCTTGAGGTCTATTCAGATGATCCGGCCGATCTGTCGACGCTTGCCTATGCGGATTTCCGCGCGGCATACTTCGACATTATCAAGAAATCCTGCCTGATGCTGCGACAGGACGCCTTCGCATGCTTTGTCATTGGCGAAGTCCGAGACAAAAAGGGGATTTATTATAACTTCGTCGGCGACACCATCGAAGCCTTTCAGGCTGCGGGGCTTGCCTATTATAACGAAATGATATTGGTTACTGCCACCGGGACGGCAGCGATGCGGGCGGATAAGCAATTCATGTCTTCCCGCTGCTGCGTCAAGGGCCATCAGAACGTCCTTGTCTTCGTCAAGGGCGACCGCAAGATCGCGGCGCAGCGGATCAATGAGAGCGAAGGCTTGGAGAAGGGGACGGGCGTATGACAGGGCCTATAGTCTTGCCGGATGATCCTGGCGAAGAGCAATGCTATCCTTGCGACCTCTGCGGCGAAGAGCACCCGGAAGGCGTTCTCGAAGATGGGTGCTGCCCTGCATGCTGCGATAAGGAGGACGCTGACTAATGATCGACCCGAAAGCAGAAGCCGCGCACGAAGCCCGCTGCCATGCTGCGGCGATGGACGCCTTGCAGCAGCTTCGAGATACGCTTAAGCCAGGCTTCAGGCCGGCCGAAATGGGCTATCAATCCGTCGAGCATGCGCGCTTGACGATCATTCAGACGGCAGACCGGCAGATCAATAAGCTTTGCGCGGATCATCTTCGAAAGGCGGGGCGATGACTAGGGACACAGCAGTGCGGGAAGCCCTGCGCGATCTGATCGACAAAGTCCACGAATTCGGCACCTTCAAGATCGACGGCGATGATGATCCGCTCAACGCTTTCGATGACATGGTCGTGCCTGCGCTTGTCGCCGGGCGCGCCGCATTGGCGGCTGATCCCCAGCCTTCGTCGGCTGCGGAGATTGCCTGCGAAGATTGCGGTCGTCATGTCATGGCCGATCCACAGCCGGCATCCGGCTTCATCGCGGCTTGCGGGAAACGCCTGACTCGGCTTGACGAGTGCGTCAAGCCATCACCTTGTCCGTCTGCCCCGACAGTCGATAAGCCCAAGCGCGGCAGCATTTGGCGGCATCATTCCGGCCGTGAATATCGCGTCCTTTTCATCGCCAATGACGTGCCCGATCCGAAGCCGGAGTATCCGGTCACGGTCGTCTATGAAGGCTGCGCCAATGGCATGCTATGGGCCGGCCGCCTGGATGATTGGCACCGCCGCATGACCCTTATCCCATGGGCCGGATCAATCGCGCAGCGCAGCCGTCAGGATGCCTGGGCCGCGCTTGGCATGATCCGCGAAGCCGTCGAAACGCTAGGGCCTATCGGGGCCATGCCGGCCGAGGAAAGCCTAGCCGGCCCGACATTCCTGCATGAAGCCGATGCGATCGTCGCCGGCATAATGAAGATGAAAGAAGCCGCGGCATGAAAATCTACATCGCAGCCAAGTATGCGAAGCGCTATGAGCTTCGCGCGGTCGTCGAGCAGCTTCGCGCAATGGGCCATGACTGCACATCGCAATGGATCGACAACGGCGAGGAAAGCAAGGGTCAGGAGGCCGCCGCGCTGATGGACCTTGCTGATGTCGCCCGCGCCGATCTGCTGCTGATGATTGCGGAGCCTTATCGCAGCATGAACACGGGCGGCGGCCGATGGGTCGAATTCGGCTACGAATATGCGCTGAAGCGGCCGATCATTCTCGTTCAGCCCGGCGAAGTCTTCGAGACGGTCTTCGGCGCGCTGCCGGGCGTCACCCCGGTGGCATCGATCTTCGACGCGCTCGCCTACATCGGAAAGGCCCCCGATGCCTAGCCGCGAGATCATCTGCGCCGATGCCCTGCAATGGATGCTAGGCCCGATCGTGCCCGGCGCGGTGGTGACATCGCTGCCGGATGCGGAGGAGATCGGCATCAGCCATGACGAGTGGAAGAACTGGTTCAGGCGCGGGGCTTACTATGCGATGAAGCTTGCCCGCGATGATGCGCCGGCCATCTTCTACCAGACGGATCGCAAGGCCGGGGGCGCGGTCTTATCGAAGCCCTATCTGCTAATGCAGGCGGCGGAGCACGCGGGCCTGCGGCTGCTTTGGCATAAGATCGTGCTTCGGCGCGATGAGGGCAAGGTGGATATCCACAGGCCCGGCTACACCCACCTGATGGCATTCAGCGCCAAGGGCAAGCCGGGGGCCGCATCGCCCGATGTGATCCAGCGCGGGGCTATGGTCTATCCGAACGCTATGGGGATGATCGCCGCGCGCTTCGCCTGCGAATTCGCCGGGGCAAGCTGCGGCCGGATCATCGACCCATTCTGCGGCCGGGGCAGCGTCCCCGCCATGGCGAATGCCCTTGGCTTTGCCGCGATAGGCTGCGACATCGATCCCGCGCAGTGCGAGGCTGCGCGGGCGCTTCCGATGCCGCCGATAGGGCGATGATGCTAGCGTCCCAGGGCCTTCAGGCAGGCGTCGCGATAGCGGGCCATGATCTTCTGGCTGCTGCGCTCGACCTTGAAGGTCAGGGCCGCAAGGCCGACATCGTCGCCGGCTTCGGCCATGGCGACCATAGCCGCCAGGCGCTTGCGATAGGGGGCATGCGAAGGCTTGCTGAAGTCGGGCGGGGTGGGCAGGTTCGTGGCGTTCTCCGGGCGGGGGGCGCGCAGCTTGGCGAGGGCCTCGTCCGGCGAAAGCGTCGGGATCGGCTCGATGATCTTGACCGGGGCGGGCATTTGCGCCAGGGGATCGATGGCGGCCGGGAAGCTGCCGGCAAGCTCCGTCAGGTTCGCAGAAGCGGTGACCTTGTGCTCGCGCTTGGCGGGCTTGGCCGGCGCAGGCTCTTCGGTCTCGTTCTCGAGGATGCAGAATTCGCCGTTGCATTCCGCGATCGTGAAGGAAGCCTTATCGAGGCCGGCGCGGCTGAAAGCCTTCTGGGCCGAAGCCTTGTTGGTCCAGGTCTTGGTGAGGATCGAGGCGGTCATTGGGGTAGCTCCTTGCTTGCTGATGTCTCTCGTCTAAGGTCCATGAAATCGGAAGTCCAGCGGAAATGACACCTTTTTTGAAAAATCTCACCGCGACTGTTGCGGCCCGATACGGGGTGGATGCGGCAATGATCCTTTCGCCGTCTCGCAGGGCGGAGCTCTGCCGCGCCCGATCGCTGATCTGGGCGATAGCCCGGTGGCATCATCCCGCGATTTATACGACGACCCGGCTAGGCCAATATTTCAGGCGGGATCATACGACGATTATGATGGCCCTGCGGCGGCATGGTCAGCCGCGCTTCGGCAGGCAGCGAAGCAAGCGCTTGCGCCAATGGCCGCCCGGCCTGCTTGATCTGTGCGCTTCGGCGGGCTGGTCGCTGCGCGCTTCGGATATCGCCGCGCAGATCGGATGCCCTGCGTCGACCGTGGCCGATGCCCGGCGCTATCTGCGCGATAGCGGGGCCTGGGGCCATGGCCTGAAGGTCCCGCCCTATAATCATTGGGCGGCGATAGCGGCGCGGCAGGGCACAGCGCTTCGCACAGCGGCTTAGGGCCGGGGCCGGCATCCCTGCCAAGGGCCGGGCGCAGAAAAGCCGCCCTGCATGGCGCGGGGCGGCTTGGGATCGGCGGGCGGATCAGCGCTGCGACTTTTCCCAGGGGTCATCTTCGCTGATCTGCTTCGCCCGATTGAAGGCGTCATCGACAAGGCTGCGCTGCGGCGGGATTTGCTCCCATTGCCGGGTGATGGTCGTATCGAAATCCGCTTTCGCGAGCATCCCCATGAAATCCTGCCGGGCTGCGCGGCTGTCGAAATGGAAGTCCTCCTGCTGGCTGACCGCAAGCGGCTTTGCCTTCGGCTGCTTGATCGAGACGCGGATCGACCAGAGGACGCTAGGGGAATATTCGGCCATGATGGGGCTCCTTGGGGCAGGGAAGTGGCGGAAGGGGTAAGACATCAGAAAGCCTCATAATCGCCCCGGCCATCGCCGTGGTCCGGGTCTTCTTCGTCCTCGGGGAAGGCGGCGGCCCATTCCTCCGGGGTGATCCCGGTCAGGATGAATTCGCGCTGCTCGTCCGAAAGCATCGGATAGGCGTGCTGAATGAGCATGCCGCGCTGCCGATTGGCTTCGGCCTGATTGAAGGTGCCCTCATCGATCGGCAGCTCCATGGTCTGAAGCTTGCCGCTGATGGGGGACTTTTTGGTCAGGGAAAAGGGCATCTGATGCTCCTGCGGGGGAAGGCGGGGGCTTGCGCCCCCTTGGTCTCATTTGGCGCGACGGCTAGGCCATTGCGGAAAGGTCTTGCCAAGCTTGCTCGTATTCCAGATCTGCTGGGTATGCCAGATCTGATCTGTGCCGTCCAGCATTTCGACGGTCAAGATCGAATTGCCCCAGATGTGGTTGCCTTCGATCGAAGCGGCGTGCGCGCCTTCGCCAATCTTCGCGGCCATCTTGCAGATGAAAGCATCATATTGGAAGGCTGCGTCCTGCTTGGCGTTATCGATGTAGCGGGCGATGCCTTCCTCGCTGCGGACCCGGAAGTGCGGGCCGCGCATGCTATTGTTGCGGCGGGCCGGGTCTTCCTTGGTGATGCTGCTGAAGGCATTGCGCTTGGCCTGCTTGGCGAGATAGGTCTCGCGGCCATCGCGAAGGCTGTTCGGATAAGGCGCAGTGATGTCCAAATCCCAGCCATCGGCTTCGAGCTTGGCAAGCATGCGATCGATGCGGGCCTGGGCTTCCTGCGCGGCGCATTCGATGGCATCGGCCTTGCGGGGGTGCAGGGCGTCCCCGACCGGCTCCTTGGCGGCAAGCGCGGCAGCATAGTCGGCGTAGCTGGTGCCGGCTTCATATGCGGCAGAAGCGGCGGCATGATCGCGGCGGGCGAAGATGTGGCCGGTCAGGATCGAAAGGCCCTTATTCCAGGCGGCCCGCTTGTTGGCTTCGATGGCGGCGGCGCGTTCGGCTTTCTTGGTCATCGGGGTAGCTCCGTTGTTGATGTGCATTGTATGCGCCCATCAACAACGGATGTCCAGCAGGCAGGCTGAACTATTTTACCCAGGCCTGCGCGCCCATATTGAAGCCATAGGCAGAATTTGCCGGGTAGGGATCAGGCGTGTTCCGGGTCCAACAAAATTCCAGCTTCCCATCGACGACAGGAAGCCACGAAGAAAAGTTGGTGCGCTCGCCGGTGATCGTCGCGATGACTGCTTGCGCCATATATTGATTGACGCAGTTCACCGAAGTATCGCCCGGCCGACGGAAGGACAGGTGAAGGTCCGCAGTCTGAACTGTGCTTCCGCTTGTGATGATAAGCAGCCCTTGGACAAAGACTGCCTTCGCATCAGCGCCGACGCCGCCCGGCTTGAAGTCGACCGTGCACCATTGACCTTGGGTAGCGCAGGGGGCCGGGATGAATTGCCCGGTATAGGTATTTCCGAAGATTTCGGAAAGGAACCACGTCTCGCCCTTTCGGGTATAGATTTCGGTGGACTTGTTCCACCGAGCATCGAGCGGCGGATCATCCGCGAAGGCGGGCGGCATCATCAGCCAGGCGAAGACAACAGCAGCTAGAATTCGGAACATGGGGCGGCCCTTTCAAGGCGCGGCGGGATTGCCGCAGCCCATCCTTGCCCCATGCCGGCCGATCCGGCTAGCCTATGGCCTGGATCGAAAGCGCATGCGTGATGCTCGATCCATGATAGCGCCCGCCCTCCGTCGCTTCAGGCTGAATGCTGACGGTGTCCGCGATCTGCCGGCCGCAGCCGCTTAGGGCGAGGAAATGCCCGCTTATTCGCAGAATGTGCGGATAAGGCTGCGGATTTTTGGCCAGGCTTTCGATGAATTGCCAAACCTTCGGCCGGCCTTCGATCGGGCCTGCATGGCATTTGTAGCCGATCGCGCGCAGGGTCGCGGCGATCTCCTCGAAGCGCATATACTTGATGTCCGTAAACTTCGCATAGCGCCGGGCTGTCGCCGGCTCCTCGATCCCGCTGCGGCCGAGGATGCGCTGCGCGGTGATAAGCTCGACGATGGCCTGCGGGCTTAGCCCGGTGGCAGCGGCGATAGCGTGGGGGCCGCAATAAAGCTTATCGCGGTTGTCGAAGTTAATTCGATGCAGAAGCATTGCGCCCTCAGACGTAATTGTTGCGGGGAAGATAGCTGATCGCCTGATAATGGTGATCAAAATATTTCTGCTGCCCGGTCATTCGGCCCTTGCGGTCCAGGACATTGATGTAGCAACGCCCGCTGTTCAGTTCGCCGACAAGATGCTCGGCGGCGGCTTCGCGCTTTTCCTGCCGGGCGAGAAAGCGATCTTCCGCGTGAATGCGGCGGGCGTCGCGGGCTTCAAGCTGGCGCTGAATGGGGCAGATCATGTTCGTATCTCCTTGCTGATGTCACCTGTATGGCAGCACCGGCGCAGGGCGTCTAGCCCCTTTCATCAACTATTTTCAGGGCTTCAAGCGGAACCCACTTTTCGCCATCCCATTGCTCATGCCGCAGGATAGCAATGGTTTCTGCATAGACCTGCTGCGATGAAATCCGTCCATAAGGGCCACCCGGATCGCCGCCCCATTCGACATACCGCATCTTCGGCACGGTTTCATAATGGCTGTGGGCAAGCCTGATCTGCCCAACATAAGGCTCAAGCTTCGGCAGATCGGGCGGCTGCGCCTTGGCTGAAGCGACTGCCACCGGCGCGCCGGCTAGGAAGCCGAATAGGCCCCTTCGGGAAAATGCCATAGCTATCTCCTATTTCATTCGAATGACGACGCAGCCCTTCGCGCAGAATTCCTCCGCGACGGATTGAACGATGCTATCCCACCGCAGATCATTTGCGAAGATCACAAATGGGCACAGCGGGGTGACTTCATCGAGATGGAGGGAAGCATAGGCGAAGCTGAAGCAGCGGCAGCGCCCGCTTAGTTCGGCGACGTGATCGCCAAATTGCTCCCCGATCTCCTTGTGCCGGCAAATGAAGCTCGCGCCGTCCATCCATTTCGCCGCCTGGGCCATGACCCTATAAATACCGCTGCCGGTCGGCGCGCTGAATTCGATAATCGCGCCCGGCGCAAGGCTGTCCATCAGCAGGTTCGCCCCGGCCATGATATGCCCGCCGAAGCTATGCGGCCCGGTTTGAATTGCGCCGATCATAGCTGCGCCCCCTGCTTCGGATGGACTCGGATGCGATAAGCGACGGAAGGCCGGGCGGATCGAAGCTCGAAAAAGCGCCCCCAGAATAGCGTCGCAACAGGATCAGTGAAGCGAAGCATCCCGTCGGCGCAGGCATAAGCGCTGACAGTGAAATAGCGGGGGCGCTTTATCTGCGCGCGCCTGAAGGCATTGCGATTGCGGGCGCGGCCCAGGATGGTATCGCTATACGCCATAATCTGAGACCTTTCCATCTTGCACCATATTTGCAAGCCGCCGAAGCACAGTCGGCATCGGCGTTCTGCAAACATGATCGTCAGGAAAAGCAATCTCCGCTGCCATCTTGAACAGAAGATTGATTGCGTTAGCCCTGTCGACAGTAATCGCCATTTTGCCTTTGATTTCGAGCTTAAATGATCCTTGCGGAAGGACGCTGTAATCTGCGCCGAACATATAGACAGTCTGCTCTTGCTGATCTGTCTTAATGTTCTTGATTGTAAGAATTTGTGCCATCAGCCCGCCTTACCGATGAAAAGCTCGCAGATCGCATCAGCCGAAGCGCCGGCCGAAAGCTTGGTCGCGATGTCCGAAGCGAAGGCTTCGCGGTTGTCGCGGCCCATCTGCCGAAGCTCGGCGGCGACGCTTTCATAGAGGCCGGCCTTCGCGACGCAGTTATCCTGGCTGCCCTTGTGGGCCGTCCGCCGCATCATGGCGCGCTGATCCGAAGCATAAAGCTCGAAACGCTGCGCGATTTGCTCGAGCATGGAGGCGTCATTTGCCATTGGCTGCGTCCGCTGCTTTCGCCATGCGCTGAAGCTCCTCGCGGGCGATCTGCTTGCCTTGATCGGTGCCGTCTTCAAGGGCCGCGAGAAGCAGGGGCAAAATGCCCTGCCAAGTCGGGGTCAGGTCGATCATGACGACATGCTTTTTCGGCCCTGCTTCCCAATTCTGAAGCATCGGATCGGTCTCCGGGTCCGGGTCAGTTTCGCGGCTCATCGCTTCACCTCCAAAGCTGAAGCCAGGGCGCGCAGGCATTCGGCATCGCTGCGCCGATCTGCCCTATCATTGACGTCGCTGGTCAATGCTTTTGCGATGGCTGAGGCAATTCTGCGCGCTTCATCATCCCCGAGGTCGAGCCGAAAATAAGTCGGCTTCGCATTGTAATGCTCGCCGTCTTCGCTTTCGCCGACGGTGATCGAGAATTCGCCCTTACCTTCGGGCCTATAAGGCCGCGACCAGCTAAGCATAGGGCCGCCAAGGGCAAGCGGGCTGCGGGCGCGGGATTTGGTAAGCTTTGCCATATCAGGCCACCTTCGCGATCTTGCCGGCCGCCATGGTCACCTCCGCGAAGAATTCGCGGCTGCCCTTGGGGATAGCGGGGTTGATGGAAGGGCGATTGCTGCCATAGACTTTGCCGTCAGCCGCGATGCCTTTGCCGAAGGGCGAAGGATCGGAAGCTTTCAAGGGCTGCCCGATGGCGGCCTTGAGGTCTTTTTTCGTGGCGTAGTTGAGGATCAGCATCGTGGTAGCTCCGTTGATCGATGCTGAACCTTATGGCCCCCGGTGGCAGAATGCAACAGCTAAATTCGCCCCACCGCATTTCGCATCGACAGCCCGCTTTTCTTCCCCACAAATTTGCGGACAGGCTGCGGCTTATAGGCAAGCGCCGCATGCTCTTTGCAGTAGCTGCCTAAGCCGGGCTCTTTCTGATCCCCGCAGAAATGGAAGGTGGGCTCTTGCGGATCGCCCATCGGCCACCGGCAATGATGCGCCTTCAGATCGGCTAGCGCCGGGCCATTCGAAGGCAGATTGATCGCGGCAGCAGTCATTTCTTCCGCAGCGGCGAAAAGGCCGAGATAGTCTTCGCGCTTAATCTCGCGGCCATCGCAGGGGAGCATTCCGGGGCGATCGGGCGGGGCGATGTCGACTGCGGCAGGAAAATCGTGCATCGATCGCGGCGGCTCGTCCGGGATCATGGCGAAGCGCTGCGCGAAGGCCGGCTTGACCGATCGCAGGGGCGCGGGATCGGGGGCATACAGCGGGGCAGCAGCGGGCTCCGGCGCATCCCCGCTAGGGCGGGCAGGCAGGCGCGGCCGGGGGGCGCTCTTATTGCCTAGGCCCCATCCCCGGCGATGGACAATGCCGGCGATCCCATTGCGCGTCATGCCGAAGCGATCGGCAATCAGGGAATAGGGGTCGCCTTTATCGACGGCCGTCTTGATATCTTCGAATTGCTTGTCGGAAAGCTTGGATCGCGAAGGCATTAGCTTCTCCTAGATGAACCCGCGCCACGCGTGCTCAGTTTCTTTGTCATTGGCTTCAGCGCATTCTTCGCAAAGGAAGCCATGCGATGTCGAATAGGCGGCTAGCTCATCCGTGCACCATGCCCATGCGCGGCAGCAATCGCAATAAGCCGGGCGGGGAAGCGCCCATCTGTGGCGAAAGACCATGCCGATGACGTGGTGCAAGCCAAGCTGCGCGGAATAGCGCACTGCGCCGAAGTAGCGCTTAAATTCGCTGCGGGCGCGGGCGCTCATGGCTGACGCCTGAATAGATCAAAGAGGTCAAGCGCCATCCATGAAAGCCCGACGCAAGTCAAGACCTGAAAAAGAAACATCAGGTAAGACATCGCGCGGATAGTGCCCCTGGGCAGATCGTCGTGGATCAGACCGAAGCGATGCGCGAAGCGCAGGAAGCGATAAGTCAGGTAAGCGCTTATCGTCAGAAGCATAACTGCGGCAATCATTGATTTAGTCCTCCGGCTCGTAAAGATTATTCCAGCCGGCAATGTCACAAAGCTTGACGCTGCCTTCAGCCCACTTGCGATAGCCTTGCCGCAGCAGATTGAATGCGATGCACTTATTGCGCTCCCATTTGATTTGATACCACGCGGCAATATGGGCGCAGGGGATCGCCGGGGCGCAGGCTTCGCGCTCCGCCCTGCAATCAGGACATCCGCTGCCCGGCCAATCATGCCGGCAGAAATCGCCGCTAACCATTGGCTTTCAGCCCCGGTAAATCTTCGCCCGCATATTGCCACACCCAAGCGCAGTCGCGAAATTCATCGACAATGCAGACCGTGCGGCGATAATATGGCTTGCGGCATGGCCAGCAGCGCAGAAGCCAAGGCGTGCGCTCCCATTCGCCGCAGATGTGAACGGTCTTATTCATCGGCCGGTCCTTTCAGGCGCGCGGTGACTGATCCGCTGAATTCGTCACCTGCGATCTGCGACATGAGATCATTTTGCTCGCCGGGCGCAAGCTGATTGGTGACGGGCGGCCATTCGCTGCCGCCGTAGCAGGCGAAAAAATTGCGTGCCTTCGCGATCCTGCGCTGCTCGTCCGTGACATCTGCATAATCGACGCCAAGGTCCTTTGCAGCGCTTTCGCGATGATAGTCGCCCATCTTCGAAAGGCTATCAATGGTCTGCGGATCAAGGTGGGCCATCGCAGCCGCTTCTATCGCGGCATAATCGATGCCTTCGATTTGGGGCACAAGCTCTTTTTTGTGAAGCCGAACGCCCCGGCCCAGCTGCTGCACATATTCATTATATTTCGCGGCGAAGACCGATTTGCCCTGCCGCCGCGCCCCGTAGTATTGCAGGTAGCCCCCTGCGCCCCCGGTGGCGGGTATCAGCGCCCGGCGCTTCTGCGCCTTAGTCGGCTGCATGGTCTTTGCCTTCGGCTTGCGCCTGCGCTTCCAGCGGTTCATGTCTACCATTCCTGATCGGGGGCCAGGCCATCCAGCCGCCATTGCGTCCCTACTCTTGTAGCGAAAAAATATTTCTTCCGCAAGGGGCCGCCCATGATTTTGTAGACAGGCAGCGAAGGGCCTGACCAGTAGCCGGCATGATCCTTTGCATAGATCAGGACGTCGGGCTGCTGCTTGCAGCTATGCTGCGCCGTCTGAACCTTGACGATGGCCTGTCCCGGCTTCGGCGCTTGCTGATGGCGTCTATTGCCCATCGAAGTTTTGCCCTTCGAAAGCGGCCTCGTCATAGCTTCGAAGCGCCGTCTGCATGGCCGTTTGGCAGCGGTTAATGATCTGCTGCGCGGCGGCCTGCGCCTTCCCGCCATGGACGTTGCCGCCCTCCATGATGGCGACAACTGATCCGAAAAGGCAAAGGTTTGTGTGCTGCCGGGCTGCCTCTTCGATCCACTGCTTCTGCGTCTTGCCCCGATGCTTTTCTTCACTCATGGGTCGCGCGCCTCCGGATTTCAGCAAGCAGAATATCGGTCGACAAAAGGGTCGCGACCTTCGCCGGCCCAAGCATCCCGATTAGATCGCCGCTTGAAGGCTGCGGGCGATTAGCTTCGAAGGCGGCAAGATGGGCGTCGATGATTTCGCGGATCGAGCCGAGCATGGTGTCCCGCGTCATCAGCTTGGCAATATCGGCGGGGACTTCGAGGCGGGGCGCTGCGGGCTTCGCCGGGGCCGAGGCGGCGCTGATGGTATGCGCGCCAAGCCCCGGCAGCGGGGCCTGTGCCGGCCCTGTATCCGCCATCTGCTTGAAGGGCTGCGCCGGATGCGTGCCGGGCGCTTTGCCCTTGCTGCGGCGATTTGTCACGACTATCAGCGCTGCGTCGACCAGCTTATATTTGCGGATCGATCCGACAAGGCGAACGCGCGTGAATGCCTTGCGGGCATAAGCCTTGCTGACGAAGCCGCTGACAGCGCCGCGCGACAGCTTGATCGAAGTCGCGGGGTCAGTCATAAAATCTTCGCGCAGGCTATCAATGGTGAATTCATAGCCGGTCGGCTTTCCTTCAAGAAAGCCCTTCAGCGCAAAGCTTGCGCTCTTGATCGCGGCAGTGCTGGTCATGAATAGCTCCGATGTGCTGTGGTTCGGCTACCATGGCATCAATCGAAAAGGCCCGCAATAGGTTTCTTCACCACATATTCGATCGGAATTCCGGCGCGGACGAGGCGGCGATGCATGTCCGCTGTCCCGCTGCCACCGGGGCATTCAAGCGCGCGATCCGGCTTGCCTTCGTCAATCATCTGCTGATTGCGCCTGAAGCCGGCAAGCATGTCATAGCTGCCGCTTTTGCGATGGCTGATGACGGCGTCCGGATGGCTAAGGTCTTTCCAATCTGCCGGAAAGCGCTCTAGCCCCGCGCGGTAGAGCAGCCCCCACTTTTCGCCCATGGCGTCGGCCCCGGTGGCCCCGCCATGGATGATTGTCAGCGATTGCTCTGCGCCGCGATACTTCTCCATCGCCTGGCAGAATGCGACCCAATCCGCATAGGCCCGGCCGCCGAAGATCAGCAGCCTCACAGCAGCACCCGAAAGGCTTCAGGCAGGTGCACGTTGGGCGAATGACCCCGGAACATCGGGGCGATATCGGCCGCATTATAGCCGGAAAGGCCGCAGCCGATTGCGACGACATCGAAGCGATAGTCCGGGCGCTGCCGGGCATAATCGAGAAAGACACGGACATGATATTGGATCGCATCGAGCGGCAAGCGCTGCGCCGGGTCCTTCAGATCGGCCCCGCCGCGCCCGTCCTTGGTCGGGATGGCATAGGCGTTCCCCTGCCTGCCTATGCCATTGCCCTTCGCAGCACCAAAGCGCTTGACGGCTTCCAGGGCGCTGCCCGCGCCATGGCGGCCGGCGAGATTGCTCGCAAAGACAAAGATCGATTTTGTCATGAGCACCCCGTCGTCGTTCCGCAGGCATCGCAGCAAAGGCAATGCCCGGCTTGCTTCATCGCGAAGGCCCCGCAATTGCTGCACATATCGCCGGTATAGCCCTGCGATCGGGCGGCGGCGATCTTCAGCGCCTTGTCTTCCGCCGCCATTTCCCCGCTAAGCAGGATCGGGGCCGGAAGTGGATCGGCCGGCAGCGCCGGGGGCGCTTCGATGATCGGCGCAGGCGGTTCTTCGACTAGGGTGCATTCCACGCCGCCATTCGCATGCACATGATCGACCCGAAGCCATCGGCCCCGCCAAGGCATCGTTTCGCCTTGCGCGACAAAAGGCCCGACATAGGGAAGAATTGACCATTGATCACCAAGCTTCAGCGCAGCAAATCTGCCCTCCGTCGTCTGCTTCCGCAGATCATCGCCCTGCCGATCCTTCGGCTTATTGGCATTGTCGATAACTTCAGACATCGAGTGGAAGCTCCGAGAAGTGGGTTGCATCTTCGCCGCCATCGGTGAAGCATTCACCGCTATGATCGACGAAGCGGCCGGCGAATTTATAGTCAGACGGCGCGCGGCGGCCGACTTCGCAGCGCCAAGGCGTCGTGACATAGCCTGAAGGCCCCCAAAGGATGACCCAGCGATAGGGGCTGCTGTCCCGGCCGGGGCCGAATGCTTCCTGCCGCAAGTCTTCGATCGGCCTGCGGGCGGCGCGGTTTATTTCCTTGCCCGCTTCCTTTATCAGATCGCGGGCAGCCGGCGTAATTCGATGATCGCCCTCGAGCTCATCGAGCATAAGCTGCAATTTATCCTGCAACGTCGGCGGGGCAAGAAAGCGCTTGCGGACTTCGCCGCGTAGGCGGCCGATCGTCCAGTCTTCCGGGCATTCCGCGACGAATTTCATCGCATTGCCGTTCTGCATGAGCTTCGCTTTTTCCTCGAAGCTGTAGGGGTTCTGGTTCATCAGCCGATCCATTCGAAAAAGCGTCGGACGCAATAGCTGCGGACGATGCTGACCACGGTGAAGATCAGTACTAGCGCGATGTTGGTTGAAAGCGCAACATGCACGCCGAAGAAAGGGAAAATATAAGCTTGAACGGCGACGCTGATCCCGAAGCCGATCAGGCTCGATGCAATGGCTTCAGCCAATGACTTGCGGCGCGATTGGCGCTTGCGCGCGGGCTTATCGGGGCCGCAGCCGATCGCGGTCTCGCGCATCCACATGCGATCCGGTGGCGGCGGGGGCGGCCCGGCAGCTTCAGCAGCCATCCGGGCGCGCCATTCTGCCTCGGAATAAAGCTGGGCCATCTACAGCGCCTGCTCGAAGCGCCAAACGCCGAACATCTCAGAGGTCGCGTCGTTGATCCTGCTGAAAGCATTCGAGATTGGCCGGGTGAAAGGCAGAAGATTATCGACGCGTTGATATTGAATTGCCCATTCATCAGAAGTCGAGCAATAGCTGAAGCCGACGACAAGATAATAGTTCTGCGTCCTGAAGTGCTTCCACTTGGTCCCAAGCAGGCCGCAATTCATCCAGGCAATATAGGCCGCTTCGCTGACCTGCTCATGCAAGCGCATAGCCATTAGCCCTTGAACGACTTCCCTGATATCCTGCTTCATTTGATTTTCTCCAAAAGGGCGTCAGCAACGCGGGCGCTTTCGATCATGGACATTCGCACATCGATCGGGTAAAGCGGCGCGACTTCAGCGAGATATCGCTTCGCGATCGGCTGGCTTTCGCGGATCATCGCGGCGATAATTCGCCGCTCCGCCGCAGTCAACATTACGAGCTTGGGGGCTTCGGACATAGGCGCTCCTCGACTTCGTTCAGCTTGCGCCAAAGATCGGCGCGCCATTCTTTCGTCAGCTCGAGAAGGTCGGGCGAATAAGCATCGACCTTTATCCCTTGAAAGCGGGCGCGCGCCCCATCCGTAAGCAGGCGACGAAATTCTGCGACGATCTCCGGATTGGACGCGCGGGCCATCAGCGGCGCTTCTGCCGGGCGGGCGGGGCAAGCAGCACGGCGATTGGAACCCATCGCCAGCCATCGCCGCAGGCTTCCAGGCGGGCTTCCGCGCAGATGGCGCGATCCAAGCCGCGCGCCTGATCGCAAAGCAGCCACCATTCGGATGACTGCCCTTCCCATGAATAGCGGCCCTGCGGCCCTTGAATGACGACAGGGAATTGCGAAGGAATGCCGCTGCTGCTGCCGATGAAGGCGCGGACTTCGTGGCGCTCACCGATCATCGCCTGATCCCCCCAAAGTGCCGCGCTGCGCCCGCGAAGCGAGCTCGAGCAGATTGCCTGCCGCGACTTCGGACAGCTTCAGCCCGATCTCATTGCAGCATGCGGCGGCATACCAAAGCAGGCCGCCAAGCTCCTTCGCGATCTGCTGCTTGCGATCCTCGCTGACAGGCTTGAAATAGGTTTCGTAGCCGCCTTCATCTAGGCCGCCGCTGACAAATTCGATGACCCCGTCATCGCGGAAAATCTTCTTGACCTTATTCTGCACCTCGCCGGCTTCCGCCAAACCAAGCGCCGCGTACATCAGGCCGAAAGGCGTGCCCTGGCCGGGATAAATCGCGCTTGTCGTGGCGAGCTGCTGATACTCGTCCAAAGCATTCGCGGCGCGATTGATCCGCGCGAAGCTTTCGGCATCTTCCATTGATACCCTATTGATCGGCTTGTTCATTTCAGGAGCCTTTCTAGTTCGCTGACACGTTGATCGAAGTCTATTCGCTGCTCGGCGGAAAGCACTACCCTGCCCTGATCGACGCTGATCCGCATATGCCGCAGCCCTTCGAGAAGGACGCGGCATTGCAGCTTAGTCAGCGGGTATGCGATCAAAGCATTTTCGCGATTTTCAGCCATCAGCGGGCGGCCCTTTATTCGGCTTGATTATGCAGCGCATGACAATCTCGTTGACGATAAAGGGCTGCCCCTCCTTATCTGCCAATTCGCGGGCGCGGCCTGCCGCGTCTTGATAGGATGTGAAGCCGCGCTCCACATAAGGCCCGATATAGGCGCGAACCTCGAACATCAGAGCTCGGCTTCCGCGATGGCGATGCAGATGCGCTCATGCTCGCCCTTCAGGGCGGCGATGCGCTTGTCGAGCCATTCGCCGGAATAGGGCTTGCGCCCGCGCGGCCCATAGACGTCCGTGATCTGAAAATCTTCGACATATTCGCTGAAGATGCCGACGTCCGGATCGGCCGGCTGAACCCATGCCTTGACCCGAACCGAAAGGCCGCCGAGGATGGTGATGTCTGCTGCGAAGGGCATGTGGTAGCTCCGTGCTGTGGCTGAGCCGAACATTGCATGCCCGGCCCCCGGTGGCAACCCCCTCAACGTGATTTCCAATTCCCGTCGCTGCCTTTGTAATAGCCCCGGCCCCGGCTGGTCGAGGACGGCCCCTTGCTGTCCGGATGCTTCTTATTCAGCACCGCGTTGAGAAGCTTCTGCTCCTTGCTTGCCGGGGCGGCCTGCGCGAAGGCCGGCCATAGCACGGCGGCCCACAGCGCCATCAGGGCGGCGGCCATGCCGATCGCGGCCCATCGGCTGCGGCTAATGCGGCGGCGGGCTTCCTGCTTGATCTGCATAGCCTGATCTCCCTTATTGGCCACCGGGGCGATATTCGAAATCCCGGTCCCACTGCTGCTTCGGCACGCTGAAAACGTAGCCTTCATGGTTCGCGATGATATAGACCTGTTCGCCGGAAGTCAAGTCGCGAACGCCCATTTCGACAATGCGATAAAGCATGCCCGTCGATTTGCGCGAATGGGTGCATTTCAGGGGCTGCCCTGAAGGATCGAACATATTCCGCATGGGGCTTGTCATCGATTTTCACCTCTTTGTGATAAATAACCAAATCGCATACCAGCAAAGCGCTAGGGCGATTGAAGGCTGAACCCAGGAAGGGCTGCGGGCGCGCATATGAACCCAGCATTTCCACGATATCCATCCGAAAAGATAGACAATCGCGATGACAACAAAACCGGCCTGGCTATTGCGCTGCATTATCGGCCGATCTGAATAACAAGGGGGCAGCCATACGGCCGAAAGCCGGGCCGGCTGCATTCGTTGATTTTATAGGCGACATACGCCCCCGTTCCCATGCAAGTCAGCATGATCGCAAGCAGGATCAGCACCATAGGATCGGGGGCGGGGAAGCGCATCAGGCTTTCTTTTTCATGCGCTCTTCGGCGGCCATTTCGCCGACAAGATCAGGCGTCCATCTGCCGTTGATGTCATCCCAAAGCATCGGGACGCCATATTCGCCCATCTCCGGCAAGGTGCCTTCAGGCTGCGGAATGCGCGCCGGGGGCGCAGCGGCAATCTTCGGCCGGCCGGATGCGGCATCTTTCTTCCAGGCCGTCAGGACATTGTCCGCAGGCTCGGTCGAAAGCAGCTTATCGCCGGGCAGGGGATCGGCGACGGAAGCGGCCTCGCTCTGCGCGATCCATTTGTCGAGCTTGGCGATTTCCGCCTCATAGGCTGCGCGCATTTCCTTCGCCTTGGCGATGGCAAATGCGATCAGAGTATTGGTCGCTTCGGGGAGATCAGTTCTCATTTTTAGTCCTTTTTGTCAGAGGGTGTCATTCGGCAGCATAGCACGATATTGGCGGAAGCCAACAAAATTCCGATGCTGCTCGCGATTGTACCAAGTCGCGCCCTGGATGGCATTCTTTTTGTCGGCCTGCGCGATATGCTCGGCCGGCGAAGCATGCAGCGGGGCGGCGCTGACAAGCTTATCGTGAAGATCGATGGCCCGCTCGATTGTCATCGGCTTGCTATCGACGGTCAGATAACTTGTCGAAGCGCAGCGCGCCGTGCTAAGCTTCCGAAGATTATCGATCGGCACGTCCGGGAAGCTGTCGAAGATTTGGTGTCGATCTTCAGGCTTGATAAATGGCAAATGCCATTCGCCGGGGTGCAAATCCTGCATTGCGGGAAGATCAAGGCACTTCTTGATTTCCTGCGCGAGGACTTGGATATGCGGCTCCGCCGCGCCATGAATTCGAAGGGCCAGGAAGTTTGACCATTCGGTCGCGCTGAAGAGCACGCGAATATGCATATACGGCTCAAGCATTCGATTGACGATCTGCTTGTGCGCGCCGATTGCGCGCTCCTCGTCATCGATCCCGAGGGCGACCATGGCGCGGGCATGCTTGATCGCCGCGTCCATGCTGCTGAGCCATATGTCCCGCGCCTTGCGGGCAAGCGGCGGCGGCAGCTCTTCGTTCGCCTGCATGCCGGCGACGTTCTTGCCCCAGAAGATGGGGACGGCCGGATGCGAAAGAATGTCCTCGATCATCTTCGCGACGGGGATCGCGCGGGATGATGCGGCATTGCGGGAAAGCGCCGGGTCTTCCATAGGCGAAGGCGTGCGCGGCAGGAATTCGAGGCCTTCGTCGATCCGCAGCGCGCGGTGCGTGCGGCCTTCAGCGTGTATCCATCGCGGATAGGTCGCGAGGATGGTGTCGAGGCGATGCGGCTGCCGAAAAAGCTGCGAGGAAAGGATCGGCTCTGCGCTGATGATCGTCACAGTTCGCCATCCAGCTTCATGATCCGCCATGTCAGATAATTGGCAAGATCGAGGGCTTCTTCGAGCGCGTGGTTCAGAATTTCGCGCTCTTCTGCGGGATTTTCGGCAAGCGTCGTATTATATTTGACAATGCCGAATTGCGATCGATCGTGCAGCCTTTGCCGCACTCTTTCGACGACAGGATCGCGCCTGTCCGGGGCGTCTTGGCTCATTTGTCTCTCCGGCCTGAAGCCGCGCGAAGCCCGCCCCCGGTGGCAAAGGGGCCGCGTCTATTCTAGGCAGATGGTGAGGCGTGGTAGCTTCTGGCTGAAAACTTGCATGAATTTTGCCCCCGCGCAAGCAAAAAGGCTTGCGCCAATAGCGGACCCATGGGATGCCTTGCCTATGCAGCCGATCGCCACCATTCCAAATCCGCAATTTGGCCTGTCGCGCACCCGCCAGGGCCTGCCTGAAGGCTATGACGCGCTTCCGGGCGAGGCTAAGCTTGTCGCTGCGACGAATAAGCTGAACGAGATCAGGTTCAATAGCCTGACCCATAAGCAGCGCTTCTTTCTCGACAGCTATATCACCCACGGGCAGGACGGGCTGGTTGCTGCGCGGGAAGCCCGGCTTGTTGGGGATGATGAGCCGGACAGCGCCGCCAATCATGCGGCGGCCCGCCTGCTTCGCAAGCCCTATATGGTCAAGGCGCTTGACGCATGGTTCGAATGGTCCGCCGCCCGCGCTGAAATTCAGGCCCCGGAGCTCATTCGCGGCCTGCTTCCGCTTGCGACATCCAATATGGCGGATTATGTCAACGCGGAAGGCGATATCAGCTTGCCGATCCATGATCGCGCCCTGATGGCTGCGGTCAAAGAAATCAAGGTGGATGTTGTCCGGCAGGGGCGCGGCGATGAGGCCCGCTATGTCGAAAAGATTTCATTCAAGCTCTACGACAAAGTCGACGCAACCATGAAGCTTCTTAAGCTGATGGGCGTCGATGGCGCGCAGGATGCGGCAGAGACGCAAGTCAATGTGCAGCAGAACAATACAAATAACCTTTCGGTCACGCTTCAGATCATGCCGGTACCTTCGGGGCAATTCTTGCCCGCGCCGGCCCGGCCTGAAGGGCCTATGATCGAAAGGGAGCCAATTCTCGGGCGGCTGGCATAACCACCAGCCTTCCTCCCTTGGCGGCAAGCCCTTGTGCTGCGCGTCAATAGGGTCCGAGAGCAGCGGGGAAGGATCGTGCTGTGGTAGCTCCGATCTGACCCCGCTGCGCCTTTTTAACGGAGGACGACGCACATGGCAACGCTTGTTTGCTTCCCGCCCTGCACGGCCAATGCAGCGCAGCCTATCCCCGGCCAGGTGCCACCGGGCAGCGATGTCGCTGCCATCATCGCCGCAGCGATCGCCGCGCAAGGCTAACCCCACGGCAGGGGTGAAGGGATGGCCTGAAAATGACCGCCGAGTCGTCTGCTCGTTCAGAAGTGTTTGCGGACATTCCGACGCTTGAAAGAATAGCTTCCGCCGCAGCAAATAACGCTGTTGCCCAAGTGCTTAAAGCTACAGTATCGCGGGATGAAGTCGAAGAAATTGCGAAGACAGCTTCAGAAGAAGTCCTCAACAATTTCATCGATAGGGTCTTTGACTTGGACCCAAAGGACCGCAAAAGCCTGACGGAGCTTCGCAAGGACTTTGTGGCCCTGCGATCTTCGCGCAAGCTGAAAGAAGCCATGCATCGGCATGGCTTGCGCGCAGTTGTAATGTCGCTGGTTAGCGCTTTGCTTGGCGTTGTTTGGCTCGGCATTCAGCTGAAATTCGGCGGAAAAGGTTGATGCGGAACATTGCCAAAGCCGGGGCTATATCGCTAATCTACGGCGGGGCTGCTGCCGCTTGGGGGGCTTTCTTTGTTTATTGCTTTCCGGCTATTGAGGAGCGTTTCTTTCCTGTCTTAACCAATCAATCGATCACCATCGAAGAGGACGATCGATCGGCGGGCCGGCTTTGTTGGACTTGGCACTGGACTAAAGTGCGGTATGCCTTCCCCGTTTTTATGTCTTGGTCAATAGTCGTGTCAGGAACTAATGTAGAGTTTCCGACTTTTGTCACAAGAGAGCGGGATAATCAAATACTGAACCACCCGAAAATTTCAAATTTAGGCAAAAGCTACACTAATCTTTGCGCTCGCATCCCGCCTGAATTTGACAATGCTGCCGGGCTTTCTATTCGCGGCGCGATTAGCTATAGAATGTCGCATGGGGGCACTATTTGGCAGGCGATCCCGCTAATCAAGGTCCCAAGCATCCCGAAAGAAAAGCCATGACTGACAAGTCCCCGGCCCTGATGCGCGATTATACAGGCATTCTTGTTTGCGCGCTGATCGTTTTCGCTTCGATTAGCCTTGGCTTTGTGCAGGTTGCTGTCAAGGTCTTTCTCGGGCAAGACGTTGCTTTCGATCCTAGCTGGACCGCCAATCTTTCGAGCATGGCGTCGATGGCGCTTGGCGCGCTGATCCAGCAGAAGGTGGATCAGCTTCGGACCGCGCTGACCATTGCCGAAGCGATCCCGCCCGCCCTGACGCGGGGCGATGTCGCCGGGGCCATCGCTGATGCGGTGCCCATTGCCGCCGCCACGGCCGCCACAGCGGCGACAGCGGCAGCCGCAGCCGCAGCCTCGGCCCCTGCCCCGGTGGCAGATGGGGCGCAGCCTGCGGCCATCCCGCCCGATCCGCGATCAGGCTAATAGGAGCTACCACGTGCGCAATCCTTTCAAATATAGACCGGAAGATGTTCCGAATTTCGAGACTTCGCCGGAAGAATGGGCCGATAATTGGCTCAGCAACTTCCTTGCGTGGTTCAGCCTGACCTTCCTCGAGCCTTGGTGCAATACTGAAGAGCACTGGACTTCGAAGGTCACTGCCGCGCTCTATACTTCGTGCCCTTGCTGCCTTTTGTGGCGGGGCCTGGCGCTTGGCAGTTGGAGCGGCTTCATAATGGGGCTAGCTATCGGCTGGGCGCTGCTGTGAAGCGGCGGCTGAATATCCCAAGGATCGGGCAGCCGCTGAAGCCGGACAAGCGGGCGCTGCTGCTGCGGGGATCAAGCCCGATGGCGCTTCAGGCGCAGATCGCGGCGAATGTCAATCAGCGCCTTGCGCGCGAAAAGCCGAAGGAGACATGACATGGGTTGCGGTTGCGGAAAGCCTGCTTTTGCAGGAAATGGCGTGGCGCGGGTAAGCGCCCCGGTTCAGCAGGGGCAGACGCAGGGCGCGCGCGTGGTGCGGGCGCAGGGCGCTCCGGTCAGCGGCGCGCCGATCAATTCGCCTGTGCTGCGCCCGCAGGTTTGATCTATGGCGCAGATCGCCGCAAGGATCGGGCATAATGGGGGGCCGCCTATCGGCTCCCCTGTTCCCGTTTACTTTGGCGAAAAATATCTGCCGCTTTTCAATAAGTATCGCCACAAAGTATTCTATGGCGGGCGCGGAAGCGGCAAGTCGCATGCCATCGCAACTGCGCTTGCCATCATCGCAAGCAAGCATGGCGTGCTTGTCGTTTGCGCGCGTCAATATCAGAATTCGATCAAGACTTCGGTCAAAGAACTGATCGAGAACAAGATTAGAATGCTAGGGCTTGCCGGGGAATTCAAATTTCTCGAGCGCGAGATTGTCAACGAAAAGACCGGCGCAAAGTTCATCTTCATCGGCCTGGATAGAAACCCTGAAAGCGCGAAGTCGCTAGAAGGCGCTGATATCTGCTGGGTCGAGGAAGCGAACACAATCAATGCGCGATCCATGGAAATCCTTGAGCCGACCATCAGAAAGCCCGGCTCGGAAATTTGGTGGTCGTATAATCCTGAATTCACGACCGATCCGGTCGACAATTACTTCAGGGGCGGCGCGCTGCCGGAAGGCGTTGCTTTCGTGCCGCCACCTGACAGCTATATCTGCCGCGTCGGGATCGAGGATAATCCTTGGTTCTATCAGACGGAAATGCCGCAGCAAATGTGGCACATGGAGCAGGGCAATCCTTCCCGCTTCCGCCATGTTTGGGGCGGCGAATATGACGAAGATTACGAGGGCCGCATCTATTCTGACGTGATGATCGGCCGCGTGGAAGTGCCGCCGCATATTGATCCGCGCTATGGAATGGACTTCAGCAGCGGCGGCGCGCATCCGCACGCTATCCTGCGTGCCTATGTGCTAGATCATAGCAAGCAGATTTATATCGCGCGGGAAGCTGCGCTTTCTGTCCCGATGCGCCATTTTCATGCATCGATTGACAGCGTTATTGATACCCGCGCTGATCCTATCATGTGCGATAGCAGCCAGCCGGGGACGATCGAGCAGCTTAACTTCGAAGGCTTCAATTGCAGGCCCGCGAAGAAAGGCCCCGGATCGGTCAAGGCGGGCATCACATGGCTGCAAGGCTATCAGCTCGTTATCGATCCTGATTGCCCGATGATCGCTAGGGAAGCCCGGACTTATTCCTGGGCTATCGATCGCGTGACCAAAAAGCGCACTGATGCCCCTGTCAAGGTGCTTGACGATTTGCTGGATGCTTTGCGCTATGCCACCGAGGACGCGCAAACCAATCCTGCGCCCAGCGCCGATGGCGGCGTCCTGCGGATCAACTTCGGCGGCCGGAGAAGACGATGAAACTGCCAAGCATCACAAGCCTGTTCAAAGCCGCCCCGCAGCGCAATCCGAAGGATCAGCCTATTGCCCCGCTGATGGGGCTGTGGGGCGCTATGTTCAAGCGCGGCACGGTTTCCTACCCGAATGCAGTCGCCGCCGAAAAGGCGCTTCAGCATCCGATCGTCTTCCGGGCGCTGAATAAGATCGCAAGCAGCGTCCAGCAGGTCCGCTGGTATGCCGAAGCCGATCCGATGGTGGCCGCAGGGGATCGCGCCGGGGCGACTGCGATCAAGGCGCTGAACAATCTTCTGCTGTCCCCGAATGATACGCTTGCGCCGGATCAGCTTCGCTATTGGCTCGCGCTAACTTTCGCGGTCTATGGGCGATCTGCTTTCAAAGTCGGCACCGGCGTCGCCAATATGCCGAACGGCATCTATCCGCTTGACTCGCGATGGGTTCGCAGCCTTTCGAATAATCGCGGCGTCATCATCGAATATGAATACGGCACTTCGGCGGACGGAAAGAACAAGCAGAAGCTTCCGACGCGGAAGCAGGCTGAGCGCCTGAATGCGCTTGGCGCAGGCTATGTCTATGAAATCTTCACGCCGAACCTTTCGGCTTCGAATGAAACGGACAAGAACATCAACGCGCTTGGCGCGATTGGCCTGCCTTCCGAAGTCATCGAAATGCTTTTGCAGCGGGCTTATGACACTGCTTCAGGCCATCCGAATTCGAAGTATATTGTTTCGGCGGAAAAGACCATCACTGAGCCGCAGAAAGCAGCAATCAGGGGGCAGATTGAAGAGCGGCAGATCGACGGTGAGGAAGCCGGCAATATTCTTTTCATTTCGAATACGACGATCAAAGTCGATAAGCTCGACAATGATCTTTCGGATATTCATTCGAAGATGCCGCTCGATGATATGGCCCGCATGATCTATGGCGCTTTCGGCATTCCGATTTCGCTTGTCGGCATGGGCGCAGCAGATGGCGCGAAGTTCGCAGGCAACTATAAGGAAAGCCGGCAGTCCTTCTGGGAAGATACCATTATTCCTTGCTACCTGACGCCTATTGCCACCGGCTTGACCGCTGCCCTGTGCCCGCCCGGCGCGCGCATAAGCTTCGATCTTGACACCATCGATGCGATCCAGGATAGCCGAGTCGGCCGATCTGCTTCGCTGAAAGAAGTCAATTTCTTGACGATCGATGAAAAGCGCGAGCTTGCAGGATATCCGAAGCTGACGTCTGAGCAGCGCGCCGATTTGCTAGCAGAAGCCGAAGTTATTAAGCCTTCAGCCCCCGCCCCGGCCCCGGTGGCAAAATAAGGAGCCCGATCGTGCGCAATTCTAATCTAAAGGGCCTTGCGTCCTTGCTGCAAGCGGCTATCGTCGCGCCGAAGCTTCGCGATTTCGCTGCCGGGGATGAGGCCACTTCAATGAATTTGCATCTGACCAAAGACGCCCCGAAGTCATTCGAGGATATCGTCAAGGATCAGACATATCACGTCAAGTTCAAGCCCGCTTCCGAGATGGAGCTGAAGGCGCTTGGCGATGATCTGCCGGACGGCTACATTGCCGGATGGGCATCGACGAAGGACCTTGACAGCTATCGGCACCGAATTGCGCCCGGCGCTTTTCAGGAAGCCATGGATGAGCGCGGCCTTGTCGGCCCGCGCGGGATCAAGTTGCTGATCGGCCACAATTGGGACAAGGTCGCCGGCGTCATCAAGCGCCTGGAATATCGCAACGGCGATCTTTGGATTGAGGCTCAACTCAACCTGAACATCAGCTATGCCCGCGACAGCTATGAAGCCGCGAAAATGGCGGAGGGTCTTTCCTTCAGCGTCGGCTTCATGCTCGAGAAATATGCTATCGAGAAGGACAGCGACGACCGCGAATGGCTTCGGATCGACAAGGGCGATCTTTATGAGGTCAGCGTCGTCCCCTTCCCCGGCAATGAAGCTGCCGGCATGGTCTATGTGAAGGGCCGCGAAGCCCCGGTCAAAACAATTGCCGAATTCGAAAAGCTGATGATTTCCGTCGGCTTGGCGAAGAGTCGAAATGATGCGAAGCGCCTGACTCTGGAAGTCAAAGCGCTTTTCGCAGCATCCGCAAAGGGGGCCGGATCGCAGGATGATCCGCCGCCTGTCATCGTCCCGCCCGTGCTGGCGGCTGAGAAGGTCCGAGATCTCGCTGATCTTGTAGCGCAGATGAAGGCCACATTGGCTCGCTGAGCCCCAACCCGCCAACACAAAGGCACCCAACTATGATCCGCAATCGATCGCTTCTGATGGCCGGGCTGGCGCTTTCTGCGCTTTCTGCCGGCAGCGCATTCGCCCACATCGCGCCCGGCATTCATCTCCGCAAGGATGATGCGAAGACGGCGGAGCAGATGCTCGCCGCGCTTTCCAAGGACCTGGGCGACATTTCCACGGGGCTGACCAAGTCCACGAAGGAAATGGATGACAAGTATCGCGAGCTGACGACGCAGTTCGGCGGCATCGAGAAGAAGCTGATGTCCGATGAGGACAAGGCGCTGCTCAAGAAGATGGGCGACGAATACGCTGAGCTCGCCGCCAATACGCAGGCGCTGACGCAGGCGCTCGACGACGTCAAGAAGGAGCTGAATGTCCCGCTTTTCGTCGGCGGCAAGGATCTGGCCGATAACGACCGCAAGGCCGCGATCGAGCTTCAGCGCCGCGCCTTCATCCACAAGCATGGCAACGAGGACGAATTCAAGGCCGATCTCGACAATCTCGTCAAGGCCGCCGATCTTCGCAGCGCCGCCCAGAAGATGATGAAGGTCGGCCTCATCACGAAGCAGGAAGCCGTGCGCAGCCTGACCACTGATGAGCGCAAGGCATTCGATGCCGCTTCGATGGACAGCGCTTTCTTCGCGCCGGAAATGCTCGGCATCGAAGTCGACTGCAATATCGAATGCGCTTCCCTGCTCGATCTTTACGGCAACGTCGCCGTCTCGCGCTCGACTTTCATGTTCCCGCAGATCGTCGACTACGGCGCGATCGGCCGCTATTCCTGCGATGCAGTCTGCAACGCGGAGCTCGGCCCGGAAGGCAACATCCGCTGGATGAACGGCAAGACCTTCGACTGGCGCGGCGTCTTCTGCTTCCAGAAGAAGGTTCTTCAGGAGGCCAACTATCCGATCCTGGAATTCATGTTCCGGGCGGCGGAGCGCTCGCATCGCATCAATCGCAATCGCGCGCTGATCACCGGCGATGGCATCAATGAGCCGCTCGGCTGGCTGACGGGCGACTGCTTCACCAAGCTCGCGACCCCGGAGGACCAGTTCACGCATCAGGATTGGCGGCGCTTCATCGCTTCGGCCCCGGTCGAATACGGCGATGTCATCGCGACGATGCATCAGAACGTCTTCGCCTATCTGGCCTCGGCGGTCGATACCAACGGGCGCTTCATCTTCGGCGACGGCCTGATGACCTACAGCCCGAACGATGTGCGCGAGCGCATTCGCATTTCCAACTGCCTGCCCGATCCGACTGCGGGCGGCACGCTTGGCGGCGAAGGCACGCCCTTCGTGGCCGGCAGCTTCATCGCGGCGGCGGGCAACTGGGAGATGGCCTATTCGGCGGTCTCGCGGAAGCCGATGTTCATGGAGCAGTATATCGGCGGCACCACTGCTTGGTGCGTGCAGTATCAATTCGGCGCAGAGGAAGGCGGCTTCGTGAAGTGCTGCCCCGCTGCCCGGACCCTCGTCGCCGGCTGATCGGCCGGCCGGCGATAGCACCCCGGTGGCATTCGGCCCCCCGCCATTCTGCCACCGGGGCGCATTCGAAGACTAACCGCTCGGTAATTCCTCCGAGGGACCACTAAAGCCTGAAAGGCGCACGCAATGAACAGCAACCCCGGAATTCAGAACAATGCGACCGTCGCCTGGGATGGCACGACGCAGCGAGCCGGCGATATTTCGAAGCACGTCAACTTCGGCTGGTCTTTCGAGGTCATCGCCGCCCTTGCGGCTGACGTCGTCTTCACCGTTCAGGCGGCCCCGGCTTCGGGCGGCGATCCCTGCGTCCCCGGCGCTTGGGCCAATGTGCCCAACGTCGCGCTCTGCATGGCCCCGCTGGTCGCCGGCACCGCGAGCTTCACCATCCCGGCAGGCACCCCCGTCGGAACGGTCTGCTCCGGAACGATCCCCTGCCGCCCCGGCAAGTTCGTTCGCCTCCAGTCGGTCAGCGCTGAAGCTGCCGATGTTCGCGCCGTCCTGATCCGCCAGGGGCCGATGATCTAATGCGCGCAGATTTGGGCAGGCCAAAGGCGGTGAAGGCAGGTGATCTTGTCACCATCCGCCTGCGCCTGCCCAAATCGAAGCAGCATGCAAGGCTTAGCGTCTGGTCGCGCTTTTCGGGCTATCCTTTTGCCCCGCACATTCAGATGGAAAAGCTTGGCGTGCTGAAGGATGGCCGGCCGCAAATGGTCAGCCCAATGTATGCCGCTTTGCACGAAGATCGCCGCGAAGCAATCCTGCAATTCGTTGCTGATGATAACCTTGACGTAATGGTGCGTCAGGAAGTAGATGCCCCGAGCGAGGTATCAGCTAAAGTAAGGATTATTGCCCGTGGAAAAACTTCACAAGCGGTCCGACGGTATTGCCGAGACGCCTTCTGGCAACTTCGCAGTTATTCCGAAGCGTTCGTCCGGAAAATCCGACGGCAAGACTTGGTTCGAGTTTCGGACAAGCGCGACGTCTGAGGTTCTTCGGGTCGAGTGGCCGACCGGCGCGCCATTCATCATCACCGAAGCGGAAGTTGCTGTTGCAATGGTTCGCCTCGGCTATGCCGCGCAGGTTCCGCAGGAGCTTGTCGATCGCTACAATGTGGCGGCCGAAGAATTTCTGAAGAACGCTGAAGCCGAAGCGAAGGCCGAAGC
>FSSH01000501.1_pt1 | contig 36419 bp, 34 predicted proteins | sample 1166101 | NCBI WGS metagenome assembly FSSH01 (sample SAMEA32972668, study PRJEB13176) | freshwater metagenome | biome: Drinking water system; feature: Biomass in drinking water that filtered by 0.45 um membrane; material: drinking water | place: USA | collected 2012-12-20 | depth 0 m
TTCAATCCGGTGATCCGGACCTTCTATCAGCGTTTGCTGCGAGCAGGCAAAGCGAAGAAGGTCGCGCTCACGGCGTGCATGAGGAAACTGCTCACGATCCTCAACGCGATGCTGAAGCATCGGACACCCTGGCGAGTGGTGGAGGCCCAACATGCTTAACTCGCAAGACAGTTGCTGACACTTTTTCTCTTCTCATTGTCAGCTGGCTCCAGGTTTGGCCGCCGATCCGAAGAGGACATCCATCATTGCCGGCACAACCGAACTGGCAACCGGTTGCGTATTGAAGATGGTCATCTCTTGGAATTTGACGGAGGCCTCTTCTGTCGGTTGCCCCGCGGGGTGAGCGTGGATTGTGAGAGCCTTGATGATAGGGCGCATGTCCCATCCCCACAGTTCATCGTAGGAGATGATCACAGCGTCCTCACGCGGCGCCAGCGTGGCTGGGCCCATCGCTGCGCTCCTACCTTGCTCCTTTAGGTATTTCACGATCTCAAGCGGAACGTCCAGCTTCACATCTCCGCGGACGCGACCCTTCGCGTATTTCTCATAATCCAGCGTGTATCCAGGGATCAACGCAGCACCGAGATAGTCATAGTCAACCTTCTCGGTAGCGCCGTTCACGACAACGTAGAAGCTCTTCGTGGTCGCGAGACTCGTAGCGCTGCCCAGTAAGTCATAGTGGCGAAACGATGCGCAGCTCGAGATGGCCAAGACACATGCGAGCACGAGCAAGACGAAGCGCCCTGGGATCTTGTGCTGTTTGGAAAAAAAGGACGGGGGCATTCTACTTTTCCTCCAGGTTCTGCGGGCAGCCGATGGGCCGATGACTCGCATCAAGACCAAAGAGTGTGCATAAGACAGGAAAGGGGTCGAGACAGGAAAGGGGTCGGGAGTCGTTTTTCAGGAGCCCTTGGGCTGCCCGCGTGGCCGCAGCGTCGATTCCATCCCAAAGCGCGTCGCGATCCGTCGCACCCAGCCCTCGTCACCAAACGGCCTCCCCCGCTGCACGCTGGTGCGGACGGCCTCAAGTTCGGACATGGTGTGCGGGCGATTGACCCACAGTGTCCAATTCCGCGGCTGATCCACGGGCCAATCACTCAGCCACGCAGCACGTCGCGGATCGTCGTGCGCCCGACGCCAAAGGCTCCCCCACTGCCAGTCCTCGGCTCGCGTGACCAAATTGGCCCGTAGCGCATTGCGCTCGATGTAGCGGGCCACGGTGACAAAATGCTCGTCCGTCTGCACGGGAAACGATTTGAAGCGCCCTTGATAGACCGGTCCCGTTCCGGCCGTGTGATGATGGGCGTGCCACCGTTGCGTATGCGTCACCGTGATCCACCGCAGCACTTCCGAGAGCTCCCCATCCTGGCGTGGCCACAGCAGCAAATGCCAATGATTCGGCATCAGGCAATAGCTGGCGATTCGGAGGCGGGTCGTGGCCACAGCTTCAGCCAAGATCTGCTCAAAGACGATGTAATCCGCGGGCTTTTCAAACAGCGGCAGCCGTCCCACGCGCCGGTTCAGGACATGGTAGGCAAGCGCACCCGCAGCAAGACGTGGACGACGCGGCATACAATGCCTTCTACCGGAAGCGACTCCTCCATGTCAAGAAACGACTCCCGACCCCTTTTATCTCCTCCAGGGTCTCGATAGGCCGTTTCTCCCCGTCCAGTTCATAGAGGATTTGTTGCGTCTTCACGTTGACATCAACGAGTCTCTTCGGAGCGAGCAACCTCGAGAAGGCATCTTTAAATTTTTCGAGAGGGTCCGCAAAATCCAGAGGCATCGTCGCCTTCCCTTCTGCGCGCAGTTGGACTGCCTGTTCAGCGATTTTGCGGCGTTGGCTCTCGACCAACTTAAACAAGCTGTGCTGAACATCCTGAAAGCGATCGTGAAGGAAGCTATACGACTGGACCCAGCCGACATCTTCCTCGTAGGGGTCGGCGAAATCCCATGAGAAGGTAAATGGCTTTACCTGCCTTATCGAGCGATCGCTCTCGAAGTTAAGCACTGTCGACCGATATCGGTTGCGCCGTTGAGGACGCTGGAGAACTTCCCGAAGTCTCTGGGCGTCATCGCCGTTTGACGTATCGAGGCGGCCGCCTGGCCAGGCGGTGCGTTCAATGTCGGAGGTAGGTTCGACAATAAGGTGGTTGTTGCTGCCGGCTCTGGGATCGCGGAAGAATTGTATTAGCGCGTGAATGAGGCGGGTCTTGCCAACCCCGTTCGGGCCCGCGAAGACCACCACATCTGAAAGATCGGCCACTTCGACGCGGTCGAGTCCGCCAATGTCCTTCACAGTTAAGGCAGCTAAGCGCATTCAGTATCCTTCGGACTTGCGTGCGAATACCTTTGAGCGCAGATAAACCATCCAACTCTTACCGAATGGGACATCACGTAGGTTGGGCGTTGTCCCAATGCCGCATAACATGTAGGTGGCCGGCGCTGCGCAGCTTCATCGCGCAGCGTCCAGAGAGCGAAGCGAACGGGGTTAACAGTAGGGTTAGGGAGTTTGTTCATGGAAACAATATTGTTTGGCTTTGTGATGTACGGAGCGCCCCTGCTGGTGCTTGTGCTATTTGACGTTCTGTCCAATCACAGACAACAGAAAAACGCCGAAGGCACCAAGCACGCCTTGGGCATAGCCAGCCAAAGCACTGGTTCCCCAGAGTGCGAGCGCGGTAAAACAAAGCAACCACGCAATGAGTACGGCAGCAGGGCCGGTGGCCTGTATGTTGATGGCGATATTTCTCAGCATATTTGGATACCCCCCTAACTATGCTTAGGCTGATCCGCATAAGAGCCGATCTGCCAGCACCTGTCCGTATAACACGCCGTTACTGTTCGCGAGCCATACGCCATAACTGTTCTCGTTTTAATGAGATACGACTACTGGCCCATTTCTCACGGGGTCTTATACGGGGCCGCATAACACGCTTCCCGTATTTGGTTCACATCCCATCCAACGGACTGCCAGGAGCTAGAGCCGGGTGGAACTGTCAGAATTTGAACCCGCGTCTGGCAATGACCGGACGGTTATTGCACACGACTCAAGGAACCGCACTCAGCAGTCAGTCGTTCTTCACAAGACGCATTTTATTGAGGGGAAAACTTATAGGGCGAACCAGCCCACATGGCATATCGCCATGTAGGCCTCATCCGTCAGACACACTTATGAATAGACCAAGACTCCCTCAACGAAGCGGAGCCATCTCTAGTTTACGAGCAGCCGCTCGTCGAGCCGCAGCTGACACACTTCAGGCAGGTGCCGTTTCGCACCATCGTGAACTGCTTGCATTCAGGACAAGGATCGCCCTCGTACCCCTTCACCTTGGCGCTTTGCACTTCGGTCAGGGTGAGCGTTTCACGCGTGATCTCAACCTGCCGGGACACATTGTGTCCATTGCCATGCCCGTTCCCCTTCACACCGTTCCGTCGGATCGGGAGGTGCTCCGTAATGACCGATGACTTGGCCAGAGCATTGAGATCCGCTTCCTCGTCGAAGCACTCGGGGTCCATCTCGTCTTTTTTCACCGAATCCATCCGCAGGTCTTCTTCCTTGACCTGCGCCAGGTCATAGCGATCCAGATAGGTAACCGCCAATTCCCGGAAAATATAATCGATGATGGACGTCGACATTTTGATGCGGTCGTTCAACTTCACCGGCCCGTTGGGCTCGAATCTGGTAAAGACGAACGCCTCGACGAATTCCTCCAGCGGCACACCATGCTGCAGGCCGAGAGAAATGGCGATCGCAAAGCAATTCATAAGGCTTCGGAAGGCCGCGCCTTCCTTGTGCATATCCAGGAAAATTTCTCCGACCGTGCCGTCCTCATATTCGCCGGTGCGGAGATACAGCTTATGCCCCCCGACGATCGCTTTCTGCGTATAGCCGTTGCGCCTGCTCGGCAACGGCCTGCGTTTGGCGAGGTAGCGAACGAGCACGCGCTCGGCGACTTTCTCCGCCATCGCCACGACATCGCTCACAGCCTCGACCGTCTTGCCGCTGTCGGTTGACGCGCTCAATGGCTGGCTGAGCTTTGACCCGTCACGGTAGAGGGCCACCGCCTTGACCATGCTCTTCCAGGCCAACAGATACGCAGCCTTGACGTCCTCCAATGTGGCATCAGCCGGCATATTGATGGTCTTGCTGATCGCGCCGCTGATGAACGGCTGCGCCGCGGCCATCATACGGATATGGGCATCGACGGCGATCGACCGTTGCCCGATGCGGCCGCATCGGTTGGCGCAGTCGAATACCGGAAGATGCTCGGCCTTCAGGTGCGGCGCCCCTTCCACCGTCATCGTGCCGCAGCAGAAATCGTTCGCAGCCGCGATTTCTTCCTGCGTGAAGCCGAGCGCCTTGAGCATATTAAAGTTAGCTTCGTTCAATTGCGCTTGGGTGAACCTCAGCTTCTCCAGACAAAAGGCTTCCCCGAACGTGAATTTATTGAACACGAACTGGATTTCAAAAGCCTGGGCCAGGTTTCCTTCCAATCGAACCAATGCCGCGTCATCAAATCCCTTGAGACGCAAGGATTCGTGGTTGATGAACGGCGCATCCTTGAGCGTTTGCGCGCCGACACAATAGCGCACGATGTCCTGTGCCTGCTCGTCCGTATATCCCAACGTGGCCAAGGCGGCGGGCAGGCTTTGGTTGATGATCTTGAAGTATCCGCCGCCGGCCAGCTTCTTGAACTTCACGAGCGCAAAATCCGGTTCGATGCCCGTGGTATCGCAATCCATGACCAGCCCGATCGTGCCGGTCGGAGCGATGACCGTGACTTGCGCATTGCGATATCCATAGGCCGTCCCCAGTTCGAGCGCGTGATCCCATGCCCGCCTGGCGGCCAGGAGCAGGTCGGGCGGGCAATGCTCCGGATGAATCCCCGCCGGAACGATCGTGAGCCCTTCGTATTCTTCACGAGAAACATTGTAGGCCGCCCGGCGGTGATTGCGGATCACCCGCAGCATGTGCTCGCGGTTTTTCGCATAGCCCGGAAACGGCGAGAGCTCAGCGGCCATTTCAGCGGAGGCGCTGTAGGATTCGCCGGTCATGATGGAAGTCACAGCGCCGCAGATCGCCAGGGCCTTGGGTGAATCGTAGGGAATCCCCTGGCGCATAAGGACCGTGCCCATATTGGCATAGCCCAATCCAAGCGTGCGGAACTCATAGCTTTTCTCGGCGATCGACCGGCTCGGGAACGACGCCATCAAGACGCTGATTTCCAATGCAATCGTCCACAATCGCACGGCGTGCCGGAAATGTTCCAATTCAAATTGGCCGTCCGCCGTATAGAACGTCGCGAGATTGAGCGACGCCAGATTGCAGGCCGTGTCGTCCAAAAACATATACTCCGAACAGGGATTCGACGCATTGATACGGCCGTCGTCCGGACAGGTGTGCCACTCATTGATCGTGGTGTCATACTGTGTCCCGGGGTCGGCGCAAATCCACGCCGCCCACGCGATTCGATCCCAGAGGTCACGGGCCTTGATAGTCTTGCAGGCCTTGCCGTCGATACGTCGCTTCAATTGCCAGTCGCCGTCAGCCTCAAGCACGGAGAAAAACTGATTGGGAATTCTGACACTGTTGTTCGAATTCTGCCCGGACACGGTTTGATAGGCCTTACCGTCCCAATTGGTGTCATATTCGTGAAAGACAAAGTGTGTGAACCCCTGCTGCGCATAGGAAAACATCCGTTGGATATAGGCTTCCGGCACCATGTCCCGCCGGGCCGACGCCAGGGCTTCCCGCAGCACCGAATTCGTCTTGTGGTCGAGATCGAGCTTTATACAGCCCTCGCCGTCGACCATATGACAGGCCTTCAGAACAGCATTCAACCGCTGGGCGCAGATCTTTGACCCGGTCACCATCGACGCGACCTTCTGCTCCTCGACGACTTTCCATTCGATGAACTCTTCGATATCGGGATGATCCAGGTCCAGACAGACCATCTTGGCGGCGCGCCTGGTCGTTCCACCGGATTTGATGGCGCCGGCAGCCCGATCGCCGATCCTCAGGAAGGACATGAGGCCGGAAGATCTTCCTCCGCCGGAGAGTCCTTCCCCATCGCCGCGCAATCGTGAAAAGTTCGTGCCGGTTCCGGACCCGTACTTGAATAACCTCGCCTCACGAATCCAGAGATCCATGATCCCGTTTTCATTGACAAGGTCGTCTTCAACCGATTGGATAAAACAGGCGTGCGGCTGGGGATGTTCGAACGCATTCGAGGCTTTGGCGACCTCTTGGGTCTTAGGATCGACGTAGTAGTGCCCCTGCGCAGGCCCCGACAATCCATAGGCATAATGCAGTCCCGTGTTGAACCATTGCGGAGAGTTCGGAGCCGCCATCTGGCGGGCGAGCATGTAACACATTTCATCGTGGAAGGCTTCGGAATCTTCGGATGACTTAAAATAGCCGTAGGACTTGCCCCAATGCGTCCAGCACCCGGCCATTCGCTCAAAGACCTGGCGGGCATCACGTTCCCCGCCGAGAACCGGTTTGCCGTCAGATCCTGTCAGTGGCTGTCCATTCTGATCCCGCTGAGGAACTCCGGCTTTCCGGAAGTACTTTTGAGCCAAAATATCGACCGCCAACTGAGACCATTGATCGGGGACATCGATGTTGTCGAGCTTGAATACGGTCGATCCGTCGGGATTGCGAATCTCGGACGACCGCTTTACGAAGGTCATACCGTCATAGGGGCTCTGGCCGCGACGTGTGAATCTACGTTCAATCCTCACAGTAGCCCTCCTTCCAGAGGCATCATAGAAACCATCGGCTTATACCTTACAAGATTGGGAGACGCTCATACAGACACAGACAATATCTACCGCTAAACAATCGGTGCCGGTCGTGATGAGACTACATATAGCTATGCAGATATTTTGTCAACACTAAATGTTGTGGCCAGGCTGGGGAATGCGAGGGAAAGCTGTGGATAGCCGAGAATCGTATCTCGGAGCCGAATCTCACCCTGGCACAGGTGAGTTATCCACAGAAACGGGGTCCCAATAGGCTCAAAAATCTGACTTCTTGCTTCAACCGTCAGAATTAAAAAGCCATCCGTCCGATTCTTAGCGTTGTTTCCTCCAGGCCTTTGATCGGAATGAACCGGCCACCGACCCCAAGTACGACGACCTTCGCATCGGCTATCTGAGTCTCGTATTGGCTTACCAACCCCCAGTTACGCCGGACGGTAGCCGGCCGCACAACGCCTGCAATAAGCTTCTTACTCTGGGAGCTAAAGACGCCCCGAATGAGTTGCTGCTCTCGAGAGGGTGTGTGCTGGTCCATTCGATCGATCGCCCGACCCAATTCCTGTTCGACAAATTGCAAGTAGTCGTCCATCGTCGGATTCGACAAGGCCAGGCCGACCGCCCCGGCAAGCGTCAACACTATGATGGCCAAACGAACAAGACTCATGACGCTCCTTTACCAGGCAGACTCATGCCGCAGGGGAGAACGCCGGCGTCCGCTCCTTCTGCTCTTGCTCGATACGGTGCCGCAGGCTCCACACCGCCAGGATTCCCGGCAAGGCCACGACAAGCGTCAAGACGAAGAACTGCGTCCATCCCACTGCATCAACGATCTCCGCCGAGGGGCGGCCGGCAAATACCCGCCCCAACGCCTCCAGTGAAGACAACAGCGCAAATTGGGTGGCCGTATACCGCGGATCGCACAGCGACATGACCAACGCAACAAATGCAGCCGTGCCCATTCCTCCTGTCACATTTTCAATCACAATCGCCGTCATTAGCATTGCCGAACTCTTTCCCACCATGGCCAACAGGGCAAAGCCGAGATTTGAGACGGCCTGTAACAGACCGAAGATCAGCAGTGACGGCACAAGCCCGGTCCGGGTCATCATGACGCCTCCGATCAATGCGCCGAAGAGTGTCGCGAAAACTCCGATGCCTTTTGCGGCTCCGACGTCCGTGACCGAGAACCCCACTCCTCCGATCAGAAATGCCGTTTGCAATGAAGACGCAAAGGCATCCCCGAGTTTGTACAGAACGATGACGGCCAAAAACCCGATCGCTTGGGGCCTTGAAAAAAACTCCCGGAGCGGCGCTCCGACGGCCTCGGCAAGACTCTTGGGCGGATCGGCGACACGGGTCGGCTCGGGACTCAACAGAATGGCCGACAGCCCCGCCATCATCACGGCCGCCATTGCAAAATACGTTGCTTGCCAGCCCACATAATCCGCCAACACCAGCGCACCGGCGCCGGCTGCCAAGAGAGCGACGCGATACCCATTGACCCACACAGCCGCGCCTAAGCCACGTTCGTGCGGATGCAGCGTATCCGTGCGATAGGCATCAAAGACGATGTCCAGTGATGCAGAGAGAAACGCGACCAGAAGTGCGAACGCAGCTAACTGTTCCGGATGTGCGCGCGGACTGGTCAATGCCATCAGCCCCAGTCCGACCGCAACGCACAGTTGAGTCAGCATCATCCAGCCACGCCGCCGCCCGAGCCAGGGCGGCACGATCCGATCCATAAGCGGGGCCCAGAGGAATTTCAACGTATAGGGAAGACCAACCAGTGTGAAAATACCGATCGTCTTCAGATCGACCCCCTCCACGGTAAGCCACGCTTGCAACGTCCCGGCGGTGAGCGCCAGGGGCAGACCGGATGCAAAGCCAAGCGGTAACATCACGGCAAGACGCCGGTTCATTAATGCGGCCAGCCCGGTTGGATGTTCATTCACTTGGAGTGCTCACATGTCAAAAATGGACGGAGACCATCGGGCTTCGGCAGAGCACGACGCCCATGACTAGCGAACAGGCAGAATACCATCGCCGCTTCCCACTTCCTCAGTAGAATCAAAAAACATGCCGGAAACGGCAAAGAGATACCAGGAGGCATCGTCGACGACGAAGAGCGTCAACAGGATTGGCCGTTGAAAAGACAGGGTTTGTAGCGTGAGATGTCGAAGTCCGTATTCTCTTGGTAGACCCTTTCATTGCCGTTGACGCCGTCCTGCTCCGGATCGTTCCACATCGTATGGTTCCACCAATAGAACAGCGGCTGGGCCTCGGTCTGGTAGACGGGATTGCCGTAGGCACTGCGGGCATACTCTTGAACCAGTCGAGCCGTCACGTAATCGATCCGGCCGTTCCCTGCCAGAGAATAGAGTGTGATAAAGAGCCTGGCCTCATGGTCATACAATTCATCGAGGCGGGTACTGAGATCAGGCTCGACAGGAAGCAGATCCTTGGCCTCTCCTATCGAGAGCGACCCGCCCAGGACAGACAGAAGGACCAGAACCGGGTAAAACCGACAGGCCATCTTCACACTTCACGCTCACCGGCGGCCATGTAGATCACGAAGATGCGTGCATCCTAGCATGCTCACTCTCGGCAATCAAAGAACGCGCTGAGCCGCCGAACGCTCCCTTGCCGGAACCGGGACCACCTCCCTATAATGCCCTGCTATGACAAAGACAAGCACGCGCGCGTCCCTCCACACGCTGGGATGCCGACTGAATCATGCCGAAACAGCGGTACTGGGCGAAGGGCTCCGTCAGAGAGGATTTCAGCTGGTCGAGTTCGGCCGGCCGACGGACTTGCTGGTGCTCAATACCTGCGCGGTGACGGAAGATGCGGAACGCACATCGCGATACCTCATCCGCAAGACACTCAAACATTCTCCCCACGCCTTCGTCGCAGTGACCGGCTGTTACGCCCAAACCGGAATTGAAGGACTCAAGCGCCAAGGCGGCATCGACCTCATCGTCGGCCATCAATTTAAACTGGACCTGCCGTCTTATCTTCCCCCGGCCGATGCCTTACAAAAACGCGCCTCCCCGGAGGTCCGCCACACCAAAACAATGTCGCGCGAGGAGTTCGACCTTCCTTATTTCGGGGAGCCCGATTCGACGAGAGCGCCGCTGAAGATTCAGGACGGGTGCAGCGCCATGTGCAGCTTTTGCATCATTCCGTTCTCGCGGGGGCATGAACGGAGCCGAAGGCTGGAGGACATCCTGGAAGAGGCACACAGTTTGGGCGCGCGTGGCTACCGGGAAATCGTGCTCACGGGGGTGAACCTCGGCCAGTATCTTCATAACGGCCTGGACTTGTGTTCGCTGCTCCGTCAACTCGATCGCATAGCAGGCCTCGAACGTATCCGCATCTCCTCGATCGAACCGACGACCGTCAGCGACGAACTGCTGGATCTCCTGGCCGGTTCCTCAAAATTCTGCCCCTATCTTCATATTCCGCTTCAGAGCGGAGACGATCACATCCTAATGGCTATGAATCGACGCCATACTGTACGCGCCTATCTCGACTTGATTGAGCGAGCTGTCGCCAAAGTTCCTCACCTGGGACTTGGGACCGATCTCATGGTGGGATTCCCGGGCGAAACTGAAGCGGCGTTCAGGAATACACTGGCCGTCGCAACAGACCTTCCCTTTTCCTATCTTCACGTATTTCCCTATTCGCCACGACCTGGAACCGCCGCTCTTCGCATGAAGCGGGCGGCAACGCCTGCGACCGTCAAGAAGCGCGGCGCACTGCTCCTCGACCTCGGACACGCAAAGCGGCTTGCGTTCCACCAGAAGCAGATCGGAACCACCCTCTCTGTGCTCTTTGAAGCAGGTACGCAGGATGGCTACCGACAAGGCTGCGCACCGAACTTTACAAAAGTAGCGGTGACAGGCGTCGATGATCTCCGGAATCGGATCGAACCGGTTACTATTACGGCTGCGACCGACCGCTGGGCCATTGGTCATCCCGCGCTCCGACAGCCGATGTCCACCCCGGTGATACAGCTATGACGCCGAGGCCCTCCGCACCACAGGTACATATTGAAACCTTCGGCTGTCAGATGAATGAGTCCGACAGCGAGCTCGTCCGCTCGATGCTCAAGCAGGAAGGATTCGTGTTCACGCCCGATCGTGAACGGGCCGATGTGCTGCTCGTGAACACCTGCGCCATTCGCGAGAACGCCCACAAGAAAATTTACGCGCATCTTTCCGAGTTGAAGGAGATGAAGAGCCAGCGTCCCCTGGTCGTCGGCGTGCTGGGTTGTATGGCTCAGAATCTCAAGGCCGAACTGGCAGAAACGGAACCGCTCATCGATGTCCTCGCCGGACCGGATGCCTACCGGCAACTGCCCATGCTGCTCTCGAACGCCCTTGAAGCCCAGGAACAAGGATTTGCCGGAAAGGGATTCGCACTCGACTTGTCGGAATATGAAACCTATGAAGGCATCCTGCCGGATCGCGACAACGGGGTAAACGCCTGGATCACCATCATGCGCGGCTGCGACAACTTTTGTTCATTCTGTGTCGTCCCCTATACCCGCGGACGCGAACGGTCCCGGGACCCTGAGGCCGTGCTGGCCGAAGCGCGCGATGCCGCCGCCCGCGGCTTCAGACAAATTACCCTGCTGGGCCAAAACGTCAATTCCTACCGTGATGGAGAATGGGACTTTGCCCGGCTGATCGGCGCCGTGGCAGATGTGCCCGGCATCGATCGGGTGCGGTTCACTTCACCTCACCCCAAAGACTTTCCACCGGCCCTGATTGCCGTCATCGCTGCCCATCCGAAGATTTGCAAACACATCCACCTTCCACTCCAATCGGGAAGCGACCGCGTTCTCGACCTCATGGGACGAGGCTATACAGGGGACGACTATCTCGCACTGGTCGAGCGCATTAAAATGGCTATTCCCGATGTCGCGCTCAGCACTGATATCATCTGCGGATTCTGCTCGGAGTCGGAAGAAGACTTTCAGGATACCTGCCGGATGATAGAACGAGTACGATTCGACTCGGCCTACATCTTCAAATATTCGGAACGAAAAAACACCATCGCGGCCAGAAAGTATCCCGATGATGTGCCCGAACATATCAAAGGTGCCCGCGTGGCACGGCTGCTGGAGATCCAACGGCGTGTTACCCTGGAGCGCAACCGGGACTACATCGGCAAGGATGTCGCGATCCTGATCGAGCGCGATGCCACCCGCTCTTCAGCTCAAGGCATGGGCAAAACAGATGGGAACATCACCGTAGTCTGGGAGAAGGGAACCGGTTTGTTCGAGCCAGGGACCTTCATTACAAAACGGATCTTCGACGCCTCTGCAGCCACCCTCTACGGAAAGTAAATCTTCGACAGGTCCAATCGACTACCGAGTTCCTGCCACTCAGCTACCGGTTGTCCGGAACAATTCTGCGCGTTCACCTACAATGGCTGACCACTTTTGAGCTACCCTCCGGTCAATCTCCAGGATCACTCTGCTCGACCTAGCTTCCTCTAACTGTTGGATTCAATCACCCATCGATCCACAGAGACCGATCAGACCTATCGGTCAATTAATCAGTTACTCAATGCTAACAGATTGATTTCAAATGAATCGCTTACTGATATTTTGATTATATCAATGCTATTGAAAGCTATAATCACCACAAGAGTGTGATCTTCACCTACCAGAGATCCCCCCACACTCCAACCGTATCTCATGAAAATTCTGAAGGCATGAACTTTGCTTGATATTTTTCCGAGTCACGCACACAGGACAGGCAATACAAGGATGGAGGTTTTCCCTTTATGAAGCCGCTCGACACTCAGGCAAAGACTGCTGCTTCGGAATCTGGCGTAACACTTGAAGCGATTATTTCCATTGGTGTGTTGGGATGGCTCGCCATGGGCATGGTGCTCATGGGCCTAGGGATTTGGTAATCCGACGTAACGAACCAGTGCTTGTGCTTGCTCGAGAGACCGGTGTGTTCACCATCGCCGGCAATCGCCCTTTACTAAGAAGACATCACCACTAAATCAATCATGTGGTAAGGAGGCTAGTGGGTCAGTTTGAACTCAGCTCCGCCACCGCATGTAGAGGGTGCAGCTGATGGTACGGCGCCCGGGCTCAGTTAAAGACTGTTCACTATTGACCATTTTTTGTCCGACTAAAATGCAATTGTTTTTTCTAAATGACCCACTACCTTAAGGAGAGTCACCATGTACGCATGCTTGAAAACCCCTGTTCTCCGCTACACCGGTGCCTTACTCTCCCTCAGTCTCCTGGCAACCGGATGCTCAAGCCTGTATGGATGGTCGAATATTCACAAAAGCGCCAAGGGAATGGTGTACGTCAAGGAAGTGGCGGATTGGTCGTTTGAAGCCAATCACCCGGCCCAGATCGACCAGGCGACGCTCCTGAGCGCAATCAAGGGTGTGGTCGCCGATGAAGCGACGAAACAGTCCATGAAAATGCCTGCCAGCGGCAGCAAGCCGATGAGAGTATTCAGCGATGAGGACGCCGAGTTTCTAGCTCCCCTGCTAGCCCACGGCTTATCACAAGCGAAACCGGAGCAGATTGTCGGTTTCACGGTGTCCCCATCGGCAGGGTCAGGCGAAGAACCCGTAGCGGGCACCATCTACGCGTCTCAGAACTCCCTCTATCTGACAATCGCCCCGACCAGGAACAAAAAAGTATCGGGATTCGTGCCGAGCGCGGCAGCCCGTATCGAACGGGCTCCGTCCTATGCCGCACAAGGGGCTCCCGGAACTCTCGCGATTGTGATCGACCATCAGGTACTCGCCAAAGGACAGACACCAACGGCCATCCCGGTTGCAGCCGCGTCGGAACTTCCACCCGCTTCAGGGACACCCGCGACTCAGGCTGCGACGTCAACGTTCAAACCGGAGGCCCCTGCAGCTGCGCAGGCGTTCGTAGTCAACACTCCTGCCGCTTCCGGCGATCCCATGGCTCCAGCGATAAGCAACGACGAGCTGCTGAATAAGAAGCTGGACGAACTCCGCCAAATGCGCGAAACCAGTAAAATGAAAGACTCCGAGCTCGCAATGCTGAAGCGGGAAGTCGAGTGGATGAAGCGGGAGCTTCGTGAACGCACAGCAGAACTCAAGGCCGCCAAAGCCAGCGCCGCATCGGGGCGCCTGGCGCCGAAAAAGAAGCCGGCCGAAGCTTATCGGACCCGCTGATCGAGCGGCAGATCAGCCGACATCGAGAATCTCAGGCTGCAGCAACACCACTTCCCGGGACAGGGGCTGCCGGAAATTCATCCGGCAGTAACAGGCATACGTAACATAGGTGTCCTGGAGGCAGTATCGGGCGAGTTCATCCCTCTGCCCCTTCTCCCACATCTCGGCCACCTGCGCTCCGCTCCCAGATTTCGTCTCGACCTGTAGGGCCCTGGCCAGCACATCCAACTTGACCCAGCCCCGCGTATCCCAATTACTCCAAATTGCCATCGTGTCATAGACCGGTTCCGTTCGAAACTTTGCCAGATTCACATCGAAGCTCGGCTTCACCTGGTGGATAATCGACCGCTTCTTCAGAAACGGGAGGTCGAATCCCAGACCGTTGTGCGTAATGAACAGGGTGGGGCGATCCTTAGCGAGCCGCGCCCAAAATTGGCGAAGCAATTCCTGCTCGTTCCCGCCGTACCAGGCGACAGCACTCCGAACTTCCATTTGATCGGAAAACTCCAAGAGGCCGATACAGACCACACGACTGAATGTGGCATCGAATGCCGACTTGGCATACTGCTCATCCTCCGCATGCCTCTGCTCTTCAGCCGCCCCGATCGTAAAAAGATCGTCGCCTTCTTCAAGTCGGACGGCGTCGCTGCTCCCCGATGCCTTTCCGGTCAAACGGGCCCATTCCTCTCGCGGGGCCTGGATGGTCTCGATGTCGAGCACGACTTTCATTGCCCGGCCCTTTCTTTCTTCGCATCAGACTGCAATGCATCAATGATGACCCGGTCCGCCGGAGGGAACTCGAAGCGAGCCAATTCCTCAGGAAGAACCCATCTGATTTCCTCACAATCGACAGGCGCGGCCTCCCCTTCCTCGATGGCGCAGCAGAAGAAATGCAGCTCCACGGTCCTTTCCGGATACTCATGCCGGACAATCCGGTACGGAATGGGAACATCCACTCGAATGGTCAACTCCTCGAACAGCTCACGCTGCAAACACTCCACCAGAGATTCGCCCGTCTCCCGTTTCCCGCCTGGAAATTCCCAAAAGCCCCCCAGATGGACGCCTGGCTTCCGGCGAGCGATCAGATACCGCCCGTCACGATGAATAATCCCGGCTGCGACTTCGACGACAGGCATACTATATCCTCTAGCCGCCGGATGCCGGACTGAACGGATAGGTTTTGCAGAACGACTTCATCGGACACAGGAGACAATAGGGGTCGCGCGCCGTGCAGACCGTCGCTCCAAAGTCCATGATCGCCTGATTGAAGTCATAGCCTTTGCCGCGAGGGATCAAGGCTTCGGACAAATCCCACAACATCGCCTTCTGCGTCTTGGGATCACCCTCGGCCACAAAAACCCGATGTAGCACCCGTATGACATTGGTGTCTAAAATCGGGGCATCTTCATTGAACGCGAAGGAGCGAATTGCGCCGGCGGTATAGCGGCCGATTCCCTTGAAAGACAGTAGCTCCTCCGCATCGCTGGGCAGTTTCCCTCCATACCGCTCCACGGTTTCGCACGCGATGCTGTGCAGCCGCTCCGGCCGAATGTTATACCCCAGCGGATACCAGGTCTTCTTCACATCGGCCACCGGCGCCTCGGCGAGATCCTCGAAACTGGGATAACGTTCCAAAAACTCGTGGTATTTGGGGATCACCCGATCGACCTGGGTCTGTTGCAACATCACCTCGGACACGAGGATGTGATACGGATCCGAGGTCTTCCGCCAGGGCAGATCCCGGCCATACTCTCGATACCACTTCAGCAGGCGCTGCTGAAACCGGCGCTTGGCCGGCGCACCGAGTGAAACCGACCGGCGGGGCGCCCTCTTGGAAGTACGGATTTTAGCCGATGCGCGCCGGGCCATATCTTCACCTTTCCTGATCGTCGGCATTGTAGGGGTCCGCTTTTTCAAAATCAAACCTGCGATCCGTTCATAAAACAATGCCTCTTCTCAGGCAAACGGAACCCCTCGTGCATCCTGTCAATTTCACATTTTTCTCTCGACCGTCGCGCAGCTGCTCAGATCGGCGTTTTCATTGACAAGAACGCCATGGACCAATAGCCTACTCAAAAGAGAGACAAAAAAATACGAGGAAACACTATGGTCGTCCGCAAGTTCCCACGGCTCTCCGTGACCTTACCCAGCACTCTGATTCAGAGGGATAGATTGCGGTATACCGGATCAGTGAAGGATCTGTCCCAGAAGGGGTGCCGGATCGAGAGTGTTATTCGGCCATTTACCGGTATGCAGCTTGAGTTACAGCTTCAACCGCCCGGAGAGGCCACTCCGATCACGATCACCAACGCGACGGTGCGATGGACCGGATTCCACGGTATCGGATTCGAATTTCTGACCGTCTCGCCCTCCGATCAAGCACGGCTCAACCGAATTCTCGAACAGCTTGCAGCCAAAGTCGGGACGGCCTAGCCCAGCTCCTCATCCCGCCGCTCGCAATCCGTACTCCGTCAATGAAATATTGCTGCTGCCCCGCGATAGCACAGCGCCTCCCGTGAAGCTCGCTTCGCCGATGATGCGGGGCGCGCGTATTTCGTGAAGCGTGAAGCGCAGGACGAAAGGCGAGTATGTCTGTCTTTGTTTGCGAGCTACGCTTCACGAGATACGGGCGACGAAGGACGGATCGGCGGTGGCAGCAGACGCACTCACAACGCCGGCGGGCTAAAAAGGAGGACGGTCCGAAAGGCTGGCAAGATGCAGTTGAAAGCGACCGGTCTTACTGTCGTCCACGTAGCGTTTGAGAGCTTCTCGCACAACCGGAAACGCGATGTGGTCCCACGGAATCTCGGCAAGAGAAAACAGCCGCACTTCCAAACTCTCCGCTCCCGCTTCATAGCCCGGCGTGAGCATTCGTCCGCGAAACACCATGTAGACCTGTCCAATGTAGGGCAGGCTCAAGACGGCATGGAGCGCGGTGATCTCAACGTCGGCTTGCGCCTCTTCCTTGGTCTCGCGCATTGCAGCCTGCTCGGTGCTTTCACCGATTTCCATAAATCCGGCCGGGAAGGTCCAGAGTCCGATTTTGGGCTCGATCGCGCGGCGGCATAAAAGAATCTGGTGCCCCCACTCCGGAATACAGCCCGCAACGATCTTCGGATTATGGTAATGAATAGCCTCACAGCTATCGCAGACAAATCGGGCTACGTTGTCGCCGAGAGGAATCTTCTTCGACACCGACTTCCCGCAGGCGCTGCAAAAGTTCATGAACGGACCTCCTGGCACGATAACCGGCAGGAAAATGGATAGCACAAACCACCGATTCTTTGCACCCTGCCCTCGCGGACTTGAGACTCTGCTGGAAACGGAGCTCCGTGACCTCGGTGCGTCCGCAACAGCCAAAACAGACGGCGGCGTCGGCTTCCAAGGCCCCTGGGCAGTCATGTACGAGGCGAACCTGAAATCCCGCATCGCCAGCCGCATCCTCTGGGAAGTCGGACAAAGCCCGTACCGTACCGAGCACGACGTCTATCGCGCGGCCTACACGCTGGCCTGGCCCGAATGGTTTACCCCTTCACAGACCATCAAGGTCAAGGTCAGTGCGCACCGCTGCCCACTACCCAGTCTGGACTTCCTCACGCTCCGGATCAAAGACGCGGTCTGCGACAAATTCATTGCCGCACGCCACAAGCGGCCCAGCGTCGATACGGCACACCCGAATATCCGCCTCGACGCCTTTCTCGATCCGACCACCGTGACATTTTACCTTGATACATCCGGCGAGCCCCTCTTCAAACGCGGGCACAGAACGGCGTCCGTCGACGCGCCGCTGAGAGAGAATCTGGCAGCCGGCATACTGCGGCTCGCCGGCTGGACACCGAACGACATCCTGCTCGACCCCATGTGCGGAAGCGGAACGATTCCACTCGAAGCGGCCCTGGTCGCGCGCCGGATTGCGCCGGGCATGGCGCGGAGCTTTGGTTTTGAACGGCTGCTGAATCACGATGCCACTATCTGGAACAGTCTGCGGGAAGCATCACGAACTGAACAGCTGGCCGAAGCGCCTGCACTCATCTACGCCTCAGATCGCGACGCCGCCGCGGTGAAGATCGCGCAACGGACATTTCAAGGCGCGGGAGTCACCGGCGATATCCGTCTGAAGCACAGCGATATCTTCTCGCTCGAAGCGCCTGCTGACCGGGGCGTGATGGTCATCAACCCTCCCTATGGTATCCGCCTCAGCCAACCGGACGAGTTGGCATCCTTCTACCCCCGGCTCGGCGACTGGCTTAAGCAGCGGTTTGCTGGCTGGCGCGTCTATATGTTGACCGGCGACATGCGCGCACAGAAATCGATCGGCCTGGCCCCGTCGAAAAAAACACCTCTCTTCAATGGGCCGCTTGAATGCCGCTTGTACGAGTTCAGAATCGTGGACGGCCCGATGAGGAGAAAGCCTCGCCTTCCCTAGGATACTGTCCGTCGCGACCGTTGCCTCCCCTTGACTTACTCACAGCGGTACCTACCTCTGTTATCATACAGAAAGCGAGTCATGCCTTGTCGTAGACTGCACTGAACAGAGGGATGGTTCCACATGAGCAATGCCACATTACCCCTAATCCTGCCGGTACTGCCGATCAAACGCACGGTCCTGTTTCCAGGCACGATGATGCCCTTGACGGTCGGCCGGGAGCGGTCCATGGCCGCAGTCCACGCCGCGATGAAGACCGAGGAAAAGATGATCGTGGTCGTGGCCCAGCGGGACCCGCTGACCGACGAGCCCCGCCTCGGTGATCTGTATTCCATCGGCACTAAAGCGATCGTCAAACAGATCGGGCACGCATCGGAAGGCGCCATTCATGTCCTGGCACAAGGCGTCGAGCGCGTCGCCCTCATCAAGGAAGAACAGCCAACTCCTTATATCCTCGCCCGAGTGCGCCCGATCGAACGCCCCTCGGACAGCGGAACGGAGGTGCAGGCGCTGCATCGGGCTATCCAGGAACTCGTCACAGATCTTCCGCGCTTGATCGAGGCCCCCGGCATTCAGGAGGCGAGCGTCGTCTTAAGCAATGAAGAGGACCCGGTCGCGCTGGCTTATCGCATCGCCTCACTCGTCAACCTGACCGTCGCCGAAGAGCAAAAACTGTTGGAAGCCTCTTCGACCGCCGACCTCCTGCGCGGGCTCTATGCCGCGCTGTCGAAAGAGATTCAAATTCTGCAATTGCGCGACAAGATCGCCAGCGACGCCAAGGAGAAGATCAGCAAGAGCCAGCGGGAATACATTCTGCGCGAACAACTGAAAGCGATCCAGCAAGAATTGGGCGAAGGCGAGGGCGAAGAGAGCGAACTCGCCTTGCTCAAGAAACAGGTACAGGAGGCCAACCTCCCCGACCATATCCGCAAAGAAGTCGAGCGTGACGTGGCACGATTGGCCAAGGTGCCGCCGTCATCGCCTGACCATCAGGTGCTCAGAGCGTACCTGGAACTGGTGCTTGAGCTCCCATGGAAGAAGGCCTCCGAAGACCACCTGAATCTCTCCACCGTTCGTCAGGTGTTGGAGGAAGATCACTACGGCATCAAAGAAGTAAAGGAGCGGATCGTCGAACACCTCGCGGTCTTGAAGTTGAATCCGACGGCCAAGGCCCCGATACTCTGCCTGGTCGGCCCTCCGGGCGTCGGGAAGACCAGTCTGGGGCAGTCCATCGCGCGAGCCATGGGCAGAACGTTCGAGCGGTTCAGCCTTGGCGGTGTGCATGACGAAGCCGAATTGCGCGGCCATCGCCGGACCTATGTCGGTGCGCTGCCGGGCCGCATCATCCAAGCCGTGCGTCGGGCCGGCGTCAATAATCCCGTCTTGATGCTCGACGAAGTCGACAAGATGGGACAAGACTTCCGGGGCGATCCCGCCTCGGCGCTGCTGGAAGTTCTCGATCCGGCGCAGAACCACACGTTCCGCGACCACTATCTGGATCTGCCGTTCGATCTGTCGAAGGTGTTCTTCATCACGACGGCGAACACCCTGGACACCATCAGTCAGCCCTTGTTGGATCGCATGGAGATCATCCGCCTACAGGGCTACAGCGAACGGGAGAAGGCCGAGATCGCCCGCCGCTACCTGTGGCCGCGACGGCTGAAAGAAGCCGGCCTCGACGCAAGTCAGACGCTGCTGCCGGATGACGTGCTGAATCTCGTCATCAGCCGGTACACCAGAGAAGCCGGTGTGCGCCAGCTCGAGCAAATGCTGGGACGCCTGACCAGAAAAGTAGCCTTGGCCTTTGCCGATCTGCCGGAAGGTCAGGAGAGAACGCCCGTGACGATTCAGGCCGATAGGCTCGGGGAGTGGCTGGGCTCCGAACGGTTCATGCCCGAGGAGGCGCGAAAGAACCTGCCTCCCGGTGTGGCCACCGGCCTGGCCTGGACTCCCACAGGCGGCGACGTGCTCTATATCGAAACGACCCTCTTGCCGGGCAGCCACGAGCTGACCCTGACCGGTCAGCTGGGCGACGTGATGCAGGAGTCGGCGCGCGCGGCAAGAAGCTACCTCTGGTCGCATGCCGAAAGCATGGGGCTGGATATCTCGCGCTTCAAACGCAACGGTGTCCATATCCACGTGCCGTCGGGAGCTATTCCCAAAGATGGCCCCTCGGCCGGAATCACCATGGCGACGGCGTTGGCGTCCTCGTACGAAGGCAGAGCGGTCCGGAGCGATACGGCGATGACGGGCGAGATCAGCTTGAGCGGATTGGTCTTGCCGGTCGGCGGGATCAAGGAAAAGGTGCTGGCGGCTCATCGCGCGGGTATCAAGCGGATCATTCTGCCCAAGGCGAACGAGAAGGACCTGAAAGACGTGCCGCAGGAAGTGCGGGATGAGCTGAAATTCATCCTGGCCGAGCGTATCGAAGACGTGCTGCCCGCGGCGTTCAATCAGGATGCGCCGACGGCACCGCCAGCTGAACGGGATGAACCGTTAGCCACCTCCACTACGCCATAAACTCGACAGGCCCCGGCTCAACACCGGGGCCTAAGCCATAGATTCAAAAGCGTTCTGCTGCCTTATCCGCCCAACCCAAACATTGGCTCAAGACGCCATCCCCCCCGCCCCGTGAAGGGTTCTCGCTCTTTGTGGAAGGGCTACCGGCGAACACTACCCACATACAAGGACGCTCCTCATCGGGACTGCCGTGACAGACAGGGCAGTGGGTTTCGTCTATACTCCGGGCATGCCTGATCGCTCAGACTCCGCCGCGCCCTTCTCGGCCGAAGCCCGCCGCACCTTCTACGAAGGCCATCGGTCACTGGCCCTCTTCATGATCCTGATTGTGTTCGTGGCGCCCTTTGCCGGGCTCTACGTGGCTGGACTTCTCGGCGTGGTGCTTGGGGTGCTGATTTCCGGCGCAGCCTATGTGCTCACGCCCTGCCTCTGGAAGTGGAACGGCGACTGACCCTGTGTGATTCAGCCGCACATACCGATCGAGTCACCGAAGAGTCCTGAGGAGGATTCACACTCGCGCTGACAATACAACGTGGACCGGAACTCCCCGGTCCACGTTGTTTCGGATACGGTCAATTCCCCACCTTCAGCAGCCAGCCATCGGCCTTGTCACAGTCGTTGGGTCCTTTGGCAAAAATTTCGACCCGGATGTAGCTGCCCTTCACGGTCGCGGGCAGTTTTCCTTTAACCAGGTACCCGTTCGTGATCGTGGTGACAGTGACCGGGACCTTTTCGTCCTTCACCTTCACGGTAATCGTTGGCCAGTTGGTGGTTTTGGATGCAAGAAATGAAAAATCCGACTTCGGCGCCACCTCTACATTATTCTTTTCCATGGAGAATGGGATGGGCGTGAAGGCAGAAAAATACACCTGGGTACAGGGATCCAGGCTGCCGGGAGCGTACGGGCTGCTGTCGTATGCCCAGACAGGACCAACGGTACCGTAGACACCCACCGCAACAACAAGTCGTAGAATATTTTTCCAACTCACGGTTACGCCTCTCTATGTAAGTGGTGGATTAGCCGGACCGACATTGACAATGCGTCCGTATTGTAAATCCTGCGGTAAAAAATACAACCCCCCTTCTGAAGGTCCCTGCCCCTCCCGCCTTGCCCTTCCCCGATGGCTTATGTAAGGATTGTCAGTGCGATTCGACTGACGAGCAACTCACTCCTGTCACACAAAGGAGATCGCCTATGCCGGCCAAAGTTGAAATTGGACCGATCGTCAAGGTCTCAAAGACCGATGCAGAATGGAAGAAACTCTTGTCGTCGCTGGCCTACAGAGTGCTGCGGCACGAAGATACGGAACGGGCCTTTGCAAACCCGCTTCATGAAAATCACCAGACCGGGATCTATTACTGCGCCGGCTGCGACCTGCCGCTCTTTTCGTCCGAGCACAAATTCGACAGCGGTACGGGTTGGCCCAGCTTCTGGCAGCCGATCGATCCAAAAGTGATTGAGACACGTACCGACTCGAAATTCTTCATGACCCGTGTGGAAGTCCACTGTGCCCGCTGTAACGGTCACCAAGGCCACGTCTTCGACGATGGCCCTCCTCCTACAGGTCTGCGCTATTGTATCAACGGAGTCTCGCTGAAATTCGTGGCGAGTTGACCGGGCGGATTAAAGACAGCTCGAGCATCGGCATCGCATATGCTCGGGATGGCCGGTGCTCCACAGGACGATGGTTGTGAAATTCGGGGAACGCACCTCGCATTCAGACTGACCGGCCCTACAAGGTACGCCCCCCGAGAGAGAATCCGGGACCCTAGCGGTCCACTGTATGAAGACGGCTCACTGGCCTTTCTTGTAGACAATCACTCCGCCGACAAGAAGCGCGGCAATCACAAACCCGAATATAATAGTGTTGATATCCATAGCGCCCTCCTTATGACCGACCATACGCGCTTATGGACCGATTAGCGAGATTTCTAATGTTCAAGGAAAGGATTTGAACAACGACACCTTTCCACTTCACTATGATTTCAACAGCTTGGCAACTTTGAGCATGGGGAATGGCGATAAACTGTGAAACAGCGATCGGCTGGATCGCAGCCTCAAGGACAAACGGCAGAAGCGAAGTGTTCAGGCTAGATGAGAACGGATGGAGGCATACAGATACTCCGAGAGGACGGGAGGCGTAACCCGCCTCCCGTACCAAACTGCTTGACCAGCTGTCGAGCCCAGACGCGCCAGGCAGATCACTCTGCCTCCGCCGCTTACTGACTCTTCTTGTAGACGGCAATGCCACCGACCAGAATCGCAAGCATAACACCGGCGAATATGAGGAATGTGGTATCCATAGCCGCTCCCTTCAATTAAGCCACCCATTCTTGATACGACATTGTGAGAAACTTTGATCTCATGATCGCTTTGAGTATCCCGTGCGTTCACCTTGTTCATCAACGAAACAGCACGGGCGACCCGCCACAATATCGAATATTGAGAGGTCGCCCGTGTGTGGCGCTTGGGACGCCGAGTCGATTATTTCGTGCTGATTCTACAGACCCGTTCGAGGAGTTGGAGTACGAGCGGTTCGTCAGGGGCAATACATCAATCCCAGGCGCTTGTGTTCCTCACGCGCCGGAAGTTCTCCACAAAGGCTGACTGAAACGTATTGTTCCCTATGCGGGATAACAGCAGCCGATGGAAAACCGGCTAGCGTGACTGACGAGGAGCCCGTCCATAACTCGGCGGGCCATTGTGATCCGGTGGACTAAGGTCTTCCATCTTCACCTCCTCCTTGCTCGGAATGAACGAGAGGACTATGAAGCCGTAACCTGTCACAGAGCGGAAACCGAGGCAAACAACTGACGAGTTCTTGTGTACACCTCTTCGTCACCTGTGTCAACGTATGCGAGTCAATATTTCTTTCCGGCTCTCAAGCATACCTCGTGCCACTCGCTCGAAAACTCCACAGGGAGAAGGATTGAACCGGTGCGCGGCCTGATCATGTCATGCCACCAAGGATTTCCCGGTAATAGTCTTCGAGGATCGCCGCGCGAACCGGCTCAACGATCACGAGTTGCCGCTGGTCGAACGTGTTGGCGCAGTAGAGATACCGTACCCCGCCGGATGTCCCCAGCTCGACATGCACTTGCCGACCGTCCGGTTGCTGGCGTGTCATTTCCTGGGTCACTGCCCGATCTTTCAATCTCTCCCATGCCGTTTGGGCCGAAGGCCCATGATTCTCATACAAGGGCCTGTCGGAATCCGTTGGTGCGGCAACCCCGGCATTCCGATCGAAGACATGGCCTTCATCAATCTCCGGTGATTCGTCCCACAGCACAGAGGATCCGCGCCCTTTTTGCACTACATACAACGGTCCATCGTCTACCGCCTCTTCGATCAGTCGATACCGGATCGGTCCGGGTGGTTCCATCAACTGAAAACCCCTTTCTGCCAATGCTCGCTGGAATGGCACTCGCCTGGCCAGTTGTCTCACTTTTTCACATATGACCATGCGGCCAGATAAGTCCAGAACCGCGCCGAGCCGGTCCAGCCGCACACCGATCCCCGTTCGCTGCTCGAAGTCTGTTTGCCGTTCTGTGTGATGAGCCCGCGTGAAAGTCTGCCAACTCTCACTGGGAATGCCCGGATCCCGCTCTGCCTGCACCAGCGCATGCGTTGATAAAATGAGCGCGAAGGAGCCTCGAAGCGATTCATGCTCCACATCGAGACAGTCAAAACGAACATTGGCCAGGCCCAGTTCCTTTGATTTCTTCCGGGCGGCTGCAATCGATGCCGGTGATCGATCGACTGCGATGAACTCTTTGTCAGGAAATCTACGGGCATAAAAAGTGGTGAGAATTCCCGTGCCGCAACCGAAATCGAGAACGCGCCGTGCGTCGCCAAGTCTAGACGCCACAGGCAAACCGACCGCTTCATAGTAGTCATACCGTTGGCTGTGGATGACGGAAAGGATGGTCGGCTGAGCGGTGAGATCGTAGAACGCGACTTCCTCGCGGCAATTGCCGCTCCGTTTCAGTTCGACCTGTCGATTGAGATGATTCAGATCCGCGGAAGATAGTTGCCGTCGTTGCCAAGCGAAATAGTCGCGGTCGAAGATAAATCGCTTGAGGCCCCACCGGGCAAGGTGTTCGTGCAGCGCAGTTCGTAGCTCATCTGAGGAGGAAAGCATGTGGCAAATGGCGCGAAAGGATTGAAGAGCGTATGGCTTATTAGGCTATGGTCGATCGCGGGGTAACTGCATGCTCCTCGTTGTACGGACCATAGGCTATACGCCATCAGCCATCAGCTCTTTCCTCCAACGACGAATCACGGCCTTTTCAGCATGATCGCGTCAAAGTACGTCTCCGGAACCGGATGCGGCAAGCGCAGTTGGCCGGACCCAAACGCAACGTACTTCTCACACGTTAACTGTTCCAACCCGATCGGCCCTTTCGCATGCAGCCGCGAACCGCTGAGTCCGATATCGACCCCCATCCCATAACTATCCCCCGCGTTGAGCCGGGACGACGCATTGACGAACACCGCGCCGGCATCGACTTCACGCGTGAAGCGCATGGCCGATTCATAGCGGGTGGTCGCAATGACAGCCGTGAGACAGGAGCCGTACTCCGCGATATGCGTCAAGGCCTCGTCCAGATTCTCCACCATTTTCACGGCCAATACGGGCTCCTGGAACTGCGTGCGCCAATCGGCATCCGTCGCCGGCACGATCGACGTATGGCCCGTCATCGCCATCTGCCCCATCAGCGCGACCGTCTTCGGACAACCGCGCACTTCGATCTTGAATTGGTCCAGAAGCCGGTTGATCAGCGGGGGCAGGAACTGCCGCCCGATCACCTGCTGCACCAGCAAGGTATCGAGCGCGTTGGCCGCGCCGAACAGCTGTGCCTTGGAATTGATGACCATGTTCTGCGCCATGGGAATATCGGTATCCCCGTCGACATAGAGCTGCGTAAGCCCGCCGTCATGACACAGCACCGGCACTTTTGCCTGCTCCATCACCGCTTTGCGAAGACCCGCGCCACCGCGCGGGATGATGGCGTCCAGAACTTTCACAGACCGCATCAACTCGACGGCGATGTCCTTCTCCGGGCGATCGATCAGAATCCACGCGCCTGCCGGCACTTCACTTTTTTCAGCCACTTCACGTAATCCCGCTTCAATAGCTCGGCTCGTGAGGTTCCACTCCAACGCGCCACGAAAAACACAGTGATTGCCCGATTTGAGACAGAGAGCGATCGACTCAACCATGACCAGCGGACTCAGCTCGGAAATGACCCCGATCACGCCGATGGGAACCCGCATCCGGCTGACTTGGAGCCCGTCCGGCCGTTCCCACCGAGCCGTCACGGCACCGACCGGATCGGGCAATTCGGCAATGAGGCGAAGCCGTTCGACCATCTCCTTAATCGAGTCGGCCGTCATCCGTACACGCGCGACGGACGCTTTCATCCGATCCTTTTTAACATCGGCCTCGTGCGACTTCCCGACTGCGTCGACGTCCTTCGTATTGGCGGCCAAAATTGCCTCTTCGTCGGCCGCCAATCGATCCGCCATCGCCCGCAACGCGCACTCCTTGGATGGCCCCGACACCAGCGCCAACCGCCTCGCCACGCTCCGGCAGTCTTTCAACAGTTTGTCTAGATACAGCTTAACGGGCACTTCCTGCATTGACGTCACTCTCCATTCACTCTCGTTCCATGAACAGCTATCATTCGTAGCGGCGCGGCGACTATAGCACGCGATTTTTGAGGCAGTAAAGGCGACGTGACGCGGAGCAGGTCCCCTCCTGAAGACAAACGTAGTCTCACAATGAGACACCTTGATTTGTCCGACTGGGCATCGCTAAGATGCGGGCGTTCACGATGTTTCAAAATATGTAACCTATATCGACCACCAAGCAACTACGACTATGCTCTCCAGAAAATTACACTACAATGCATCATCCCCAGACAGCCTTCTACACTGTGCATTACTGCGATCCTCCGCATTTCTTTCTCTAGGCTGACATCATTGGTTTAGTTGTTGTCTCGCAGCCCGGGCGCGCAGACATCAGCACCAAGTCTCTGTATTGATTGTCCGACAGATGGAGTTACATCGTAAGCATGCTGAATCATAGTGCTTTCACAGAGGAATCCAATTCCATATTGCCTATGGCACACGGTCGAAATGTGCCCCGCAGCGCCATCACAGCGCACGTGACCCTCCGCTCTATCTTGACCAGGGAATCGGCAGAGGGAACTCTCGTGGATATTTCCCGTAAAGGAGTTCGCCTGACTATCGATCAGAGTTTTCGACGAGACCAGAAACTGGCCTTGACCGTGACCCTCCCATGGAACCGACCACCGATCGAGATTCTGCTGGCTGCCGTAAAGTGGGTCCGGGGAAATCATATCGGTGTGGAATTTATCGACATGGAGGGAGACAACCAAGTCTCGCTAAATGCTTTCCTCCAATCCTGGAGCAAAAGCTAGTCAAACAGGCGCTTCGAGCCGATATTGGAATACCATGAGGACAGGCACCACTTGAGCGAGGCGTGGTTGTATACGCTGACGGTCGAAGCGTAGAGGCGTGGGCACGCCAGTCCACTCTCAAAACGGGAAATCATTCGCCGGCTTGAGACATCCGCAGCGGAGTTCTGCCGTTTGCTGTCCCAGACAAACAACCGCAAATCGGTCTATCAACTCGTGTCCTTCTTGCATGTCTTGGACTGTGACATCGATCTGCTTGTACGACCCAAACTGACTTCAGACAAAGCGACATGACCGCATCCGCGGGACTGACACCCATCCCCACGTCCGCACGTGGTGTCTATCCCGTTCGACTCGAGATGGGCCTCATCGCAAACGACGGAGCCAGTCCCCAACCCACTCCAGCTTATTCCGGCCTATTCCCACCAAAGATTCAGACGATCCGCGAAGAAAGCACTTGGCGTTAGGTTGGAATCCTGGCAAACTATCGCATCGGTCTTGTTCGATATCGCAAAACCAACGGCATCCGATACACAGCCAGATGGTACATGGTTAGCGGGCAAGCGGAGACCACTTAGCGCATGACAGTCAATCGAGACAAACCGGGAAAATGGAAGGCCGACATCGCACGATCGGTCGATATGTATAACGACTGGTTCATGAAATTCGCGCCAAAGGCCTTCCGCGAGACGCGTATTCAGACGACCAGGGATGTAGAGGAAGCGTTACGCTCGACCGGGAATCTCACGAACATCGCGCCGTCTACGATGCGTACGCACCCGGAGATCCTGCCAACGCTCCGAATGGCAACGTGTCCACCGCTCGCTGTCGACCGTCTCATCGGCCTTGCCTCCGTCTCCACCAACCTCGTCAAATGCATGGAGCTCAAAAAGAAGCTTCCCGCGCAGATGTCCACAAAGGAAGCCGACGCCGAGCTCGCCCGCATTGCTGCCATCATCGTCAAGATGGCCGACCCGGACATCTTCGTCTGGCTCTCGCGGAAAAGCGAGCCAGCCACCGACACCGAAATCCACCGCGCCGCCACCATCGTCGCGGATCGGCTCTGCGGCGCAGTCGCAAACCCCATTATCCGTAATGCCCAAGAGAAGCGGCAACTTGCCGCCATTAAGACATGGCTTGAATCACGTGGCTACAAGCAGCTTTCTGCCGGCGACGGTGCAAAATTCGACGCAATGCCACCCGACACATTCAGCTTTCGCATGAACGTCTCGATAACGCTGGAAGGCGGGGTCAAGTCCGTCAACATTCCCATCGACGCCGTTATCAATCCCAAAACGGCCAAGCCGCGCACGTTCCCGCTTTTCATTGAAGCGAAATCTGCAGGTGATTTCACCAACACCAACAAGCGACGCAAGGAAGAAGCCATGAAAATGGCGCAACTCCGCAGCACCTACGGAAAGAAGGTGCAGTTCAATCTCTTTCTCTGCGGGTACTTCGACAGCGGGTACCTTGGATACGAAGCCGCCGAAGGCATCGACTGGGTTTGGGAGCACCGGATCGACGACCTCGCCAAGTTTGGGATCTAAGCATGTCACGAACCATCGAAGCCAAAGAGCACGACCGCCTCGCGATGCAGGCAGCTCTCGACGCGGAGAAAACGCAGCCCGAGCGTAACCGTCTCGGGCAATTCGCCACGCCCACTGCCCTCGCCGAGGACGTTCTGCAATACGCCGAGTCCCTTCTCCCTCCGGCTGTGAAGGTTCAGTTTCTCGATCCCGCCATCGGCACCGGCTCCTTCTATTCCGCTTTGCTCAAGGTGTTCCCGAAGAAACGCATCGCCGAAGCGCTTGGTTTCGAACTCGACCCACACTACGGCAAGCCGGCCACACACTTCTGGAAAGACACGGGCTTAGCGCTGAAGCTCGCTGACTTCACACAGGCGACGCCGTCGCCGCGTTTCAATTTGATGATCTGCAATCCGCCCTATGTGCGGCACCACCACCTGCATAACGGCGAAAAGACCCGTCTTCAGCTCCGCACACAGCAGGCGAGCGGCATAAAGATGAGCGGCCTTGCCGGCCTCTATTGCCATTTTCTCGGGCTCTCCCACGCCTGGATGGCTGAAGGCGGCATCGCCGGCTGGCTCATCCCAAGTGAATTCATGGACGTGAACTACGGCCAGGCTGTGAAGCGGTACCTCCTTGACCGTGTCACGCTGCTGCACATCCACCGGTTCGACCCAAACGACGTGCAATTCGCCGACGCCTTGGTCTCTTCAGCCGTTGTCTGGTTCAAGAACGAGTCACCGCCCCCCGACCATAAGGTGAACTTTACCTTTGGCGGCACCCTGCTCCATCCCAAGCTCTCACGCCTCGTCTCAACCCGAGCCTTAGGGCGCGAACCGAAATGGACACGCTTTCCTGTGTCCGATATACGCAGCCGAGAAACCGTCCCGACGCTCGCGGACTTCTTCGAGATCAAGCGTGGCATCGCCACGGGCGACAACAGCTTTTTCATCCTTTCTGAGGAAGAGATTGCCGCGCGAAGCCTGCCGAGGGAAGTCTTCACCCCGATCCTTCCGAGTCCGCGCTACTTACAGCAAGACGAAGTACGGACTCGAAAAGACGGCTCGCCTGACATCGACCGCCGGCTATTCCTCCTCGACACGAAACTTTCAGAGGAAGAGATCTGCAAGCGTTTCCCTGCGCTCTATGCGTACTTGGAAGAAGGGAAGACACAGGGGCTGCACGAGCGATACCTCTGCAAACATCGCTCTCTATGGTACGGCCAAGAGAACCGGCCGCCTGCTCCAATCGTCTGCACCTACCTCGGACGTGGCGACACCAAGAGTGGCAGACCATTCCGCTTCATTCTCAATTCTTCGCGCGCCACAGTGGCCAACGTGTATTTGGCGCTCTACCCCACGCCCCTCATGGCTCGTGAAATGACGCGCGACTCGAAGCTTCTGCGCAAGGTCTGGGATGCTCTGAATAAGCTATCGGCAGGGACTCTCCTCGGGGAGGGTCGCGTGTACGGAGGCGGACTTCACAAGCTGGAGCCGCGAGAGCTGAGCAACGTGCCGGCGGCATTCATTCTGGACTTGCTGCCGCAAAACAGTATACCGAGAAGGTCTCGTCAGCTTGGACTCTTCGCCGAAGCATGAGAGACGAAGCAAGCTGATCTTGAACCTGTAACTCGTGACAGCATGAGGCCAATAGTCCGGTGCGCACAGCAAAATGCGACCCCAATTTACTCGCTCATGACCTCCAGGACACGCAGGAGCGGAAATTAGCGCTGTTCTGGTCGCGCAACCTCAAGCCGCTCACGGATTGGATCCGTCAAACAAAGGGCTGACCTATGCAAGTTACCTCGTCCACATTCACAATCGCCGAGTACTACCAGCAGATGAGGGAGAAGTCGATAATCGTCAACCATGAGTACCAGCGGTCGGAGAAGGTATGGCCTCCAGCTGCGAGGTCGTATTTGATTGAAACAATCCTGCTCGGGTTCCCGATCCCGAAGCTGTCGCTGTACCAGACAACCGACCTGAAGACCAAGAAGACAAAGAAGGAGATTGTCGACGGCCAGCAGCGCAGTCAGGTGATCTTCGACTTCCTGGAAGGCACCTTCCGGCTGACCAGAAAGGGGCAGTTTGGCGGCAAACTGTTTTCGCAGCTCGAAGAGCCCCAGCAACAGCAATTTGTCGACTATGCACTGACTGTGGACGTCTTCGTCGGGGCGACTCCTCACGAAATCAGGCAGGTATTCCGGCGCATGAATTCCTATACGGTGCCGCTGAACCCCCAGGAGAAGCGCCACGCAACGCACCAGGGCGATTGCAAATGGTTTGTGGTGGAATTGGTGGAGAAGTATTCCGAGACTCTGAAAAAGCTGGGGGTGTTCGGGGAGCGCCAATTAAGCCGGATGGCCGATGCGGCTCTGCTGTCGGATATCGTGTTCACCCTCTCGAAAGGGATCAAGCATGCGTCGGACCGCAACCTCGACAAATTCTACGAGGACAACGAGAACACGTTCCCAGAAGAAGAAGCCCTGCGAGGCCGGGTGTCGGCCGCAATAGACCGTATCCTGGGCTGGCCAGAGATCCACGGCTCCTCGCTGATGAAGTCATATAACTTCTACACGCTGGTGCTAGCGCTCTCGCACGCGTTTGCGCCGATCGGGCAAGGAAACTTCAATGAGATTTATCCGCGGACCGCACCGGCCGTTATCGATCCGCAGATTGTGCTGCCGAACCTGACGCAGCTTGCAGCAGCAGTGGACGAGCCCCTGGCTTATCCGCAGCTTGAAAAGTATGTCGCGGCTTGTTCGAAAGCGACGACGCGCTTCGAGCAGCGCAAGACAAGGTTTATCTGGCTGTCACAGGCGCTCGAACCGACCCTGTTGCCGTGACGGTTCCCCGCTATGCGGAGATGCAAACGCTTAAGGCGACTGCGAAAGACCCTCAACCGACGGATTGCTAGGTTGGAGCGGCGCATCAGGGCGGTCGCCGCCAACCCTGAGCATAGGGACCGTGACATGGTGGTGGCTCATGTCTCGATCGAGGCCCTCAATGCATGGGCACTATTCTCGCGGTCGTTTTACCTGTCATGCACCCTTGGGGCCCTGACAGAGCGAAAGCAGTATGTCACGACAGCGCCCACGGCGGACCCACTCGGCGCAGCCATCACCTGTATCAACAGGCGAGTCCAGCCAAATACGCGCGGCGTCTGGCACCGGCGGGATGAGCCTGCATGGCATGATCCCAATGTCCTGATGCGCGTCTGCGGAAACGTTGGCTGTTCGATTCAGGTGCAAATCGGCCAGGCCTTCTCGCTCAGCCAGAACGTGTTCAAGGATCTGCCCGTTTTCCGCAACTTCTTCGCGCACCGAAACGGGGATACCTCACTGGCCGCCAGAAACATCGCACCGCGCTACGCGCTGCCGTCGCAACTAACACCGACGGAGCTTCTGTTATCGGTCAGTCCGGGAGCAACGGAAGCTGTGCTGCTCGACTGGCTCACAGAGATGCTGATCACGGCTGAATTCCTATGTAAGGCTTGAAAGACGTGGCCTAACCGGAACAGCTTGAGGGCAGCAACTGTCTACTCTGCAGGTAAGGGATCGGACTCCTTTTCATTCCATGCCTTGGGTGCTTTACCACGTCACCGCCTGGGGCGATACCCGGCAAACGAACTTCCTCAGTGACGTCAGACGATCCCTAGGAACACAACAAGCGAGCGGTCGATACGCACCAGAAGATCGTGGTCTAGGGAACCAATGCGGGGGCCGAGTGTGTCTTGCAGGACCGTGACGATCTTGTCGATCATGATCTGCGACACATGGCGGGACGCACGCGCCCAATTCACGGCATCCGCTCCTTCTGGCGGGCAAGGATATGGGCGAGCCAGGCCCAGACGAACATTAACGGCACCAACGCCCAGGCAATGTGGGCGGTGGTGGCCCCGAACGCTTTCACCCCGGTGATCAGCCAGGCGGTGGATGCATCGCCGCCGCGTGAGATAGCCGTGTCGATGAAGTTCTTGGCTTTGTACTTTTCTTCACGGCTGACGACAGTAAACAACACTTCGCGCGACGGTTTGGAGAGCGCGTACTCCCCTACCCTTCGTAGGACCGAGAAGGCGACATAGACCGCCAGCGTCGGCCACAGGGCAATGCTCAGAAATCCCACCACGCTGGTCGCCGGGAGAAACAGCAAGCCCGCGACGAGACCGAACCGCCCGATCACCCGATTGGTGATGAAGAGCTGGGTCATCCACGTCAGCATATTCGTGACAAAATCGACGCCGGAAAAGAGACGCGTCCTGGCTTCCGGTTGGTCAAGATATTCCGCAACGAGTCGGGTCTGCTCGAAGTAGAGAAACGTGGCCGTCATGGTGAGAATGACCAAATAGCCGCAAATCCCGAGCAGATAGGGGGAAGAAAATGTCAGGCGCACTCCCGCCAGGAAACTTCCCCTGAGAGGATCGCCGGGGTGAGGCGGATGGTGCTCGGACCGCTCACGCGCCCATCGTTCAAGCCGGGACATACATCCCAGGCACAACACCAGAAACGCCGCCGAAGCCAGCATGAGCACCGCCACCGGAAACACAAACGTCAGTCCCGTTGTGAGGAGTGGACCGATCAACGCGCCGCTACTCCCTCCCGCGGCAATGACCCCGAACAGCCTGGCTCCCTGCTCCGGCGTAAAAAGATCATCCATGAAACTCCAGAAGACCGATACGACGAACAGGTTGAACACCGACAGCCAGACAAAAAAACCACGGGCGACCCATTCCGGAGACAGATGGCTCGTCATCAAGACATAGAAGGCCAACAGATTAGTGATAAAGAAAATGTAGACGGTCAAAAAAAGGCGATAGCGGGAGCATCGCGCGGAAAGCCACCCGAACAGGGGCGTCGCGGCCAGCATGGTGAGAAACGTTCCGGTCATCATCCAGGGAAGATTCGTGAGGCCGCCTTCGATGGCCATTTCGTCGCGCACCGGACGAAGGATGGAGTAGCCGCAGAGCAGGCAGAAAAAATAGGCGAACGCCCAGGCCAACGGGACGAGTTCTTCACGCTTGGCTCCAAAGAAATCGCCCCATCGAGCCAATATCCGATGATCTGCTTCGGCCATAGAGGGCAGTGTAGCAGGTGTCCTTGCGCCTGCCCGGAGAAAATTTGCTAGAATGCCGCGGCGGAAGAGCGGACGTCCCGTTTAACCGGCCGATCCTGGCAATGTATGTGATCCTAAACCGACTGTCCTCTCCCATTGGAACGAGGCCTGCATGATCGACCTGCGCAGCGATACCGTGACGGTCCCCACCGACGGCATGAGAAAAGCCATGGCCCGCGCCGAGGTGGGCGACGATGTCTACGGGGAAGATCCCACCGTCAACCGGCTCCAGGAAATGGCGGCGGCGCTGCTCAGCAAACGGTTCGCGCTGTTTGTCCCTTCCGGAACGATGGCGAACCAACTCGCCATCCGATCACATACCCAGCCGGGACAGGAAGTCATCGTCGAGAGCAAAAGCCACATCGTCCGCTACGAACAGGGCGCCGCCGGCGCCCTGGCAGGCGTGCAATTGCATTGGGTGCCCGGCGAGCGCGGGATCATGAGCGCGGAACAGGTCGAAGCCGCCATCAGGCCGACTGATCCCCACAGCATCTCCACCGCCCTCATCTGTCTTGAAAACACGCACAATGCCGGGGGCGGCACCATCTACCCGCTTGCGACGATCGAAAAAATCCGAGCCCTTGCCGCCAAACACAACATTCCGATGCATCTCGACGGCGCCAGGCTGATGAACGCCGTCGCCGCCACGACGCTCCCGCCGGCGTCCTACGCCCAACACTTTGAAACGGTCTCGCTCTGCCTCTCGAAGGGTCTCGGCGCGCCCGTCGGCTCCCTGCTGATCTCCAGCGATCGGCAGCTCATCGACCGCGCCCGCCGTTTTCGCCGGATGTACGGAGGGGCCATGCGCCAAGCGGGCATCCTCGCCGCCGCCGGCATCTATGCGCTCGAACACCATGTGGCGCGCTTGACGGACGATCACAGCCATGCCAAAAAACTGGCCCGGCTGCTTCAACAAATTCCGTCGGTCCAGATCGCGCCGCAGCATGTGGAAACCAACATTGTGATTTTCGACGTGACCGACCAGCGACGCACTCCGGCCGAGATCGTCGCCGCCTTGAAAGAGCAGGGCGTACTCATCAATCCGATCGGAGGAATGAGCTACAGGGCCGTCACCCATCTGAATGTTTCTGCCAAACAGATCGACGAAGCCGGCGCGGTCTTTATGCGCGTCCTCACACCGTAACCCTTTTCATTGACACCACTTTGAACGGCACCTAGAATACCTGCGACGCATCGGAAGGAACAACCCATGACTTCGCAAGCCGTGTCGTTTCAGCAAATCAGCAGAATTCTTGAAGTAACCGACGCCCTCGGATTAAATCGGGAATGGGTGGAAATTCCCCTGTCTCCGGAGCACCCTGGTGACGTCCGCCGCCTGGCCAACGGCAAACTCGAAATCATCGTGGATGCCGGGCAATCTTTTGATCACTGGCTCACCGATCTCCCCATCCGCATTCAACAGGCGCAGGTCTCCTAATGGACGCAACGACTGCCACGAACATTCCGACCCGAGAGGAACTCAACGCCGAACTGCTGGCTGTCCCGGAACCGCCGGAACAACCTGAGACGCCCCACCCTCCCGGGTTCGAAGACAGCCTGGAGGTCGCCCTGCGGCATATCAAGGGCCGGCGCGGCGGCGATCTTGTCGGCATCATCCTGGTCGGATCGGGAGCGAGACGAGCCATCACTCCCCATAGCGATATCGACCTGATTGCGCTGGTCAAAGGGGACGCCGACGGCCATGAAATCCTTCGAATCGGCGACCGTCTCGCCGATATCCGGTACCACGGATATCAGGCCGTTGAAGAAGAGCTCTCCCATTCACTCAGACTGCCGTCGCTGCTCAAGAAAGGACGCATCCTGTTCGACCACGAAGGGATCTGCGCCCAGTTGCTTGAGAAGGCCCACCACCGCTTTCGCCAAGGCCCTCCACAGGCTACAATCAATGAACAAATCCGCATGAAAGCCTCGTGCTTGCACTGGCTGGGCAAAGCGCAGGATCTCGCGGACAAACCGGGGACCGCGCACTACCTGCTGACCCTGTTCTATGAGGACTGCATCCTGGCATTTTTCCGGCTAAGAGGTTTTTGGATGACTGCGCCGGTAGATATCCATCGGTTCATGTTTTCCCGGGAACCGGCACTCGCGGACATTGCCGGGCAGTTCCTAACCGCATCCACTCTGGCCGACCGGCTTAACTTTGGCCGGCAATTTGCCGATCTCCTATTTAAAGACGTTCCGAACCCCGCCCGCATCGACTGACGGGTTCGAATACATCCGGCCTCCGGCCGGGCTTGTACGCAACACTATAGGGACGCCGGCCGGCGCATGTGCATGGATGGGTCGGCATGCCTCCACTACATCGACACACACACTAAGGAGTCGTTATGGAGCTGGGATTCATCGGTCTCGGGAAAATGGGCATGAATATGGTCACCCGTCTGCGGCGCGACCAACATCGCATCGTCGCCTTCG
>FSSH01002287.1_pt1 | contig 36276 bp, 25 predicted proteins | sample 1166101 | NCBI WGS metagenome assembly FSSH01 (sample SAMEA32972668, study PRJEB13176) | freshwater metagenome | biome: Drinking water system; feature: Biomass in drinking water that filtered by 0.45 um membrane; material: drinking water | place: USA | collected 2012-12-20 | depth 0 m
GACGCCCGATGCTTCGAGCGCCTCATCGAGATGAGCGTGAATGACCTGGAATGCCCCGGCATAGGAATCGTAAATCCGCACCTGCTCAGGGGTCAGTTGGTGCTCGAGTAGGTCATATTCGACTCCGTCGAATGACAAGGAACGGGCAGCATAGAGGCCAAGCGCCTTTAGATCGCGGGCCAGCACCTCCATGGCAGCAACGCCGCCATCCTCAATCGCGGCCACGAAGTCGGCGCGTGAGGCGAAAGGGAAGTCTTCGCCGCCCCACAGCCCGAGCCGCTGGGCGTAGGCGAGGTTCTGCACCGTCGTGGCACCGGTGGCCGAGACATAGACGATGCGGGCATTGGGCAGGGCATGTTGCAATCGCAGGCCCGCCCGTCCCTGCTGCGAGGCTGAGACATCGCCGCGCGCGCCCTTGCCGCCTGCGGCATTGGCCATGGCGTGCGCCTCGTCAAAGATGATGACACCGTCAAAGTCACGGCCAAGCCATTCGACGATCTGCTGGACCCTGCTCGCCTTGCCGCCCCGCTCCTGCGAACGCAGCGTCGCATAGGTCGTGAACAAGATGCCTTCCGCCAGCTTGATGGGCGTGCCCTGACGGTAGCGCGACAAGGGTGTCACCAGCAGTCGTTCCTGCCCCAAAGCCGACCAGTCGCGCTGAGCATCCTCAAGCAGGCGGTCCGATACCGAAACCCAGAGCGAACGGCGGCGGCCTTTTAGCCAGTTGTCGAGAATAATGCCTGCGACTTGACGGCCTTTGCCCGCACCCGTGCCGTCACCCAGAAACCAGCCCCGGCGAAAACGGATGGCAGCATCGTTTTCTTCAGCCGCCGCCGAGACGAGATCCCATGTTTCGTCAACGGTCCAGGCCCCTGCCAGATGCCCGGAATGGGCCTCGCCAGCGTAGATTACGGATTCCAGCTGCGCGTCGGACAACACACCGTCACCCAACAGGTGCTCGGGCAAGTGCGGGCGATAGGTTGGTTTTGGCGGGGCCACCGAGGCCATCGACGCCGATTGAACCAGCGGCGTCGGGTGCGGCAATGCGCCGGGAATGATGACCGATTGAAGTCCATATCGTTCGTAGATGCTGTCACCGAGCTGCCCCTCGGGCGGAGCCCAGTCAGCAGTCGAATAGCTGAGTTCCGGCGCATCGGCATCGACCAAGGGATTGATCGGAGCAGCCCGAGCAACCGCGCGGCTCACGGGCGGCGACGACGAAGCGCAATGCAGTCCTGCACCGGGCAATGGGGCAATCGGTCCGCGCGGTGGCACCTGCGCTTCGACCCATTTGAGCAAGGTCGCGGTATCAGGAGCGGTTCCTGCACTCGGAATGAAAGTCGTGGGATCAGAAGCGGGCAGCTTATCGATTACCGTCAGTCGGGTGTCGATCGTCGTGCCGTGCTTGCGATAGACCTTGCCGTCGATGGCGGCTGTAAAGACCACACGTCCGGTCTCCTGCAACCGGATGAAAGCATCGCGCCATGCTGGAGCATCCGGAGAACAGCCAGCGCCGGTGATGACTACCAGCCGACCCCCATGCTCGAGCCGGGACAGGGCGGAAGCGATGTGGCGAAGGGCGGCGTCCTTCATCGTCCGCTCAACATGCGCGACAGCCGAAAACGGCGGATTCATCAGGATGACGTTCGGGCGCACTGATACAGGCAAGCGATCATCAATCGATGCGGCGTCATGTCCGCTGACAGCCACGCCTGAGAACAAGCGTGACAGCAGTGCTGCCCTGCCTTCAGCGAGTTCATTCAGCACGAGCTGTGCACCGGCCAGTTCGGCCTGAATCGCCAACATGCCCGTGCCCGCAGAAGGTTCGAGCACAGTTTCGCCTGCGCCGATCGAAGCAGCGACAACGGCCACGAAGGACAGGCCAGCGGGCGTCGAATATTGTTGCAAGGCCTGGCTGGTTTCAGAGCGCCGGGTGTGGGTCGGCATAAGGGCTGATACCCGTTCAATCAGCGCAAGGGAGCGAGATCGAGAGCCACTGCGTGAGAAGATTGCCGGGCCAAAACGGCGCAGGAAAAGGATTTGTGCAACCTCACAGGCATCGTAGGCGCTTTTCCAATCCCATGCGCCTTCAGCGTCGGAGCCGCCAAAGGCTGCCGTCATCGCATCGCGCAGGCAGGCGGATTCAACAAGCTGCCCGGTTTCGAGTAGGGGTAGAAGCGAGGTGGCTGCGGTTAGCAGCGCACGCGCACGCTCATCAAATGCGCAATGCGGGGCGAGCGGCGCAGCGCCAAGCGCTGCGTCCGTTAGGATATGGGCCATTGGTGGGATCTCCGGGAGAGCAGGAAGGGCGGATCACGCCCAGACACTCTCTCTCAAACCCGGGCGGTTCGCCCGCTCCCGACAAGGCTCTGCCTCGGAATTAATCCAAGTCAGCCGGCAAACCGGGTCAAGCGATGTTTCACTTCGTTAGCAGGAAGGCGGCAGCGGGGATGAGCAAAGAGCTGGGTCAGGCCACCGTGCAGCCGATCGAACTGCACATGGTCGCCATCAGCCATCTGGTCGAAAAGCCATAGGACGCCATGCATTGCGATCTGTTCGTTAGCGGCCAGTTCGCGCAAGATCCCGTCGCCGGTCAGCAGCGTCCATGTTCGGGACTCCGCAAGAGCGAAAGCAAAAGTATCGGGTACGGAGAGTTTCTGATGCTGTCGATTGACGCTGGTCGCGCGCCGCAGTTCGGAAACTGTAAGTTCCTCGACGCGCAGCCCGAGCGCCATCAGCCTGTCGCCGAGCTCTCCCTCCAGCTCGCGAACGTAGAGGAGATCAGGCACGGCGAATTCGAACGGCAAAAGGAACATCTCATCGAGAAGGTCCGCCCGTTCGAGGTCTATGATGACCGAAGTGTCAGAGACTAGGACCGTCACCTATCAGGCTGCCACCTGATCCAGTCGCCGGTCGAGCTCACGCACGGAAATGCCGAGCAGCTCGGCGGCACGCGACTCTCCGATCACGCCTTCAGCCAAGGCCCGAAAGCATAGACGCTCGAAACGACGAGGTTCTTCCAGTTCCGGCTTCATGCTTTCCGGTTCCTCGAATGGTGCCGTCCGCCAGCCACGCTCCGCAAAAACCTTGAACAGACGGGCGCAAGCCGTCTGGTTGATGATGCCGAGATCCTTGCAGCGATACGCCAGGGCCTGGATGCTGACACCGAACAGTCGCTTGAGCGCCACCAGTTCGCCGATGCTGATCGAGGATCGATGAGCGCCCACTTCGGCACGGAGCACGTCCGCCGGCATCAGGAACGCACCAGCGAAGCGATGTGCAGCCTTTTCTTCGTCGACACCGCTAGAGGGAGCGATGACCATATGACCAAGCTCATGCGCCAGATTGAAGCGCTTGCGTTCCGACCAGGAGCTCTGCTTGATGACAATGACGCGCGCCGCATCGCTGCCCTTGCGTCGGACCTTAGCTGCAAGCCCATCCACATCATTGAGATCGAGAGAGAGCACCTTGATACCACGTTCCTCGAGCAGCTCTGCGAGTTGCGGGATGGGGTCGTTACCCAGCCCCCAATCGTCCCGAACGGAACGGGCCGCGTCTTCCGCATCCCGAATTTCTGACACGGGATGCGGCGCGCTTCGTGGCTGCTCCCATTCGACGCTACGCATCTGGAGCATGTCCTCGACCGCGAGATAGCGTTCAAGCATGTGAATGGCGCGCGCTTCGAGCGTGGCTTCCTCACGGGACGACGTGCCGACCTTCTTACGAAAATCTACGCCTTCCAGCGACAGCTCGTCTTCGTTCAGTAGGTATTCCTCCGAGACAGAGAGCGCTTTCGCAAGGGCAATCAGCACTCGAGAACTCGGCATATCTTCGTTGCGTTCATACTTGCCGACGGCCTGAGCAGAGACGATGCCGCCCATGGCATCGGCAAGCGCCCGTAGCGACATGCCGGATGCCGACCTCGCGACCCTTAGCTTGTTTCCGATCATGATGGCCTCCTTGACGACCGCAACAGGTCGGTTTCCATAACTGCGATATAAGAGAGCTTTTGTAAACCAAAACCTCTTGAAAAGAGTTAAATTGCTCCTACGTTATGCTTAATGCTACGCTATTCGGGGTTTTTGTAAACCGGGGGGGGGCGTTGCAGGGGCCGGTCCCATTCCGGTTGAGAATGCCAAACCGGAAAGGGGTGGGCGATGACCTTGAGTAACACGGAATTGCGATACTATGACAGCAATGTGCTGCGCTTGCCCTCGGATAAGCGGAAAGAGTATCACGCGCAGGTCGATCGGCTGATCACCGAGTTGTGCAAGAGCGTCCGAGACAAAACCGAAATCAAGATCACGAAGGTCACGAAAGCGGGATCGTTCGCGAAATACACGATTCTGCGCAAGACGGTGTCCGATCCAGTCGATGTCGATGTTGTGTTCTACATCGCGGGCCGCGACGTGACCAAAGAGACCCTCGATAGCCTCAGCGCCACGATCTACGACCTGTTGATCAAGATCTATCCGACCAAATCGGTCGAGGATTTCGAGATCCAGCGCAAGGCCGCCACGGTGAAATTTGTCGGATCGGGGCTCAGCGTCGACATCGTGCCAGTGATCGAGGATGCAACGCGGGCAGGCTATGGCTGGCAGTACGATATCCATGACGGTTCGAAGATCCAGACCTGCGCGCCGTGCCAGATCCAGTTCGTTCGCGACCGCAAGAACCAGGACGGCGACTTCCGGACGCTGGTCCGAATGGCGAAGAAATGGCGCAACTATGCCGAGATCAAGCCACTCAAGTCTTTCGCCATTGAATTGATCATGGCGCATGTTTTGGCGACGCAGGGCAAGGGGGGCAGCATCGAGCAGCGCTTCCGCAACTTCCTTCTCTATGTCGCCCAATCGGGCCTCAAGGATCAGATCAGCTTCCCTGAAAACACCGCGCCGTTCGGCTCATTTTCCGATCCTGTCGTGATCCTCGATCCGGTCTATAGCCTCAACAATGTGACGAGCAGGATCTTGGAAGCGGAGCGCAAGGAAATAGTCGCTGCGGCACAAGAAGCGTGGGAGACGGCGAACTTCGCTTCCGCTGAAAATGACAAGGGGGTTTGGAAGGAACTCTTCGGCCCCGGCTTCAAGGTGGAGGATTGACCATGAGCCAGACGCGAACCGCATCCGCCACCTATACTACGACCGATGTCGAGAATGTTGTGCGGCGGGTGAAAGCAGATCTCACGATGATCGCCGACAGCACCGGTGCATGGACGTCCGCGGAAGCAGCCAACTATGCACATGACATTGAGATACTCGCCAAGGCAGGATATCTCGCTTGGGTCGATCTCACCTTGCTCCAATATGGGATCGAGAAGAAGGCTGTGCGCTTCAATGTCGACACCGATGCCGGCGGTCTGACCACTAGCCGCCCGGGCGGCGTGCTCTGGCCCCGCCTGTCGGGTGCAACGCTGCGGATCGTAATCAGCTACACCGCCGCCTATACCGACGAAGCCCGTCAGGCGACTAGTGGCAAGCTAAAGATTGGCTGGACTACGTCCTATGACGACACCAGCCATTCCAGTTTGAGTTCGTCGGGCGGACGCAACTATGTCAGCAGTGCCTATGGCATGCAGCGCAAGGACTGGGCCGCATGAGCCAGCCAAGTATCTTCGACAGCGAAGTCGCGCTCCCCAGCGATGTGTTGGCTGCGCGCGAGAAGCGGTTGCTGGGGTTCGATGTCCGTTATACCCGCGTCCACGACCAGCTCCGCCTGCTGCTCAATGTCGGCGCATTGGGCGAATGGAACCGGCAAAAGCATGGCGGCAAGCTTGCCCTGTGTGACCTCGTTGCCGAGCAATATCCACTCGTCATCTTCCACGGGGATGTCGGGACCGGCAAGACGGCGACGGCTGAGTGTATTGCCAACCGGCTTGTCGCCGAGGCGAAAAGCTCGGATTCGATGCTGTTCAAGCTGTCCAACAGGGTGCGCGGCAATGGTATGGTCGGCGAGATGGGGAGCCTCATCACCGAAGCCTTTCACAAGGTCGTCCAGGCGGCGGGGAAGAGCCGTCGCGCCATCCTGGTTATCGACGAAGGTGATAGTCTCGGTGCATCCCGTTCGCAGGATCACAGCCATCATGAAGACAAGGTAGCGGTCAACACGCTAATTCAGGGCGTGGATGACTTGCGCCAGTATGGTGGTAGAATCGTCGTGATCCTCTGTACCAATCGGCTGTCTGTCCTCGATGCAGCACTCCGGCGCCGTGCGGCTATCATAGAAGAGTTCCGCCGGCCATCAGACCAGGAACGGGGCGAACTGTTCCAGATGGATCTGGTCGGCCTCGATGCCAATGCAGCCCAAGTTGCCCAGCTTGTCCAGGCGACGGCGGCAAGCGAGGGGCGGCCGCCCTGGACTTATTCCGATATCCGCACGCGGCTGTATCCAACGGCGCTGGCCCGGGCTTATCCAGATCGCGCATTACAGTTCGAGGATCTGCTTTCAGTTGCCGCGACGCTTCATGCCTCACCTGTGATGGAGGACAAATGATGGCGCGCTCCCCGCTGTTCGGACGCCGCATCCATATCTCCGGGAGCGTGGCCAAGGATCTTACCATCGCTCCAACGGCTGACGTTGAGGCTGCGCGCACTCTGGTCACCGGGCTGGTCAAGGAACTTGTCCGACGCGGCGCTAATTTTGTCATCCCGGTCGATGCCGAGCCTCCCCGGGAGGGAGATGGCTTGCCGATCTGCTTCGACTGGCTGATCTGGATGGCCGTGAAGGACAATCTGGCGCATCGACCACCAAATGTCCCGGGGCCATTCGTGGTCGCGGTGCAACACCACAAGACCGAGGAGCAGATACCAGACGATTATGCCGAGCTATGGGATGACCTACGCTCCTCCCAGCTTATCAAGATCGAGAGCGCGGCACAGTGGAACATGAACAGCAAGCGCATGGAGGCGCAGGCGCGCTTTGGTGACGTTCTCATCGCGCTGGGCGGCGATGAAGGCGTCCTCTATCTGGCCAACCTCTATCATGAAGCGGGCAAACCAATCGTGCCGCTCAACCTCCCGCTGTGTGCGGAGACGAAGGGGGCGCGGCGGCTCTACAATTTCGGTCTGGCCAGCAGCCAGACTCGCCGCCTGTTCCAGATCGTGGATGACGGCGATGCCCATGACTGGATCAACCGAATTGGCTTTCCGAGCCGGCAGGCGATCCCGGACCGCATATCCGCACTCATCGATCTGCTCGAAGTGCTGGAACGACCCAAGGCTTTTGCGGTTCGTCTGCTCAATCCCGACCTTGACGACTATGACGACGTTCAGAACTTCTTCGATCTGGTTGTCAAACCCGTGATCGAGGATGAGCTTGGCTATCGTCTCGTCGTCATCGATGGACGGCAAGCTTACGAGCATGCCCGGATCGATCAGGAGATATTTGCCAAACTGCACCGCAGCAGTATCGTGCTGGCCGACATTACTGGAGCGAGGCCTAACTGCTTCCTGGAACTGGGCTATGCGCTTGGACGTTGCCTGCCCACCATGGTCATGGTTCGCGAAGGCGCCAGCCTGCCGTTCGACATCACTACTTTTTCTGGCCTCCACTGGAAGGCCAGCGGTAGCGCAGAGGATCGCAAGCGTGCCTTTCGAGAGCATTGGAATGCCATCCGCAATCGTCCCTCTCTCGTGCCGACGGAGCCATTGATCTCATGAACGACAAACGCGAGATATTCGTCTCGGTGGACGTCGAGACGGCGGGGCCGATCCCCGGCGAATATAGCTTGCTTTCGATCGGTGCCTGCTCGGTCTTTGCACCGGAATTGGCCTTTGCCTGCGAACTTAAGCCGATAGGCGATAAATTCGATCCCAAAGCGCTCGAAGTTACGGGTCTCTCACTGGAGACTCTGGCGCAGACCGGGGACGATCCCCGCTTGGCCATGGAGAAATTCGCGCAATGGCTGTACGATCTGGGCGGCGATGATGCGACCGTCATATTCGTCGGGTTCAACGCTCCCTTCGACTGGTCGTTTATCAATTACTATTTCCATCGCTTCTTCGGAAAGAACCCGTTCGGCTTCACAGCGCTCGATATCAAAGCGATGTATATGGGCGCTACGGGCTGCTCCTGGGGGGACACCCGGTCGAGCCGGATCGCGCAAAAAGTGTCGCCGACACTAACTGGCACCCACGATGCCCTGGCCGATGCTCGCTATCAGGCAGAGATATTCCGCTTGATCCAAGCAAAGCTTGTACCTCAAGGGAAATGAGATCCAAAGCTTGACCTATACAAATGCAGAATGGGCTTAATTCATGCTTCCTGGCTGCGACGTTGCGCGATAGTGTTGTAAGCTACCGCACCAAGCTCGGCGCGCCCTCCAAATGAACGAACGACCGCTCCAGCCAGTTTACTGCCGGGAAGCGGACTTTTCGGACCGCCCAACATTTTGTCGCTAGCAGATTCTTACGTTTGACATCTCTTGGTGGAGCGCAGGAACAATAACAAACCCATGGCGTCCGGCTGCATATTCTCCGACGCGCACCAAGAATCGTCGCGTTTCTTGGCTATTCCGATCCCCTCCGACGGTGGCCAGCGCCTCTACCATGCCAGGATGATCGGATGATCGAACGGCAGAAATCACCACCCAGTCCTTTTCGTGGCGGCGAGCAAACTGCTGGCGGTCACGGGTGAAAGATTCTGCCGCTGACAACTCGCGGCCATGGACCGCCTCCCAAGCATCAGGATACCAATCCCGCAACGCCCTGTCCGCCAACGCCTGTTCGCGGTAGGTGAACAGGTCCGGGTAACCTGCGGCGACGAGCGCCCATTCGGCATCTTCTTCATACCAGCCGCCAGATAGTCGCAACGCGGGATCCATCCCCGCATTGCGTGCCCGGTCGAGCTTGAAGCCGCCATGACCGGCAGTGGAATGAAAGACGATCCCCTCAGCGTAGATGGTCGCCGATTGAGACATGCCCCAAGGCGTGGAAACGCGCAGGATCGTATCGACGCGGCCGAGCGCGTTGCGCTGGCGGACATGCAGCGCGATGTCGGCAATATAGGCGCGGAAGGAGACTTCATCAGCCACGGCACCTTCGGCGCAATAGACATCTGACCGGGACCATTCGCCAATCGGCCGGTTGAGCTTCCAGCCGGACACGATCGCGAAGCCTTCCTTGAGCGGAATGGCGATATAGGCGAGCCCATCGACCCGTGCGGCCATAAGGCCGTCGCTGGTCGTGCCATGTTCGACGATGATGTCGCTCATGCCGCCCTCCTGAGTTCAGAAGGCAAAACTGCCAGATCAGCGTCGGTCACAATCTCGGCGCGCATCCCGGAATAGGGATTGTCGCGCATCCATGCTTCTGCTGATGCCATGTCGGCTGCGAGGTGGCGCAATTCGTCCTTATCCCGAAACGTGGTCAAGACGCGCACTTGCCCAAGTTTCGGCGTGTCGATGATCTCGAAATTGAGCGGGCTTTCGACGCTGTAGGCGCGGCGCACGGTCATGACGATGACGCCCTGACTGCCGTAGGTTGCCAGATGGAGCATGAAATGCGCAGGCGAACGGTAGTTGTCGGTAACCTGGCCGGGGTAGCGCTCAACGAGGCGGCCGGTGCCATTGTCGTTGTTCCAAGCGGCAAGTTTGCGGCGGAAACGCTCGGGCGGGCGCGGCTCGCCGTTAGAATAACGGATGAGGCTGCCCAAGGGGGCGGTGTCGTAGAGGTATTGCGCTGACATTTTCAGGTCTCCTTGAAACGCGAAAACCCGGCGCATCGGCCGGGCTTCGTGGGATGATTGGATAGGAAATTTCAGGTGGAGGGCGGTGGCTCGCCCAAACGTCCGAGCACCTCCTCGACGTAGGACGCGGCGGACATTGAATGGACGTCGTCAGCCGTTATGACGGTCGCCATCCCGCCAAAGCCGTCGGGCCGCATCTTCGTGCAGGTCCACGCTGCGATGATCTGCACATGGTCAAGGTCAGGCGATCGCCGGACAATGTCCTGGAAGATCAGATCGTAGCCGATCATCGAGAAATCGAGCTCGAACTTGTCTTCGCCAAGATCACCCTTGGCGATTTCAGCGCGCACCACGTCAGTGATGCGACTGACCATGCCATTGTCCTGACCGAGCAATTCGACCAGCTCAGCGGTCGCGATCCAAGCCGTATCGGCGACATTATCGCTAGCGAAAAAGTAGACCGCTTGGTCATTGCCCTCATGTTCAAACAGTTCGCACAGCAAGCGGCGTTCGAGCGGGGTCATCGCCGCGAGTGGAATGTCGGGTTGTACGACCGTTGGTGAATGATAGTCAGCCATGGCGTCCTCCGTAGGAGGGCCCGGGAGTTCTGGTTTTCCGCATTTGAGGTCTCCTCAAAAAGAGGTGGCCCGGCGTGGTGGCCGGGCCTGAGTGTCGGCTGGATGAGCGACGGCTTGAGGCTGATCGCCTCAGATCATTCAGCGGCGATCGCGTAAGCCGCTTCGTCATCATCAAGGAACGCGGGTAACTCGAGCCTTTCACGATCAACGTCAGGCGTAGCGCCATGACCACCGTCGGCGTCGGGCGTGCGCAGCGGCTCTGGAAGCCAGTGGGCATCTTCCAGCAGCCGTTCCGCTTCGTGGGCCATGTCACCTTTTTTCAGGTGATCAATCATGCCAGCGAACTGCTCCCCGCGCGCTTCGGTCACATCGGCAAGGATGCGCGGTTTGGTCACGCTGCGGAAATAGCCATCGACAGTGGGCTTCCAGCCTGCCGCGACGACATCAAGACCAACGGCATGCGCCAGCACGTGGCTGTGAGCGATGCGGCGTGCAACGCTATGCGTCGACACCCGGCCATTGTCGTATTTGGGGACGATCTCGGCCTGAGCATTCACCGCCAGCGATGTGCAATGGGCAAACAGACTGGCCTGTTCATCGGCATCGAAGGCCAGAAGCGCGTCCCAAAGTTCCTTGTCGGACTCCGGCAGTCGATCCTCCCAGCGCTTCATGCGCTCGGCGATGGCCCGCGCGGGGGCACTATCGCGCAGACCTGCAGGCGGATTGGCAAAGGACACCCGGTTGAGCGACAATTGCAGGCAGCTCTCGCGGCTGTAGCTGTAGAAGGTGTCGAGCACGAGCGCGTGCAGCACCGTCGCGAAGGCAGTGGCGGGGCTTTGCGCAAAGGCATCCTGCAACGCGAGTGTGCGCCATGCGGTCAGGTCGGCAACCAGCCGGTCGGGCAACGGCTTGAGGATATCATCGTCGGCATCTTCTTCATAAGTTCCGATAGGTGCCGAACCGCTGGCGCTTGGTGCGGTCCCGCGGTGGCTTGGGCCAGGTATTGGTTCGCCCGAAACGGGATCGACCCCGGAGCCATCGTCTTCGCCGCCCACTTCCACCACGGGTTCGTCTTCGGATCGGACGTAGCCCCGCTCAATGCAAAGCGAACCATCCGCCTCGATGGTCACAAAGGCACCGGCGATTGCCATTTCGGCAGGATCGAAAATCATGGGCCGGTCGACCAGCTGGCCGATTTCCGTTTCAAGCCCTTCGATCCGCGCATAGACGTCCTGCGGCACGTTGGGGTCGTCGGCCCATTCGGTCTCGATCTGCTCGATTTCAGCCTGAAGCGCCGTCAGCCTTGCCTGCTCAGCCTCAGTCATGGGTAATTCTGCGCCAACGATCTCACGGTGTCCGTTGGTCGCATTCCATGGCAGGTCGACGGCAGTCGCCACCCATTTCCAGCCTTCGGTGCCAATGCGGTTGCCCTCGGCGGCAAGTCTCGCGTCGACCAAGCGGTCGAGCAGTGCGGGATCGGTGAGCCAGCCACCGTCATCGTCCTCGAACAGGTCGCGCATCACGCCGCCGCCTGCTGCGACATAGGCATCGACGGACACGAACCGCACCCGCTTGTCGGCAACCCGGACGCTGTTTTCCGTCAGGCGCTGGCGGATGTAGGCGGCGGATTTGTTGAAGCTATGGGTGAGCATTTCCCACACCTGCTCCTGGCGCTCATGATCTTCGGACACGGTGAACGCCATCAACTGGTCCAGCGACATGCCGTCCTCGGCGTAAATGTCGTGGAGTTTGGGCGAAACCGACGCCAGTTTGAGACGCTGGCGCACGACGGCGGGCGTGGTCATGAAATGCGCGGCGATGTCTTCGGCGGCGCTGCCCTTGTCGACCATGGCCTGCATTGCCCGGAACTGGTCGAGCGGATGCAACTGCTCCCGGTGCGCGTTTTCGGCATAGCTGTCTTCTTCCGCCGAAACGTCATTGTCCGCCGCTTTGACGATGCAGGGAATGGGAGCCGTGCGCGCCAGGCGCTTCTGTTTCACCAAATGTTCAAGGGCGCGGTAGCGTCGGCCACCGGCTGGAACTTCGAAGATGCCGGTCTCCTGACCTTCAGCATCAAGTACCGGGCGCACGTTGAGGCTCTGAAGCAGAGTCCGGCGCGCGATATCCTCAGCAAGCTCGGGGATCGACACGCCGGCCTTCACGCGGCGGACATTTGATTGTGACAGGATCAGATGGTCGAAGGGAATGTCACGCGACGGGCTGAGGGTGATTTTTGCAGGGTGTTTGGCCATTGTAGGTCTCCATGACGGGCCGCCGCGAGACACTCTCTCGGCTTCCAAGCCCGTCACGAAGGCCCTGCCTTCCTCTTCCTCTAGGGCCGCCGCAGGTGGACCAACCCGCGATCTGGCAGGCCGCCAGTCTTCCAGATTTCAGCCATCCCCTTCTGGCATGGCGCGTTCCCTCAGCAGTTTTTCAGCGCTGAGGATCGAACCCGTCTGACGGGCTGCCGCGACGTAGGCCGATATGGGCAACGCAGTTTCGAAGAGGATATCCCGTTCGATGCCAAGGCCGAACGGCAGGCGCAGCGACTGCAATTCCCGCAATGAGAAGCTGCCGAGTTCGGGGCAGCCAAGGCCGAGATCGGCAAGGCCGAACAGGATGCCGTCCTCGTCGAGTTCGGTGGCAAGCCAAGTGGCCGCGCCAAGCGGATTGAAGAACCGGGCAACGGGAACGGGATCAGGCTCTCGTTCGCCTTGTGCCTGCGCATTGCGGCGCGCGTGCATGTTCGCGAGCAATGCCGCGCGGATTTCGGGGGTGAGGAGGTTCATGCCGCCAACCTCCCTTCCAGGTCGAAGCCGTCGACTTCGTCCTCACCAGCGACATCAAGGCCAGTCGATGCGGTGTCACGATAGGCGAGGATATAATCTGCCGCCTTGGAGGCAGCGCTGGCGGCGCGCAGGATGGCGCGATTGTCTTCCCGGATAATCTGGAGCCACGAGCCGATGTAGTCAGCGTGGCGAACGCTTGGCACAATCCCAAGTGCGGCGCAGACGAAGGCTCCGGCCATTTCGGCGATCAATTCTTCGCGGCCATAGTCCTTGGAGCCGAAGCTGCCGGTCTGATCGCGGCCAAGCCGGGTGGCATGGCCAGTCCAATGGCCCAGTTCGTGAAAAGCCGTGCGATGCCAGTTGATCGGCTCATGGAAATCGTCGGGGCGCGGCACCGCGACATAGTCATGCGACGGGCTGTAAAAAGCGGACGGGCCACCGATGCGGAAGTCGGCGCCCGTAGCAGTGATCAGCTCCTCGGCGTGTGGCAGGATCAGGCCATCCGGGATGGGCGGCGGCGGGAGACAGATATGTTCGGGCAGGTCGTCACACTGGTCGACCGAGAACACCGTGAAATGCTTGAGGAACGGAATCCCGCCACTGGTTGCGGTGCCTTCGGTATCCGCTCGGCGACGTTCGCTGCTGGGCACAAAGCGGCGGGTGTAGATGATACCGACCCCCCGTTCGCCGCGACGCACCGAGCCCCCCAAGGCCGCAGCCTGCCGGAACGTCAGGAAGGCATGGCTCGAAAACCCTCGGGAGACGACGGCATGCCAGAGGGTAAGGACATTGATGCCACTGTATCGACGGGAACTGACAGCATTGTGCGGCATGCCGATGCCGGCATTGGCAGATCCCCAAGGCTGAACCCATGGGACGCGCCCAGCCTCGAGATCAGCGATGATCCGGTCTGTGATTTGCTGGTAAAGATTGATCCGCTCAGGGTTTGAGCGGGCAACATGTCGTTGCGCCATGGCAGGTCTCCGCGACGGACCCGCAGCGAGCCTCTCTCGCCGCTCTCAGCCCGTCACGGGGCCATCCCGTTCTCTTCCTCTCGCGGGGCGTTGCGGGGCGGCAGTCCCGCACGAAGGGGTCTGATGAGACCGAGCGGGCTCAGCAGCAGGGGAAGGCTTTCCCCACATGCTCTGAACCGATTTTATCGAGACATTTTAGGGTGGTTCGTGCCATGCTGGAGACGGGAGGCCTTCGATTGACCGAATTCACCTTTGTACATGCCGCTGATCTTCACCTCGACAGTCCATTACTTGGATTGGCGGGTAAATCTGCGGAATATGCCGCGCGCGTCGAGGCCGCGTCGCGTAAGGCCTTCGATAACCTGGTGGCCCTTGCGATCGATGAGGGCTGCCGGTTCATGCTGTTGGCCGGTGACATTTTCGATGGCGATCTGCGTAACTTCCAGACGGGTCTTTACTTCATGGAGGGAATGCGCCGGCTGGACGAAGCTGGCATCTCGGTGTTCATGGTCCTTGGAAACCATGACTCCGCCAATCGTTTTGCCGACAAGCTGTCCCTTTCCGGCAATGTCCATGTCTTTCCAAAGACCAAGGCCGCCACACATCGTCTCGATGATGTCGGGGTTGCGATCCATGGGCGGAGCTTCCCCCGCCCGGACGTCTCCGAAGATCTGGCGCGCGAATATCCGGCAGCAACCGAGGCACTGTTCAATATCGGCGTTCTCCATACGGCCTGTGCGGGCAGCGAAGGTCATCACGCCCGCTATGCGCCCTGCACGCCCGAGCAGCTCACCAATCATGGCTACGACTATTGGGCGCTAGGCCACGTCCACGCCCATGCCGTGCTCGGCGAGCACCCGCACATCGTCTATCCCGGCAATCTTCAGGGCCGACACCCACGAGAGACGGGTCCAAAGGGAGCCGTCCTGGTCAAAGTCAATGACGGCAGAGTCACCAGGCTCGAGCATCGCGCGCTGGATGTGGTGCGCTGGGCATCGATCACAGTTGATGTGTCGGGAACGAGCGAACACCCCGAATTACTGGATCTCATTCGCGGCCATATCGCCCAAGGCGCTGAGCAAGCCGATGGACGGCCTATTGCCCTGCGCCTGACGGTGACTGGAACGACACCGCTCCATTCCAGATTGATCCTCGAGCGCACCGCTTTCCGGGAGGACGTGGAAACACTGCTGGCAACGCTCTCGGATGACGTGTGGCTCGAAAAGCTGAGGTTGGAAACGGCCCATCCTGAAGCCCCGGACGCCGTCGATCCAACGGTGGCTGGAAAGCTTGATCAGGAAGTGACCCGCCTCAGCCAGGACAGCGCAATTGCGCAAGTTCTCGAAGCGCGGCTTGCCGAGATTCGGACGAAACTGCCCGCTGGAGCGCATGCCGATGCATTCATTGAGCAGATGCGCGTCGAGATACCCGAGCGCGCCGCAGCCCTTGCGCGCAGTCTAGTCAGCGAGGCTGGTCATGCGCCTGACTGAACTCAGCCTTGAGAAATATGGCGGCTGCGCCAGTCGCGAGCTCGCCATTCCTGAAACAGCGGGCCTCACGGTGGTCTACGGTGCCAATGAAGCGGGCAAGAGCACCTGTCTTGAGGCGATTAGCGACTTCCTGTTCTCGATCCCCAAGAATACCCAGCGCGGCAGTTTGTTCGGCTACGATGGCATGCGCATCGGGGCCACGATGTTGATGGCAGATGGTAGCACGGTGACGCTCAAGCGCCGCAAGGGCAACGGCAAGACACTGGCTGACCTGTCTGGAACGGCGCTCGATGACACAGTCCTTGCGCCGGTGCTGGGTGCCATCACACGGGAGCGGTTCGAAACCCTCTTTGGTCTGAACCACGAAACCTTGCGCAACGGCGGGGAGCGATTGCTTAACGCCGATGGCGACATCGGGCGTCTGATCGTCGAAGCAGGCGGCGGCTTGCGCACGCTGGTATCGCGCCTCGAAGGTATCGACGGCGAAGCGGACAAGCTCTTCGATACGAGGCGGTCGGTAAATCGTGTTTTCTACCAGCAGCTGACGGCATTCGAGGCAGCCGAGAAGACGGCACGCGGCGCGCAGCTGACCCGAGAGACCTTTGAGCAGACGCGCAAGGCATCGCTCGCAGCCGCGGAAAAGCTCGAGGCCCTGCGATCAGAGAGGCGCAGCCTCGGCGCATCGACGTCCCGGCTGGAGCGCGTCCTGCGAGTCGTGCCCTATTTGCGTCAGCTGGCCAACTTTACACTGGATCTGGTCGGCTACGACGATGTCGCGTCCTTCCCGGATGATTTCGCGGCCAAGATGCGGACTGCTCTGGACCAGCGCAACAAGGCTGAAACGCGGCTCGAGGCCGCGATCGAGCGGCGGAATCGCCTGAAGGCACGGCTTGATGCGCTGGTGGTGAACCCGGGTCTCAAAGCCGCCGAACAGCGGGTACGTGATCTGGGCGAACGCGCCCTTCACGTCAGCAAGGCCCGGTCCGATCGTGCCAATCGTCAGCGCGAGATTGAAGAGGGCGAAGCTCAACTGGCGGCGCTGCGCCGGATGCTTGGCCTGCCGGCCGATGCGGACCTTGCACCACTGGTCCCGGACCCGTCTGCCCTCAATCTTGTGCGCTCGGCTGCCGACGAGATGGTGGAGCGCCGTCCAAGTCTGGCTTCTGCCAGAAAGCGCCTTGGCGAACTGGCGGCTTCGCTTGCGGCGATTGACGATCGTTTGGAAGCGGCCCGCCAGGCAGGGCATAATGCTCCGCCCGAGGCGTCGTCATCGGCCTTTGCCAGCCTTGCGGCCCAGAAGTCGGCGCACCAGTCACGTCAGCAGGCGCTGGATACTGACAGCGCAACATTGACCGGACGGCTCAAGGCGCTTGGCTTCGATACTATCGACGCGCTTGGCACCCTGCCATGCCCCAGCGTTGACGATATTCGCAGTGAGCAGGCCGCGCGCGAGACATTGACCTCGCAGATCGAGGATCAGGCCAAGCTGAAGCGACAGGCCGAGCGCGAGATTTCAGCCGGTGAGGCTGAGATTGGCGCGCTTCAGGCATCCGGGACCATTGCAAGTGATGCCTCTCTTGCCGAGGCGCGCAGCCTGCGCGCCGATGCCTGGAGGCCGATAAAGACGGCATATGTCGCGGGACAGCTGCCCGATGACGGCGCTGCTCGCCTTGCCGTTGCTGACGGTCTGGAAACGGCAATCGTGTCTGCAGACGAACTTGCCGATCGCCGCGCCGCAGAGGCAGAACGGGCTGCATCGCTCGCACTCGCGTTGCGGCGCGTCGCGGAGGCAAGGGCTGCGGTCACGGCGGCAGAGGCCGAGACGGCCGCGCTTGTCGCACAAGGCGAAGTGCGCATCGCGCAATGGGGGAACAGTTTTCCGCAAGTTCTGGTCAAACACCCGGAACTGGCGTCGCTGCTCCAATTTGCCCAGGCCCGACAATTGGTGCTGGATGAATCAGAACGCTTGCGGAATTCTGCAAATGCACTGGCTTTGGAAGAGGCCCAGCTTGCGCCGGCCGTTGAGCTGCTCGAGCGAATCGAACAGAGCCGCAAGCTCGATACCTCATTGTCGTTCGCGGCCCGGGTCAGCGCGGTGCAAAACGCCATTTCCCGGCACGAACAAGCACATGCCGAATATGGCAGGGACACGCGGGACCGGGAGGACTTGGCGCGGCAGCACAAGCTGGTTGAGGCGGAAGTGCAACAATTGTCGGACGCACAGGCCGCCTGGGATGCGGCATGGCCTGCGGCAACAGGTGCGCTGGGGCTCAAACCCGACATTTCGCCGGCAGATGCCAACAGTGCGGTCACCGAATGGGTGGGCGCACGCGGTGTGCTTACGGCAATAGGGCAGGCCCGCCAGCGGCTAAAGCGCATGGACGACGACGAGACGAGCCTTGCGAAGGATGTCCGCAGCCTCGCGACCGAACTCGCCATCGAGATCGGCGAAGACTGTGTGGTTGCAGCGCAGATGGTGCTGGCCCGATTTACCGACAACGCAACAGCGCAAACCCAATATGATGGGGTACTGCCCGACTTTGAGGAGGCGAAGGTCGAGGCCGACCAGGCGCAAGAGGCCCTTGGCACCGCTCGGGAGGAGCTGGCTACGCTCGCTGCTTCGGCAAAACTTGATGGCGGCGATGATGGGGCCCTTCTGGACGCAGCTTCACGGTGTGAAGCACGTATGGCTTTGTGCAATGAGATCGCTCTGGCGGAACGCACCGCGACGGACGTGGGCGACAAGCTTGATCTCGCTTCCTTGCGGGCGGAATGGGATGAACGCGACCTCGATGAGGTTCGCGCGGAACTGTCCGAGCAGACATCGCGTGCTAGCGAGATCGAGAGCGAAATCGAGGCAGCCATTCTCGCCGAGAAGGCGGCAAAGGACGACCTTGCTGCCTATCTGAGCCAGAGCGAGGTCAATCACGCCGTTGCCGAACGCGAAGCGGCGGCAGCGCAGATGCATCTCGCCCTCGAACGCTATCTCGAGCTATCCGTTGCGCGCGAATTGGTGACGTCGGCCATGGCAACGATCCGCGCAGAACAGCAAGATCCGCTCATTGCGCGGGCAGGCGAACTGTTCACGGCAACGACACTCGGTGAATTTGCCGGAATCGAGACCGATATCGATGACAAAGGCCATCCGGTCGTGGTTGGACGGCGAGCCAATGGCGGTATTGCTGCGGTTGCTACCATGAGCGACGGCACCCGCGACCAGCTTTTCCTCGCCTTCCGGCTGGCAAGTCTTGAGAATTATGCCAGTGCGACGGAGCCGCTGCCCTTCATCGCGGACGACATTTTGGTGCATTTCGATGACGAGCGCAGCCGGTCCACGCTCGACCTGCTCGCTGAGTTTGGCAAGACCAACCAGGTCCTGCTGTTCACACACCATCGCAGCGTCCGGGCGCTTGCTGAACCGCTAGCGCAACAAGGCCTTGCCAACATCATCGATCTGGATCGAGCTACTTTGCCTGGATGAATTCAAACGTCGTCCCAAAGCGTAACGGTGCATTCGCTGTCGGTGTTCATGAAACCGTCGATCCCACTTGTAAGGTTCCAAGCCAAGCGGTCACCGTCATCCAAATATGCTTCAATCCAACGATCATGAAAACGCCGATCTTCGCCGCGCGACTTGAGTTCGAGAAGGAGCGGAACACGGCCCATGAAGCGCCGATCCCATTCCCGCTCCATATCATCCACTGTGCGCTGCGTTGTTTCGAAGTTGTCATTTCGCGCGCTTTCCGCATCCCACGCAATGACTGTGACACGCGAAACGCCCGGCACCTTTCGGGCTAGGTGAGAAGCGAAGTCTGCCGTGAGCAGTCGGTTGCGACGTCCGGCCAACGCATATGGATCGCGAATGATGAGATGCTCGATCGCGCGCTTTCCCAGATTGTCGGCAAAAATGTCCCAGGCGCGATCATCTCCCTGATTATAGCGAACCATTCTCGGTGCCTTGTGGGAGTGTTCAACAGGTTGATGGCGTACTGAAAGGGTCGGACGCTGCTCCGGGGCCTCTGGTTCCAAGTCTGCTGGAACCGCATGAACCACAGCATCCGAAGCTGCCTGATCGGGCTGATCGGTGGCGGCCGGTTCGAACAGGCTCTCAAACAAGTTGTCCAGGTCGCCATTGGTTTCGCCTGGCATCAGAAGCTGGGCGCTCAATCCACGCTTGCGTTCCATCAGCTGGTCTAACTTGAAGTCAAAACTCGCGTCGCGGAGACTCGGGTCGGGGTGAACCGCCAGAGGTAAATGCACCGTGACATCGCGAGTTTGACCGATGCGATAGACACGGTCTGTAGCCTGGTCTTCGACTGCAGGGTTCCACCAGCGCGAAGCGTGGATGACATGATTGGCAGCAGTCAGCGTAAGGCCTACGCCGCCAGCTTTGGGGGACAGAATGAGCACGTCGAACCCAGCTGGTCGTGTCTGAAATGCGTTCACAATCTGTTGTCGCATCTGAGGTCCAACACCGCCGTGGATCCGGGCAACAGGATGAGAAATGTCAAAACGATGACGGATTTCGGCAGCGAGCCTTGCTTGCATCGCAAGGTCTTCACAGAAGACCAGTGCTTTTTCTCCGGCCATTTTGATCTGCTCAAGCGCCGTGAACACCGCCTGCAACCTTGCCGAATGTGCTGGATCGAATTCAGCGCCGTCAGGACTTCCCGGATAGAGCGAGGTGCTCCGCAGTTCGTGTAACACCTTGAGCATCAAGCCCCGTTGACCACTTCCGCGCAGTGCTACCGCTTGTTCGATTGCGCGAGAGTAGCGGTCCGCCTGGGCGGGCGGCATATAGATCTGATGCTTGACGATCCGCTTCTGGGGCAGACCGTCAAGGACTTCGCTCTTCATGCGCCGAAGCATTACGGGTGGACGCCCGTCCTGCCGATCTACAAGCTGGCCGCGAAGTTCGCCTAGCGCAGCGGCATCGTCTTCAGTGTAGCGGCGTTCAAAATCCCGACTTGCACCAAGCAGCTTTGGCCAAGACCAATCCATAATGGTCCATAAATCCTGCAACCGGTTCTCTACCGGCGTACCAGTCAACGCTATCCGAAAGCGTGCGTTTACAGTGGTAGCAGCGCGGCGGATCTGGCTGGTAGCGTTCTTGATCTTTTGCGCCTCGTCGCAGACTGCGACGGCAAACCGCTGACGCGCAAAACTCATGTGATAGTCCCGCAAGGTCTCGTAGGTCGTCAGGACCACGCCATAGCCCTCGAAGGCGCTTGCCGAGAGTTGTGCTGATCCCGACTGCGTATCGCGGCCTCGGCCCTGCCTCAGCAGGCCAAGATTGGTGCCAAATGCAGGTAAAATTTCTCCGAGAGCGCCCTCAACAAGATGGAGCTGCATTTCCTGGCGCCAGTTTTCGAGCAGGCCGGTAGGAGCAATTATCAGAAAAGGTTCTGTGACGCGCTGATCATGGCGCAGCCATGCAAGGAACGACAGGAGCTGGTACGTTTTCCCCAAACCCATATCATCTGCGAGCAACACGCCCGGCATCCGGTTAGCCCACGCTTCTGCTAGCCAGTTAAAGCCTGTTCGCTGATGATCCTTGGGTTCGCTGGAAACCGCATTCGGGAATTGAGGGCTAGTGAAGGCCTGGACAGCACCAAGGGCACTTTCCTCATACTCAACTTGCTCGAAGTTTTCCGACACTGTCAGGAACAATGGGCATGCCTGGTCAGTCGGTTCACTGTCTGGGCTCGATGATGCGGCTACAGGGGTGATCCGATCGCGAAGGGCACGAAGCGAATCCAATGCCTGTGCCGTGGCAGGCACTGTGGCGTTCCCAATCTGGACGCTATCTTGCCCTTCTACGACAGCCTTCTCTAAAGCGTTGATGGCTTCATCGAGCTGCTCAGCAGCAATATCGACTTGCTCGCCCTCGGGAGGATCACCGATATAGAGGCCAAAGCTTTCGGGAAGCCAGCTGTTCGGTTTCGGCTTGATCCAAGGCAGAACCGGCTTGCGCCAGATGTCGATGCCGTTGACCCGTTCAGAATATTGCTGCGTCTCGATAAAGAGCGCGTCGACCGACCCGTCGGCCAATGCGCCGTCCGGCATGGCTTCAGAGATGTAGCGCCTCGGGCTCAACGCAAACTTGCGGCGGCTTTCCTCATCCAGCCCTTGGGCGCGGCGCACAATTTCGAGCGCACCTTTAAGTTCGGGGTCCAGATAGACAATCGTGCAATCGTCTAACCGATAGGCATTGAGGGCACGATCAGACCCACGAAACTTCTCAACGAACCTTTGCTGAAGCGACGGAGGTAACAGACCGTCATCCTCCCCATCTGGCATTTCGCCTTCCTGGGCAGCGTTGCGCCGCGCCCGACTGAAGAGGATGGGGTCGAAATCAAAATGTCTGCCATCGGTCTTGAGATCCAGTGAGAAGCCAGCCGCATAGCTAATTCGCAACCGCTTGAGGAAACCATTGGGATGCAGGATATCCCCTTCTGCGGCACTCAGTGTTTCGCGGAGCTGCGACATCGCAAACTGTTGTCCGGCGTCATCCGTAGCGCCGTTTACCGCCCGAACAGCTTCGAGCGTTGACCATAGTGGTTCAGCTAACCGCCAATCCTGGGCATTGAAGCGCAGGCGACCAGCAACCGGAGTTACGCGGGCAGCCAGACCACCTGGTCGAACCCATCGTGTTTCCAGTCGGAATCCTGGACGACCAAACACGCCTGATGTTTCGATCTCCAACTGAATGCGAATTGCAGGTGGGAGTGCGAGAGCTGCTGCTTCCTGCTCCGAAAATGCCGCAACAACGGAACCGTGGAGGAGCACAGAGCCATCATCTGTTGGGGTGATCAAAGGCGCCCCGTCAACGCCGCGAGCATCATTGGCCCAACGATCGAGCAAGTCAGCAGCGATGCCGCGCGAATGCGCTGGTGCTTTGAGTGTCCAATCGTCGAATGGCACAGTTTCGCCAGTATGGCCGATCAGTGTGAGCAGTTCGCCTTCAGGAACCGCCTTCGACGAAAATCCTACCATCCCCATAGCGATACTGGCCTTGGTCCTTTGTAAGGTATGCGTGTTGTGGTCGCGATGTGATCTGCAAACTTTCTGTACCATTTGCCTTGGTGAGCGATCGCTTCAAACCCCGTTCCACCACTCATCGAACGCAGCGTCTGGCCTTCATAGTATTTGCTGTTGAATTTTGGCAAAAATCTCGAGTTCTCTGCCGCATCGACCCAGAAGCGCGCGCGGCCGTTGTCGCTCCATTCGGCAACAATAAGGTCGCCGATTTTCATGAGCAGAACGGACTGGCTGGATGCTGCACCGCTGCCGCCTACCCGACCGAATAGCAGTCCATGCGATGACTTTGCGATCTGGGCCAGACCTCGCGCATCTTGGCCGAGAGCGAACCAGGCACGTTCGACAAACTTATTGTCGAGATAAGCCTCCCAGAATGCGCGCCTCTCTTTCCACTGATCGGGGCGATCCGTCGTCCGAGCAATGAGATCAAAAAAGAGTCGGACTGTTTTCTCGGTGATCCACTGATGCAGCACCCTTAGAACTTCGGCCGCATCACGAAGGCCTTGGATGCGTGACAGCCTTTCAGCCAAGGTATCCCAATTGTTTTGGGACGTCCGGGGGTCGCCAAGCCTGTCCAGGAGTAGCGCCATGACTTTGTCCCGATAGGCATCGTCGGGATCCATCGCTATCCAGGGCTTTAGCAGAACATATGCGAGTAACTCGGCATTCGCCTTGATCGTGCTTTCACCGAGTGATGCACCCAGGCTCAGAATGCCCTCTCCCTCGACCTGACCGACCGACCGCGACTGTGGGACATTCTGCTTTGCAGCGAGAGACTTTAGGAGGGCACCGAACGCGGCGTCGACAAAGCCGCCGCTGAGGTCTTGGACGCGTAGATTTGCCATTGCCAGGAATGCTTCGCGATCCTCGGCTCGCAAAAGTCTGTCGCCCAGTCGAGCAGGACCGAGTTCGGAATCCCAAATTGGAATAGTGTGTGAGAGTTCGCTCCATGGAGAACCCAAACGCTTTTGCCGACTTTTGCAGTACAATCCGAGTTCTACAAATAATGGAACGCCGACTTTGAATCGATTCCAATATGCGCGGGCAAGCCGTCGATCCAGTGTCCGTTTCGCGATTGCAGAACAGTGTCTAAGAAGGTCGGGAACACAGTCTTCTAAGTCTGGGTGGTCCCAAATTTCGCTGGCCAAGCGCCTGAGATCTCTTCGAGCCAGTTCGGACGGCTTGTACGGATTTACCCGCAGAACAAATTGATGCCATGGCTCTGCGTCGACGCGCTCGTCAATGCCCATCGCGCCCCATTCACGTGTCAGCTTTGCCAGAGCCCGGATCTGCGGCGGGCGGGGCATTGCCCAATCGCTAGTGATTTTCGCACTAACAGCGAGCAAGCCAGCCATTATTTGGACCTCAGCATTTGGGCAGCTTCCTGGGCAGCATCGCTCTTAGGCGTTACCATGATAAAGCGAAGGTCAATGCGGCGATGACGTGCCTTCTCCGTTTCCGGCAAAGGTCGCCCCCCTACTCCCAAAACTGGTCGATATGGACCATAGCCTGCAACGCCGAGAACTGGCGTGGGATAAACATCATCGCCGTTTGTCAGTATCGCCAAACCGGGCTGGGCTTGGGTCAGGGCAAGATAGGTCCGTGTAGCTCGTCGGGCAGAAAGATCGAGATTGCCCAGTCCAGTCGTGTCCCCCCGGATGGGGTCGCGGTCAGTGTGCCCTTCGACAAGAAGTGTATCGATCTTGTGCTCTTCTTCTCGGCCGTTACACCGAATCAGCGCTGAGTTTGTGGATCTTGTGTAGCAAGGTAAGCGCATGGCGAGTACTTGCGCCACGAGGCTAACTGCCTCGCGTCCGCGGTCACTAAGCTCAAACTCGTTAGAATTGAAAAGTACCTCTTCAGGCAGTCTTAGAATGCCTGTCTCTGTATTAATCGATATATCCACGCCTGGAAGCTTTTGCTCGATGTCCTTTTCAAGCTGCTCCAATAGCCGTCGTCGGGCTTCTCCAGCACCAACTAAGTAATCTTCTTTTTGCTTGAATGTAACTGCAAAATAAACAAGCAAAATTATGAATACAAAAAGGAGGCCTACCAACATGTCGGACATGGAGATGAAGTAGCTCTCTTCTTCTGGCTCTCCTTGCCTGCGTCGGAACGAAGTGTCGCTCATGTCAGGACTTCAGCTTTTCAAGGAGGGCTGAAATTTCGTCGGCAAGCTCCTCGAGCGGCTCAAGTGCGTCCCTGAGATTACTTACTGCCTTCGCCAGCTCGCTATCTAGCTCACCGATTTGTTGGTTGACGGCTGTGGCATGTTCGGCAGTTGCAGACACCAGTCCATCGAGCGTCTTGCCCAACGCATCGTCGACGCCGGCAAAACGGCCTTCGTAGTTTTCCCAAGCCTTCTCCGCGGAACTCGCTGTAGCGATCAACTGACCAGTGAGCTCTTCAGTAGCGGACTCGTGCGATTTCAAAGCCGAAGAAATCGAGGTAGCGGCTTCGCTGACAGAGCGGGTTGCCGAGGCCACTGGTGCCAGAGCTGCGTTCAGCTCAGTTATTGCCGCTGACAGTTTGGTCCCGGCCTCTTCAGTAGATCGTCCGGCAATCTCCAGTCTTTGTGCCTGCTGATTTGTGGAATCCGCTGCGCGCGCCATGGCTTCGCTGAGGGGCCCTGCGTTGTTTGCAAGAAGGGCCAAGCGATTAACCAGTTCATCTGCGGACTGCGACATTTGCTCCCCGAACTTCGCAAATGCGCCTGAAAGAGCTGCGCCACTGGTATCGGCTGCTGTCTCGATGGTATTTTTGAGCTTTCCCGCCAGATCTTCGGAGAACTGACCCGTGACGCCTTCCAGTTTTGCGGCAACCTGCTCCAGCTGACCAGCCATTTGCTCGCCTGCCTCGCGCTGGCGACGGCGCGTTTCCTCCTGTTCTGTCTCGAACGACTGACGAATGTCACGAAGGCTTGTTTCCAGAGACTGTGGCACACTGGCAAGTCCGCTCGACAGCGTCTCAAACTTGCTTGTCATGCCCGTCAGCGATTGCGCCAACGCCTGCATCTCTTGTCCAGCGTGCTCGCGCAGAGCTGATCCCAGGTCCTGACTGATGCGATCAAACCCACCGCTGCGAAACTGCTCGATGTTGGTGCTGATGTCACCGAGGACTTGCACGACTGGTGACATGCGATTGTTCAGCGCATTATCGATAGCTGTGGCCAGATCTGTACCCAGAACCTGGAACGCTTCAGTTTGGCGCTTCATTTCACGGAGCTGATCAACTGCGATCCGTTGCGGCGGTGTATACAGGGTCGCCCTGTCCAGCAGTTGGCAAATATTTTCAAGACGATGCTGAAGCTTCTCGTGCCAACTCCGGTCAGTCCGCCTCAAAACGATTGAACAGATAATGCCGGTAACCGAAGTCCAAAATTTGGCAGCAGTTATCTGTAGGAGGCCTTGTAGAGCTTGGGTCGTCTCGGTGCCGTTCGTAGCACCTGAAAGTGTCCCCATCGCCGAGGTGAGGGCGGCGATTAGACCCAAGAAAGTGGCTGTTAGCCCTATGGCAACGGCGATATTAGCTCCCCAAGCGAGCACCCGTGTGTCATCCGCGAGATGCAGAAAATAGGACTCTGCTCTGGCCGTCGTCCGAATGGTCGGTTCGCTCTCGTCGATGAATGTTTCACGGAATTGCTCCCATGCGAGCGCCAGTTCCCGTCGATCTGGTCGCGCCATGACCTCAGCGATGCTGTCGAAATCTTCTGAAAACCAGACTTGGGCCTCAACAGGATCCTGTGCGGTGCTTATCTTCGATAAGGCCTCCTCCCGGCTCTGCAGCGCAGCCATTGCCTCGTCATAATGCAATTTTTTATTGCGGTTGATGAAACGCCAGCACCAGAAGGCCCCCAAGGCACACAAAACGAAAACGCTGGCGTCATAGCGCAGAAAGAATAGAAGCGCCTGACTGGCCCAGTGAATAGGTGCCCCAACACCAGCCAAGACGTTTTCAAGCAAGCCATCCATTCCATTCACCTGTCTAATGATCCGCTCGCTTGCATGAAAATGCAGCCAACAAAGAGGTGCGATAAGTGTCGCACTTTATTATGAAACCTCTTTGAGAAGTACTTCTGCTTGGGCAAGCACAGTCTGCACTGCCTCGTCAGCAAGATCGGGTGGGTAACCATACCGTTTGAGAATGCGCTTCACTAGAACCCGCATTCGGGCACGGGCACTTTCCCTATGGTGCCAGTCGACTGTCACGTTTTGTCGGAGCTGTTCCAGCAGCTCATGAGCAATCAGGCGTAGCTGTTCGCTACCCATAGCCTCGACAGCACTCTCGTTCTCGGCAAGCGCGTCATAGAAGGCAATTTCTTCAGGCGAGAGACCCTGGTCCTCGCCGCGTCGCTGCGCAGCTTTCATGTCCTTGGCTAACGCGATTAACTCATTGATCATCTCAGCGGCCGACAAAGCACCCGCATGGTAGCGGGCCACAGCATCCTCAAGCCGTCTGGAGAATGCGCGGCTCTCAACGACGTTGGTCCGCATGCGGCTGGTGATTTCTCCGGCCAACAGCTTCTTGAGCGCTTCCAAGGCGAGGTTCTTTTTCTCCATGCCCTGGATTTCCAGCAGGAACTCTTCGGACAGAATGGAGATGTCTGGGGAGTCGATGCCTGCAACTTTAAGGATATCGACAATTTCCGCCGAAGCGACGGCGCGGTCAATGAGCTGCTGGACAGCGAACGTCTTGTCCGCCTGGCTAAGTTTGCCGGTGGCCGTGCTTTTGGCGATCGCAGCACGGACAGCTTGAAAGAACCCTATCTCGTCTCGGATTTCTCGGGCCTCGTCACTGGCCGAAGCGAGAGCATAGGCCTTGGTCAGCTCCAGCACGAGATCGAGATAGCGGCGATGAGCCTTCTTCTTGTCCTCCGGTGACTGGGCCTTGCCCGCCTCGATTTCAGCCCACTTGAGCACCCAGTCGATGGCGCCGGCGAGGCACTGCAGGCGCTCCATCGGTGCGCCGTGGATGCCTGGCAGGTAATCGAAGCCATGGAAGATGCCGCTGACGATCTCGTATCGCTCCAGCAAGGCGGCGACGGCATCAGCCTCATCGATACCGGTCTTCTCCTGGTCGGAGTCGGTATAGTCGCTGAGCGCCTTCTTCAGGTTCTGCGCGATGCCAATGTAGTCGACGATCAGCCCGCCGGGCTTGTCACGAAACACCCGGTTCACACGCGCGATCGCCTGCATCAGGCCATGGCCCCGCATCGGCTTGTCGACATACATCGTGTTCATGCACGGCGCGTCAAAGCCGGTCAGCCACATGTCTCGCACCAGCACAAGTCGCAGCGGGTCTTTCGGGTCCCGGGCTCGTTTGGCCAGACCGTCACGCCTACGCTTGTTGCCGATGTGCTGCTGCCAGGAGAGCGGGTCAGATGCCGCACCCGTCATGACAATCTTGATCAGACCGGTCGCATCGTCATCGGAATGCCAGTCCGGACGAAGGGCGATGATCTCGTTGTAGAGGGCGACGCAGATCCGCCGGCTCATGCAGACAGCCATGCCCTTGTATTCGGTGCCGTCAGTGCGCGCCTCAAGGTGGGTCACCATGTCGGCGGCGATTTGCTTCAAGCGCTTGTCCGAGCCGACCAGGGCCTCGACCGTTGACCATTTGGCCTTGGCCTTCTCCGCTTCGGTCAGGGTGTCATCCTCGACCAGAGCTTCGATCTCGGCGTCGATGAGCGGTTTCTCGTCCTCGTCCAGTTCGATCCGGGCAAGACGGCTCTCGTAATAGATGGGCACCGTCGCGCCGTCTTCGACCGCACGGCTGATGTCGTAGATGTCGATGTACTGGCCGAAAATCGCCGGGGTGTTGACGTCCGCCGCCTCGATCGGCGTGCCGGTAAAGCCGATGAACGAGGCGTTCGGCATTGCCTGGCGGATGTAGTGCGCATAGCCGTAACGTCTCGCGCCCGTCTTGGCGTCCAGCTTGGCGTCGAAGCCGTACTGGCTCCGGTGCGCCTCGTCGGCCATGACGATCACGTTGCGGCGATCGGTCAGCATCGGGAAGCTCTCTTCCCCGCGTTCGGGCGAGAACTTCTGGATCGTCGTGAAGATGACCCCGCCAGAGGCCCGCGCCAGCAGACGCTGCAGATCTTCGCGGCTCTCGGCCTGTTCGGGGTTTTGGCGGAGAAGGTCCTTGCAGAGGCTGAATGTAGAGGCGAGCTGGTCGTCCAGGTCGTTGCGGTCGGTCAGCACGACGATCGTCGGGTTCGAAAGCTCCGGCGACTTAACCGCCAGCCCGGCGAAGAACGCCATCAGGAAGCTCTTTCCCGATCCCTGCGTGTGCCAGATCACGCCGATCTTGCGGTCGCCGTCCGGACCGCTCGCATCGATCGCCTCGCGGATGGCTTTGCGCGCGCCATGGAACTGGTGGTAGCCGGCGATGATCTTGAACGGCCCCGCGCCCGCATCGCCAAACACGACAAAGTCACGGATCAGGGCCAGGAAGTTTGCGCGGTTGAACACCCCGCGCAGCAAGGTCTCCAGCTCCGGCTGGCCGCGGTGGGCGAAGTCCTCGCCGGTCACCGTTCGCCAAGGCATGAAACGCTCCTGGTTGGCAGTCAGAGAACCAATTCGTGCTTCGATCCCATCTGAGGTCACCAGCACGGCATTAGATCGGAACAGGCTGGAAACCTGAGTCTTGTAGGTCTGCAGCTGGTTGAAGGCATCCGCGATCGTGGCGTTCTCTGCTGCCGCGTTTTTGAGCTCGAGCACCGCCAAGGGCAGTCCATTGACGAACAGGACCACGTCGGGCCGGCGGTTCTGGTTGCCTTCAACCACGGTGAACTGGTTGACAACCAGCCAATCGTTGGCCTCGACCTTGTCCAGATCGAGCAGCCAGACCTTGTCTCCGACGATGCGGCCGTCCGGAGCCCGATATTCGACCGCGACGCCATCGGTCAGCAGCCGGTGGATGCGGCGGTTTTCCTCGACCAGTGAGCCAGTCTCACTCGTGAGCAGCCGACGGATCGCCTCTGCCCGTGCCGCTTCAGGCAGCGTGGGGTTGAGATCGGCCACTGCCTTCTCCAGGCGCGGTAGCAGGATGACATCGGAAAAGGCTTGGCGTTCAGCCGCCACACCATCCGGCGCGATGATCGAGCCATGCAGATAGTTCCAGCCGAGATCCTGCAGGATCTCGATGCTGGCTAGTTCGACGATATCTTCGGAGAATTTGGTCATACAGGGATGACCTCGTCAATCGTCGGCACGTCCCAAACGCGGCAGGCGAGCTTGGTGAGGAACAGTTGGCGAGCTTCGACATCCTCCATGCTCCACTTAGGCCAGCATTCGAGCGCTTGAACGGTTTTGGTAATCTGGTCCGCCACACCAACAAGTTGTGCCTGCGCGTCAGCCTGACACCTCGTCAGAAGAAATTTCGATTGCGCGTAGCCCTTTACCTTCTCGGAATACCGCGTGTTCGAAATAGAGCGATTTATCGATTTTTCGATGAGCAACAGATTACCGAGGCTTTGGATCACAGCATCATCCTGCGCACGTTCGCCAAATTCCGCGACCGCCTCTGCATCCGCTCCAGCAGCCATGATATGCTCGATGTCATTGCCGCCAGCCGTGTAGTCAGCCAGCCGATCGCGTGACTCACTTGGGCCATATGCTTGGATATCCACGGCCTGTGTGATCTTCGCGAGGAGGTAGCGAAGGCGGAACTGTCGCAGCCAGGTGGACTTCATCTCCTTCATCGTACGGGCAAATTGCGGCGCGAGGTCTGCGCGCTCCTTGGCAAAGGTCTCAGCGATGAAACCGTCAAACTGATCCGGTTTGACGTGGCGCAGCTTGTGAGCGCCATCCACGATTTTGCGCTCATACTCCTTGGCGGAAATCCAGGTGACCAGCCAAACGAACATCGTCTTTTCGACCTCCGCCGCTAGGCGGGAAAACTGCGCCGGAGGCAGATGTCGACCTGCCAGGAGCAACATGAAATGCTGTTTGATCGATTGCCCACCCAGCAAGCGTGTATTCTCGATGCCCGGCTCGGGCTGACCGAGAACGTTCTGTCCGCGCGAAAAATTGGCATAGGCCCGGGCGGCTTCTCGCAAGCGCTTGGCAAAAGCCAAAGGTTCGGTCGTATGGCCGGTAAGCTTGGGGTTCTTCTGGAACCAGTCGTAGATAGCATCCTCGCGCAGCTTGCTGTCGAGATCGAACGTGGCGAGTAGGTAGTAGCGCAGGAACCGCAGTGGCTTCTCATTGACGGCGTAGATCTCGTCGGTCAGCGCCTTCCATACACTCTTCAGCTCGGTGAACTCCTGGCCCTTGGCGTGCATGAACAGCAGGTTCTTGAGGAGGTCCATCGCGTCGAGCCCGACGCCGCGGTCGTTGATCGTTTCAAAGATTTTCAGTGCCTTGGCGATGGTCGGCGTTTCGATCCGGATCACCTTCACTTTGTTGGTGAGGTAGCCATAGAACCGCAGCACTTGGGCTTGGTCGTCGCTAAATGTGGTCGAGAGGAATTCCCGCACGGTGTCGTAGGCGCCGCCCAGATTGCGGATCGAGCGTGACCCATCACGCGGGGTATCCGCCGCCTTGGCCTCGGCATAGCCTTGTAGCACACCGCCCGCATCTTCGTACTGTACATCCAGCCGCAGCCGATAGGTGGTCAGCCCTTGCCAATCGATCGTGCTTGCCGCGATTTGGTTGCCCAACTCTTCGGGTACGGCTGCACCGAGGTCTGCCAGCGCATCGCGGATCGCACAAAGGGTAAGGTAAGCGGTGGTTGTACGCTGTTGCCCATCGATGAGCTCGAAGACCTGATCTTCACCCTTGCAAACAACGATGGTGCCAATGAAATATTCCGGCGCGAAGTGCTGGGTTGCTGCCTCAAACTCGATGTAGATATCAGACAGGAATTGGTCGACCTGATCGCCGCCTTCACCCTTAGCGTCGGCCTCGCCCCAGACATATTCGCGCTGATAGTCAGGCACGCGGTAGAAGTCCTGAAACAGGCGTTTCAGGGTCATGTCCTGGGAAACGATACTCTGCTCGGTCATGCGGCAATCTCCTGCGCGGCATAGCCCACGCGCACTTCGCCTGACATCAGGCGGGGCAGCAGGTAGTCGCGGGTTTCGGCGAGGGTGCGATTTTCGAGGAGCGACGCCTGCAACTTCTGGAAAATTGGCGTCATCAGCATGTCGAACGCTGTTTGAATGGTTTTTGGCGGCACGACCACTCTAAGGCGTTTCAGGTCTTCCTTGGTCACATGACCCAGCCCAGTGGTCTGCTTGTCCCGAGCTATCTCGGCGAATGTCGGATTGAGGTATTTCAACATAGCAAAGAGGAAGCCGAGGGTTCGGGTGCCGTTCGGCCGAACTGCAAAGATGTGCTGGTTGAGCCAGGCAGGTCCGCCGGTCCAAATGAAGGTATCGATTGAGGTGTCGGGATTGCCTGACCAGGAGAAAAGCAATTCCCCGTCGTCGATGCGGTAACGGCTTCCGAGATCAGTGTTGGTGAAGCCTGTCGTGGACGTCACACCCGCTTTGAGCTCAGCAATCTTGATGACCGGCAGCCCCTCTCCTGGGGCCACGAAGTGCATTTTCTTGTAAGCGGCGCCATTAACCCAATTGGCTTGGTCAATGACGGGCTCCACATCCCAGCCAACGGGAAAATCGCTAACATCGAAGTCCATGGGGAATAGCGCCGCCAGCTCCGCAGCGTCTGTCGGATCAGGCGTCAGCCCGCCCATGATCGCGACTGGGTCAATCACGCCTGCCATTTTGCGTCGTACGGGGCCGAAATCGACAAACCAGTCGCGGAAAACCGCCTGAGCGATCGCTTCCAGAGTCTCGTTCGTCGCTCGGTTCAATTCAATTTTATCGTCGAGTACTGAGAGAATTGCAGCAATCTCAGCTTGTTCTTCTAAAGGAGGAACGGGGATCAAAAATTGTCGTAAGGATGTAAGTGGCTGCCCAATGCCAGGGGTTCCAACAGACGACGCAAAGCGTAGTATCTCTTGGCGTCCTAGATCCGAACGAAAGTAATAGTAGGCAAATCGACTCAGCAGCTTTTTAGGGTTCGGACGAAATTTCATCATGCTGCTGGATAGGAAAAGCGGCAAATTCTCCCCTTCGATCAGAGCTATCTCGCCGATAGCCCCACGATGCGGGAATACCAAATCGCCTTCGCTCAAGCAGCAATTCGGCATCGTCTTGGCCAGCAAATGAGGAATATAGACCCAATCTCCCTTAAGGCTTCGACTTGTTCCGATATTAGTCCCGCGAATGACAGGTACGCCTGAAGCAACGTAAGTGTCTGCCTTCATTTTTGATCCAAATGGGCCAATCGTAATCGCATAACGATCTGTAGATGCCAATTCACCGAGCTTCGATGTAGCGAATTCAGGCAAGTTGTTTCACTCCGCCAAGGGCTGCAACAACCGCGTCTTCCAGCTTTTGTCCTGCGGTAAACTGCTGTACCAAAATTCCCCGCAATGCCCCGAACCGTTCCTCGAACGAAATTCCATCATCCTCTACGTCAGCCGCTCCCACATAGCGCCCAGGCGTCAGAACGTGGCCGTGCCCGCGCACCTCATCCAGCGTCGCCGAACGGCAGAAGCCAGGCTCGTCCACGTAAGGCTCCAGCCCCGCAGCCGCGACTGCTTCGGGCTTGCCCCGCCAGCGGTGGTAGGTGTCGGCGATCAGCGCGATATCGTCATCCGAAAATTCCCGCCTCGTACGGTCGACCAGATGGCCCAGCTTGCGGGCGTCGATGAAAAGAATCTCGCCCCGCCTGTTGCGCAGTTCGTTGGCGCTCTTGTCGCGGGCAAGGAACCAAAGGCAGGCTGGGATCTGGGTCGAATAGAACAGCTGTCCAGGCAAGGCGACCATGCAGTCGATATGATCGGCCTCGATCAAGGCCTTACGGATATCGCCTTCGCCCGATTGCTGCGACGACATCGAGCCATTGGCCAGAACCACGCCAGCTGTCCCTCGTGGGGCCAGGTGATGGATGATGTGCTGCAGCCAGGCAAAATTGGCATTCCCCTGCGGCGGAGTGCCATGGGTCCAACGGACGTCCCCCTCCAGCTGTGGCTGCCACCAGTCGGAGATGTTAAACGGCGGGTTGGCCATGACGAAGTCGAACTTCGTCTGGGCGAACTCGTCACGCAAGAAGCTGCCTTCGTTGTTCCAGCGGATGTCAGCGTCAATCCCGCGCACCGCTAAGTTCATCCGGCAGAGGCGCCAAGTGGTGTGGTTGCGCTCCTGACCATAGATGGCAATGTCTGATCGGCGACCCTGATGGTCCTCGATGAATCGCTCGGACTGCACGAACATGCCGCCCGATCCGCAACAGGGGTCGTAGACGCGTCCCTGACCGGGTTCGAGCATCTCGACGATGGTCTGGACCACCGAGCGAGGCGTATAGAACTCGCCGCCGCGCCGGCCTTCCGCTCCTGCAAACTGCGAGATGAAGTATTCATAAGCCCGGCCGAGCCGGTCGCGTGCTTGCCCATGATCACCGCGCATATCGACGTTGGAAAACAGGTCGATAAGCTCGCCCAGCATGGTCTTGTCCAGCTGTGGGCGGGAGTAGCTTTTGGGCAGGACGTCCTTCAGCACCTTGATGTTGGCCTGTTCGATTGCCTCCATCGCATTGTCGATCAGCCCGCCGATGTCGCCCTTCTTCTCGCGGTTGGTGGTTACGTCAACAAACGTGATTTCAGGGCGCTTCGCATTGGCCTGCAAGTGTGCCCAGCGCGCTTCCGGCGGCACCCAGAATACGTTAGCGGCAAGATATTCTTCGGGATCCTCCGGGTCGGCGTAGTCCTCGCCCGACAGCCGGGTATGCTGTGCTTCGAAGGCCTCAGAAATATATTTCAGGAAGATCAGGCCAAGCGCGACATGTTTGTATTCTGACGGTTCCAGGTTGCCACGCAGCTTGTCCGCGGCCTTGAACAGATCTGCCTCGAAGCCAAGATCGCCGCCTGAATTGCTGCTTGCCTTGGCCGCCTTGGCCTTCTGGGGCTTAGGTACGGACGCGGGGCGTGCCTGAGCCTCACTGCTGTCTCCGACTGCTAGTGAGACGGACCCACCGCGCCCCCGCCCGGTCAGGATCGTGCCGGATTCGATCAGTGCGTCTTTGACGTTGGAGTAGACTTCTTCGTCCCATTGCAGAGTTTCGCGCAAGCGCACATTCCCGGCTGAGCCGCCAAGCTGCGTCAACGCCTCCAGAAACCCGTCCTTGTTCGCCTGATCAACCATTCTGCCCCACTTCAATCGCCTTCAGGCGTTCATATTCTTCGACCGCCAGTACAACAACCACAGCCCGACCATGCTTCTCAACAGTAACGGGCTCAGCCCGTGCCATGTCGATCAGTTTGCCGAAGTTGTACTTCGCATCCTTGGCAGATAGTATGTGCATGGTTTGACGCCCGCTCTCGATGTGCCACTTTTGGCCAAAGTGGCCATAAATGCAAAGGCATTTTGCCTTGCTGACGAAATCAAATGGCAACAGTCATTGCCGCCGATTCAAAGCGGCAGATATCTGTCCGTAGATTGAGCTAGCTATCTGGGAGGCGTAGCTTTTGATTTGCCGCCCGACACTTTCAATCGAATTTGGACATGGCCCGATTCCGTGCGGCGCGATTCGAATGGGCCCGCCTTGTCGACGAGATCACTGAGCTTGGCTTGACCATAAGTGCGAGGATCGAAATCCGAGGCAAGTTCGGCGAGACGCTGACCCACTCGGCCCAAGGGAACCCAGCCACCATCATCGTCCATCTGCGCGATGGCCTTGCGAATGAGAGGTGCGGCGGCGCTCGGCGATTGTTTGGCTGTCGCGGGACGCAGGTCGGCGCGTTCGGGCTCTTCCGAGGTCGGCGCCTCCGGCAGAAGATTTTCCGTGTAGATGAAGCGTCGGCAAGCCTGACGGAAGCTCTCGGGGGTTTTCTGCTCGCCGAAGCCATAGACATCGATGCCTTGCTCGCGGATGCGGGCCGCAAGCCCTGTGAAATCACTGTCAGACGATACCAGACAGAAGGCGTCGAAGCGCCCGGTATGCAACAGGTCCATGGCGTCGATCACGAGCGCAATGTCAGACGCATTCTTGCCGGTGGTGTAGGCGAAATTCTGCTGCGCCCGGATTGCGTGGGTTGAGAGCACCTCTGCCCAGGATTTGAGGCGGGTTCCGGAAAAGTCGCCATAAATCCGGCGCACACTGGCTTCACCGATCTTGGCGATCTCTTCGAACAGACGGGTAGCGATACGGGAGGAGGCATTGTCAGCGTCGATGAGGACAGCAAGACGTGGAGCACGGGGTTCATTCGACATGTTGAATCCTTACCACGCCGCCGTTAAAATTTGTCTCCAAAATAGATCAAACAGATTTGAAGTTAAATTCCGGCATCCGCCTGACTGGGCAAGTAAATTTACGGATCTATCTCTGACCGCATTCCATTATCGCGAATTTATATTGCGATTTCAGTCCGATTGCGCATCAATGTCGGCAAGAAAGAGAATGGGGGAACGATTGCAGCATGACGATCGAGGTTCGGCAACTCCGATACGCTGTTCTGACCGCAGATGCCCGCAGCTTTTCCCGTGCTGCCACGGCGCTCAACATGAAGCAGGCAACGCTGAGCCTGCGGGTTACGCAACTTGAGGACAAACTCGGCATCAAGTTGTTTACGCGTTCGACGCGGGGAGCTGAGCCGACCGAGATGGGCCAGGTCTTTCTGGAGTCCGCGCGGCGCATCATCACTGACA
>FSSH01000597.1_pt2 | contig 36247 bp, 33 predicted proteins | sample 1166101 | NCBI WGS metagenome assembly FSSH01 (sample SAMEA32972668, study PRJEB13176) | freshwater metagenome | biome: Drinking water system; feature: Biomass in drinking water that filtered by 0.45 um membrane; material: drinking water | place: USA | collected 2012-12-20 | depth 0 m
AGATCATTGCGGCGGATATCACCATCGGTGGTGGCAAACACCACGTGGAAGCGTGCCCATTCGGCCTCATCCTCCGGCAGCGGCATGACGGTGGTGATGCGTTCGCCTGCCGCCAGTGGCAACATGTTGACCAGCGCCTTGCCGCGCGATTGCGGAGCGGCAATCGGCAGGCGCCACACCTTCATCTTGTGGACGATGCCGCGCGATGAGAAAAACAGCACCGGCGTATGGGTCGAGGCGACGAAAAGGCGGGTGACGAAATCCTCTTCGCGGGTTGCCATGCCGGCCCTGCCCTTGCCGCCGCGCCGCTGCGCACGATAGGCGGAGAGCGGCACGCGTTTCACGTAGCCGGCATGCGAGACGGTGACCACCATCTCTTCGCGCTGGATCAGATCCTCATCCTCGAAATCGCCCTCGGCTTCGAGGATTTCGGTCTGACGCGGGGTGGCAAAGGCTGCCTTGGCGGCCAGCAATTCGTCGCGGATGATCTCCTGGACGCGCGCACGCGACGTCAGGATCGCCAGAAATTCGCGGATTTCAGCAGCAATCTTTTCCAGTTCAGCCTGGATTTCTTCGCGGCCCAGCGCCGTCAGGCGCTGCAGGCGCAGGTCGAGGATAGCTCTGGCCTGTTCTTCGGAGAAATGAATGGTGCCGTCATCCGCAAGTCTGTGGCGCAGATCATCGATCAGACCGATAATCGTGGTGATCTCGCGGGCGTCCCAGGCACGGCTCATCAAACGCACTTTGGCGGTTGCCGGATCGGGGGCGGTGCGGATGGCGGCGATCACCTCATCGATATTGGCCACCGCAATCGCCAGTCCCACCAGCACATGGGCGCGGGCGCGGGCTTTGGCGAGCAGGAATTTGGTGCGCCGCGTGATCACCACCTCGCGCGATGACAGGAACGCTTCGAGCAGATCCTTGAGGTTCATGACCTCCGGGCGCCCGCCATTGAGCGCCACCATATTGACGCCAAAAGAGCTTTGCAGCGGCGTGTAGCGGTAGAGCTGGTTCAAGACGACATCGGCAACCGCATCGCGCTTCAGTTCGATGACGATGCGAATGCCTTCGCGGTTTGATTCGTCCGCAACGTTGGAAATGCCTTCGATACGCTTGTCGCGCACCAGTTCGGCGATTTTTTCGATCAGCGTCGATTTGTTGACCTGATAGGGAATTTCGCTGACGACGAGCTGTTCGCGGTCCTTGGCGCGCGTTTCGACCTCGACACGGGCACGCATGATCACCGAGCCGCGACCGGTATTATAGGCCACGCGGATACCGCCACGCCCCAGAATTGTCCCGCCGGTTGGAAAATCAGGCCCAAGGACGATCTCGTTCAGTTCCTCGATTGTCATCTCCGGTTTGACGATGAGGCCCACAACCGCATCGACGAGTTCGCCAAGATTATGCGGGGGTATGTTGGTTGCCATGCCAACGGCGATGCCGCCGGCGCCATTGAGGAGCAGATTGGGTATGCGCGAGGGCATAACCACCGGCTCGCGCTCGGTGCCGTCGTAATTGGGCTGGAAATCAACCGTATCCATGTCGAGATCATCGACAATCTCGCCGGCAATCCGCGCCAGCCTGACCTCGGTGTAGCGCATGGCGGCCGGGCGATCCCCATCGATGGAACCAAAATTGCCCTGGCCGTCAACCAGCGGGGCGCGCATGGCAAAGTCCTGCGCCATGCGGGCGAGCGCGTCATAGATCGACTGGTCGCCATGGGGATGGTATTTACCGATGACGTCGCCGACGATGCGGGCCGATTTGCGATAGGCCTTGTCGTAGGTAAAGCCGTTCTCGTACATCGAAAAAAGAATACGCCGATGAACGGGCTTCAGCCCGTCCCGTGCGTCAGGCAGCGCCCGGCTGACGATGACGCTCATCGCGTAATCGAGATAGCTGCGCCGCATCTCGTCGGCAATCGACACCGGCCTGATTTCAGACGGATCGCTGCCGGGCAGGCCTACGGTATCCTTGTTATCGCCGCTCACAGGCTTCTCCTCAACCGGCTTTTTCGTAGCAGTCTGGCACTGGAGGCCTCAGGCCCCCAAAGCCGCGCTTGCTATTGCCTGTCATCACTGTCGCTGTCTCGAGGTCGGCTGCACCCGCGCGCATGAGCGCCTGAAACATTGCCACCTGAATGTAATTAGGCGATTCCATCGTGATCGCCAATCAAAACAGGCAGTATCGATAGCCGATATGACCGTCGCCATGCAAATGGCAAAGCAGCAGATGTCACAGCAAAGCGCGGGCCGGTCACGACCAGCTGTCATCAGGCAAGATTGCTCTCAAGCAGCCCTTCGATCAGCTTCTGGCGCGGCAGGAGCGATGATAGCAGCGCATATTCCTGAAGCGTGTGCGCGCCATCGCCATCAACTCCAAGCCCGTCAAGGGTTGGACATCCGACATCAGCCGTGAAATTTCCATCTGATCCACCGCCGGTGAGCGGAACATGATCGAGCGCCCAGCCATCCCTGGCGGCGATCGCCCTGGCAATGGCGAAAAGCTTCATCGTCGCATCATTGGGGGGAAAGGGCGGACGATTAAGCCCTCCGCTTACCGCGATCGTCGTATCGGGATCATGCGTCTCAAGTTTACAGAGTGCGGCCTCGACCTCGGTGGCGCCGGCGCGGTCGATTGCCCGGAAATCCACTTCGAATCGGCAGGTTTGCGGCACGACATTGCGGGCACTACCACCTGAGATGACACCGACATTCGTGGTGATGCCACGGGCATAATCGGTCATGGCCTCTATCGCAAGGATCTGGCGGGCCGCCTCCCGGATGGCGCTGCGCCCGCGCTCATGCCTGGCGCCGGCATGGGCTGGCGTGCCGGTGATCATCACATCGACGATACCTACCCCCTTGCGTGCTGTCACGATCTTGCCGCCGTCGCGCGCCGGTTCGGTGACGAGTGCCGCGGCGGCCTTGCGTCCATAATCCTCCACAAGGCGGCGGCTGGTCGGGCTGCCGATTTCCTCATCTGGCGTGAAAATAAACACCGTTGGCGCCACCAGACTGCGGCGCAGCGCTGCTGCCTTGAAGGCTTCCAGCGCGAGAAGCGCACCCCCCTTCATGTCATAGACACCGGGGCCATAGAGCCGGTCTCCATCAACCCTGATGGCAAGCGGCCCGGATTTGGTGCCGGGCGGATGAACCGTATCGACATGGGAAAGCAGCAGAACAGGCTTTGCAGCGGTCGCCGGTCCGGCCTTGAGGATGATGATATCACCCAGCCCTTCACGCCCCGCGATCCGTTCGATGCTGACCGGCGCGCCCGCCACATAAGCCGCCACCGCATCCGCCATGCGGTTAACGCCGGCAACATCATGCGTGAAGCTTTCGATGTCAGCCCAGTCCCGCAGCGAAGCGATCAACTTGTCGGGCATGCGACCAAACTCCGGTTGACGATCGTCAACATCCGGCGTTGACGTACACGCCTCAGAACGGCACCTCGTCGTCGAGATCGCCGCGCGACATTGCGGCAGGCGCTGCACGCCTGGCGGGTGCGCGCGGTTCGCTGCTGGCGCCCATCCCGCCATCCTCGACCATCCGCTCCCCGCCGCCACGGGAATCAAGCAATGTCATTTCTCCACGGAAACGCTGAAGCACCACTTCCGTGATCTTGCGCTGATTGCCGTCCTTGTCGGTATATTCTCGCGACTGCAACTGGCCTTCGACATATATTTTCGAGCCCTTGCGTACATATTGCTCGGCCACGCGCCCGATGTTTTCGTTATAGATGACGACGTTATGCCACTCGGTCTTTTCCTTGCGCTCGCCGGACGCCTTGTCCTGCCAATTCTCCGAGGTGGCGAGCGAGAACTTAACCGCCTGTCCACCTTGCGCAAAGCGTTGGACCTCCGGGTCGCGACCGACATTACCGACCAAGATCACCTTATTGACGCTACCTGCCATCCTGTTTCTCCCAATGGTGCACCTCACCCGGCGCGAGCCCGCAGCGCAAGCGAATAAATCGCTTCTCAACAGCGCAGGCAAGTAAAATGTTCTTACAATGTTCCTATCTTTCGGCTACCCTCTCGCTTGATCAACAGATGAGTCGCCGTATACCCTCGCTATCGACCTGCCTGTCGCTTCAGTCTAGGATGTGTTCATCCTGACTGTGTGCGTCCTGGTGAACGCTATGGAGTGGTCCTGATGCTTGCACGCCTGCTTCTTCACGCCCGCTATCTCACCATGAATGCTGTCCTTGCGGTGAACATCGCCGCATTATGTGTTGGCGGTGCCTGGCTGTGGAGCGGATTTGTCCTGGCGCTTTTTCTGGCAACAATCGTTGACGAAGCGGTTGGTGACGACAAGGCAGCGTTCGGCCCAGCATGGACCTGGTTTCTTGATCTTCAGCTGTTTCTGGCGCTGCCGTTGCTGGCGCTCAATGTCGCGCTTTTCGCCTTTATCTGCGGAACCGGCGATGCGTTGTCGATCATTCCCGTCATGCGCGGCATGGGAATTGATCTTGCTGCGGCGCGCGCGGCCACCGGCGCCTGGTCGCTTTTCGGCGGCATGCTCGCCATCGGCCTGTTCATCGGCGCGGCCGGCACCAATGTCGCCCATGAGCTGATTCATCGCACCAATGACCGGCTGGCGATGTTCGTCGGGCGCTTTCTTCTGGGTTTTTCCGGCGACACGTCGTTTTCCATCGAGCATGTCTACGGCCACCACATCCATGTGGCCACCGACGCTGATCCGGCGACTGCACGGCGCGGAGAATACGTCCTGCGGTTTGCCGTGCGCTCCATCATCGATGGCAATCTGTCGGCGTGGCGGATTGAAGCAGCGCGGCTGGCACGGCGCTCCCTGCCGCTATGGTCGCCCTATAATCGCTGGTTACGCGGCCAGATGTTTACGCTGGCGATTTTCGCCACCGCCGCTGTGCTGGGCGGATGGCTCGGCCTTGCGCTGGTCATCGTTTGTGCGATCCAGGGAAAGCTTTACCTCGAAGTGGTCAATTACATCGAGCATTACGGGCTGGTGCGGGTTCCCGGCCAAAGGGTTGAGCCGCGGCATTCGTGGAACTGCGCCCGGCTGGTCTCGAGTGCCATTCTCTTCAATCTGCCGCGCCATTCGCATCATCACATGTTTGCAACCAAACCCTATTGGCAGCTTGCCTGCGAGGCGGATGCGCCGACGATGCCTTATGGCTACAAGACAATGATCATCATCGCGCTCATGCCGCGCCTGTGGCAAAAGGTCATGGAACCACGTTTGGCAATTTGGGATACCAAGTTCGCCAATGAGCAGGAGCGTAAAATCCTGGCCGAGCGTGGCTGGCTGCAAACGGCTGCCTAAGTCAACGCAATGCTATCTGACCAGTTCGAAGCGTCGGGAACGGCGCCTTCTCCGTTTTGGAATATGACATGACAAATCCCGCTACCCGCGCGCTGGCGTCGAAATCCATCGTCATTCGCGGCGCCCGCGAGCACAATCTGAAGAATGTCGACCTCGATCTGCCGCGTGATTCACTCGTGGTGTTCACCGGCCTGTCGGGATCGGGAAAATCATCGCTGGCGTTCGACACTATCTACGCCGAGGGCCAGCGCCGCTATGTGGAGAGCCTGTCGGCCTATGCGCGGCAATTTCTGGAAATGATGCAGAAGCCTGACGTCGACCAGATCGACGGGCTGTCGCCGGCCATCTCCATCGAGCAGAAGACGACCTCGCGCAATCCGCGCTCGACGGTCGGCACGGTGACCGAAATCTACGATTACATGCGCCTGTTGTGGGCGCGTGTCGGCATCCCCTATTCGCCGGCGACGGGCCTTCCGATTGAAAGCCAGACGGTGCAGGAGATGGTCGACCGGATCCTAGCGCTCCCTGAGGGTGTGCGGCTGTTTCTTCTGGCGCCGCTGGTGCGCGGTCGTAAAGGCGAATACCGCAAGGAGATTGCCGAGCTGCAGCGCAAGGGTTTCCAGCGTCTCAAGATCGACGGCAATTACTACGACATTGCCGCAGCACCTGCGCTCGACAAGAAGTTCAATCACGATATCGACGTCGTCGTTGACCGCATTGTCGTGCGCGCCGACGCCGCCGCCAGGCTGGCTGATTCACTGGAGACGGCGCTGCGGCTCGCCGACGGGTTGGCGGTGATGGAATTCGCCGACGATAAAGACAGCGATGGCAAGCCGAAGCGCCTTATGTTCTCGGAACGTTTTGCCTGTCCGGTCTCCGGTTTCACCATCCTCGAAATCGAGCCACGGCTCTTTTCGTTCAACAGCCCGCATGGCGCCTGCCCGCATTGCGCCGGGCTCGGCTCGGAACGCAAGGTGGATGCCGATCTGGTCGTTCCTGACGATAAGCTCACCTTGCGCAAGGGTGCGATTGCGCCTTGGGCCAAATCGTCATCGGCCTATTCCCTGCAGACGCTCGAGGCGCTTGCCAGGCATTACCGCTTCTCGCTCGACAAGCCATGGTCGAGCCTGACTGACATCGTCCGCAAAAAGATCCTCTACGGCTCGGAGGGCGAGGACATCGCCTTCAAGTTCGATGATGGTCTGCGCGCTTATGAGACGAAAAAGAGTTTCGAGGGCGTGGTGCGCAATCTGGAGCGGCGGTGGAAGGAAAGCGAGAGCGAATGGGCGCGCGAGGAAATCGGACGTTATATGTCGGAAACGCCGTGTGCATTGTGCGGCGGCGCCCGTCTCAAGCCAGAAGCGCTGGCAGTGAAATGTGCCGGACAGACGATTTCCGAGGTGACTGCATTGTCGGTGCGCAAGGCGGGCGGCTGGTTTGACACGCTGCCCGCTCACCTCAGTGAGAAGCAGAACACGATTGCCCGGCGCATCCTGAAGGAAATTCAGGATCGCCTGCGCTTCCTCAATGATGTCGGGCTTGATTATCTGACGCTGTCGCGCGCGTCGGGCACGCTGTCGGGCGGCGAGAGCCAGCGCATTCGCCTCGCCTCACAGATCGGGTCCGGCCTCACGGGTGTTCTCTACGTGCTGGACGAGCCGTCGATCGGCCTCCACCAGCGTGACAATGCGCGGCTCATCACCACGCTCAAGCGCCTGCGCGATCTCGGCAACACGGTGATCGTGGTCGAGCATGACGAAGACGCCATTCATGCCGCCGACCACATTGTCGATGTGGGGCCGCTGGCAGGCATTCACGGCGGGCGGATTGTCGCCCAGGGGCAGCTTGAAGATATTCTGAGTGAGCCAAATTCGCTCACCGGGCAATATCTCAGCGGGGTACGCGAGATTGCCGTTCCGAGTGCGCGACGCAAAGGTGATCCCCGGCGCAAGCTGCGGGTCGTGGGAGCGCGCGGCAATAATCTCAAAGAGGTCAGCGTCGATTTTCCGCTTGGCACTTTTATCTGTGTTACGGGCGTGTCTGGCTCGGGCAAATCGACATTGCTCATCGACACTCTTTATCTCGCAGCCGCCCGCCGTCTCATGGGCACCAAGGAAAACCCGGCTCCGCATGAGCGGATCGAAGGGCTTGAGCATCTCGACAAGGTGATCGATATCGATCAGTCGCCGATCGGGCGTACGCCAAGATCAAACCCGGCGACCTATACCGGCGCCTTCACGCCCATCCGCGACTGGTTCGCGGGTCTGCCGGAAGCCAAGGCGCGCGGTTATGGGCCGGGGCGCTTTTCCTTCAACGTCAAGGGCGGGCGCTGTGAAGCCTGCCAGGGCGACGGCGTCATCAAGATCGAGATGCACTTTCTGCCGGATGTCTACGTCACCTGCGATGTGTGCAAGGGCAAGCGCTACAACCGCGAAACGCTTGATGTGCATTACCGCCAGAAATCGATCGCCGACGTGCTTGACATGACGGTCGAGGAAGGCGCGGCTTTTTTCTCAGCCGTACCGTCGATCCGCGAAAAGCTCGACATGCTGGCGCGCGTCGGGCTTGGCTATGTCAAGATCGGCCAGCAGGCAACGACGCTTTCGGGCGGCGAAGCGCAGCGGGTCAAGCTTGCCAAGGAATTGTCACGCCGTGCCACGGGCCGCACACTTTACATCCTTGATGAACCGACGACGGGGCTGCATTTCCATGATGTCGCCAAGCTTCTCGAGGTGCTGCAGGAATTGGTGGAACAAGGAAATACGGTTGCCGTCATCGAGCACAATCTCGATGTGATCAAGACAGCCGACTGGCTGATCGACATCGGCCCCGAAGGTGGCGATGGCGGCGGTGAGCTGGTGGCGCAAGGCACACCCGAAATGATCGTCAGAAACGAGAAAAGCCATACCGGAGCATTTCTGCGGGAGCTGCTGGCGCGCCGGCTGTCGACCAGGACGTCGGTCAAAAAACCGACCAGAACGCCTGCCAAGGGTCGAACAAAGCAGATCACGCGTCCGGCGGCTGAATAGCCGGCGTGCAAACGATTGGACGCTATCTGCCTGCAGCCTGCGTCTGGTGCGGGAATGCCACAAGGGCGGCGCAAGAAAACAGGAACGAGGTTCAGGAGGGAAGGATACTCATCGAGCAGGCCGGTATGCTGTCGTGGCAGGAGGAAACATCGACGCCGGTACAGAGTGGCTGTGTCGCTTGTTTTGACGCCGCCACAAAGCAAGATAAATTCTGTTCCCTTGTTTCAACGCACGAAAATGTGGGCCAATGTTTGACGCAATGAGTTTCGCTGGCGGCGGCAATCGCTGCTACTGGCAAAACGGGGTCTATGAGGTGCTTGCCGAGCGCTTCGATCTCAAACCCTCTCTGGTGGTGGGGGCAAGCGCGGGCGCCTGGCAGGCCGTCGTGGCGCTGCTTGGTATCGGCGCGCAGGTTTTGCCGAAAATCGTCGAGGGATGCGATGGCAGCGTCCCCAACATCGACTGGCGGCGGCGCCACATCTCGCACGATTTGTTTCCAGTTGGCGCTTTGTATCGCTCGCTTATGGAATTCTTCGTCGATGATCAGGCCTTGAAAAAGCTGCAAGCCAAGGCGCGGGTGCTGGTGGCGGTATCGCGCATTCCGCGTGGCCTGCCGACATTGCTGGCGCCGGTGGTCGGGATTGCCGCCTACCAGATCGAGAAGCATCTTTTCGGCCCGGTGCATCCACGCTTTGGCCGCGCACTGGGCTTCAAGGCGGAATTCCTGCCTGTGACCGCCATGGTGCACGGGCGTGAGCTGATCGATTGCCTGATCGCCAGCGCCGGTGTTCCGCCCTTCATGCCGATCATGCGACCCAATGGCCGCGTGGCGCTTGATGGCGGGTTGGTGGATAACGTACCGGTAACGCCGTTGACCGAAATCGAAGCACAGGGGGGCAAGACGCTGGTCCTGTTGTCGCGCCTTTATCGCAACCTGCCGATCGTCAAGGGCCGGACCTATATCCAGCCCTCGGAACGTATCCGCACCGGCCAGTTCGACATCACCGATGGCGAGGGAATTGCTGCTGCCCATGATCTTGGCCGGCACGATGGCGCGGCCTTCGTCAAGGAGTTCGACGGCAGCAGAACGAGGATCACACGATGAGCGAACCTGTCCATGTCATCGGCGCCGGGCTCGCCGGCTCGGAAGCAGCCTGGCAGATTGCCAGCGCCGGCGTACCGGTCATTCTCCACGAAATGCGGCCGGTGCGCGGCACCGATGCTCATAAGGGCGACGCGTGCGCCGAGCTGGTGTGCTCGAATTCGTTCCGCTCTGATGACGCCGAACAAAATGCCGTTGGCCTGCTCCACCAGGAAATGCGCCGGCTGGGCTCGCTCGTCATGGCCAAGGGTGATGCGCATCAGGTTCCAGCCGGCGGCGCGCTGGCGGTTGACCGCGACGGATTTGCGGCGGCGGTGACGGCGGCACTTTCGACCCATCCGCTGATTATCATCAAGCGCAGCGAAGTTGATCGTCTGCCTCCTGAGGGCTGGGACAAGGTGATCATCGCCACCGGCCCCCTCACCTCGCCCGATTTGTCAGCCGCCATCCGGCAATTGACGGGCGAAAAGGATCTCGCCTTTTTCGACGCCATCGCCCCCATCGTGCACAAGGACAGCATCGATTTCACCAAAGCGTGGTTTCAGTCGCGCTATGACAAGGCGGGCCCCGGTGGCACCGGAGCTGACTACATCAACTGCCCGATGACCGAAGCCGACTATCGCGCGTTTCTTGATGCCCTGCTTGCCGGCGACCAGACCGCGTTCAAGGAATGGGAAGCCTCGACGCCCTATTTCGACGGCTGTCTGCCCATCGAGGTCATGGCGCAGCGAGGTATCGAAACCTTGCGCTTCGGGCCGATGAAACCGGTTGGTTTAACCAATCCTCATAGCAGTGAGCGGCCCTACGCGGTGGTGCAGCTGCGCCAGGACAATGCGCTGGGAACGCTTTACAACATGGTCGGATTTCAAACCAAACTCAAATATGGCGAACAGGCACGCGTGTTCCGGCTCATTCCAGGCCTCGAGAACGCCGAATTTGCCCGCCTCGGCGGACTTCATCGCAATACCTATCTCAATTCGCCAAAGCTGCTGGATTCATGCCTGCGCTTGAAATCCATGCCGCGCCTGCGCTTTGCCGGCCAGATCACGGGCTGCGAGGGTTATGTCGAAAGCGCGGCTGTGGGCCTGATGGCGGGGCGCATGGCGGCCGCCGAACGGCTGGGAAAGCCATTTGAGTTGCCGCCGCAGACGACGGCGATCGGCGCCCTGCTCGCCCACATCACGGGCGGACATATAGCGGTGGAGGAAGAAGGCAAACCATCATCGTTCCAGCCGATGAACGTCAATTTCGGCCTTTTTCCGCCGCTGCTGCCGACACCGGGCGCCAATGGCAAGATGCGGCGACCACCCAAGGGGATGGAGCGGCGCAAGGCGATGACCGACCGGGCGCGGACTGATTTCGGCCTTTGGCTCGGAGACGCCACACAAGCGGCAGCGGAATAAGGCTCAGCGGCGGCGGCGCAGGGGGACGCGGTAAACGCCGTTGTTGAGATAGCCGCGCGGATTCCACGGCGCCTGCCCGAGAGGCTGCCGGTTGCCTGCCTCATCCATCGCGCGCGATACAAGTTCGATCTCGCCGTCGGGCGGGTATGGAAGGCGCGCTTCAAAGCGCCGCCAGCCAAACCGTGATGATGGCGCAGTGAGATGAGCGTCCTGCCAGCTTTGCCCGCCATCAGCCGATACGTCCACCTGCGCTACCGGAACGTGCCCGCTCCACGCATAACCGGCGACATCAATCTCCCCGCTGCCAATGACCTCGTCTTCCTTGGCGGGCGATGTGATCAGGGATTTCACTCGCAGATCGGTGATAACTTCAAAGTCATCCGCATCATAGGGCGCCCCCGGCGAGACGGAGTGCGTTGGCAAGCGGTAATTGAGGCCGGTCATTTTCTCGCCATCATGGACGCAGGCGCGGACCCAGACCCGATGCAGCCATTTCTGCCAGGCGGAACCCGGAAACCCCGGCGCGACGATGCGCAAGGGAAAGCCATGGACGAGCGCAAGCGGTTCACCGTTCATGGCGAAGGCCAAAAGCGTTTCCGGTGACAAAGCCTTGGCGATGGGAAGGCCGCGCGACAAAGCAGGACGCGTTGAATCATCAAGGCAGCAATCAGGGCTTTCAAAGCCGACATAGACGGCTTTCGCCGTCACACCGGCCTGTCGCAGTACATCCATCAGGCGAACGCCGCGCCAGATCGCGCATCCAACCGCTCCCGGACCCCAGGGCAACCCGTCGGTCGGCGGCGAAAAGCCGGCGCGGCCATTGCCGGCGCATTCGAGGACACTTTCAACGTCGACAATCTCGAAGGATGATTTGAGTTCATCAAGGCCAATCGTGACCTCCCGCTCTACCTCCCCGTCAATCGTCAGCGTCCAGTTCACCATCGCGCGCTCATCGAGCGTCGGCATGCCGCCATTATTGCGGACAAAAAACCGCGACAGGGGCGTCAGCGGCGCATCGAGAAGCGCAGGCGGCGTCTCGAGATTGATTTCGCGGCCCGGAATGGAACGCAGACCCCGCTTATGGGTGATTGCCTGGGTGGACAGCGACGACATGCGCTCGATCTGGCCTCCGTTTCGGATGCACATCGCATCACAGGCAAGTAGAGCATAAAACGTCGATGATACCCAGCCTTGTTCGCCGGTTTATCGTCGGGACGCCTGCCAGAGGGCAAGCTGGCGGCGCCATTGTGCGACGTCGGCAAGGCGCGTGAATGGACGGCTCGCGGTTCGCTCAAGCGCCCGCAGATAGGCCGGGACGAGCGCCATCGGCAGAAACGCTCCGCGCACGCTCTCGTGAATGTCGACGATTGCCCGCCGCGCTTCGCTGGCATGGTATTCGGCCTGTTGGCGCAGCGCCAAAAGGACACCGGCAAGCGCATCACTGGCTTTGCCGTTCACCACATCATCACGATCAACGCCGTGATGGCGCAGGAGATCGAGCGGCAGATAGCACTGACCACGACGCGCATGATAGGGCAGCGCGCGCATCAAGCCGGTCAGGGCATAGGCAACACCGGCGTGGCCTGAGCAGCGCGCCGCATGGGGGTCAGCGCCACCCGCCAGGCAAAGCGCCGATAGCTGGAACAGGGCACTTGCCGTCTCGCCGCAATATCCTTCGAGCGCATTAAGGCTTGGCATCGGATCGTCGTAAAGATCGAACGTGCGGGCGTCGATCATGTCGAGAAGCGCTTTTCGTGGCAGACGGCATTGCACGATACAGTCGAGCAGCGCGCTGGCGACCGGGTGCGAGTGCACGTCGCCACGGGCGGTGTCCATGATGGCATCCCGCCACCACTGGAAGCGCACCTCGCCGGGCATGGCGTCGGAAATCACCTCGCGCACACGGGCAATTTCGATGTTGAAAGCAGCGAGCGCGAAAACAAAACGGCGCTCGAATGGCGGAATGAAGAGCGCTGCGAGATAGCGATCCTTATCGGCCCGGCGGACCAGATCCTCGCACGCCACATAGGCGCCATCTACGCTGCGCGCGGCGGCAGGCGAAGGGGGGGAAGCCGGCTCCTGCATCACGGCACGGCCAGAAGGGCGGCGGCAACCGGGCGCCCTTCACCCAGCATGATGTTGTAGGTACGCGCCGCAGCACCCGTTGCCATGGCGTCAAGACTGATACCGGACCCGTTGAACATGTAGCGCAGCCTGTCGCCTGGCCGCAGCATGGTTGCGCCGGTTCCCAACACGAGGAAGCTCAACTCCCGACCTCTCTCCGCAAACACCGGCGCGAGGCTAGAACGACTGACGTCTTCAAGCGTGCAGGCATCCCAGGCATAGATACCGCTTGGCAGGCACAATAACGAACCGCGATGCGACATGGTGGAAAAGCGGAAGCCGCCATTACCATAAGCCTCGATCAGCGCCCGCCCGGGTAAATGCGGCAGCGCGTGGTGGCCGCTCATGGACGGGTGGCGGCTTTGGCGCTGCTCTCGTCGTCAGCCTCGATCGCGACACCGTCGCGCAGGCCCAGATAGATCAGGATGGGTGACGAGATGAAAACGGCCGAATAGGTACAAACGACAACACCAAAGAGCATGACAGCCGCGAAACCTTCGATGGCGCGGCCACCGAAAATCACCAAAGCGAGGATCGACAGGAAGGCGCTGGTGGCCGTCATCGCCGTCCGCGACAAGGTTGAATTGACGGAGAGATCGAGCAGTTCCTCCGTCGACATTTTCTTGTAACGGCGCATCAACTCCCGCGTGCGGTCGAAGACGACCACCGTTTCATTCAACGAATAGCCAACAATGGTCAAAATGGCAGCAATCGACGTCAGGTTGAATTCGGCCTGGGTGATGACAAAAAAGCCCATCGTCAGCATGATATCGTGCAGGGTGCCGATGATGGCGGCGACCGCGAGTTGCATCTCGAAGCGAAACCACAAATAGATCAGCACAGCGACGACCGACAGAACAACGCCGAGCGTTCCCGTCTGCACGAGTTCGCCCGATACCCTTGGCCCGACTGATTCAACGCGGGGAAAATCATACTCGCCCTGGAACGCCGCGCGTGTTTTTTGTACGACGAGCGTTTGCGCTGCCTCGCCGCCCGGTTGCAGGGCAAACCGCAGGCTGATACCGCCGGCATTGCCGAATTCCTGCACTTCCGCTTCGCCAAAACCCAGCCTGTCAGCAACTTCGCGGACATGGGCGGTGTTGGGGGCGCCCGCTTTCGCCTGCATCTCGATCAGCGTGCCACCCTTGAAATCAATACCGAAATTGAGGCCGTGCCACAGTAGCAGCACAATCGTCGCCAGGCTCAAGAAAGCCGAAAATGGGTAGCTGTAACGACGGAAGCGGACGAAGCGAAACGTCGTTCCATCGGGGACGATACGCAGGAGGCGCATAGGTGTAATCCCCGCTCAAAAAGGTAAGGTTTTGGGTCGTGACATGCGATACCAAAGCGCGATCATCATGCGGGTCATGGTCACGGCGGTCACAACCGTCGTGAGAATGCCGAGCAGAAAGACAACCGCGAAACCGCGCACCGGCCCACTGCCGAGAAACAGCAAGATGAGGGCGGCAATCGCCATGGTCGAGTTAGAGTCGATGATCGTGGCGAAAGCGCGGTTGAATCCGGCTTCCAACGTCGACACCAGACTGTTTCCGCTTTTCGCCTCTTCGCGCATACGCTCATAGATCAGCACGTTGGAATCAACCGCAGTTCCGATGGTGAGCACGATGCCGGCAATGCCCGGCAGCGTCAGCGTCGCACTCAGAAGCGACAGCAGTGCGAAGATCATGCCGACATGAACGATGAGGGCGATATTGGCGAAGAGGCCAAACAGACCATAGGTGATGAACATGAAGCAGACGACAAAGATCGTCGCCACATAGGTGGCGATCTTGCCGGCTTCAATTGAATCCTTGCCAAGCCCCGGACCGACGGTGCGCTCTTCGACAATCGACAGCGGCGCAGGCAGAGCGCCGGCACGCAGCAGGATTGACAGCTCATTGGCGCTTTTGGGCGTGAAGGAGCCGGATATCTGCCCCGAGCCGCCCAGAATGGGCTCGCGGATGACGGGTGCTGAAATCACTTTGTTATCGAGAACGATGGCGAATGGCCTGCCGACATTTTCCTGCGTGACAGCAGCAAAGCGGCGCGAACCGTTGACGTTGAAGCGGAAGGAGACAATCGCCTCATTGGTGCGCTGATCAAATCCCGGTTGCGCATCGATCAGGTCTTCGCCCGAGACAATCACCCGTTTTTCAACAACCGCACGACCGGTATCGCCATTATATGCATCCAGCAATTCGGAATCCGGCGGCGGGCGCCCTTGCGCGACCTGTTCGGGCGATACCGACGTATCGACAAGACGGAAGGTGAGCTTGGCGGTTTGACCGAGCAGCGATTTCAGCGCCTGCGGGTCCTGAAGCCCTGGCACCTGCACCAGAATGCGGTCGCGTCCCTGACGGGTGATCGATGGCTCCGTCGTACCCAGCTGGTCAACACGGCGGCGAACGATCTCGATAGACTGGTCAACCGCGAGCCGGACACGTTCAACGAAGCCAGGCTCTGTCATGCGCAGTACGAACAAGCCTTGTTCCGGCTCCGCCAGCTCGTTTTCGCGCGTTGCGTTGCCAAATGACAAGGCACTGTTCACTGGCTGCGTCAATTGCTGGAGACGTGTGCGTGCCGTTTCGATCTGGGCCACGTCGCGCACGCGCACCTGAACCGCGTCATTTTGTACGGCAAGGCCGGTATAGCCGATGCGCGGCTGTTCGGTGAAGACGCGGCGGACATCGTCGCGCAACGCTTCCTGGCGATCCTTGCGCAAGGCGACCGTATCGACGGCCAGCAGAATGTGCGAACCGCCCTGCAGATCGAGCCCCAGGACGAAACGCGGCAGACGCAACGCGTCGGCCGTCTGGCGCGGCAGGAAATTGCTCAGCGCCAGCAGCACCGCGCCCACACAGAGCACGATGATAAACGCCACATACCATCGGGAAAAACGCAGCATGGTTCAGATCAATCCTTCGCGGTGAACCAGATCAATTGTCCTTGACCGGTTCGCCCTTGCTGCGCACTTCAGCGATCATCTGTCGCAGGATGCGAACACGGACGTTGTCGGCGATATCGACCTGGATGTCATTATCCTCACCTACCTTGGCGATCTTGCCGATGAGCCCACCCGCCGTGACGACCGTATCGCCACGACGCAGATTGGCGAGCATTTCCTGCTGCTGCTTCATGCGCTTTTGCTGCGGGCGCAGGATCAGCACATAGAGAATAACGAAAATGAAGGCGAATGGCAGGAGTTGCACAACCAAATCGCCTCCCGGCACACTGCTTCCTGCCCCTTGAGCCCACGCACTGGTGATCAGCATTCCATTCTCCAAACCATGACGGACCCGAATGGGCCTGATGCGGCGCGGACTATAGCGACGAAGTGCGGGAAATCAATTGCCGAACGTCGCCGGCATTTGCGCCAGGCAATCATCGTGCTAGGAGCCGCTCGCTATCATCGCGCCGGAGGCTCGCTTGCCCGAATTCGAAATGTCCGATCTTCTTGCCGAAATGCGCGCGTTGCGACGCGCTGTCGAGGATCTGCGACCAAAGCCACACACGGCTCTGGCACTTGATGATGCGGAAGGGTTCGTTTGGGTTGCCGAACAGCGTCATGCGCAGCCTGTTGAGCGCATCAACCGCATTCCGCTGGCGCTTCTTGTCGGCATCGAGCGCCAGCGCGATACGCTTCTGGCCAATACGGAGCGTTTCGCTGCTGGCTTGCCCGCCAATAACGCCCTGCTGTGGGGCGCGCGCGGCATGGGCAAATCCTCCATCGTCAAGGCGGTCCATGCCGATGTTGCTTCGCGGGCAAGCGCCACGCTCAAGCTGATTGAAATCCATCGTGAGGATATCAGCACCCTGCCTGATCTGATGAACCTTGTCCGCGCGCGGCCGGAGCGGATCATCGTCTATTGCGATGATCTGTCGTTTGACGCGACTGACACGTCCTATAAATCGCTGAAAGCGGTGCTCGAGGGCGGGCTTGAAGGGCGACCGGACAACGTCATTTTTTACGCAACATCAAACCGGCGCCATCTGCTGCCGCGCGACATGATGGAAAATGAGCGATCCACCGCCATCAATCCGGGAGAAGCGGTCGAGGAAAAAGTGTCGCTCTCTGACCGATTTGGTCTGTGGATCGGCTTTCACCGCTGCAGCCAGGATGAATATCTCGACATGGTGGCGGGCTATGTCGATCATTTCGGGCTGACGATCGACCAGGCGGCATTGCGCGCCGAAGCTCTCGAATGGGCAACGACACGTGGCTCACGCTCAGGGCGCGTTGCCTTCCAGTTCGCGCAGGATCTGGCCGGACGATTAGCGCAGATAAGCGGCTGAACCGTCAGCTCCCGCTCAAATGCTCCATCGGGTCGACCGGTGTCTTGCCCTTGCGGATTTCAAAATGGACCTGAGGCTGGCTGACATTTCCCGTCTGGCCGGCGCGGGCGATAATCTGGCCGCGTTTGATCTGGTCGCCGCTTTTCACATCGATATTTGAATTGTGCGCGTAAGCCGTCACCCAGCCATTGGCATGGCGAACGAGCACGAGGTTGCCATAGGGCTTCAACTCGCTGCCGGCGTAAGCGACGACGCCGGCCTCGGCGGCGTGGACAGGTGTCCCTTGCGGGACGGCGATCTTGATGCCGTCAACATTCCCGCCGCTCGGCTGCGGACCAAATTTGGCGATCACACGGCCCCGGACCGGCCAACGGAAGTCGAGTTCCTCAGCTCTCGTCGTCGCCTGAGTACCAGGCTCAGGCGCCGGAGCAGCCGCCAGCGGAGCGGCCGTCACCACTTTGCGTGGCTCGACTGGCGTCGGGACGGCTGCAGCTTTTGGCTCAGGAATACGCGGCGGGATGGCGGAGGTGGTAATCTTGTCCGCTTGAGGAGCATCGCTCGCCACGGGCAGACGAACCGGTGATGTCAACGCCAGCTTCTGTCCGATCTGGGGACGATCGCTGGGCCCAAGATGATTATAGCGAGCGATTGTCGCGGCAGGCACACCATATTGCGAGGCAATACTCGCCAACGTCTCGCCGGCATGGACGGTATGAGTGGAAGGGACAGCGGCGCGCGGCGCAGCGGCGGGTTGCGTCCAGGCCAGTGGTACGGCTGGCTCACTTGCCTTGGGCAATTTCAACTGCTGACCAGAGGTCGCGATTGCGTTCTGGCGGACCGGACCGGGCGCTACAGCAACAGGCGCGGTTGGCAACGGCGCAAGCTTGGGCGATGTGGGCTGCGACCATTGTGGCGGAGTAGCCGGCGGCGTCCATTGCGCTTTGGGTGCTGCGATCGGCGGCAGCGCCGTTACGGGTGGAAGCGGCTTGGCGTAGACAGTACGGGCTGCATTCACGGATGCATCTGGCGGGACAGAGCCTGTCACATCGCTATTCTGCGGCTGCCAGGCAGGGGCTGCGGATTGCTGCCAGGACGGCGCGGACTGCCCCTGGCCCTGCCAGCCGGTTTCCTGCCCAGCCACCGGGGGACGCTGCGAAAACGTCTGATTATATTGCTGTTGTGCTGAACTCCAGGGCGGTGGCGGCGCGTAACGTGCGCCATCGCTCGCGCAGGCCGCCAATGTCAGCGCGCATCCCAAGGACGCTGTATATTGCAGCATTCGATAGGGTGCACCGCGCTTCGACGTAACTGACATGACGCTCACTCACGCAAGAGAAATAACTCCAACGCGGCGATTAAACGCGAATTAAGTAAAATTCGACTTAACATCTCGAAATCGACGTCAATTTTCCGCTGCGATCAGATCGCCGCCGCAAGGCCCGGCGTCAACGGCACAAACCGTACCTCGCCAAGGTCGATGGTTGCCGGATGGCCGCGCCCCTGGCGAAAAACCAGCATGCGCTGGGCGGTATGGGGTGGTCCGACGGCGGCGATGATAGCACCATCAGGGCGCAATTGTTCGAAGAGCGGGCGCGGGATTTCGTCAAGCGACCCGCCGACCAGAATGCGGTCAAAGGGCGCGTGCTCCTTGTCGCCGGCCAGACCATCCCTGACGAGCACGGTCGCATTGCCGACACCATGGGCGCCCAGATGGCCGCGAGCGATTTTCGCCAACGTGCGATAGCGCTCTACCGAGATGACCTGGGCGGCCAGCGCCGCAAGGACCGCCGTCAGCCAGCCGCTGCCGGTGCCGATTTCAAGAATCTTGTGAGCCTTCGAGATATCGAGCGCCTCAACCATGCGGGCAGCGATACTGGGGCGCTCGATCATCTGCCCACAGGCGATCGGCAATGAGCGGTCAGCAAGGGCGAACTCGGCGAATTCCCGGGCAACAAAAAGGTGGCGTGGCACTCTTTCAAGCGCGGACAGAACATCGCGCGAGCGCACGCCGCGCGCGCGCATCTCCATGATGAAGCCGGCGCGCCGTTCGGTATCGCGCGTGTTCAGCGCGTGCGTTGCCTGGTCAGTAGCGGGCGTATCATCATCGGCCCCCACCGCCGCCCCTCACGACATGGCAGCAGAAAGAAGCGGCATGGTATGGCGATCCGTCAGGTCAAGCTGCAGCGGGGTGACGGAGACATAGCCGGCGCGCAGCGCCGCCAGATCACTGCCTTCGGCAGCGTCCATGGTGCGACCGCGATACGTCAGCCAGTAATAATTAAATCCGCGGCCATCGATCCGCGCGTCGACCTGCAGCAAATTCTGGTCGCGCTTGCCCTGACACGTGATCTTGACGCCCAACACGTCACTCGCATCGCAGTCGGGAAAATTGATGTTGAGCAGAGTGCTGGACGGAATGTCGGTCGCCAGCAGGCGGGTGATCAGTACAGGGGCCAATGTTTCGGCTGTAGCGTAACGCACGAGGTTGCGATCAACAGCGTGGTTATAGCCTTGCGACAGCGCTATGGAGCGTACACCGAGCAAGATTCCCTCCATAGCCCCCGCCACGGTTCCTGAGTAGGTGACATCATCGGCAACATTAAGGCCGCGATTGACGCCAGAAAGGACAAGATCGGGCGGATTGTCGGCAAGAATCCGGCGCACCCCCATAATGACACAATCCGTCGGCGTACCACGCACCGCGAAATGGCGCGGAGAAATCTCGCGCAGGCGCAGCGGTTCGCTCAAGGTCAAAGAATGGGCAACGCCCGACTGGTCGGTCTCGGGCGCAATCACCCACACATCATCCGAGAGGGATCTGGCGATGCGCTCCATAGCGCCCAGCCCGTCGGCATGGATGCCGTCGTCATTTGTTACCAGAATGCGCAAGGCAGGGCCCTTTCAGGAAGCAGGAATGATCATATCGCGACCGCCCATATACGGTCGCAAAGCCTCGGGAATGGCAATCGAGCCATCGGCGCGCTGATAGTTTTCCATCACCGCTACCAGGCAACGACCAACCGCCACGCCTGATCCGTTGAGCGTATGCACAAAGCGCGGCGCGCCCTTGCCATCCATCGGACGGTAACGGGCATTCATGCGCCGGGCCTGAAAATCCCCGCAATTCGAGCAGGACGAAATCTCACGATAGGCGTTCTGCCCCGGCAGCCAGACTTCGATGTCGTAGGTTTTGCGCGCCGCAAAACCCATATCACCCGTGCACAGGGTGATGGTACGAAACGGTAGATCGAGGCGGCGCAAGATGGTTTCCGCCGCGTTTAGCATGCGTTCATGCTCGCTGTCCGACTGCTCGGGCGCAGTAATCGACACCAGCTCGACCTTCATGAACTGGTGAACGCGGATCATGCCGCGCGTATCGCGCCCCGCAGAGCCAGCCTCCGAGCGGAAGCAGGGCGTGTGGGCGGTATAGCGATAGGGCAGCTTCGCCTCGTCCTGGATATCGTCGCGCACATAATTGGTGACCGACACTTCGGCGGTGGGGGTAAGCCAGAAATCACCACTGACGTGGAACAAATCCTCAGCGAATTTCGGCAGATTTCCCGTGCCATAGGCGGTATGTTGACGGACGAGCAGCGGCGGGTTGGTCTCGGTGTAGCCATGCTCGCTGGTGTGAATATCNNAGCATGAACTGGGCAAGCGCCCGCTCCAGCCGCGCGAGCTGGCCTTTCAACACGACGAAGCGGGCGCCGGAAATCTTCGCCGCCGTTTCAAAATCCATCTGGCCAAGGGCTTCGCCCAATTCGAAATGCTGCTTTGGCGCAAAATCAAACGTCTTCGGCGTTCCCCAGCGGTGGCGCTCGACATTACCGCTTTCGTCGCGCCCATCAGGCACCTCGGCAGCCGGCAGATTGGGAATGGCGGCTAACAGGGCGGTGAGTTCGGCCTCAACGCGTCGCTCATCGGCTTCGAGCGCCGGCGTATCCTGCTTCAGAGCAGCCACCTCGTCCATCAGGCTCCTGGCGCGCGCCTCGTCCCGGGCAGCTTTAGCCGCGCCGATTTCCTTTGATGCGGCGTTGCGCCGCTCCTGTGCTGTTTGCAACCGCGCGATGATGGCGCGTCGCTCCTCATCAAGGCGCAGAATCTGTGGCGCCAGCGGCGACAGACCTCGTCGCCCGAGAGCCGCGTCGAAGGATGATGGCTGTTCACGAATCGTCTTGATGTCATGCATGGCAGTATCCTTGATCGCCCACCGCAGGCCGGCAGATCAAGCCCGGCGAATGCCCGATGCCGCTTTTCAGGTGGATGATTGACGCAGCTTCTCAGCCGCAGCGCGGCGCGCCTCGATGATTTTGACGACGTAGATGCTGGCCTCATAGAGAAGCAGTGTCGGCAATGCCAGAATGACCTGGCTGCCGACATCGGGGGGCGCCAGCACGGCTGAGGCCGCAAACACACCAACAATCGCGAAACGGCGCTTGTCGCGCAGCCCCTGCGACGTCACCACGCCAACCTGCGCGAGGAGCGACAAAATGACGGGCAGCTGGAACATCAGCCCGAACGCCATCATGAAGGTCATGAGGAAGCTCAGATAACGCTCGGTCGTGGGCAGCATTTCAATTGACACGCCGGACAAGGAAGCGCCGCCCAGTTGCTGCATGCTGGCAAAGAAGCGCAGTGCCGCTGGCGCGGCTACAAAATAAACCATCAGGCCGCCCAGCAGAAAGAAGGCCGGCGTGGCGATCAGATAAGGGCGGAAGGCATTGCGCTCATGGCGGTAAAGCCCGGGCGCGATGAAGGCGTAAAGCTGGTAGAGGAGAAACGGGCAGCAGATAAAAATGCCGCCAAAGAGCGCAATCTGCAGCTGCGTGAACAGATATTCCGCCGGCCCGGTGAAGACGACGCGCGCGATCTGATCGCTCGGTAGGGCTCCCTTGTAGGGATAGAGCAACAAGTCGAAAATCGTATTGGCAAAAAAGAAGCAGACGACGACGATGGCCAGCAACACGATAAATGAGCGCACGATGCGCGAGCGCAACTCCAGGAGATGCGACATCAGTGGAGCGCGCGACGCCTCGATATCGTCCTTGCCATCATCAATAACCGTCATCGGTGATGTCTACCTTCTCTGCCCGTGCAGGCGCAAGTCAAACCGCACATCGGTCTGAACCCCGCTACGAGGCTTTGGCAGGGCGCGTCGTATCCTCGACCTTGGGATCTGCCTGCACCGACGTCTCCATCGAGGGTGCGGGTGCAGAGGGAGGTTCAGAGACAAAGGCCGTCAGATCGAGCGGCGGGGCCGGTTCGACAGGCGGCAACATCGTTTCGGTTGGGTCCCTGGCAGCGGGCGACGAAGGCAAGGGGGCGATTGTCTGTCCCGGTGCATCGCCCAGCAACGTCCCGGCCTGTTCGATTTCATTCTTGATATTGCGCGTTTCATCAGCAAAACGCGACAACGTCTCGGTCACCTTCTGCACAGGTGACAAATGACGCATATCGCGCACTTCATCGAGCGTCTTGCGTACATCATCGAGATTGGCATCACGCATGGCATCGTTGAACTGCCCCTGAAATTCGCCAGCCATCTGCCGCGCCTTGTTGATAAGGCGTCCAAGCGAGCGCATGGCGTCAGGATAGTCCTGCGGCTTCAAAACCAGCAGGGCGATCACGCCAACCAGCAATATTTCGGTCCAGCCGATGCCAAACATGCGGCAAAACACTCCAGACAGCGCAGCTTTGCTGCAAAATCAGCAAATGCCTTCGAGACACCATGTGAGACATGGCGCGCAAGCAGCCAAAGGTCAATAGAAAGACGTTCTCCGCAGCGCCCGCAAACAACCATCTGTGATCAGCGTTGCCTGTCGATCGCCGGCGGTTCGCTCGCCGGTGCCGGTTCTTCGTGCACTTCGGCGTCAAACTCTTCAGCCGTCCCGTCGTTCAGTGGTTCCAGCTCGTCCATCGCCTCCGAGCCGTCGAGCGGATCCTCATCAGGCGCGAGCGCCGGATCGTCGGTCGGTAGCGGGATGGCAAAGCCAGCGGGCAGCCGCACATCGATCAGGCCGGTCCCCTTCAATTCGTCAAGGCCGGGCAGATCGCGGATGGCATCGAGCCCGAAATGAACCAGAAATTGCTCGCTTGTTCCCAGAGTAACCGGTCGTCCGGGCGTGCGTCGGCGGCCACGCATACGTATCCAGCCCGTATCGAGCAGAATGTCGAGAATGCCCTTCGAGGTCGCCACGCCACGAATTTCCTCGATCTCGGCGCGCGTCACCGGCTGGTGATAGGCGATGATCGCGAGCGTCTCGATTTGCGCCCGCGTCAGTTTTTTCACTTCAACCGTTTCATCGCGCAAAAGAACCGCCAGATCATCGGCGGTGCGCAGCATCCATTTTCCGGCAATGCGGCGCAATTGCACGCCGCGGTGTGCATAGTCGCTGACGAGATCGGCAAGGACCGCGGCAAGGTCAACGCCGTCGGGCATGCGGCTGGCGATTTTCGCCTCGTCCAGCGGCTCTGCGGCGGCAAACAGCAATGCCTCGGCAACGCGCATCGCCTGTTGATGCGGCGTCACATCGACCGGAGGCTCAAAGAGATCATGAGGATCGAGGCGGCGCCCGGCATCAGCCATGCGTGTCTTCCTTATGACCATCGGGCTTGTGGCGCCTGACATAAATCGGCCGAAACGCCGCTTCCTGACGTAATTCAACTGTTCCGTCGCGCGCCATCTCCAACGATGTCGCAAGACTTGATGCCCTTATCGTGGCGCGCTGACCAGGCTCGGCGACATACGCGATCAGATATTCATCAAGACTGGTCCACTCGCTTGCCATTCCAATCAGGCGTTCAAGCGCCTGGCGCGCATCAGCGAGCGACCATACCGGTCGGCGCTGCAATGTGACGCGCGCCAGAGCGGTCTTTGATCGTTGAAACGCGTAGGCTTTCAGGAGATCAACGAGATTTGCGTCCCATTGGCTGGTGATGCTCGCTCGCACCCCTTCCGGCGCGCCACGTGCGAACACATCCACGCCCAGGCGATGACGCGCCATCAGCCGGGCACCCGCCTGGCGGATGATATCGAGCCGGCGCAGACGCTCGGTCAGAGATTCCGCCAAATCTTCGCCCGATGGTTCCCCCTCACCGCGCTTATCAGGCAGCAACAATTTGCTTTTCAGAAAGGCGAGCCAGGCTGCCATCAGCAGATAATCAGCGGCAAGCTCGATGCGCAGACGCCGCACCTTGTCGATAAAAATCAGATATTGCTCGGCCAGGGCAAGGATCGACAGACGCTGGAGATCAACTTTCTGCTGGCGCGCCAGATCGAGCAGCAGATCAAGCGGCCCTTCATAACCGCCAAGATCAACGACGAGGCGTGGATCGCTTTCCGCTCGCTCTTCGGCCAGATCGATGAGCGCGCTCATATCAGTGCTGTCAGACATGGGCGACCCTGCCGGGCGGCGTGGCGGCCGCCACATAGGCATCGGCGGCGCCGACGAGCGCGAGTAATTCGGTGAGCCGTGCTTCGGCCTGCCGGCGATCAAACGCTTGCGGCGGCTGCAGCCGCGCCATGGCAGCAGCGCAACGGCGTTGCGCCATGCCGGTCAATCGCCCCGCACCTGCCGCAACAGCCCGCATTTCCTCCATATTGCCGCTGCAATGGAGAACAAGATCGATCCCTGCCTCCCGGCAATCGGCGGCCAGCCCGTCCATCGATCCCGACAACGCCTTCATGCCCAGATCATCGCTCATCAGCGCGCCGCGAAAACCGATGTCACCACGAATGATGTTGCTGATCACGTCGGGCGACAGGGTGGCAGTACGCGCGCCGTCGATGGCGTCATAAATAATATGGGCGGTCATCGCAAACGGGCAATCGGCCAAAGCGGCAAAGGGCAGAAAATCACTTGCGGCGAGCGCATTCCTGTCGAGCGACACGCGCGGTAACGTAACATGGCTGTCGGCAAGACTGCGGCCATGGCCGGGAATATGTTTGGCAACCGGCAGCACGCCCGAGGCCAGATAGGCCTCCATGCTCGCCCGCCCGAGCGCCGCGATCACCGCCGGATCGCCCGACAGAGCCCGGTCGCCGATGATGTCGTGGGCACCGGGGATGGAGAGATCGAGGCAGGGCGCGCATACGGCGTTGATGCCAAGCGTAGTCAGATCATCGGCGATGAGGCGCGATTGGAGGCGGACGCCTTCAAGCCCCCATTCCGGGCGCTTGTCATAGAGCACACCGAACCATTTCGCTGCAACAAAGCTGCTCCAGAACGGCTGGCGCAGGCGCTGCACCCTGCCCCCTTCCTGATCGATGAAGATCAGTGCCTGCTCGTCCTGCAACGTGTCGCGAATGGCCGCGCAAAGTGCGACGACCTCAGCCGGCTGGCCGATATTACGGGCAAACAATATCGTGGCAAAAGGACGTGTTTGGCGTAGAAAATCGCGCTCGTCGTCGCGAAGGACTGTACCTGTCAGCCCGGTGATGAAAGCACCCTGATTCATTGCCGCATTAACCGCGTGGACGGGCTGATGGTCAAGCTGCCGCGTCAGGCAGCCAATCGCCATCCCCGCCTTTTATCGCGGCCAGACGCCGTTGCAGGGCGATTCAGTTGTCGCAAGCTGGGGTCAGGACCCATTAATTTNNTAATGGGTCCTGACCCTAGCTCGCGCTCACGACGCAGCTGCCGCCCGCTGCCTTGTATTTCGTACAAAAATCCGCTGCTTCAGCGCGCGATTGCAAGGGCCCGACACGAACGCGGTAAAAGGTGCCCTTGCTGCCCAGATCGACTTCCTGGATGTCGGGTGACTGCCCCGACAGCAGTGAGGGGTAGCGCTTGCGCAGATTGGCGAAGCTCGCCACTGCCTCGTCGCGGCTGCGCTGCGATGAAATCTGCACCATGAAGCCTGCCGCATCATTCTGGGCCTGTGGCGCCTGAACAACCGGCGTCCGGCTGGCTGGTGGAGCTTCACGCACCACCGGCTGGGCCAGCGCGGGATTAGGCGCCTGAGCCTTGGGCTGGGCAGATGCAATGGTTGGGACGCTGACCACAGCCCCAGGCGGCACGACCGTTGAGGGAAGCGGATTGCCCTGGCCATTGCCAAGCCCTGTCGGTGAGCCGGGCAGAGCATGGGTCGTTGTCGTTTGCGGGCGAGCCGCAGCGGCAGGTTCCGAGGGCGGCTTTGTGGGCTCGCTTTCGAGCGACCCGTCGGGCTTTACCCGGATTGTCGTTGTTGACACCCGGCGTGGCTCGGACAGTTGGGCTGCTGGCGCCGTAGCGCCGGCAGGAGCAGATGGGCGCGCCGGCAGGCTTGACGCCGGCTGTTCCTCACGCGGGACAAGACGCTCGACTGGCGCTCCCTTTCCTGTTTCGGGCACGCGATCAAAAATGAGTTTGTTCGATGCCGGGCTTTCGGCAGGCAGTTCGGCGATCACCCGGCTCGGGCGCGGGTCGGCGCGCACAATCACCGGCTCGCCTCCTGCCGATTTCGTGCCCTTCCATGCAAAAAACGACACGCCGGCCGCCGCAGCCAGACCGACGACAACGAGACCGAGGACGACGATGACGGTACCGAGCCCCTTCACCCGCCGGCCGCGCCTGGCTGACGCCGGCTCATGCGGCGTCGGCGCTAGCGCGATACCATCATCAAAATGAGGCGCCGCCTCATAGTCAAAATCCGTATCGCGAGCGGGCGCCTGTGCCGGTTTTGCCGGGCTGGCTGTGGTCAAGTCGCGCTCGATTGCCGAAAATATCGCCTGATCGAGTACTCTTTCCTGCGTTCTTGCGACGGGCGGCGGCGGCTCTCGTGCCGCAACATCATCCGCCGCAGCGGGACGGGGTTGGCCCTTGCTAAGCGCTGCCTCAAAGGCGGACGCGTCAATTCCAGAAAACAAATCGTCAAGCGATGGGTCGCGACGGGGCGCTGGCGATGGCTGCGCGCGCTGCATCACGGGGCGTCGCGGATTGATCGGCGCGATGCTGCCGTTCTGACTGAGGGCGCGCTGCAATTCCTCGAGAGGATCGCTGCTGGCTGAAAACGCGTCGCCTGCCGGCGCCCGCATCTGATTGGGCTGCGGCGTCCAGTTGGTCCGCCTTAGGTTACTCTCATTCATCGCTACCGCCTTGCAGTATCACCTGTCGGGCCCACCGGAAGCACACCCAGCGTGAAGCAACGCTAGCGCATTTCCTGCGGCGCCGAGACGCCAAGTATTCCAAGGCCACTTGCCAATACGCATTCGACTGCACGCACCAACGCAAGACGAGCCACGGTCAACAATCTATCATCTGAGTTAATGAACCGTAATTGTGGCATGTCTTTGCCGCGACTCCAAAGCCCGTGAAACTGGCTTGCCAGTTCATAGAGATAAAAGGCAATGCGGTGCGGCTCTCTTGCATTGGCCGCGCTGGCAATCATGCGGGGATAGGCCGCGAGCAGCTTGATCAGACCAAGCTCCTGCGCTTCCGTCAGCCGCGCTACGCGTGCCAGATCAGGAACCGCATAGGGATCAATGTCGGGCATGATTTCGCGCGCGTTGCGGTAGATGGAGTGGGCGCGCGCATGGGCGTATTGCACATAAAAGACTGGATTATCCTTCGATTGCTCGACGACTTTTGCCAGATCGAAATCAAGCGGCGCGTCGCTCTTGCGCATCAGCATCATCAAACGCACGGCGTCACATCCAACTTCGTCGATCACTTCGCGCAAAGTCACGAACTGCCCCGAGCGCTTGGACATGCGCACAGGCTCACCTGCCCTGAAGAGGCGCACCAGCTGGGTGAGAACGATATCAAGATCAGCCTTGCCGCCGCTGATTGCTGTCACAGCCGCCTTCATGCGTTTCACATAGCCGCCATGATCAGCGCCCCAGATATCGACCTGCCGGTTGAAGCCACGCCGATATTTACTGCGATGATAGGCAATATCGGCCGCGAAATAGGTAAAACCGCCATCGGATTTCAGGAGCGGGCGATCGACATCATCGCCAAAGCGCGTTGAGGCAAACAGCGTCTGCTCGCGGTCTTCCCACTCCTCGCTCGCCTGGCCCTTGGGCGGCGGCAGGCGCCCGACATAAACCAGGTTCTGCCGGCGCAATTCCTCAAGCGATTCGCTAATCTGGTCGTCGCGACCGGCGCCGAGCGATTGTTCGGAAAAGTAGACATCATGAACGATGCCGAGCGCTGCCAGATCCTCGCGAATGAGGTCCATCATGGCGTCGATCGCGCGCTGTCGGAACAAGGGCAGCCATGCCGATTCGTCGGACGCTGCAGCGAAGCGATCGCCAAAATCACGCGCCAGCGCTTCGCCGACCGGTATCAGATAATCGCCGGGATAAAGCCCTTCGGGAATGGCATCGATCACCGTCCCTAGCGCCTCGCGGTAGCGCAGATAGACGGAGCGCGCCAGCACATCGACCTGGGCGCCGGCATCATTGATGTAATACTCTTTGGTAACCGCCTTGCCGGTTCGCGCCAGCAGGGCCGCGATAGCATCGCCCACCACGGCGCCACGGCCATGCCCGACATGCATCGGCCCGGTTGGATTCGCCGACACATATTCGACGTTGACCCGGTCATCGGCGTTTAGAGGGGAACTGCCGAAAGCGTGCGGATTTTGCAGAATATCAACCAGCAGGCGATGCCAGAACGCGTCGCGCAGCGAAAAATTGACAAATCCCGGCCCGGCAATCGTCGCCTCGGTTACATCGCGGTCCTGCGCAAGTGCTGCAACCAAGCCTTCTGCGATCTCGCGCGGCTTCATCCCGGCAGGCTTGGCCAGAACCATCGCGGCATTCGTCGACAAATCACCATGCGCAGCGTCACGCGGCGCTTCAACAGCCACATGATGTAGGTCAATATTTTTTGCAACAATTTCTTTTATAACTGATGCTTGCAAGTGTTTTTTTATGCGATTTGTAAAGTTATCAAAAACATCCATATCCGTCTCCTGCGGCGAGGCTCGCTAACGCAAATCAGCGGTTTCGTCAAAAAGCCGCACATATTCCTGAAGGGCGAAGCGATCCGTCATGCCGGCGACAAAGTCGCAGACGTGGCGGGCTCGGGTCGCTGGATCGCTGCCCCCGTGAGCGAGCCGCCAGGCAGTGGGCAGCGCCTGTGGGTCATCCATATAGCGCAAGAACAACCGGCTGACTGCGTCCTCGGCCCGGCGCCTGACCGCCATCACCGGACCCGCGCGATACATGTGATGGTAGAGGAATGTTTTCAACTCACTTTCCGCCTGCGCCATTGCCGCGGAAAAGGCGATGACAGGTGCATCATGGCGACGGATGGCGTCTGCACCCTCACCTGTCACGCCGGTAAGCCGCAACTGGCTTTCGACGATCACATCCTCGATCAGCCGGGTAATCACGCGCCTCACGACCTCATAGGCCCGTCTCTGGTTCTCAAGACCTGGGTATTTGTCGTCCACCTGCTGCAGGATATCTTTGACGAGCGGCACTTGCGCCATGTCATCAAGGGTAAACAGGCCGGCCCTCAGGCCATCGTCGACATCGTGGGCGTCATAGGCGATATCATCGGCAATTGCCGCGCCTTGGGCCTCGGCGGACGGCCATGACCACAGCCACAGATCGTGGATGCCGGCATAGTCGCTGACGCCATAGGGCAATCCGGCTTGGTACCGGCCGATCGGTGTACGGTCGCGCGCGGTCAGCGGACCATTATGTTTCACCAGACCTTCGAGCATCTCCCAGGTAAGATTGAGCCCGTCATAAGTGGCGTAACGACGCTCGAGCCGGGTGACGATGCGCAGCGCCTGGGCGTTATGGTCAAAGCCGCCATAGGTCGCCATGCAGGCGGACAGGGCATCCTCGCCCGAATGGCCAAAGGGCGGATGGCCGAGGTCGTGAGCAAGCGCCAGCGCTTCGGCCAAATCCTCATCCATGCCCAGCGAGCGGGCAAGGGCGCGCGAAATCTGCGCCACTTCGATGGTATGGGTGAGCCGTGTGCGATAATGGTCCCCCTCGTCATAGACGAAGACTTGCGTCTTGTCCTTCAGGCGACGAAAGGCGGTTGAGTGGATGATGCGGTCACGGTCGCGCTGAAAATCGCCACGCGTCGGGCTTGCCGGTTCCGTGATCAGGCGTCCGCGCCCGGCCTGGCTCGACGCTGAAAATAGTGACGCACACCGTCCGACGACCGCCATGTCTCTCTCTGACGCATTGACCCTGCAGGAAAGCGTGCTTATCTGCTTATCACGATAGAGCAAGGGCTACGACTTGCGACAATGAGCTTGCGAGGAGCAAATGGCCAGCGAAACGCAACAGATTACGGTCACTGAGCGCGCGTTCAGCCGCATCGCCGAGATTTTGCGCGATGAACCGGGCGCAATCGGGCTGCGGGTGTCGGTATCGGGCGGCGGATGCTCGGGGTTTCAATATGGCTTTGACATTGAAAAAGAGACGCATGCGGACGACGTGAAGGTCAGTCAGGCGGCGGCGGCGGTGATCGTTGATGAAATGTCCTTGCAATTCCTGCGGGGATCCTGCGTCGATTTCGTCGATGATCTGATCGGCGCCCGTTTCGACATCAAAAATCCCAATGCCAAATCATCTTGCGGCTGCGGCACGAGCTTTTCGTTGTGACGTCGACAGAGCGTTGCGGCGAAAGCCCGTCGCTATGACAAACGGGAAGCGGCGCTGATGCTGGTGACGATTGCAACCTTCAACGTCAATTCGGTTCGCCAACGCCTCGATGCCCTCATCGCCTGGCTGGAAGAATCCAGGGCTGACATTGTCTGTCTGCAGGAACTCAAATGCGAGGATCACGCTTTCCCGCGCCAGGCGATTGAAGATGCGGGCTATCATCTAGCCGTTCACGGCCAGAAAACCTTCAATGGTGTTGCCATCCTCTCGAAATTTCCGATCGACGATGTGCTCGCTGGCCTGCCCGGCGATGACGAAGACCAACAGGCCCGCTATCTAGAGGCTGTGATATCCCTGCCGGGCCGCGCCATCCGCGTAGCGTCGATTTACTTGCCGAACGGCAATCCGCTCGGAAGCGACAAATTCCCCTACAAGCTTGGCTGGATGAAACGTCTGCACACACATGTGCGGGATCTACTTCAACACGAAGACCCCCTCATTCTGGCAGGCGACTACAACGTCATTCCCGAAGACAGAGATTGCCGTGACCCTGCTGCGTGGACCAATGATGCTTTGGCGCAACCCGAAAGCCGGCAGGCGTGGCGGGCGTTAACCCATCTGGGTCTGACGGACGCGTTGCGTGCGATCAGTGACGATGCCGGGCTTTATACGTTCTGGGATTATCAGGCCGGCGCCTGGCCGCGCGATAACGGCATTCGTATCGATCATCTGCTGCTGTCGCCGCAAGCGGCTGACAGTTTGCGTGGTGTTCGCATCGATAAAGAGGTCCGCGGGCGTGAAAAGCCGTCTGATCACGTACCGGTTCTGGCACAGTTCGAGTTCGCGGCGACGTGACGGCACAGGCGCTCGCTTGCCGTTGGCGGCAAGGGGGATTATTGTCGGCTGATGATGGCCCGATGCCTCCTCGTCATTGCCTGCTTGTTGGTGAGCGGACTTGCCGATCAAAGCGCGCGTGCGCAGCAGGAATTTCGACCGGGCATCGATTGCCAGTGCCGTGGCCCGCAAGGTCAGATGTTCGATCTCAAGGAAAAGACCTGCCTGCGCAGTGATGCCGGCAATCGAATAGCCACATGTGTGATGAACCAGAACGTCACATCATGGCAGTTCAGCGATGAATCCTGCGACGTATCGCTTCGTCAGGACCGACCGCAAGGGACGAAGACAGCGAGCTTCAAAGCCGCCATCAACTGAACCCGCGACCGATGGCGATGGACGAAAAGCCAATCCGACCAAGCGGGCCAGCATGACGTTTGATGGTTCGCATCACTTTTCCGACAAAGCAAGCTGGCGGCGCGCAATACGCGCAGCCTGTGTGCGCTCATTGATGTTGGCCAGCGTGAACGCGTCCTCAAACGCGCTGATGACCCAGGCATCGCGCGGCAGCTTTGCGCGTTCACGGGCAATCGTCAGCCAGCCAAGACCCTCCGCCGGGCGGCGATCAAGGCCGGGCCGCCCAACAAAAATCAATTCGCCGAGTGTTGCCTGGGCTTCCACATGACCCTTCACGGCAGCCGTGCGCAGCCAGTTCGCGGCCATGCGGGGGTTGGAATCAACACCTGCCCCATCAAGATACATCCGGCCAATCTGATACTGGCCCTCCGAATCACCGAAGACAGAGGCCGCATGATAAAACATGCGCCAGGCCAGCGCGAAATCCTGCTTGATCTCGGTGCCGGGAATGCCGGCGAGATAGTAGGAACCCAACGCCACGAATGCCCGCTTGGCATAGGGCGCCTGCGGCGAACTCACATCATCATCCGCATGATTTTCGATAATCTGGCTAAACCAGTTAAAGGCCTGAAGATCATCACGCTTGACGCCCTCGCCACGAGCGTACCGTCTGGCGAGCTGCCATTGTGATTCCGCATCTCCCTGCTGGGCTGCTTCCATCAGGGTTTCGATGGCTTCGATAATGGGGTTAAGGCGACGCGGGCCTGCTGCTACCCCAGCATCGCTCGTCACGGGTGTTCCCGTCGCCTGAGGCGATGATGGCGTACCGTCAAAGGCTGCCGCCATGCCACAAAAGAGCGTAAAGACACACGCAAGTGTGCTTGATCGACTAAATGTCCGCATAGCATCGTTTCTCATGTTTGGCGCCAGGATGGGTCAGTGCGCCATCGCGAGCGCTGCCGACTTGCTGGGCATACTTCCAGAGTGCGCCGGAACCGAAATTCTCAGACGGTTGTTTCCAGGATTTGCGACGTTCAGCCAGTTCCTGATCACTCAGGCGCACGCTTAACGTGCCGTCAATCGCGTCGATATCGATGATATCGCCATCTTTCAGCAGCCCGATGGGCCCGCCGACTGCCGCTTCCGGTCCGACATGGCCGATACAAAAGCCCCGGGTAGCGCCGGAAAATCGTCCATCAGTGATCAGGGCCAGTTTGCCACCCATGCCCTGTCCGTACAGAGCGGCGGTTGTCGACAACATTTCACGCATACCGGGGCCACCCTTTGGCCCCTCATAGCGAATAACCAGGACCTCGCCCTCTTTGTAGGCGCGGCTGGCGACGGCGGCAAAACAGTCTTCCTCGCAATTGAAAACGCGCGCCGGCCCGGAAAATCTGAGTTCGCTCATGCCGGCAACTTTAACGATGGCGCCTTCGGGTGCGAGATTGCCTTTCAAACCGACGACGCCACCGTTGACGGTGATAGGCTTGTTGGCGGGCCGCACCACATCCTGCTCGTCATTCCACGCCACTTTGGCCAGGTTTTCAGCCATGGTCCGGCCAGTCACCGTCAGGCAATCGCCATGGAGGAAGCCGTGATCGAGCAGGGTTTTCATGACGAGCGGAATACCGCCGACTTCGTACAAATCCTTGGCGACATATTTTCCACCGGGTTTCAGATCGGCGATGTAAGGCGTGCGCTTGAAGATTTCAGCAACATCAAACAGGTTGAAATCAATGCCCGCCTCATTCGCGATCGCCGGCAGATGAAGGCCGGCATTCGTCGAGCCACCGGTCGCGGCAACGACCGCCGCCGCATTTTCCAGCGATTTCCGTGTCACGATATCGCGCGGGCGAATGTTGCGGGCGATGAGCTCCATCACCTTCTCGCCCGCCATGGCGGAAAAGGCATCGCGCAACTCAAAGGGTGCGGGTGCGCCGGTTGAATAAGGCAGCGCTATGCCCAGCGCTTCGGCGACGCAGGCCATGGTGTTGGCCGTGAACTGGGCGCCGCAGGAGCCAGCCGACGGGCAGGCATGGCGTTCCAGCTCGTCAAGATCGTCAGCCGACATATTGCCGACCGAATGCATGCCGACAGCCTCGAAGACATCCTGCACGGTGACAGGCTTTCCCTTGAAGGTGCCAGGCAGGATGGAGCCGCCGTAAATGAAGATCGACGGCACATTGAGACGCACCATAGCCATCATCATGCCAGGCAGCGACTTGTCACAACCGGCAAGGCCGATCAACGCATCATAGCAATGGCCGCGCATGGTGAGTTCAACCGAATCGGCGATGCAATCACGCGACACGAGCGATGATTTCATTCCCTCATGGCCCATAGCGATGCCATCGGTGACGGTGATGGTGCAGAACTCGCGCGGGGTGCCGTTCGCGGCAGCCACACCCTTCTTGACCACCTGCGCCTGGCGCATCAGCGAAATATTGCACGGCGCCGCTTCATTCCAGCACGAGGCAACGCCGACAAGCGGTTGATGAATCTGCTGCGTCGTCAAGCCCATCGCGTACAGATATGAGCGATGCGGCGCCCGTTCCGGCCCCTCGGTCACGTGGCGGCTTGGCAGCCGGCTTTTATTGAATGTCTTGGCGTCCATCATTCCCTCGCGAACCGCATGCGTGATCACCGCAGTAGCCACACGCCACCACCTGTGATCGCCGTCTGACCTTCAGGCTTGCAGCGAACCGCCCCCGATCAAGGCGCGCTTGCCCAAATTTCCACGGACACCAAGCGTTCGACGCGTCTACTCATCCCTGTTTCATGGCCAAATCTGGGCATGTCGAGCCCATCACGCATCCGTAATGCGTGCGATCTCAAGATTGAAAATGGCTGTTGCAAAAACGCCACGAAACGCGGCTTCAACCTGCTTCTGCCAGAGCTGCGACGCCTTCTTTGACCCGCATCAGTCGGGACTGGGCACTGGCGCGGCGCTCATTTTGCTCTTCGATCACATCTTCGGGTGCACGGGCACGGAAATCAGGATTAGCGAGCTTGGCGTCGATCTTCGCGATCTCTTCGCCGAGCTTTGCCTGTTCACGATCAAGACGCTTTCGCTCCGCCGCCAAATCAACAATTCCGGCAACCGGCAGCGCGAGAATGGCCTCTTCGGCGACAACACGCAGGGATCCTTGCGGCGGCTGACCGGCCAGTACAATATCGGAAAGGCGCGCCAGACGGCGCAACGTCTCGTCGTGAACGCCGAGGCGGTCGAGGGTCATCCTGCCAGCACCGACGATAACGGCGGGCATCATGGCGCCGGCCGGAACGTTCATTTCGGCGCGAACAGCACGAATGTCCTGAATCAGCCGCACCAACCAGTTGATCTCGGAGCGCGCTGCCGCATCATCAAGGCCGGCGAGGACAGGCCAGTCGCTGAGAACCAGGAGTTGGTCGCGTTCGCTCTCGCCAGCCATGCGCGCCCATAATTCCTCCGTGATGAAGGGCATGAACGGGTGCATGATGCGGATGATTTGATCGAGAACGAAAGCGGCAGTCGCCCGGGTTTCGTCCTTTGCCGGTCCATCGGGGCCTTGCAGCACCGGTTTCGTCAATTCGACAAACCAGTCGCAAAACGTTCCCCAGACAAAATGATAGGCGCCATTGGCCGCGTCATTGAAGCGATAGGCCTCGATGGCAGCGGAAATATCGCCAACAGAAGCCTGCAACTCACCCAGAATCCAGCGATTGACCGTTGCTGTCACGCGCTCGGGCTTGAATGCCGGATCAGCGACACAGCCGTTGAATTCACAGAAACGGGCAGCATTCCACATCTTGGTTGCGAAGTTGCGGTAGGATTCAGCTGTTTTGACGCCGATCTTGGGGTCGCGCCCCTGGGCGGCGAAGGTGGCGATGGTAAAGCGCAGCGCGTCAGCCCCGTACTGATCGATCACCACCAGCGGGTCGAGGACGTTGCCGACGGATTTCGACATTTTCCGCCCCTTCTCGTCCCGCACCAGGCCATGGAGATAGACGGTGTGGAAGGGCGGCTGCCTCTGCGCCGGCAAATCCCCTTGCGTCGCGGCGGCGGCCATCATCATGCGCGCCACCCAGAAAAAGAGAATATCGGCGGCGGTTACCAGGACGGAGGTCGGGTAATAGCGGTCAAGTTCCGCCGTCGCATCCGGCCAGCCCAGCGTTGAAAAGGGCCAGAGCGCCGATGAAAACCACGTATCGAGCACGTCGGGATCGCGGGTGATTGCGGCTTGCGGCCCCCATTTGGCATC
>FSSH01000161.1_pt1 | contig 36061 bp, 23 predicted proteins | sample 1166101 | NCBI WGS metagenome assembly FSSH01 (sample SAMEA32972668, study PRJEB13176) | freshwater metagenome | biome: Drinking water system; feature: Biomass in drinking water that filtered by 0.45 um membrane; material: drinking water | place: USA | collected 2012-12-20 | depth 0 m
CAGAAATCTTATAATCCTAACCAGTTATAACTAGTTCGTAAATTACGCTGCTCTCCGATCGATCTAACAAAACAACGAAGAAAAAAAAAAGCCGTTCGTCAGTTCACCGTTAAACGAACGAACAAGAAGATGAAGTTTCTTGCACTTGCGTGTCTGGCGTTCATTGTTGTCGCCTTTGCTTCCAGCTTTGTTGAGGCTGGTCGAGGATCACAACCTCGCATTCCCGATCATTGTAACCCTGCAAAGAACGACTTCCAGAAGCAGAATGCCGCTCAACTGAACGCCATCTCTGCAAACCCCACCACAGATCTCTGGTACCAGTCGATCGCCATTACCATGGTTGCTCCTCCTACTGGATCGCTCACCGAGGTTGCTCGTCAGTCCTACTGGCAGTCTCGCGTCTACTCCACTCGCAACTGTGCCATCGTTGAGGTCCAAGCGTGGCCTCGCTCGGAAAACCAGGTGGTCTTCCAGGAGATTCATTCGATTGTCGACGACATGGACGGCGAAAGTTCTGGACGTCGTCATGGCGGTGGTGGCGGTAACTCCCCCAGCTTCGTTGATCAGACCTACACCGTCGAGTGGAAGACCAACTACACCTCGGACTCCGCTCTTGTCGAGGGCATGCCTTCCAAGTCCTATGTCACTGGAAACTCCATTGTTCAAATCGAGTTCTTCGACCCAACGAAGACTTCTTCGTTCTACACTCAGCAGATGCAAGTTCAAGTTGCTCATCAGAGCCGTCACTACACACAGATCATCACCGTCGATCCCACAGGAGCCTCTGCGCCTCTGACTGTCTGGGCGAACAGCACCGTTGTTCCTCGCGCTGCCCAGCCTTCTTTGATCAAGGATGCCTTCGATGCCTACAAGAGCGGCAACGTTCCCGTTGAGCAGGATCCCTTTGATCCTACCCGCTATGTCTACGTCTACACTGGAGCCTCCGCTCAGAAGACTTCCGACTCAGTCGAGGATCTTTACTACGTCGTCGATACTACTGGCACTTTCGCTCAGTACTTTGGCAAGCCGATGACCTTTGCTCAGTAAAAATTCACGACAAGATAAGATGTGTCGCCTTGAGGAACGCCGCGAATGTGATACTTGGAAAAGGTGATGTCTTCGATGTCGTAATCGTCGAACGCCGACACAAGTTTGTCCTTGAGTGAAGCGGGCGCGTATTCAATGAAGTTCGTGTGATAGATGATCTCCTCGTTGATGAACTGTTTGAGAAGGTCTTTGAAGTCTTCGTGTTCCACGTTATAGGCAGAGAGAATGCCCACCTTGTCGATGAGATTGCACGAAACGAAGCCCGAAAGTCCGTCCAAACTTCGGTAGATGTTTCTGTAGGTTGGTTGAATGCAAGCGGTGACAAGCATTAGTGACATATAGTCTGAGGAATTGCGAAGAGATTCGGGGGCATTGACGATCAAGTTGAAGACGTGCGTGTCGACGAACAACGACTTATTGATGAAGGCGTTACCTGCGACAAAAGCGAGAAACGACCTATTCAAAGCCACCTCTATTGTAGTGAAAGGGTTGCTAGTATCGACGTAGAGAGGAAGTTCTGCAAGGTGACCATCGCTTTCGTTGTGTTTGATCATGCTCTCTCTTGATGTGAACGATAGGTTGCAGTATTCGCAGTAGCGTTGCTTTGGTCCATAGCGAACCTTATTGACGTGTTCACTTGTCTTGATGTGTTCTCTATAGTCGCTTTGATTGTAGAGAGCGTCGCAGGCAGGACAGCATCTAGTGATCTCCTGCTGGTGATCGTGGTAAAGATGGTCGTAGTAGTCTTCGTTTTTGAGGAACGTGCGAGTGCAAAATTCACAGGTAAGTGCGGTAATCTGAACTTGGTTTACGTTGTCCAGGTGTTTTTTCGTTAGGACGTGTCGTTGATAGGCAAAAATATTATCCACAAACGTGTTGCAGTGGCGACAGGTCACTTGGTCTTGAGGTGTATCATCTTCTCTGTCTAGAGTAGAGGTATCGTCTTCACTGTTGTTGTTGCTACTCGAATCGTGAAATTCCTTGTAGTTCTTTTGATGTTTCGCAGTCTGAACGTGTTTTTTCATGTTGGAGATTTTCAGCGTTTTAAAGGAACACGCAACACACGCATATACATGAGCTTCCGGCTGTGCTTGCTGTTGTTCATTGGTGGACAAACTGTAGTCCACGTTGCGTTGATGCTTTGAAGTTTGAATATGACGTTCGAACTTGCAGAAAAACGATGCGTGGAAATCGCAAGCCGTGCACGTAAATGCATTCACTTTCTTTGGTCGTCTTGTTATTCGCGTGGCCGCCGTTGTTACGGCCTTCTTGGAGACTCGCGGTACAGGCGGTTGAACAACGGACGAAATGAACGCCGTGGAGTTTGTGTTGCATGTGATTCTAACTCGAAAATCGTCGGGAAACAGCTCCCAGTTGAGAAAGGAGAGCACTCGATCTCGCTGCTTTTGCTCTTCGTCGAAAATTCGCGTTGTAAGTGCCGTTGCGCGACTTTCTATACTCTTGTTGAAGACGGGCAGCACCACTCGCTGTTTGAACTGAGAGATAAGACGCAGCTGAGTTTCTATGAACTTTGGAGACGATCGTTCTTGCATGAGGGCGCATTTTTCTATCTCGTAGGTTCTAGTTGGAATGCGAGGACTTCCCTCGTTAATGCGTTTCATTCGAGAGTTAACGAGTTGCATCTGAGCGAATTCTCGTTGTTCTTCATTGGTGAGCACGATCTCCGAGCAACAGCTGTTGATCCAGCTATCTTCGTTGAGTTCCTGTAGATCGACATTCTTCATTTGAACTAGCGGCTCGGTGTTTTCGATGTTCAATTCGTGAAGGCGCTTGAAGAATACGCCAAAGATGCGCGATAGAAGTGCGTGTGGATTAGGGTAGAGAACGCCGGTGTCAACGAAGGCAAAGTGGGCGGGAACAATATTGAAGAGGCTGTTGGTGTTCGTGTCGAAGCGATTGCCTGTGAACACGGGTGCTTCCGTCATCCAACGTTGCCAAGGACCTGTAGGTCTCATTGCAATGTACTTTTGAAGTTCGTCTTCTTCGCTAGTGCGCTGAAACATAGTGAAGATTACATGAGCTTTGCACTGCTTGTAGGGAATACACTGATGTTTGTTGATGAAGAGTGTATCGAAGACAATGATGGTGTGCCCTCTCTCTATGGCGAGCACCTTTTCTCTCTCTGAAGGATGGATACATCGAACGTTGGGTAGATTGTGAAAGGAGTGACTGCGCGAAATGTACGGACTAACAATGTAGAAGGTTTCGTTGAGACGTGCCATCGTGTAGGCGATGATTGTTGCGCATTTCAACTGCACGTTATCTTCGTTGGTGATGATCGATTGAGTGTTTGCTATGCTCATTCTGTACTTGGGCATTTTAGCGATGACTTTTTCGTCGTAGACGAGCAGTGCGCTCACGTTCGACTTACCGTTGATGTTCACAACGTTGCAAGAGCCATCTTGCGTGTTAAAGTCTATGGTGGATCGAAGTTCTTCGAGACCTGTGTACAAGTCGATGCAACCTTGATCGTCGATAGTGGAGGCGTGTGCACTCGACGTATCTTTTTCGAAGCGAGTTCTTGTCGTCAACGCTTTGGCGATCTTCACTTCGCGTTTCACTGTCACTGTGTTGTCGAGATGGACGCGAGGTGCGTCGTTCAAGCGAAAGTAGCGAATGAACTCACCAACATTGTACTCCTCGGTTGTTTCCCTGTAGGTTTCCGCGTCGGAGAACAGATCTTCCACGGCTTCGGAAAGCTGATTGTTCGTGCAGGAGAGAACACGTCTTGCCTGATCAACTGTGATGTCGCCATAGACGTCGACTATGGAGTTGAGAAAGATTCGTTGATGACGCACCGACAGTAAATTCAAATCGTAGACGTGGTCGCTGTTGAGCAGAGTTGGAGAACCCACGATTAGATGATCCCAGGTGTGCGCATAGACGTTGAGATAGTCGTTTGAGTCGGCGCCTTGATAAATTGGAAATGCACCGTGAGCAACGGATCGAACGTCGCGCGTTGCAACGTGCAGAGAAAGTAGAGTGGTGATTATATCGTCGGTCTTCGAGATAAAAGGTTGTAGCGACGACGTCTGTCTGCGATATGGATACATGTTGAAGAGCGTGCTGCGACGAATGAGACAGACTGTGAAGACTTCGTCAACGTGCAAGTCGGTGAGACCTTCGTCGACGCGCTGGTCTTTGTTCTCTGTGATTGCACTGTTCGTGTAGCGCAGGATTTCTCCTCCGGTGCTCTCGTCTTCGATTAAGAGAAGACGAGCAGACGTGTTGAAGTTGCCAAACATTGACTTATGTGCCGTTGTCCACATATCGCCTTCTTCGCGTGTTTCGTAGACGACAAGTACACGCAGTGAGCATTGCATGGCGCAGTAGAAGAAGGCAAATTGCATGCCAAGCGCCGACGCTTTTAACGTTGAAAAGTATAGGCAGTGCGTCTGACCCTTATATTCAATTCCTTCCCTGTCGTTGAGATAGCGTTCGTATTCTTCTCTGACGTGCACGGAAATCTTGCATTCTTGCGTTGACAACTCTGGGACGACCACGTCTTCCAGTGATGAGGATGCAGCCATTTCTTTTTTTTTTTTTCACAATTTTTTCCGTTTAAATTATCAGTAAAAATCCTTCGAATTGACGGCTTTCTAAATGATCGCGGACGATTCCGAAGACGAAGAACTTTCTTCAAAGATCGAATTTTACGTTCCAGACGAATGGATTGCGAAAGGACGGATTGATGCTATTCAACGTGCGTTTGACGTCTCTTCTAGGCGGGAACAGTATAGATTCATGCATATCGCATGCAGGCACGGCATGATTGAAGTGTTGAAACTTGGTCTGCAGCATGGATTTAACTTTCGGACGACTTCAGCTGGCAAATTTCCCTTGTCCGAAGCGCTCATCTATGGACAACTGCATGTTGTTGACTGGTATTTTCAAACGTGCTACGTGAATACCGATGCTTGCAGAAAAATCATTTTTGAACTACTCAAAATTGCGGCGCGCAATGGCGTGGACGGGTTCTTTCCGCTAATCGAAAGATACAATCTTCAGTATTCTTGTCGTGAAAGGATGATGGCTGTTCGTCGTGCGGTCAAGCACAGGCGACTTTCCACGTTGGCTATTATTTTGAACAGGCATTATCCAGAAGGGATTTGCAATCAAGATATCGTCTACGCTGTTGTTGTCGACCTCGATGAGGACGCTCCTGAACTGCTTGAATGTCTTTTGACGTGCGAAAATTTTAAGAAAACGAGCGACGCAACTTCAAACGACGAAGAAGATAATGAACAGGGGCATGGGAATACCCATTCTTTATATCGAGCATCTTGCAGGCTCGCTTCTAACAACTATGTGCGATGTCTTCGCGTGTTCCATGCTCATGGGTACCCCCTAGAGGAGAACGAAAACATCCAATGTCTAAATCCTTTACTCAGAAGCGTCAGAGCGCATGCTCAAGAAGCGTTTGAGTTTCTCTTGTCCACAGAGGAATTCAACTACCGGAAAATCAATATTGTTTCGATAATATCCAATCATGATTCTAGAATGAATTACGATGCGATGTTAACGTTGTATGCGCTCTATAGAAAGTATTTCCTTTTTTATGAGTGTAAATCAATACTTTATGTAAAGAAGATGTGCGAAGACAGAGAACTGATCCTACTACTTCGTCGCAAAGTCTTCTTTTCTATGTCGAGCACTGCTATTTTCTGCATGTGGGCTCGTCGTGCTCAAAGTTCTCGCTCGCGACGTTGCGTGAAAAGGAGTTAATTAAATTTTCTTAAAAAAAAAGTTTTTTTTTTCAAGAAAAAAACCGAAGAACTTTCTCGCTTGATCAAACAATGAAATTGTTGATTGGCGTCTTAGTTGTCGTGATGACATTGTCTGTGCACGTGACTGCACACCCATGCAAAGAGGGACAAGTGTTCGAAGGCTTTATGTTCAAACATCTTTCAAACGGACAAGTAAAGGAATCGGCAGTGTGTAGAACTCCGGAGCCTGAACCCGAGAAACCTATTGAATGTCCCCCAGTGGAAGCTATTCCTACTCAATGCAGAATCCCAAAGTCGTGTGGTCTTCGAGAAGACAAAAAATCAGAGCGCTTGGACTCAACTTTTGATCATCTTTCAGATGAAGAAAGCTTGCGTTCCATCTCTTGTGATATTGCGAGTCGCTGCGAACTCGAAGAACCCCAGAGCGCTCAATCGAGGAAACTGTGTGCAGACGCAAAGTTTATATGTTCTTCGCTCTTCTCCGAGGACCGCAAAAAGATTCATATCTGCACGAATCCCAGTGAGCCTTGCGACATTAATCAACACGAGACTCCTCGCTCTCCTGACTACACTCAAGCTACGTTTTCTGAAGTAAGTGAAAACGTCTTTAAAGTTTGTTACAATGATGTTCGTCAACGCGTCGCACTTCCCCTGGCTGTTTTCGAACGTCCGTCGATATTCAAGATCACAAAGAACGACAACGGCGGAACGTATACTCTATGTATCAACAAAGTTCCTGGTTATTCCTCCGTGGTACAGAAAGCCTCTATATGGGAGGTCGTCGACACAGCCATTGCATACAACGAAATCGCGCCTGATGTCAGGGAGTCGGAGTTTTATTATGTCTTCTGGATGGTTATTCTGATCACATTTATCATCAACATGTTTTCAAAAAGTTGTCAATGCACAGAACGTGCTAACTTAAACCAGTCAACGAACGAAGAAAGTGAAAGTGTCGCACCATCGTCGACGATGAACGAAGAAAGTGAAAGTTCTGAGACATCATCGTCGATGAATGAAGAAAAGGTTGCTAAGACGTTCAAACCCCAGTCTCCTGAATATGAAAACTTCTGACGTCGCGTAATTCCAACTCGCTTGCAATGCCGCACGAAGAAGAGCTAATTAAATTGGGTTGGAATATTTCCTTGGTGAAGAAAATTTATTTATTCTGGCGGGAGAAAAAAAAAGAGTAAGAAAAAGAAAAAAAAATGAGTTGTGGACCAGCGCAGCTGGAGCCTCTTCGATCTGATGAAGATGTTACCGTTCTCGAAGAAGTCTATCTAGCTCAGCAGACATCAACATCGATTCTTGTTGGTATTGCAGCGCCTTTGACTCCTCAAATTTCGAATGTTGCCAACGAAATTGTCGAGACTACAAGAGAAGAAGAAGAAGTTGTTGTCGTTCCCGAAGAAACTCCAGTTGAGACGTCGTCTGTTTCTGGAGCAGCGTCATCGTCGTCATCTTCAACGTCGGAACTCGTAGAAACAACAACACCGCCTGAAAAAATCGATTCTATGGGAGCAACACCACAGACATTCAAGAATTTCTTTAGTGTTCTCCCCGATCAATTCAAACAAGGGAAAGGCGATGAATACGAAAGAATCCGCCTGCTCTTCAACACTCTGCAAGTGAATGCCTCAGCAACGGCAAGATTCAATTGCTATGCGCTTGCCGAACTTCAAACGCTCATCTTCTGGGGAGTTTTCTCGGTCTACAGTAAGATGATCGACAGTGTTACCAAAGATAACGTCGATGTCGTCATTGGCATCTATGCAAACTTGGAGGCGTCGTGCCAAGAACTCATTGGAAAGGAGAAGATCACAGTTGTTCCTGGCGTGGCGTTCAAACTTGGTCCAATCGTGAGAAACCTGAACCTTCCTCTCGGCAAAAAACTGTTTCATGAGAACGTGACGTTCGAAACGCCACATTCGAAACGTTCGTACAAAACTGTTCCAGACTCTGCGACGCATGCAAGCATGACGCTTTTTGATGCGTTTGCCTTTCACTTGAAAGGACCGGAGAATCTTTATTCTGCTTATGCATCGGTGATGCTTGCTTACATCGACATCGCCCTTTCCAACAATGAAGTGTACTTGGCGGGATTCCTGATGCGATTCACAGTCTTTTCCATTCACATGGTAACGCATCTACTGGAGTTGGGCCATCAAAGTCGCTTCAGATCTTCGGATCTCTACGCTTGGTTGAATGGAATGCTGATTGAACATGCACGTTGTCTCGCGAACGTCCTGTTGGCCAAGGACGGCGACTATGAAAAACGCATTACCAACGATCATAAGGTTGTGCGTGTTGGCGGATACATAAGTCCCGCAGAACTCAACAACCTCAAGCAGCAGCCAAGTTATAATGGATACATTGCCGTTATCACGTCAACGCCTCGAACCACAAGCAAGACCCTGGAGACTGCAGATGCTCGTGCAGTGCAGGCGGCTTCATCTTGTCTTCTCTTGTAGTTTGTCCAAGACGCGAAAAAGCAGTTTAAACAGTGGTTGATAGCGCACTCTGAAGTAAAGAAACGTAAATGCAAAGATGACCATCATTAGAATGGTGAAAATGTGTAGCGACGTGAAGTGGAACTGCTGGATGTCGGGCCGAGTGTAGACGCACTGTTTGTCGGGCTGGCAGTAGCAGCGATGAGCAATGCCGTCGAAATACTTGTTGATGTGGCCGCAGTAGCGATACATGGACATATGATGTGTCCACAATCGTCGATAGGCTTCGCTTGAATTGCCCGTTGAGCAAAGCTCCACGTCGAGTTCTTCGCGCAGACCACTTGCGTTGGACATGCCGCTGAGCAGACGCGTGAATAGAAATTCAAAGACCTCCAAGGACGCATCGTTTTCCACGATGTACATGGACGTTGTACAGAGAACGTCCGCTTGACATAGCTCAAAGCTTTCTTGAAGAGCGGTGCAGTTGTCTCCAAGTGTACCGCCTATCGATAAATAAAAAAGAACGGTGACGACAACAACGAGGAAGTTCTTCATTTTTTTTACCTTCGTTGTCTTGTGCGTATCGAGCCACAGTAGTCCGCGGTTAGTCGTTCTTCAAAGGTTGGCTGCGACAGGCAATCGCGTTCGTCTAGTCCTTCGCCGAATGCTCGAAGAAGATCGCCCGCGAATTTACTAGCCAGGTTATATATCTGCGTTGCGCCAGTCAGTTGTTTTTGAGCGTTGTCGTGGTGTGTTGCAAAAGGATCGTTGGCTATCTCCTGCTGTGTCTTCAGTGGGAACTTCGACTTCAAGAGGATGTAGGCAAGCGAAGGACCTATTTCTTCGTCGGGGCAAAAGTACTTTGTTGGATCGATGATGTCCGAGATGCGCACAGGCCGATCGAAGCCGCTGTCGCCAACCAACTGGTTTTTTCCGGTGGCCAGGGGAAAAGGCGAAATAGCCGGCGTTCCGGGGGCCTTAGTTTTGCGATAGAATTTTTTTTCCACCGCCGTTAAATTTTTAGACGGTGAAACTTCTTCGTCGTTGTCAGAGTTTTCTTCACTTGAATTGTCGTCTTCGTCGTTGTCGTCGTCGAACAATTCTGTTTTAACGTCAATAGAACAAAAGTTGTTGATCTTGTACCTGCTCGTGCAAATGCCTCCAGCTGAATCTTCTTCTTCTTCGTCGTCCGAGTTGAAAAACGTGAAAGCCTCTTCATCGTCGGTGGAAGATGAAATCGACGAGGAACTCGAAAACGTTGGCGTCTTTGATGAAATTGTCGCCGTTGTATCCGCCATCTTTTCCTTCAGTACTCTCAAGATTGTTATGTACTTTAACCTCTTTCTCTTGATGAGCGTTGGATTTGGTGGTTGGATGATGTATTCAGAGTGCGTGAAGCTCAACGATTGGCAAGGATGTCGGCAAGTGGACAGCGACGAAATACTTTTCCCCTATTATTTTTCCGAGCCCAGTCACGAAAAATCCGAGCAAATTCAATTTTTCGGTCGTCGGCACATTTCCATTTTTCTGTTCTGTGTGACTGCCTATCTGGTCGTCTTGAAGATTTGCCGATCGTCTTCGGGGTTCTTCGTTTGGCTGTATCGAAAGTTGACGTCTACACGCACGAACTTACGACGAAACATTGCTTCGTCTCGAGTGGCTTTTGTTCGTCGCAAGGTGCATTAGCCGACTGCAACAGCGGAACCCTGCCTCGCACGACCCTAATAAATCATGAACATCAAATTTTCAGTGTTTCTTGTCTCTCTTCCGCTCGTCGCTCTACTTGCTGTATGGCACGCAATGATCAAGCGAGGTCTTGTCTATTCCAAGCAATTCTACAACGATGTCTCGTTCAACACGGTGAAGATGCGTGTCTATCCAAGTCGACGAGACAAGGTTGCCTATTCTAAGAAGTACAAGCACGGTTCGCAGATGACCTCGCATGAACTCAAGCAGCTTGAACTCGCCTACCTGGACATCCCTCGAGACAAGCTTCCCTTTTTGATGCGAGAGCACAGCGACACTGAAAACGTGAGGGATCGTCTTGGGCACATCACGAAAGTCTATTTTAACGAACGCGATGGTTGGCTCTGGGCCGACGCAGAAATCTTTCCGCACAAAAAAGAAGAGGTGAAGGCGTTCATCAACAGCGGACGGGGCGCCGAAGTTTCCCTGTCGTACGAGGTCTCCAAGAAACTCATAAAACTAAAGGAGATTTCCTGCGTCGGAAGTGGAGATTTCAAAGGAGCGAGTATCGTGGTCTGTCATTCAGCCGACAAGAGGAAAGGCGGAGAGGTCATCATCCCGTTGAAAAACTGTGCGCCCTTTCCAATTTCAGTTTTGCGTAGAATGGCCGACGAAAGTAACAATCGCAATGAAGATCGTCGTTTGAGCGATGACGACGACGCAACTCTCGAAGACGACAGCGACAACGATGAAGAACAGCAGTCGTCGTCGTCGAGAATCTCCGATCAAATTGTCCGCTTGAACTCGGGGGCCTATGTTGTTGCCAGCGACGCGCTCGTTGAAAAAGCTCGAGCGTACCTACAAAGTACTGGAGTCGTTGATCCCGAGATTCACGTTGAAGATGTTTCTGCTCTTGACAATCTGGGCGAAGACCAACGTCGTGCAATGATTGCGAGCATGATTCATACCAGTCGCATCAGCCACAGCAGTGCGCAAGCTGAGAATGCAGAGCGCGAACGCGAAGCCGAGACTCAGCGACTTCGTGCGGCTGCGGAAACAACTCGACGCATTCTTCCCTCGGACATCAGCAACTTGTCTACAAAGTTAATCGAAGGACTTGGCAGCGCGATTTCGAACACCCCCTCTGCTCGAGCCGTTGCCGAGGTTGCTGAGCAGACAGTTCTCCAGGAAAGAGCGCACAGCAAGACCTTAAGCTCTGCGAACAAAAAACTCATGCGTGAAAACAAAACTTTGGTTGAGCGTCTGCGTATTCTTGGTGGAGCGCCAATGTCTTCAACGGTTTCTCATTCATCTTCTTCGGCGCCAAGGGCAAAACGTCCTGCGTATGGAACCGAGCAAACCTCTCAGATCCCCAACTTTATGGATTTTTTCCGTAACGCCGATCTGCAAAAGCCTTCTTCGTCGTCATCGTCGTCTTCTTCTTCTTCGTTAAGACAACAAAAGGGTCGAGAGACTGCAAAGAGAACTTCGCGAGAAGCTCCCAGCAAGGGAAGGATGCCTTCGTCGTCGGCCGCTTCGTCTTCATCGAAAGAGCTCTTTTCACACAGTTCATCGTCTTCCACGGGTACCGAGGAAGAGATGGATCTTCACGATCGATTCACCTGGAACGGCATGAGTCTTTATCCCGATCCCAACGAAGAAGACCCATTTCAGGTGGTGTCTCATTCAAGCGACACACGAGTTGCCACAGTCTCTGAATCAGTTGCCGAGATGAAAGACATTCATCCTCTCAAGGTGACGCGCGATCTTCTTCTGGCCATTCAAGATGGGAGTCGTGATGTTGGTTGTGTTCCTCGCGATCTCTTTAGCGACAATATTGGTAGGCACAGTCCTCAACTGTTGACGAGCATTCTCTACGCTACGAATGCGGGTGCGGTAGAAACCAATGGAATGCTTGGTCTTCGAGGTCTTTCTCAACTTGGTACACCACACAAGACAGATTCTTGCGGATTCATGCCGCGACTTTCAACTTCGCCACGCCACAAGAAATGGCACATACGTCGCAAGGGATTCGACATTGAAAGGGCGGTCTCGACGAAGTTCTTCACCTAATCTTCGCTACTCTGCGTCCTTTGGTCTTCTTTATTCTTTTTTTTCCACGCAAAAAAAAACTCCAAGAAAAAAAATCTTCTTCGCAAATCGTTTTCTTTTTTTTTCGATGACCGCCCGAGATAGCATTCAAAAACGACAGGTGATCAACGTTCGTCAAGAAGATCCTGTGGTCTACGATTCTCTTGTGGTGGCGCCAAGTAGGGAAAGGTTTCTGGACTATCAGCGAAGATATCCGGATATTCTCGCTAGATTTGGCATCGATGAAAGCAACTACCTGCGCAAGCCAAATGGCGTCGGAGATGACGAAGGCTTTTGGGTGTATCCGGACTTCCCTAAGGACGTCTGGGACATGAACGTCAATCGTGACATGACAGTCGTCGATGACATTGTCATCTTCACTGAGTTGGACTTTAGATACATTCGCCTGCCGAGTCGCAGCGATCCAATTACCGGAGGCTACACCAACGAAGATGGAGTCTACCCGCCAAAGTACCTGCGTCTCTGGGATTTTCTCTACAACCAAGAGCACTATCTCGATCCAAGTCTGACGCGTCAACGTTCCAAGCCTTTCCCTGTGGACGTGCCTTCGAGTGACCCGATAGTTCCCGACATGCTTGCCGACACGACGATGCCCGATAAGTATTCGAATCGCTATCCTCATGCAGCGTGGGAAACTGCGGTCTATCCACGAAGCGAAACGAATCGCACCATCGATAGGGTGAGTAGGCGACGTGCTCAGCGATTTACCTATCTACGGGCACACGGAGAACGAACGCCGCAAGATTCTCTGGACGCCTTCAACTTCGAACCGCACGATGCAACCCGGAAACTTCCCTATCTTTTTCGAGCGTTCAAGTCTCCAAATCTCAGGCAATCACCGCTTCCCTACAATCCCATAGTGCTCCGCGGCATCGATGAGTACTCGACGAACGGTTGGCTATCCTTCTATCGACAGGTTATTCAGATGACAAAGAACGTTCGGTTTGCGGCGTCCAACGAAGTTTGGGAGAAGTTCATTGCCGCGAAGAATGCCCTGGAGACGCGCACTTCTGAAGGTGCTCTAAGAACGATTCCCGAGGCAGTGTTCTATGCTCTAGCCTACGAACGAAACATCGTGTGGACTAACACCCTGGAGTCTCCAGATCCCAAGTCTATGTCTCGCTTTGCGACGTTTGTAATGCCTCTAGAGATGAACGTGCTAACGAAAAAGTATGTAAAGCCTTCTCCCGAGAAAGTCAAGGCTCTCGCCACGATCAATCTTGTTCTCGAGTTGCTTCGTCAGAACGAAGGTGGCGGAGAAATCGTAGAGCTTGTCTACGACGAAAGAGACAAACGTCCAGTCTTCTACGATCAACCTTATTACGTGGTCACGATCCAGGTTGTTCGACCTTCGTCGTTTCCACCGGAGACTCGAATTCAAAGCGGCGTCGTCTTCAACACGCTCAAGCCTTGGACGCTCTCTGTTCCGCCGTTGTTGAACGATCGAGTTGTTGGCGAACTAGGCAACGCTCCAGATCAAATTACCACCTGGTATACGCGTGGTGAAAACGTGGTGATTGCCAACGTCCCCGAGATAACTCATCAAGCCACCGTGGAGTTCGTGGACTTTGGCGAATGGACGATCTTTGCCGAGACGCCGTCTCGAAATCTTCGCTACGAGTTTCGTCTGGAAGCTGCGCGACTCACAATCGAAACGATTGAATTCTCTGCGAAGGCCAAGTCCAAGGCTTCGAGCTACTATCGGATGCCACTTGGCGTGTGGTCTGGTCTTCGGTTTAGCAACACGGACTTGGTACGTCTATCGTCGTTTACTCCACTCGAGTTAGAACGTGCAATTACCAACGATTGGGACAAGGTGAAAAGACGAGATAGATCTTTCTTTGTTCACGCTCTCACGTTGACGAGAGTTCAACGCATTCTCTACTTTCAAGGTCATCGTCAATTCTTCTGGGCGATCAACGAACTCGAAGTGCATTCGTTCTACCTTTTTGTTTTTACGACTCAGACCGAGATCGTTCGAATTGAAAGATTCGGAGATACCGCGCTTCTTCACGTCGATTCGTTCTACTGGCAGAGCGTTCGCGATGAAGTCAATGGAGTTGAAGAAGACGACGACGATAACGACAACCAAACTTCGTCAACTGAACTCAAGGCCATCAAGTGGATCAATCCCAGGGGAAGAAGTCATCGTGAAGACGGGGGCAAATACTCTCTTCTCCTAGATGTCGTTCTGCCTAGACAACTTGGTCGCTACATCGCTGAGCTCACGTTGATTGACAGAGGCAGAAAAGGCAAGGTGCAGGTGGTCTACAATGTCGAGTTGGCGTGGCCTTTCTATGTTCCACGTGAAAACATGGAACGATCGTGGAGAACGAACTTTGACCGCGAGAGCTCGCAGTGGGTTCGTGTCTATGGTGTTCGCGAAGACGCCTATCTAAACAACTCTGCTCTACCCGGTCAATGTGATAGGGTGCAACTTGTTAACTTCCAGAGTCTTCGTCTTGAAGCCAGTGGCGAAGAAGAATTTCCCTTTTTCAAGGCGGCGATTCGATCTTTTGCACTATGGTACAACGTCGACGTGCAAAATTACGCACTCGTCTTTCCTTGGCTAGTGCGCTACTGCGTTCTCGCGCAAGGAATCGTAGAAAGAAGTAGAGGTCGTCTTGGCATTGCTGACGATAGCATGCTAGACGACGTTGCCCAACTGCTTCCCGCGCATTTAAACCCTCCTTTACTCATGGTGAAATTGGATGTAAACGACGGTGATTCCGTGATGTACGACGGGTCTAAAGCGGTGTTCATCGTCTACGATCCAGTGCAAGAAAGGTGGTTCAACGTATTTTCCTTCGACGCCGACAATCCTCGACCTCTGCCAAAGAAGTGGACAGTTCCACTACTCAAGTCCACTCGTCGCACACTCAAGGAAAGTTATCTTAGATGCAGTCCTGCCTACGTCGAGGGAAGGTTCTCCGACGAGAGGAAGCGTGTGGAAAAGTTGACTGGAGGTGAGTCCGCGGTGCTTGCTCAACGTTACAAACATGATCGACTTCGATACCAAAGTCTAGTCGAAGGAGCCTCCGTAAAGAGCACGTTCATCAACAATGCTCAGCGGTCTTTGCTCGTACAGTTGAGCGAAGTCTACGCTCACTTTGAAATGCTTCTCTTTCTTGAACTCGATTGGAGATTGGCGGACGATTTTGAAGTGCGTGCACTTTCGCTGATCAACTATCTTAGCTATCTTCTTGGTCAGCTTCGAGACTATCAACGCATCGGCGGTCTTTCTTCGGGTCGAGCACAAGTACTAATGGAAGCGATCGTCGAAGCCTTTGCCAAGGAAAGAAACGATAGACGTGTCCAAGACTACATGTCGAAAGTGTTTTTCCTTAGTCGCGGAAATAGACGCGAAGACTTTCTTTTACTCAAAGAACAGGTTTTCCTAGTGTACGACAGCCTTGACGACTATGTATATACGCCTGCCGCCGCTTTAACGATTCTCTACGATGCGTGTCTTCGCAAAATCCCAGTAGAACCGAACTCTTAAATTTTTCCCTTGCGTCGAAAAAAAAAACTCAAAGCAGTAACAACAACGCCTTCAATGACCGACAACGATAATGAAAGTCTTTTCTCCGAGGAGCGATTCGACGCGTTGAAACTCTCGTCGACATTCAATCTACTTTCGCGTCGTGTTCAAACGATATTGACCTGTTCTTTCTTTTCCTTTCTTCTTAAACTTGAACAGGGCGTCTTCACTGAAGCCGATCTTGCCGAACTTCGACAATGCTTTCAGGAGAGTGCTTCAAAGGAACTTCCCATCGGTGCTATCATTCAGACAGCAGACAGTGTCTTTCTCCAGGACATTGATCCAACGTCTTCCGACGGGGTGCTTAGAGATGTTGAAGCTCTCGAAGAAAAGTATCGACACGAGTTGGCGAAAGCGCAGAAGAAGATTGAAGAGCTCGAGGAAGCTGCAAGACAAACAAACGTTCAATTGACCACCAGGGTGTCGGAGCTCACCGGTAACCTTGAATCTCTGGTGAGTCGACGAGCGTCGATGGACATGTTCATTATGGCGTCGCTTAATTTCATTGAATCCTGGGGAGACTACGATCCTGCTTTGGTTGCCGCCTGCGATTGGCTTTACAAGACCTACTTGACAAAGGAATCTCCCAGCGTGGGTAAAAGCTACATCAACTCTCTTGAAGTTGTCAACGCCGATCTTCCCGAAGATCAGCGATTGTTGCCTCGGCGTCTCGTGGATTTTCCCGATGCGTACAGTCGACAACAGGAAACATTTCACGATGTCGTTGGACGAAGGTTTCTTGTCTACAGCGATAGAACGTTCGCTGAACAGGAAGATCTTTCGCTCAATGCAACGTTGATCGACGATGTGCGCACCAACGACTTTTACTCGAAGAACGCCTTCGTGATTGCTCGATTTACGCGAAATTTCATTGCCGCCAATCTCAACTTTAGTTGGCTCTACGCAAAAGAGAATGTGCGTGCTCAAACTCTCTACGAGGAGTTGGCCGAGGCTGTTCGATCCTACTTTGCCTTCGACTCTGACGGCTACCTGCGCGTCTATAACATTCTCGTGGGCGCTCTTCTCACAACGGGACTCGTTCATTTCTATCCGCGCGATCTAGAACGCGTGATTTTGCGAAAATTCCTTAGTCGGCTTTCGGAAATCACCGCAATTCAACGGGAAACCCAAAGGATTAAGCTTGCCGAAATCTACAGGCAACGTCTCCGAACTTCCGAGAAGGTTCTACGCAAGTTCCAAGACGCGGTTGCCAATACGTTCGTTGCTTATTCAAGTAGATTTGACTACGAGCGACTTCCCTCCGACGCCAATCGATCCTACAGCGAAGTTCTCAATGTACTCGACGTACTTTCCCTTGACGTCGACGAACTTGAACGCCTTAGAGGTCAAGCGTTCAACATCGATGTTGAAGGTAAGCTCAACGACAACGACATTCCCTCTGAAAACACGCTTGTAGCCGACTGCAAAGACCGTGTCCTGGGCGTATTTTCTCTTCTTAGAACACCTTCCAAGTTCATTGAATTCCTGCAAGTTCGCAAAACCGGAAACACGAACGCCCCACTAACGAAACTGGTCGTCGATAGCGTTTTTCCTCTTTCTTCAATGATCGATCTTGATCGTAGAGAAGCGACGAGTGCATTTAACCCACTAATGTTCATCGACAAGGTCAACGTCGAAGCACCCGATCCCGTGCAAGAAGCCTGCTATGCGGTGCTCATCTACTTTCTTCTTGTGGAGGTGTACACGCAAAGTCTGCGACATCAGGTTAGTGGACTTGTGGACATTCCGCCGCTCGGAAGGTTTCTCGAACGTGAAGGCGTCACCGTTTTGCTCAATCTTGACTACGTGAGAAAACTCATTGTTCGCATTGTCGAGCTGACTCGCTCCGATGTCATCTTTGAGATGTTGGACGCGCGCTTACACACAGACTCCTCTTCGGAGGAAGATCAACCTGCAGTTGCAACCGAACCTCAAGAACCAAACAACTATCTTACCTTGGACACGTTGAAGCGACTCAACGAGGTTTCCTTTCTACTCACGCTTAGTGCCAATGGTGTCGATGAAAAGTTGTTCGCTGGTGAAACGCCGTCTCTCGTCGACTATACCGAGTCGACGCGCAATCTTTCGTTCATGGGTGATTCAAGTGAACCTCTTGTCGACGCAGCATCAACTTACGCACAGCTTTCCTTTGTCGTGAGAGAGAATCTTGCTTTTCGATGCCATCGACTTTTCGATCTACTCTTCGACGTCGTGAGGAGAAGAAGCGATGAAACCCGTTCTGTCTACGCTACAATGACCTACTTGTACATGCGTTTTCTTGAAAGACATCAGGGCTTCGACATTGAAGAGAACGACGACGTCCTCGAAACCTGGTTTAACGTAAATCAGGCGTTCCACGTTGATAACAACATAGTTTGGTCGAACTCCGATGTCTATCGAGTGGTGAAGGCCTGTGAAGGTCAGACCGACGTTGACGACTATCGGCAGCGGCTACTTCAATACGATGGTTCGCACGTCATCAATCTTCAGAACAACAGCTATGCGGAAATCAAAAACGATGCTATCGTCGAAGCATTCAACTCAATTCTACTTCCAACGAATGTCTTTGACTCGGTGAGCAACGATGCAAGTTGGAGGGACGTCAAGACCTGTCTCTATGAATTTCATCCAGCGACCTTTGAAACTTTGATTGCCTATCGATTTTTCAACGGAGAGCCTAGTCCATCTTCGCCGCCATTCTTTGTTTTGAAGAACACGCGATTTGAAAGTAAGCTCGAAGATTATAGAACGGTCATTGATTCAGCGGTTCGCCAAGATGGCCTCTCCTACATGATGAGTGTGCGCAACGCTCTGTTCATTGGATTTGGTCTTAGTACAACAAACACAAGTACACGCAATAGAACGTTCGCCACAAAGGAACGGGAACTTTCCAACGCTCTGCGTCTTGCTATGGACAGTCGGTTTTTCGATCTTGAACTGAAAACACTGCCCATCGACAAACTTCAAGAGACCTACACGAGACTCTTCGACATTATGGAGGCTGTGTATTCGTCGGCGCCCGATAACTACCCCGAAACGTCTGTGTCGGGTCTTCGCGAACTTTTTTCTCTATTTCGAACATCGCGCACCTCCTACGCTATCATGCTCTCCGTGCTCTCTATGCTCGTGGGATTTTCCGGAGTTGCCAACATCGCCAAGATACCTCGAGAGGCGTTCGATCGAAGCTACTCTCTCGTAGATAATCCTTCGTTGTCAAAGTCTGTCGTTAGTGTACTCTCGTTCTATCGAGTCTACAACCTTCCTGAATCAATGACCGCCTTGCAGCCTGCATTTAATACTGCCTACGCGCGATCGCTTCAAGCTATTGCCGTCGAAAGACAAGCGCAGGACATAGCCAAGATAACGTATGCTCGCTTTCGCGATGAATCGATCGGTCGTTTCGAAGAGAGTTTGGTTGTCGATGGGGTCAAAGTTCGCGATCTCTTCGACGTCTATCTGCCCATTGTCGTCAAGGACATTGTGGTCGAGTACGCTCAACGATCGGCGAGCTTCGTTGAAAGTCTCAGAAGCTTCTATGGGCGATTGTCGTCGCTGAGTACGCGAGAACAGTTGACGCGAATCCAAAACATCTTTGCCGGTGCCTTGGCGTTTTGCATGAACTTCAAGAGGACGAACGACTACGAGAGATTCGTGGAGATATTTCGAAGCGTGTTCATTGATCAAACAAGTGAAACGGGCTTCACCGCGACTGCCTACAAGGAAATGCTTCCCAAAGAGTTGGGCGTCTTTCAAGAATACGTGGAAAATCTTCCATTCATCGCGGAGAACAGCGTCGACTCGATGTTCTCAGAGCTCGTCAAGCTTAGAGGATTCATCACTTCGCTGAGAAACCAAAGGGCCTACGTTGCCTACGTTGCAACGACCTGGCTTAGAACGTTTTTCGATAGGTCCGAGATTTTCGATTCGATCCTGCCGTGGATTCAAGGCGTTCGACGACTTCGTTCTTTCAGGTACATCTACGCTTACGTTCATACTCGTGTCGACGTTGCAAGTTTGCCTGCGTGGCTCGGCGACAATGATAAACAGCTTCTTCGAAAGCTGGTCTCTCAAGAATTTGCAGGATCGACGCAAGACCTGCTCATCGATGCTCGAGCTACCTTTGACAAACCGCAAATTGATCAATGTGTGCGATCGATTATCTGCTCCCTGAAGCTCTACCCTTACGATCAATCGGAAGTGGTGTATTCATGTTCGCGTTGCAGTCAAGAAGAACGAGATCTGTGGTACGAAGAAAGTGTTGCGAAATTCTTCGCTGCAACGTCAATCGCGTTGATGCTTGACTTTCTCGAAAATGAAATTGCCGCCATGTATGCAAATGGAACGAGGGACGACAGCCAACTTCGACGGAGCATCGCGTTAACTGCATTCTTTCGAGAATTCCTCTCTCTGCTCAGCGACACATCTTACATTGCGAACATCGTCGTGGATAGCGAAGTTGTTTCCAGTGTCGACGACGTTTTGCGAAGTGAAGAAGGACGGCAAGCCGACGTAAATGAACTCTACGAACGGGAAATCGTGGGAAGAATCGTTAGAAGACTCGACGACTTTTGGAGAAACAAGCTGTTCACGAATGGTCGAGTCAATGGAATCGCTGTGAACTACCTTGTCGATGGTAACACGCTCTTCAAGTATGGCGTGCACCGACATCTAACCTTCGCGATTATGAATAGCATTCGAGCCTTCAACGTCGCTGAAGACCGTCTTGAATTTCCCAACACGGAAAGAGATGTGAAGTTATCCTATGATCTTGTCGGTGGCAGTCCCACCTCTACGCCTCCTTTCGTCGTTGCGTCGTCATCGTCGTCGTCGTGATGATCAAGGTTTCCAGATTCTTTTTTCATTTCTTCTATTTTTTCCCTTCGATGATTTTCCACTCTAGGATTGTTGGTGTGCTTGTGTCCTAAGGGAAAAAAAAGATGGTCTGCAACGTCGCCGTGCAGAGTCTCACCGACGGCTTCGGCTTTATCGAATGGCTGTTCTTGAACATGTTCATTTGTTCTACCTGCTTGTATTCAGTTTGGAATCGTCAGTGGTTTCGATCAGTGACGAGGTTTAACATCATCCCCATTACACAGACGGTCTTCTTTGGTCTGATGACCATTCTTGCGATGTGCAATGGTCTTGCCGCCTTCATGCTTTGGCACTGCAACAACTGGGATGAAAAGTTCGTGCCCTTGCTTCTCAATGTTCTCATGGTGGTATTCATCAATGGCTTTCCTCTGGTCTTCATGTTGACGAAGGAGCCTTCTGCCACGTTACTCTGGTCGATGGCTGCTGTTGGATTGTCTGGCGCATTCATTGGCACTTCGTGGAAGTACGATGTTCGCGCTGCTGGCATTGGCTTTATCGACTTGACGTTTGCACTCATTTTCTTCGTGTTCGCCTATTCAACCTGGATGAAAAAGGTGAAGATCACACGTCTACACGCCTCCGTTGTTGTTAAAACAAATGCGTCCTACAAACCTGTTCAACGTGATGGTGAGAACAGCGGTGATGAAAGCGATGACATGTATACTGGACCGCTAGATACAAGCTCTACAGGGAGCGCCATCGATAGTTTGCTTATGCAACAGGGCAATTAAACGCAAGTTAAAAAAAAAAAGTTTTCTCCTTTCTTTTTCGTTGGTGTTCGCAGGCGAACGACGATGCCAAATAGCGACGAAGGCAGCGAGGAGATCGCCGGCATTGACTGGTGCGACATGGAAAAGACGAAGGCCATTGAAAAGACGGTGCTTGCGGTGAGGCTCTTTTCCATCTTGAACATCGTTTTCGATTTGGTTTTTTCAATAGCGGGACTGCTTTTCTTCGAGTTCAATCTGTTCTTCGTCTTGACGATGATCATCGCTCTTGTGTCGACTATGTACGTCTTCAACTATGCCGACGAACTGCACAAACATAGTAGAGAGCCAAAGAAGACTCCATCCCTTTGGTTCTGGGAGAACAATTCTTTCATCTGGCGATACGCTGTCTTCAAGCTTGTTCTGATTGTTGTTTTTATTCTCATGTGCATTGGGGAAACTGCTCGCATCGATGTTGTGCACGTACTCTTGAATTTAAATGCATCGATGATCATTGTGGTGTGCGTGCTTTTACTTCTTGCGTTCATCATGCTTTGTCTAGCCGTCTTTTCTCTGGGCAAGCACCATCGCTATCTCGGCGAAATCTTCACGATCTACGATTCAACTGCGCCTTCGTCGGCCTAGTGTTTTTTCGTGGGAGGCTTCTTCTGCTGACGTTGACCTTCTGGAATGTCGACAGTGGGCGTGTCCTTTCTTCCTTGAAACGCCAGACCATCCATACGATCGCCAATCAACTTTTTAATGAGAGTTCCTGCGGTAGCGTCCTTCAGACATGTCATGTAGGCATTTTCAAAATCCTCCTGCGTGATCTTTCCATCGCCATCGCAATCGCACTTAATGAAAATAGTTTCACAACTTTCGACTATTTGACGTTCAGCTTCGTTCAAGTATTCATTTCGAGCGTTTTCACATTCTTCAAAGTCCAGAGCGGAGTTGTTGTTCGTGTCAAAGCCCAGCTTCATGTAGTTGATGATGTCGCTTCGTTTAAACGGAACGGTGTTCCATGAAGCTCGATCTGCATCGATGTCCGCCTGATGACGTTTTGCTCCTCCGACACAGACAGACTCGATCAAAAGATTGTTGTCCTTGAAGCTAGCGAACGCCAACTCGGCGAGAAGTACAACCACCAGAAAAATAAAAGAAAAGTTCTTTTTCAACGACATTTTTCTAAAAAAAAAAGAAACCCCGTTCCTTCCCCTCTCTCTCCCTTCCATCTCAACGACGATGATTCTGAGAAATTCCGGGTGCATTCCTCTCATTGTCTGGACAAGCTTCTTGCTTGTGTTCGTCTGTTGTCAAGAAAATACCGCTTGTTCGTCGTTCATGGACTGTCCGTCTTGCTACACGTGCGATCCTGCAAAGTTGCAATGCGTTGCTGCAAGCAATTATACGGACCCCAACGGAGAATGTCCGATGTACTGTGGTGTAAAGACAGTCTGTGACGCCATGCAGGTTTGCGTCTATACAGAACGTCCATCGTGCCTGTGCAATTGGCTGCTTGGTGAATGCATTCACAAAGAATCGGAGGAGGCAAAGATGTTAAGTCCTATGGACGATGTAACATTGTCGACGATACTAGACGGAGGCTATAGCGATGCGGACATTCGAATGTTCCTGGCGATATTAGAGCGAGAGATTGAACACAAGAAACGCGGCGAACAACCTTCTTTGCATGACCACCACGTTAAAGATGGCCACTCCTCCGACATGCGCATTGTTTTGGCGGTGAATTGTATTCTAATCGTTGGCATTATCTTCGTGTTCTTTTACTTTCGAAGTTTTCTCATTACAGTGCACAAACAACAACCGCAGGATAAAAGAGAGTGAATGTTTATTCAAACGTTGTCGTCGTCTTCGACAATTGGTGCAGAGGATGCAGCGTGTGACGACGATGACGAGGACGTACTTTCTTCGCTGACCGGATGTTCTTGATCTTGACGGCGACGACGTTTAGCTTGCGTGCTCGACGCAGATGGGTCAGGATTGGACGCGGAAATGATTTTCGCCGTAACGAATTCGTAGATGGGCTTTGCGTCTTTCTTGAGATGTCCGTTTTTCAGTTGTTTGCAGGTGAGAGGCTTGGAGGCGTCGTGAATGCGACCACTCGGTGCGAGGCTCTTCAAGGAATAGACCTTGGGGTAGTCGATGGGGCCACCATTGTAGCTGAGAGCCACACTTTTGTCTGTGTAGGCAACAAAGCAAGTGTTGAACTTGAGGGTCATGCGCACATTGAATTCATGGTCTTGCGTGTAGGTTTGTCCAGTACACCGATTGATGATCAACGACTGCTCTTGATCGAAGTACCAATCGCCACGCGACGCAAGCTTGATGTTGAACAAAATCTCGCGAACGTTGCAAACGCATGCTTCTTGAACACGACGTGCTTGCTCGAGGATTTCGCCTTTGATTTGCTTGGCTTGTGATCTTTGCATGACGATGAACATGTCTTGATTGCGGGAGAACGCTCCGTCGCCTGCATAGAAGAACTTGTGGAAGCTGGGCGTGATGTGGCTTGCGATCAGCGACTTTGTTGGAACGCGAACGTAGTTTACGTCGGCTTTGTCGACGAACTCCGTTCGATCCAGAGAACCCGCGGTAACACCTTTGTAGGTGGCAATGGCAAGAGAGAAAGCCCTGGCATGAGGGGTGACCGATTGAATTTCTTTGGTGGAGTGCTCGTAGACTTCTCCGTCGTCGCTGATTTTTTCAAGAGCGATGCGAGCGGGATGCCCTTCTTCAAAAAGATGCGTTGTGGTGGGAACCTCGAAGTTGTAGACGGGCTCTCGAGTTTTCAAGCGTTCCACGTGCTCTGGTGCGATTGCATTTGGTTGATGGTCGTTGATGTAGCGTAGGGTTCTCTTAGTGAGTTCGCTTAAGCCACCGAAAAAGGTAAAAGGGCTATCGTTTGACGTTCCTGTGCACTCCACCCTACTGACGTAAGCCTTGGCTTGAGGGTTGACGCCTTTTGGGATCACTTCGTCGAAATTCCGAACAACGCTTTCCAACTTTGTTTCAAGTTGAAAGAGCGACGCCCCTTCATTGACGAGATCACAAGCTCGAAAGGTCAGTTCGACGAGCACAGATCCTTTGACGTTCTTCGATTGAATGGGTGGTCCAAGACCAATGTGATCGTAGCTAGTTGGCTCAAGAATAAGATTGCCCAACGACATCTTTCCTCTCTCTCTCTCGTTGTTGCAAAGAGGAGAGAGAGAGAGGAAAAAATAGAAAAACTTTGAAGAAGAAAAAAAAAGAAAATATTTATTATTTTTTTTTTGCGTGAATTAGCGTTGACCGCTGCCGCCTATGCTTAACAAGGGTTTTGTGAAACCAGCGCGTTTGCCGTTTATCGACGACGACGATGAACTTCGAAAAGACGATGCACTTGGATCATAGACTATGCCTGTATTCGACCAAGATAGCTTGCTGCCTAGAGTTATGCAAACTGCAATAGCTATGCCAATTGCAACGATTAGCACAACGCTAAGCCAAATCCAAGTGTACGACGACGATGAAGTCGAATGTCTGTAGGTTGCTTTGTAATAATGATGAACGAATAGGTTGTCGTTGTCAGCATAGTTACTTACTAGCTCCGAAGACTCTTGTCTACTTGCATCGAAGTTGCTTGTACATGTACAGCCTAGCGCAGAGCGAATGTTGGGTCGATAGGGTACCATGTTGTAGCCCGGAAGCTTCTCCGATGCAAGGATTTCCTCGATGATCATTTGATCGTCTATGTATACATTGACGTAGTCTCCAGTACGGTTGTTTGGTAGACAGATGAGCGTTGGATCACATTGATTGCAGTGAGGTCCAGTATAACCTTCCGCACACTTGCAAGTCTTGCCTGTCCATTGAAATCCCTTGGCTGTGCAACCAGAATGTATTTCGCAGCGTTCTCCAAAGAACAAGTTGTTGCACGAACACTGTCCGTCCAGGCAACGCCCATTGTTTCCACAGTCTACGTTCAAACAGGGATCGTAGATTTCACAGCCTTCGCCGCGATAGTTGTAGGGGCATGTACACGTCAACGTTCCATTGTTCAAGCACGTCAATGAAGACGTCTCTTCTTGAGGCGTTTCTTCACAGAGCTCCAATCGTAGATCTTCAAGTCCAAGCGAGCAATCGGGAAGACATCGAAGAACCTCGGTGGAGGCACAAGCAAAGTGTCCAAACGGACAGTCGGTTTTCAATCCAGTCTCACAGAGTTCTCCAAGTCGATTGGCATTGACGATTGGACGAACTCCTCCACAAACATTCACTGTCGACGTTGATTCAATCGTGTGAGAGAATATCACCACCGTAGCAAAACAGAGAAAGAAGAGAAGTCTTGCTTCCATTGAGAGGGGATGTTTTTTTTCGTTCGTTGTATTTGTACTTTTGAAAATCTTAAGAAGACGAAGCAAAAAAAGATCCTCCCCTCCTCTGGAGAAAAAAAAAAGAGGGGATGGATCAACGACAGCGTGACTTCTCGGCTTTTTCTTTCAAGGAGAAAAAGTAGAGTGATCGTATCCTTTAACTACTCGAGAGACATCTTGCACCGCTGAACGAAGATGACTAGGAGTGCAAACTTTACACCTATCTTTGACCTCCGAACGGTCCGGGGTCTTTTGACCATGTACATGGTGACGTTTGTCGTTTTTGGACTTGGCTACACTATCGGAGCTTGTGAACTTCGCTACGCAGAGGGAATTCAACAGCCAATTGAACACTTCGAAGCATGGATGTTCTACCTGGGCATTGCTCTGCCCATCCTTTGCGTTGGCGCCATCATCAACATGGTTGTCCACTTGATGACGAGGAGTTCTCCGAGCAACTTCCTCATTGTAGTAACGGGCATCATTGCTCTGATGCAAGTTGGATGGAATCTCGTTGTGTTGATCATCAATCTTTCTGTGTGGCTCAAGTGTAACGATGGAACTGTTGATGCCCCTCGTCATCCAGAGTGCATCAATCGCGACTACCTCAACTCCAAGCTTCCCGATTGGACTTTCATGATCATCGTTATTTCGTCTGGAGGTCTTTCGATCTCTGGTTGTTTTGCCGCCTTGATGTGCTACAACGCAAACAACTCTCTTTCCGCTGCGATTCAATCGGTGCCGTACGAACAGATCAACTCGCGTATACACAACAAAGGAAGAAAAAAGACGACGCATCATGATCACGATGAACAGCCTCGTAAAGTTGGAGAGCATATGGAACATGAACATGCACCTGCTACCTACTACAAAAGAGACACTGGCATTCCAAGTGACCCGTCCATGCTCGGCGGAGTATCTGCAGAAACCCACATCAAAGTTCACGATTACTAAACAACAACAAGACTGGATTTACTTTGTTTTTTGTCTGAAGACGATGCAAGTAGGTGTTTGTATGTGAAGACGCCGTTGAGTACAAGAATAGCAACGGTAGCGATGATTCCCAGAGTGTGGACAATGATGTTTTCTGTTGTTCCTCCGTAGTCTTGTGCAGAGGCCGTGTGTTGATGATGGATGTCGATGATCGCTGAATGCGATGCCAACGCTGGATTGTTTGTGTAGAAGAAAGCAAGGGAAAAGACGACGGCTATCGTCAATAGCCTAGATGACGTCATCTTCACTGTCGTCTTGAGCCTTGTTGTAGTCGAGCGGGATCTTGGAGATATCGTCGAGAACCTTTGTCCAGCCGGGAAGTACGGAAATGTCCTTCCAGCCTTGCGGTGGTTGTGCTGAAACGAAGCCGCTAGTCAACGACGACGAAGAGGACGATGACGAAGAAGAACTGAAAGGACTTGTTCCTGACATTTAGTAGAAAAATAAAGTATAGCAACCAAAAAGTCTCCCGTCGATGAAATTTCTACTGAGCGCTTCAATACGACAGAGAATATTGATGTCGTTGTTTTTAGAGTCTCTGAGGAGCGCGGTTATTCTCTCTTCGGTCATGTACTCGAAACGACATTGACGGATGTCGCAGTCTTCGTGGCGTGGGATTTCCCGACTACTGTTGTTCACGCAGGTTAGACGACGAGCGATGGCTCGCATTTCTTCGGTGACGTCGACTTCTTGGACGCAAGCTTCCAAGGGTATCTGAGGAAAGTTATCGTCGATGCGTCTCATCGACTTATTGAAGGTAAGCAAGGGAATGCGAGGCGTTTCAAGAATGCGAACGTCGGTGTACTTATCGATTTCGAGGATCTCCGAGAAGAAAACGCCTCGCCTGTTGTTCTTGCCTACGAGCAGGAATTCCACGCAGGGTAGACCGCGGTGCACGAAGAACTCGGGAGTCATGAGATTCACGAAGATCTTGTAGAAGCCGTCTTTGCTTGCCGCCGAAACCGTGTAAAAGTACTGTTCGAAGAGCAGCGAAGTGGCCTTCTCAGAGAAGTGTTCGAGATGCTTACCAACCTCTTTCCTTCGTTCGCTCTCCTCTCGGGGTTCCGGAGCAAGATTTCCCGTTCCCTCGAGAATGTAGATACGATCACTGCGTCCGAGATTGCGCGTCTTTTCGCTGTAGCTGGAGAGTAGAATGTGATTTGGGTCGCTTCTTCGGAGAGCTTCGAAGAACGTGTGGTTTGGAACGGCCACCGCGCACTCGTGGGCAACTAGAGAATGATTGTTCTTGGCTAGATCCGAGTAGCTTATCGCGCCTTTCGATACACAGCAAAGTGTCGAAAAGAAGATGAATCGTTTGAAGAGAGCGCGCACTTCACGCATCAACGCCGATTGAAAGTACTTACGGTTGTACTTGATTTCCGAGGCCTCTTGGATGATCTCCTGGTCTTTGTCTTCACAGTCGGCAGTTTGTGTGTGACGGAGGGTGTCGAACGAGTCGATGAGTTCGATGTTGAGTCGCGACCACCTCTTTCCCGAGACGTTGTTGTCGATGGCATCCTGCGAATAGGTGCAAGTGTTCGCGTAAATCGTCAATGCGGACATTGCTGCTCGAAGTTTAAGTTGTTCGTCCATTGCCGACCAGATAGCGTAGACGTCGTCGTTGATTTCAGTCGAAGGCAACAGACGTTGGATGGAGACGCGCATTGCATTGACGTAGAATTCTTCTCGCGACGCAGGCAAGCGAAACATGTCAAAGAGTGACCCGGGTACGACGCCCGTTCGACAGTGGTACTGAAAGACGGTGACGTACTTGAGCGACGAGAAGAGGGGAGGATACTTTTTGTAAAATTCTCGATTTGCGTGAATGTAGGCGTTAACGAGTGCGTCGGTCTTCTTCTTCTCCGCTAGAATGGCTTTGTCTTCAACGACGGGCACGTCAAAAGGCAGGCTAACGGAACGACACTGCACGTCAATGGTAGCCTTTACTACTTTTTGCATTGACGTGGGCACGGGAAGCATGAACTTTTGAGAGGTCTTTGCATTCGCCAGTTTTGCAAGACGAATGCTAGCAAAGCCAGCCTGATTGATGCCCACGACTCCATCGTCGTTCGTGTAGAGTGCGTAGCTATCAAAGTTGATGTTTGTGTGCTCGGGTATTGTTGATTGTCGAACTTTCAGTAAAAGACGAACATTCTGCTTTCCTTTGACTGTTGTGTCGAAGATGAAAGGCGTGGACACCTGAAAACTCTGCGATAAATAGATGAACATTTTGTAGGGTCTTTCCTCGGTCATGCCATCTCCGTTGAGATTGCTTTTGTATTCGATGACAAGCTCGATGACAAGTGTCTTTGGCGCCATGCTGGCTTCGTCTAAAGTAACAAGTTCTCCGGAGAAGCCACGAACATCTGAATGAGCGTTGTTCGCAAGAAGAAAGTTCTCGAGACGAGAGCGAGTAGCCTGCGTATTGTATCTTAGTAGTTTGGTCTTACCAGTCTCCTTTTCGTAGACGGCGTGTCCAATATGTTCGCCTATGGCCGTGTCTTCCGACGCGACAACGTGTTCGAGTGCGGCGAGACTTTCATCGGCTTTTGGTCGCATGTCCAAGTAGGAGGCTTTGCGAAGAACGATTCGTTGCGAAGTTGCTGTCGTCACTGGAGAGAATGACGAAGATGCTCGACATTCTCCAATTCTCGAAGCAATTGAGTCATCGTCCGCAAACACAAGTGTGGGCATCACCGCCACAACTTCCTTGAGGTTTTCGAAGATGTGATCGCGTTTAAACACCGAACTAATATTGTACACTGAAGCAGGGTAGTAGGGAGAAGCTCGCGAAGGTATAAAGTCGAGCATGCCACTTAAATTATGGCGAAGCACGTGATTTTCAAGTACATGGGTAGTGTAGTCAAGCGTAGCGAACTGGTTGCTCTCTCTAGCGATAAATCCCACGAACATGTAACGTGGAATGCGTCCATGTGGAGAACTATTGGCAATGCCAATGAGAGTAGAACGTCGCTCGGCTTCAGCCATAAGACTAATGATCATGCACGTGTCGGTAACTTTTACCCTGATGGCGTTGGTGAGCCGACGTTCGAAAATCCAGGTGAACGCTTGTCGAAAACTAAAGTCGAGGTAGTTTTCTCTGCCCATAGTTTCGATGATGTCGAAGAAGTTGTCGTAGTCGATTGTTGACCCCGCTGGAGGCTTGTGCATCCTCTCCAATTCTTTTTTGATATGCGCGTTCGAAAGTTCGACGAGTTTCATGGGGTTCTTGTCCACGTGAAGGACGCACGCGTTGAAGCCCACCGAGGTGTTTTCGTCGATCGTTGGAGAATGAAAGCCAAACACGTGCGTGTGAAACCTTCGATCAAGAAACACTCGATTGCATTCTTCGTTGTAGTAACGAAGATAGCGAAGCGCGGTGTTTCTGTACGAAGAGCCTTCAATCGAAGGTAGATCGACTGCGTTAGATACAACCTCCCGATGAATGTTGGTGATGCGTTGACAAACGTGCAAGATAAATGGAAGCAAGAGAAAATAGAGATAGGCATCTTCGCCTCCTCGTTGAAAGTTGGAGAGTGTGCGAAGCTGCGAAACGAAAAGAAGCTTGCGTGCCAACCATGCTTCTCTGCCTTCGGTTTGACTGCCGTAGTAGGAAATCATAGGTAGAGTAGAGTTTATGCCAAGGATGTTGAGCTTACGGATGTCTATGGCGTCGGCGCGAACGAGCTCCAAGAGCAGTCTTAGAGTGTCGACGTGTTCAGCATCCAAATCGTAGATGCCGATGCGAGTTGCTTCGTTCGTGAGAAACCTGAGAAACGGCGAAGAATTCATTGCTGTGGAAAATTCCATGTTGAGCAAATCGAAAGCTTGGCGACCTTCTCCTCGTCGAGGTAGTTGCAACTGTAGTGTGGAGAACATACTTTCGCTGTTGGCGAGAAAATAAGTGTCCTGTTCGAGTTGAGTCACGGCTTCGAGAAGATCAACGTCCGAAACAAACAGAGGCGCGAGCGAAGAATTCAGCGGGATGTTCAACTGAGGAAAGTTTTCGTGCCATTGCGGATGATCGGTGAGCAGTTGGTCGTAGATGTTAAAGACTGAAAAGGCTACACGACTTCCCGTCGACGTGAACGACTCTTTGTCGTCGCTATCTTCATTGTTTAGAGCGAAAAGGTTCTCGGCTTCGGCGATGCGCACACAGCTGTTGCCAACCTGTCGTCCTTCTTCAAAGGAACTGGCGTGTTGAGGAAGAGCGGTGGCCTTGGCGGCTTTGTCTGCAATGCTGTCGCCAATTTTCGACATGAATCCAAATAGATCGTCATCGTCGTTACCATAGTCGTCGTCGACGAATGAAGGAGGTGTCAATGGAGCTAGTGGAGGGAGTTGAAACTGCGAAGCTTCTTCTTCTTCTTGGTGATCTTGAAATCTTTGCCGTCTTCGTCGTTGGTCATTCGATGATGATGACGAAGACGACGCTTCTCCTTCTCCTCGTTGACGGTCGTTCAATGAAGTATAACCAACTCTCATTCCATGGAGAAAAGCATTGAATTGATCGTTTGTTCGTGTTCTCTTGAAGACCACGATCGACTTGGCGATTTGCTCGTACTCTGAACTGAACATTCTTTGAGGAAGGGTTTTTTTTTTACTAGGAAAAAGTTGCAGTCAGGAGAAAATCCAGCTTCCTTGGGGGCACCGTAAAAACGACATACGAACTTGGATAGGCGCTTGCTTCCCAAGGTTGTTCCGACGAACTTTGCGCATCTTTGGTGACAACTTGAACGCCAGTGCACTTGCCCACCTGACTTGAATAGACGGCCACTGCAAAGGTTATCGGGGCGTTGTAGTTGTTCACGATGTTGATTGTGGTGAGTGTTTGCTTGCTTCGTCGTGTTGACTCTGTGGCGAAAACATTGATGTACGATTGTCCTGGCGATCGTAAAGTAATCTTTTCCCAGGGGATATCGTCCGCGTTGTCTTCGTTGATACTCTTGTCCCAGACGAGCTCTTGAGCAAGACGTTCGTCGGCGAGATTGTCGATGATCACGGTCGTGGGGAAGTTGCCGACGATACTTTTGTTGACGCCGTCTCGTTGAAGCCAGAGAAAAGGTACAACGGAACTGCGGCCTGAACGAACGAGGTTCTCGATGTGATAGACGAGATGAGCGCCAACCTCAACCTCTGTTGGATCGTTCAATTGCAAGCAGCCTCCAGGGGGAATACTTGTTTGTTGAGTGTGCATAAAGTAGGTTGGCTTGTAGGTCGTTTGACGAAGCGTGGAAGTTGGCGATAAAAGAAGCGATCGATTTTCCCTCTCCGTGTACGAGGATGACGATGAATCGCTCATCGGTTGCATCATTGACGAAGACGACGAGACAACTTCATCGTAGCGAAGTGCTCCTCGAGCTCTCGTGTACTGTGGGACTGCGCTTGCTTCGAGTGTGGACTCGACCACGGAAAGACTGTCGATCTTTTCAAAGTCGACGTCGCTTTTGTTCAAAATAGTGTAGACTCTGGAGATCTTGCAGCTTTGTGTGCTTGCCTGTGCGTTGAAGAAGATCGTGTAGAGTGACTGTGCTTCCAGCGTGTTACTGAGATAGTAGCGTAGAGTAAAAACGCCCTCGTTGATTCTCTCCTTGGATGTTAGAAGAAGATAGGGATCAGAAGAAAGCGAAATTGTAGAAAGCTTATCCACGGAGCGAATAAGCAGTTTCTCCGACGACCAGGGAAGCCAATAGGCCTTGCCGTAGGTCTTTGGATCGACTTGCGACGTTTCAATGAGAAGCACTGCACCGCTCTGTGTTTCGTTGTCGATGATCGCTCCTTCTCTAACGATAAAATCGTGTGGATCGAGAAGCGTGCTCACTGCATAGCGCATTGTCTTGTCCGTTGCTGCGATACTTCCATTGGAAACCCTGGTAATTGTGAATTGACCAGCGCCGTCGACCTGAACAACAGGACTTCTCTCGGCCTTGGGGTTCAACGGCGGAAAGACGGCGAATTGGGTTCGCTCTTCGTCGAGAAGAACGGCTTCCTGGCGAAAGATCACCTGGACGCTCTGTTCTTGGCTCAGCGGCACTACGACGCTCAAAAATCTTTGTCGGCTTGGAGTGGCGCTCATTTACTGATATCTGCGCAGTCTGTTATTCGAAGCACTTATGGGCGACCACTTTTCGGGATTCTCTTGCCAAAATTGCGTAACGTTCTCACACGTCTGGGCAATGCACTTGGATTTGCGACTAACTATATCTTCGATGTCGGTGAAGCTGCAGTAGTTTGTCATCTTCGGGCAGCCGTTGAATCGATGTTCGGTGTTCGAAGAAAACCGTTTAAAGATATTTCCAACTTCAGTTTTGAGGCTCTTCAACATTCGTTCGTCGACACGCGAATCTTGACGACACATAGCCTCCCACTCTTCTTGGAGAACGTGTTCTGGCATGCCAACCTTTACACACCATGAAACGAAGGTCAGCCGTTCTGCGTTCTTCATGTGCGTTCCATCGAGGAAATGCTGTGAGTAGAGCTTCAACACACAGGGCGGCATACAATCTTTGTACACTTTGAAGCTATTGTGAGGTTTCATGACATATTGAGAAGACGACGAAGACGAAGACGACGATTGCACAAGCAAAGTGATTTCCTTTTTTGCACGTGCAACGAAGCTTTTGTACGTGGTGCCGAGTCGTCGTTCAATCAACGGTGATCGTTCAAAGTCGTCGTCGTTAAAGAAGTCTCCGGTACTCAGCTTATATCTGAGCTGCTCGTTGCTGCCTTCTTGGCGGCACTTCCACCAGTCGTCGATGATCGATTCATCGTGTTGCATCCACTGGCGAAAGTGCATTTTCCATTTTTGCGCCGCCCAGCCTGCGACGTGTAGATAGCTTAGTAGGGCGTAGCCATTGACGAGCAGGACATTCTTGTGCTTTACGTGCTTTAGACATTCGGTCCAGGGTACGCGAATTGCCACCGTTGGTAGTTGACTAACGTGTGGAAAGCAGATGGAGAACGTTGTGAGAAAATCTTCGTCGGCTGGAATGCGATCTTTTGCGTCGTCGCCAAGCGCTCGAAGGATGCAGGCTTCGTCTTGTCGGCACAGGTGGTGATAGTAGTAGTGGTAGAGCACAGAGATTCCTCGACGAATATTCGACACCAAGGGGTTCTTTGTTCGGGCCGAATGCTCTCTGCTGTAGGAAAGTCTTGCGCAAAAATGCTGTGCCACGAACAGGAAAAGTAGTAGACGCGACTCGCTGAGATAGTGGAGTTCCTCGTTGTCCATGCGTGCAATAACGCTGTAGCCTTTCGAGGTATTTAAGAACGCCTTCTTTTTCAACTTTGGATAGAGCTTGGAAAGTTGCATGATCAAAGTGAACACCGGCTCTACATTGCGCTCTGCCTCGGTGAGAAATGTCCAGCGGCTATCCGTCAGGATCGACGGCAACGGCGTCTCAGCGAAATGCACGCTCTGTAGAAAGGGCGGCAAGACGCGCACAACTGAATGCTCAAGTAGAACGCGACATTCGGACTGCGCTGGTGTCGAACTTTCACAACTCATACTTTGCGGAGTATGATCGTTACACTCGAGCTCTTGGCTACATGGCTTTGCTTCTTCTTTTCGTAACGGCGAACCAACTGCACTCTGCTTGGGAAGAAGAGAGAATGTGGGCGCTACCTTCGTCGCACGACTGGCAGGCTCATGTTCAATGGGCAGTAAACTTGAGCCTCGAGCTCTCCGAGGGCGATCCGGAAGCGCTTGCAATCGTAGATGCTTATAGAAGCCTTGCCGATTGTGACCCTGAGACTGAGTTCTCACTGGGAGGAGAGCATCATTACTCCCACCCTGACGCTGTGTCAAGAGTGCTGAAGGCGCACTGGCAATACGACTTACTTGTCTATTCTCTGACGTTAAACTGTATGATCTACGTTTCGTTGGTTTTTCGTTGGACATTGTTTTGGATGCCTCGCAAGTCCTTTCGCTTGATGATCTACACGACAAACGTCAACTGGGTGTCGGCAATCGCGCAGTTTTTCTCTTTTGCAGTGTGGGTGTATGTCGCCTTCTTTCAAAACACGTGGCTGTCTATCTTTGGCTGCGCTCTCGTGTCGACGATTATGTGCTTGGAGTTTGTTTCTTGTGTTATCTCGACGAAGCTGCGCAACTGTGTTGTCTACATGCGAAAGCGACTTGCCGTCGGTAGAAAACAGTCGATTGCCAGAGTACTGAGAGAGAATGGCGCCACAGAAGATGAGATCGACGAAGAAACCAAGACCTTCGAAGGAAATCCAATGAAGATCTTCGATATTATCCTCGATGCTATTGCCACGTTCAGTGAGAATCTCGAAGCCGACCAGATTCAAAGGAGCAAAGGTCGGAGCAACGTTAATCTTCGAAATAAAAAGAAAATTGTTTGAAGAAGAAAAAAAAAATAAAATTACATTCTTTTTTTTTCTCACGAACGCTGGCGATGGCCGCAACATCAGCATCTTCAATGGAAGTGAAAAGAGTGCACAAAGTCTACAGTGATCGTGGACAAGCCGCCGAGGATCTTTACAAAGGTGTTTTTTGTCGACAACCCGACAAGATCGAGGAAGTTCTTAGGGTCTATCCCGAGTTCAGCGAGTTTGTGGACGCAGAGCGCAGTGGGGATTTTGCAAAAGTCAAGGAAGAGCTTGCGCGATTTCCCGATCTTTGCAAAGCTTTTCTTGCTTCTCGTGTAATGATCATTGAGCAATTGACGGGCGAGAAAGACCTTGACGTCTTTAAAGTTTCTCGCGACATGATCACCAAAATGCACGTCAAGTGCCCATCTCAGGCACACAATGGGGACACTCATATGCACTACGCTTCATCGCACGGTCAACTGGGCTTCCTTGAATGGCTTTCGACAAAGAATGGCAATGTACACATTCTCAACAAAAAAGGTGAAACACCTTTGCATCTCGCGAATTCCTCTAGAATCGCTTGCATGCTACTCAAGTTGGGAGCGAAGGTAGACGCTCTCGACATTGCCAATCTCTCTCCGTTTTTCGTTGCTGTACTTTCGAATAGATTTGATGTTGCGCAAGACCTTCTAGACGCTGGCAGCAAGTCTCTAAACGTTCTTTTTCACGGTGCCACGTTGATGCATTTTGCGGCACGATACAACAAACCGCGCGCAATCGAATTTCTTTTCGCGTGCGGTCTAGACTTGAACGCCTCGGACGCCTTTGGTTTTACACCTTTGGACGTTGCCTGCGAGCGCAAAAGTAGCTATGCGATTATACTGCTTAAACAACTTGGTGGAAAGGAACGCGTTCGGTAAATAAACGAATCAGTTGATTCAAACATTTTAATGTCGTTTGGAGATTTTCGTTCTTTGGTTACGATGGATGTCGATTTCAAGTAGTAGACGATCCACCAACGATCGACTAAAGTAGACTCGATAACGTAGGCCGCAAGCCTTTTCTTCGTCGATTGGATCGTCCAAGCATTTCAGTATATTACATCCAGTCATTTCTCTGTCTATGGTAGATAGATCAGCGCCAAGCATTTTTAAAGTTTTAAAGCAGTTTTCATGGTTAAGAAACGCAGCTGCGA
>FSSH01004529.1_pt2 | contig 35762 bp, 53 predicted proteins | sample 1166101 | NCBI WGS metagenome assembly FSSH01 (sample SAMEA32972668, study PRJEB13176) | freshwater metagenome | biome: Drinking water system; feature: Biomass in drinking water that filtered by 0.45 um membrane; material: drinking water | place: USA | collected 2012-12-20 | depth 0 m
CACGCCGAGGGCCACGGCACCCAGGACGAACCCGCCGCCGAGACAGGCCACGGCGATGTCGCGCAGGCGCTGATTGGCGTACGGTGCCGCAGCCGGATGACCGAGGGTTTCCGTGGTCGGACAGTCGCTCATGGCTCGTCGTTCCTTCTCAATGTCGGAACGGTATCCCAAACGAGGACCTCGTCAAGCGGCCGGGCTCTACGCGGAGACTGTTCCCACGGCGAAGCGTCTTCGCGAGGACGTCACTGCGGCGCGAACAGGTTTTCCACACGCTGGAGAGACGCGCCATCATTCCTTCGTCTTGCGTCCGTCAGCCGAGCGCCGGTACACATTGCGATCTCACAGGTCCGCTCCAATGATCCGCCACGGCATCGCCCCCTTCCTCGAATGCTCCTCCAAAGGGGACGCCCGGCTGAGTGCCTTCTCCGCGCGCCTGCGTTCGCACGGCGGGCGCTCGATCGAGGAGATCTATCAGGCCGCCAAGGTGTTCGAGGACGGATCGACCGGCCTCACGTGGCGGGAGGCGAAGGGCCGCCGGGCCGTGAACATGGACGAGGTCCGGGCGCTCTACGGGCGTCTCTGGGACGAATACGTCGACGAGAACCCGCATCTTCTGGACGTGATCGCCCAGGCCAGCGGTCTTTCAGACATCTTCGGTCAGCCGGGCAACGCCTGTCAGGCGACCGAGCTCTGGCGGATCCGCGGCGAGCGAGCCGTCCCGGCGACGGAGCCCGCCTCGGCGCCGACGCCCTTCTGCGGAGTGCGGGCAATGCCGCCCCGCGCGTTCAGTCCGGCTTAACGACGCCGTTCCTTCGTGCCCGACGGACCGTGGCGGCCCCCGTCGATCTGCCATATCGATGGCCCGACACCACCGCGGGAGCAGTCCCATCGACCTCTCCGAAGACACCGCCTTCGCAGGTTTGATCACGAACGATCTGCTGCCCTCGCATCCCGATGGCAGGCCCTGGCCGAAGGCCTGCGCCGTCTGTGCCTTCCGCAGGGGCAATCCGCAGGCATTGCCGGAAGAGGTGTTCGACGAACTCTGGCTGGAGCGCGAGATGGGCGGCTTCGACTTCGTGTGCGCGCACCGGGAGGATGCCGGTCACGTGCGCATCTGTGCCTGCTGGGCGGCCATGGAGGCGGGCAGGCGCCGGCGCGACGCGAGCACCGCCTAGATCGGCTTCAGCGCATCCCGGGACCGGATGGCACGTACTCGGGTTCGACCGCCGGCGCCGGCGCCGGCGCCATGATCCCTTCGAGGCCCCGCAGGATCTCCGCGGGCGCGACGGGCTTGCCGTAGACGGGACCGTCGAAGCCCTCGCGCCGCATCGCCAGAGGGAGCATGCCTCCGGTGCAGACCATCGTGGGGACGCCGTTCTCCATCAGGACGCGCAGCGTCGGAGACGTATCGCCGTCGGCCACGTTGACGTCGATGAGGGCGAGATCGATGGGATGCCGCCCGATCAGGTCCAGCGCCTCTCGATTGCTTCGGACGGGTCCGACCACGAAGCCGCCGGCCTCGATGATGACGTCTTCGAGCAGCATGGCATTCAAGAATTCGTCCTCGAGAACGAGGATGGAACGGCCGGCGAGCATCGGATGCCTTCGAGTTCGGCTCTGAAGTTTGGACGCGACAGGCTGGTCGACCGCTTCGAAAATCACAATGGCCTCCCGAAGGACGACGGTTCGCATCTTGCGCCGGGCTCCGCTATCAACTCGGGCGAGGAAGGAACGATCCAATGGCCGACGTCGAGATGAAGCAGGTTCAATCGGCCGACGCGCTCGATTTCATGCAGATCGAGCGCACGCTGCAGCTCGATTTCGAGAAGCGGCTCCACGCGGTGCGGGACAGGCTGACCGATCTGCTGTCGCACGTGTCGAGCCGGGACGTTCTCGCCGCCCTGATGGGTCTCGACGAGATGGAGCGCCACACGCTTCTGCGCCACGTCGTGCCCGACCTCTCCGGGGCCGGCACGCTCAACGGCCTGGAGGCGATCGTCTCCTTCGTGAGCTACTACGTGCTCGACGACGGCGAGGTCCTGGTCGTGCCAGACGTGGATCCCGAACTCGAGGACGTCGGCAAGGCCGCGATCATGGCCAACTACGCCGGCACGGGCGAAAGCCCCCACGAGGCGCTGAGGGCCCATGCCGAGCGCGAACGACCCATGACGCTGATCCTCTCGGACGAGAGCGCCCCTGCGGCACGCGGGCCCGAGATCATCGAGGCCATCCGCTTCAACCACGATCTCGCCTTCCGCGAGGACGCCGCCCGCGAGGCCGCCTACGACGCGTTCATGGCCGACGACGAGCCCTCCGCACCCTCACCCTGACCAGCGGAGCGTCAGCCCGGCGCTGACGGCGCGGGAGCGGGATCGGCGCCGGCGTATCGGGGAATGCCTTCCGCGTCGTGCAGCCGTACCAGAAGGGCCTCCACGGCCGCTTCCGGCCATTCGCCCCGCCTCACGTCGGGCAACGGTTTGGACAGCACCATCATCTCGGCCAGCGCCGACAGAAGCCGGACGCGATCCTCGTGCTCCCGGAAGGCGTCGTCGGTGTAGTTCGCCGCATCGTGGCAGTGCCGGACGAGGTCTGCCGGGAGATCGGCGAGGTGCCTGGCCCATCGGTCGGCGACCCACGGGGCCAGCACCCGGCAGAGCGACGGTAGATCGTCGGGCTCCTGGTAGGCCGGATCGACGAACGAGATTTCGCCCATCACCTCCGGAGCGCCTTCCCCGGGGCGCCGTGCCGCGAGGTAGCGCCTCGCCGCGGCCAGACCGCTCATTCCGAAGATGTCGGCGTTGCGGAGATGGTTCGTGTTCCAGGACCTCGCCTCCAGGGCGATCTGGTTGCCATGGACGTTCGCCCACCATCTCGGCAGCGGCGCGGCCTTGAGGAGCATGCCGCCCGCAAGGAGGACGGTCCGGCGCACGGCCGCGAGGTACGTGGATACGACCGGCTCCGCCCAAGTCAGGTCGTAGCGTTCCGCCAGGTCGTCGCTCCAGTCCTCGGCGTGCGCCGTGTGGTCCTGCAGTGCCTTGCGGCCGGTCGCGGCATGCGTCAGCCCGGCCACCTTCCTCACTCCCAGGAACGCCGTCTCGTCGCCGATCAGGTAGATCGGATCGACCGGTCGGTTCCGACCCGGACGCATCGGCACGGGCAAGACGAGCGGCTCGTAGGCCCGCCCCTGGAAGCCGCGATACTCTACCTCGCGTCCCGGGTGCGGGCGCGGCCAGGGTCGCGCGTACATCGTCAGTTCGCCGGCGAGCCGGACGCGGGCGATCACCGGCGGAACGGCATCGATGACGGGCGCGGCGCCCTCGACCCGCACCTGGATGCGGCGGCCGGCTCCGTACCGGTCCAGAACGTCGACCTCCAGCACGCCGACGACCGGATGGGTCTCGACGTCGCCCGAGACGGAGCCGGAGCGGTTCATGGCCGGGGGCCTACGGCGATCGCCTCGACCGCGTGGGAGGGTTCGATGCCTTCGATCTCGAAGATGCGGCGTCGATGGGCCTTCCAGAAGGCGAGCTCCTCCCGGACGTTGCAGCCGTTCCCGGGGTCGTCCGCATAGAGCATCAGGTCGGCCACGCTGCGCAGGCAGTCCAGGGCGCGCCACGCCTCGCCCTTCAGCGTCGTGGAGGCCTGCGCTGCCTCGTGCCAGCGGCGGATCATGTGAGGGGGCATTCCGACGAGATCGTGCCGGAGTTGCGAGGAGACGAAGCGGCCCGCGCGGCCGGCTACGACGGCCAGATCGTCGAGCTCGACGAAGGCGGGATCGAGGAACTCCACATGCCCGACCGGCCTGCAGGAATCCTCCTGGCCCGTCTCGGCATCGCAGTAGGCCTGCGCGGCGGCGAGGCGGCCCGCGGCGAACTCGGCCATGCCGTTGAGCGTGTATCGGGGCCTGAGATGCACCTCCAGTTCGATCTCGCGCCTGTTCGGCCACGCCTGCCAGACGGGAAGCGGCATGCGCACGAACGTGCGTCCTTCCGAGAGAACGACATGCCTGCCCACGGCCTCGCGGACGGCCGCGGCGGTGGTCCCGATGGCACCGTCGTCCACGTAGGGCGCCGTCCCCGCAGGATCGGAGTGCCGGACGTAGCCCGCCAGCATCCGTTCGCTGACGTGCCTGCGGGTTACGCGGTGAAGCCGTCCGTCGACGGCCACGGGCACGGGCAGCGCATCCACGAGCCGCAGGTACTCGCCCAGCCCGCCCTGGATGTTGATGTTCGACGCGGACGCCTGGAGTTCGAAGTCGAGGAACGCGCCCCCATCGTGTCCGAAGTACCGAATGGGGTCGCCGTCCGACAGGATGAAGTCGCCGGCGACCGGCAGGGGGCCGACCTCCTCGAGCGCGCACGACACCGAGAGGGTCAGCCGCTTCGGGGACCCGTCGAGCTCGACCACGTCGCAACAGGCCAGGACGTCGATCTCGCTCTTCTTCACGGCGTGCGCCCCCGTCGATCGACCGATCCTATTCGGGGCTCGCGAAAAGGTCTCGGTCCACGGCTCGCGGGCGATGGCTCGATGCGGCCGACGGCCGGCACCACGATCGGAGGCCGGAGCGGCGCGCCCGTCATCGGAACCCGCCCGGCGCCAGCGCTGCGGGATCGGCCAACGGGACGATGCCCTCGACCTGCAGGAGACGGATCCGGCATTTGCGCCATTCGCGCTCCAGGCGGCCGTGCCCCGGCGCACCGGCCCCGGCCGGTGAGACGATCCAATCGCGCAGCCTGACGATGGCCGACAGCACCTCGGTCGCGCGGTCGCGCTCGACCAGCCCTCCGGTGCGCCTCGTCGCGTCGACCTCGTGGAACGCGCCGACGAGATCGGCCGGCAGTTCGACGACTTCGGAGCCGATCTCCTCGGCGATTCTGGAGGCCAATGCGGTAGCGAGCGGAGCGAGATCGTCGACGCGGTCGTAATCGGGGTCGATCGACTGGACGGCTCCGTAGACATCGGGCGCACCTCCGCCGCGGACGGCCTCGACGTAGGCGGCCGCCGCATCCAGGCGGCGGATGCCGAACTGACCGTTGATCACGAACTCGCCCGAAAGGATGGACGGATCGTCCAAAGCCACCGAGTTCGCCTCCGGATTGGCACGCCAGATCGGGAACGGGGTCGCGACGTGGATCTCCCCGCCGCTGAACGACAGATTCTGCCGCACCACCTCACGAGCGAGTTCGACGCGCGGGGTTGCTGCCGTCAGATCGCAGCCGTCCAGATGGCCCCATCTTCCGACGGGCGGTCCGTATGTTAAGACCAATTCTCCCGTCAGGGCATGACCGAGCTTAAGCGGAGGCATGAAGCGGCTCTGCACGATCGCGCCGACCTTCGCCGCGATCACGTCGGGACCGGGTCTCCCGCCTCGCGACAACGGATCCAGAAGCGCCTTGAACGGCGTCCCATCGCGTCCGCGGTATTCGATCGATAGGTCGGCGCCCCTGAGGAAGCGGCCCACGACCGGCATCTCGATGACGGGAATCGCGATGGGAAGGTTTACGCAGCATCTCAATGCCGATCCGTCGGGTCGGCGGATATCGACGGTCAGCGGCATGTCGATCTCGATCGATGCGACGGAGGGCGTGGGCATGTCTCAGGCTCCCGGAAGGATCGTTTCGAGCACCGGGATCGGCAAGGCGATGCCTTCCACGGCGAGCCGATCCAGGCAGGTCCTCCAGAACGGCAGCCGCAGGGCCGAACCTTCCCGCCCCCGCCAGGCCTGAGGCCTTCCCGCGAAGGCGTCGACGAATTGGAGCGCCGTCCGAAGGGTCTCAGCCGCCAGACGATGATCCTCCGATTTGGCGATGCCGAAACCTTGGCTGAGATCGTGCCACTGCCGCACGAGGTCTCCCTCGAGATCCGCAGGGCTCACCCGCAGGTTCTCGACGAGCCAAGCGCAGATCACCCCCGCGACGTCGGCGAGGTTCGATCCCGGCGCGTAGTCGGGATCGAGGAACCGGACCGCACCTTCGACGGCGGTCTCGCCGGCCGCGCCTCTCACGCCCAGGAGCGCGAGCGCATCCTGTCGGCGATCGGCCGCAAAGGCCGCCGCGAGATAGTAGCCTCCGGCCGAAAGGTGGCCGGCGAAGCGGTTGAATAAGGTTTCCGAGGCTCGCAGCTCGATCCGGTTTTCGGTCCATGAGGTCACCCAGATCGGCAGCGGGCGTGCGAGGTGAAGCTGGCCCTCGTTGACGACCAGTGCCGAAGCGGCGTTGCGCCTGAGTTCCTCGACGCGGGGGGTCGCCTTCGATAGATCGAACCCCTGGAAGTCCGAGGGATCCCACTGCATCGGGTCGCGATTGCCGGCGTCGTAGAAGACCTCTCCCGTGATGGCGTGGCGATCGGGAAGCTTGTTCGTGTAGTCGCTCTCCTTGAAGCGAGCGGCCTGCTCCGACGGCGAGGGGACGTTGGGTCTCGGGTCGTGCCCCGACCGATCGCGCACGACGTCGGCCCACGGTCTGTAGGCGGTGCCTTCGTATCCGGTCCAGGTCGCACGCCGGCCGTTGGCGAGATCGAACTCGCCGATCACGGGCATCCGGTCGACCACGGGGATCTCGCAAGGCACCGCGATCAGGATGCGCCGCGCCTTGCGCTCCCGGTCCACCACGTCGACGGCAAGCTTGAGATCCAGGCTTTCGAAGGTATCGATCATCGACGAAGTGTAGGCCGACGGCACGAAAAGGTCGTGCCCGAGCCCGCGTTCGATCGCGGGTTCGTTGGAGTTCGCGGATCGTGCTTGCCGGGGACCGGCTTCACTCCTCGAACATCAGGAAAGTCGGGTCGGTCGCGGAGGCCAGACGTGCCGCCAGCAGATCCGGCGGCATCGCGACCGCAGCAAAGGCGACGACCAACGCGAGAACGAGGGCGAGAAGCACGCCGGTGACGACGTCGGGCCGGGCGCGCTGGCCGTGGATGGCGGCGCAGCCGACCGTGAATGCGCCGGCCTGGATGCAATGGGCGGCAAGGGTGCTCATGTTCCGATCCCGTTCCGATGGTGCGTTCGCACCCCTGCGCCTTTCATTCCTTGACATGACGCAGCTTCTCGCAGCGCACAATCCCCCGAAGCGCACGCCTGTCCATCCCGAAGCTCGAGACTGTTCCTTAACCGTCGCATCAAGCCGCCATGGACGACGGCCCTCGAACGGTCTCTTCCGGACAATTGCGGGACACGTTGAAATCCAATGTTCACGAGAACCGGAACAGGATCGTGGCATGAATATCCGTCCCCTCGCCCTCCTCGCCGCCCTCGTCCTTCCGGGTCCCGTCCACGCCGGGCCGATCGAGGACCGATGGACCGCCGAAACCCGCGAGACGCGGGGCGGTCGCGAGTACCGCACGCTCCTGACCATGACATACGCCGGGGGCAAGACGTTCAACGGGATGGCCGAATGGCGGACCGACGTCCTCTGCGAGATGCGGGATCCGAAGACCGGCAAGGTCGAGTCGCTCACCGGCTCCGGGCCATCCAGCATGGGCCAGGGAGCGTTCGAAGGGGTGACGAAGACCGTAGGCGAGTTCCACATCCAGGAGCCCGACATCGAGAACGGGGTCGTCAACAACCCGGGCGAGCTCCTGATGACCGACAAGCGGTGCGCATCCGGCAAGCCGACGGTCGTGCACGACCTCGCGCCGAAACCGACGAAGTCTATGGCCCCGGCGGCCCCGAAGGCTTCGCCGGCCGGCCAGCGCCTCGGCAACAACGGCAAGCCGTTCGACGGCTACACGTGGTTCCACAACGGGAGCGACATGCTCGTGGACGAGGCCTACGGCGAGATCCGATACGACAAGCCCAAAGCGTCGATCGCCAAGGCGGTGAAGCCGGGCGACGTCCTCTTCCGCGGAACCTTCCACAAGGACGGGACGGTCGAGGGGACCGCCTTCGCGTTCAAGGTCGGCTGCGAGCCGGCCCCCTACCCCGTGAAGGGACGGTATCCGAACCCGGCCACCTTCGTGAACGGCCGCATGGTGCTAGCCGGACCGGGCCCGAAGCGAAAGGCCGACTCCTGCGAAGTCGAGCGGCTCACGTCGTCGAGCGGGCATTCCAGGCTCGTCCTCGACGTAAACAGCGACATCTGACCCAAGGCACCTGCCGTGATCCGCAACATCGTCCTGGGCGCCACGGCAGCCATGCTGTCCGCATCGCCATTGCCTTCCTGGGCAGGTCCCGACGCCGCATCCCTGGCAGGGGTCTACAAGCACCTCCAGGCCCCATCCACGGAACCCGGGGGCGTCCCGAAGCGCGACGAGGACATCCTCGAGATCGTCCCGTACGGTCCGACCAACGACAAGATCTATTTCCGGCTCTACATGCGGTTCGCGAACTATCACGTCTGCGACGTGACCGGCATCGGGACGCCGACCAAAACCGGCCTCGAATACCAGACCCCTGTCGAGGGAGGGCTTTGCAGGATCAAGATGACCTTCACGCCCAAGGGCCTGAACATCGAGGACAGCGAAGATCGGTGCCGCACGACGTACTGCGGAGCGCGCGGATCCTTGAACTGGACGTCGCCGATCAGAAGATCGGACCGGCGGCCGATCCGCTACCTCACGCGCATCCTCGAGTCCGACATGTACGAACAGGCGGTGGAGAACGAGAAGAAGGCCATGAACGCCGGAAAGCCGCCTGCAGCGCCCTAGCTCGGGCAAGGCTCCGACCAATGTCCCAGGACGCGCAGCTCCGCTTCCCAGGCGACACGGACCGGCTCCGCGCAATGCGCGACCGCATCCTTCCAGGTCGGCCATCGACCGTGCTCCGCCCGGAACCCATACTGGTAGTGAAGGCTCAGTGCGTCGTGCGGCTGGTCCGCGTCGTGACGACGGCCGCACGACCTGCATGCCTCCGGGTCCTCCGGCGGCATGACCCGGAACTCGGCAGTCCTGCTTTCGACGATCAGGCCGCTGTCGGCGTCCACCACCTGCATCGGCACCTTCAAGGTCGACATCGCTCGAGATCCTCCATTCGTGGAAAGGCGGCCTGCAGCGTCGGGCCGGACGGACGGGTCGCCGCCCCGACGAACCTTCATCGGCCTGCCGGCGCCGCAAGATCCGCATCGATCCTGCCGGCCCGCTCCCAGTCGGCCGGGTGCATGATCAGCGCCACGTACCCGTCTTTCATCTTCAGCTTTCGGCAGCGGAGGCCTGCGGCCCGGTAGACCTTCAGCCGATCGTCGCCCGGATAGTCCGAATACTGGCTCCAGCGCTCGCCCGCGACGGTCCGATAGATGTCGCAGCAGTCCTTTACGCCCGCATGGTTCCTATCGTCGCCGGCGGTGAAGATCGCGGTCGTCGCTTCGTCGTTGTCCATGCTTCCCTCGGCCTTCGGTGAGCCACGTACAGCTCCCTCGATGCGGAGCATGGAGCAGTGGTTCGTGATCAGGGGATCTCGCCCGTCTTCTTCGGCGCGGCTCGCGTCCAGGCCTCGTAGACGGCGCCGTGCAGGTCCCGATGATACGACGTGTTGCGCAGGATGACGAAGTCGGGCAGCCCATTGGCCCTGCACCAGTCCCCGATCCTGCGCCGCATCTCCCATCCGGTCTCGCGCCCGGTGTAGTCGAAGTCGTCGGGCAGCGTTTCCCCGTACATGCAGCGGAACTGCAGGACGTAGCCGTCGAGGCGCAGGTCGTGCTCGATCCGATCCCATCGCCGACTGCCATCCTGGTGCCGCACCGGTCGTCTCCCTCGATCGAAGCCTTCCCGGCCGTGAACCCTACCCGCCTCCGCGGCGCCGACGGATCTCCCGCATGGCCGTGCGAAACGCCACCGACCGGACGTCGACGGCACCGAACAGATGGTCCACCGGAGCCTCCTCCGCATGGAACCGCGCCCCCTCGAAGTTCTGCTCCACCGCCGGCCGATACCGGTCCGCGACCTCCTCGGTCGAGCAGATCGCGACGAGGATCGGCTGGTGCGCGCCGGTGCCGGATACCGCCCAGACCACCCAGACGCGGGGATCGCCGTTCTCCGACAGCTCGAAGTTCCGTGCCTTCGATCCCATCACCCTGCCTCAGTCCATGAACGCCGCTCCGTACGGCCTCTACCCAAGATCGCCGGCCCCGGCGGGATGGAAGCCATGCCATCACCGGGAAGGCCGGCGAACCGCTACGGGCCGTCCGCGCTCAGATCGACGTCGTACCAGCCCTGGATCTCGGGGCGGAGCGGCAGCTGGTAGCTCTCGCCCTCGAGCCAGGAGATCCAGCACGGCTGCGACCATCCTTCGGGCTCCCAGCTCGCCACGCAGGGGCCGCCCTGCACCTTGAGGAGGTAGGGCCGCCCGGGAACGGGCGTCAGCTCTTCGATCGGCCGCAACGCGGGCTTGGTCATGATCATCTCCATGTCGTCCCGCGGCCCATGCCGGGTCCGGTCGCCGTTCCACCCGATAGCCGACGTGTGGTCAGGCGGCGAGCTTCCATTCCTTCGGGTAGCCGTCTCGACCGCTGCGCGTGATCGCGCCGACGTGGCGGCGGCTGCCACGGTCGAGGCCTAGAAGGTAGACGTGGTTGCCCGGATGCTTGAGCCGCGAGAAGGCGCCCGACGACAGCGCGCGCTCGACCCACGCCCGCGGCTCCTCGCCGGCCGCGCGCTCGGGCGCGCCCATATCGACGAGCTGGCGCGCGGCATGGTCCGCCCCCCGCTCCTCGTTGCGGATCTTGGAGAGGGCCCGTTGCGAGACGACGCGTCCGTCCCGGGAGAGGAGCAGGGTCCTCGAAGAACCCTTGCCGAAGTAGCCGAAGTTGAGCGCCTGATAGATCGTGCCGATGTGACCGGCCTTGAACACGTTCCCCTGGGCGTCCGAGCGCTCGGTCGGGTCGGCATAGCTCACGACGCCGGCGATCTCGGGCTTCTGCGCCTTGAGCACGGCCAGCGCGCGCGCGACGAACCAGCTCTCGCCGTCGGCTAGGACCTCGTCCAACAGGACCAGTCGGCTGAGTTCGACGCCGTTGTTCGGCTCGACCCCGATGTAGCGTGGAACGGAACGCTCGTTCATGGGCACGCCGAATACGCACGCCCCGACGAGTCGCGAAGCTCCGACCCCGCTCCTGCGCATCAGGCCGACGGCGAGCCGGGCCGCGGGATAGGATCCGGAATAGTGATGGCCGGTTACGAAGGCCTTCGCGTCGCGGTCGCGCAGGATCTCGACACCGAACTGGGACGGGTCGATGCGCTCGGCGGCAGGGCGGCGATACTCGCGGCGGTCGCGCCAACGCTGTGCGAAGGAATGAACTGGAGGGGCGGCGTCCATGGTCTTCCCCTGTAGGACCGGAATCGAGGAGGGACCATGCCCGCGCAGGGAGCTGCAGGCGAGCGACTCCTTCGATCAGGGTTCACGAATGCCTACCGCCGCCGACCGTCGCCGCACGTGCGCGTCAGTCGCCCAGGCGTCGGGTCGCTCCGTCCCGCGGAACGACGATGCGGGCGCGCATCGAGGTCGCGAGCGCGGGCTCGGGCCGGCGATCCGTTCCGGCGATGTGGGCGGCGAACATCCGTCCCTGGAAGGCGAGGATCACGCCGAATACGGCGAGGTCGAGAGCATGTCTGGCCGCGAAGCCGCGATCGAGAGCCATGCCGAACCCGAGCGCCGCGGCGGCGTACGACGGCATGCAGACTGCGTGGATCCTGGTCCTGGTCCAGAAGGCCGTGCCCGGCTTCACGCACAGGCCGGCCGCCAGCATGACGGCCCCCTGGCAGGCGAGCGCGCATCCCAGGATCGAGAAGGCGTCGTCGGCACGGGCCGCGGCGCCGGCGAAGGCGCCCAGGGACATCATCCCGCAGAACAGCGTGGCGTTGAGGAATGGCCTGAAGGCGTGGATCACGCTTGTCTCCGGTCGGCGTCGGATCGTAACGGAAACGTCCGCGCGCCGCCATGGTTGCGGAAGGAACAAGGGTCGTTCCGAAGCTCGTAGGGGACGCATCCTCGCCGAGGAGTACGTCCCTCGCGTTTCATCTGGCGGGTGCACCCGGTGTCGTGAGACCGGGCCCCGGCATCGGGGGCAATGCCCCGCCCTCGGGGCGGGCGTTGCCGAAGGCTTCGGCCTCGCGTCGACGCTGGGCATCCCGGTCTCCGGTCCTCGCCTCCCGATCCATCTGGCGCCCGAGGCCCAGCACGGCGGCCCCCGTACCGACGATCGTTCGGCGGACGCCTTCCTTGCACTCCTTGTTCGCCGCGCATTGCAGCGCGATCCCGGACAGGGCGAGTGCGCCGATCACGGCACCGGTCTGCTTCAGGGGCTTGAAGGTATCCATGGCCTGGGCCTGCACCCCGCCCGCCAGGCAGCCGATCACGGCAAGGGAAATGACATTGGATCTGATCATGGTGGTCTCCTGCGCGAGCAGGATCCCTCTCAGGGTTGACGCTCCGGTTCGTTCGATGCACGCAATTTTAAGAGTTGCCGCGAACAAGCGTGGTTCTCCACAGGCTCCGCGGAGGCATTACTTGAATTCTGGTGGTCCCAGCAGGGATTGAACCTGCGACCCTCTCCATGTCATGAAGACGCTCTCCCGCTGAGCTATGGGACCGAGGCCCGGATACTCCGGAAGGAACGGGAAACCAAGTCGTTTCTAATGCTCTCCCACCCTCTCGCACTTCAAAGCCGGCAATGGCATCGTGCGCGCCTGTCATTCGGAGGTATCGATGCGCGGATTGGCACTGCTTGCGCTCGCCGGCGCCCTGGTCGTGGGCAACGACGTCGCCCGAGCCGACGAGAGGGTCTCCGGCGAATGCCTGATCTCCGTCCGGGGTCGCACCTATCGGGACGGCCCCTGCCGGATCACGCTCTATCCGGACGGGGGCTTCCAGGCCGGCGGCGGACGCGGGGGCGAGTACTTCGCGACGGTGGACATCGACGCCGCCTCCGGTGGAGCGCAGGCGTTCTGGAACGGTGCGGAGGCGGAGAGCCACGCCCACGATCGACTCGGCGACGTCGTGCGTCAGGGCGGCTGCTGGGTGAACGCGAAGGCCCGCGTCTGCGCCTGGAGGCCGGGGACGCGTCCCCGCGCGGAAGCCCCGGCGGCCGAGGCGGCCCCGGAGGTGATCCGGACGGCAGGTGGCGGCAGGATCGACGTTCCCATCGTCATAGGCGGCAGCGAGAAGTTCGATGCCTGCACGGGTGCGGGCCACGTCGTGGGACTCGATCCACAGGGCGACGGCTTCCTGTCCGTGCGCAGCGGTCCGGGCGGGAAGCCGTATTCGGAGCTCGACCGGCTCTACAACGGGTCCGAGGTCGCGATATGCGATGAAAAGGGGCCGTGGATGGGCGTCGTCTACGGACCGCGCTCGATGGACTGCAACACCGGAACGCCCTGGCCGACCCGCATGCCCTACACCGGTCCCTGCAAGGCGGGCTGGATCCATTCCCGCTATGTGAAGGTGACGGCCGGCTAGATGGCGAAGGCCGCATCGCGATCGACGTTGACGGCGGCCCTCGGCCACCGCGTACGGATCCGCCCGCCGGCCCTGGTCCGCCAGGGCACGGCGGAAACCCTCCGCCTCGAGCGCCTCTCCGGCGGCGGCCTCGATACCGTAGCTGCGGCGCGGGCCCTGGTCCGCAGGCATCTGCCGATCGGGGCCGCGCATCGGGCGATGACTCGTCTGTTCGACACGGGCGAGGCCGTCGTCGATGTCCCGAAGATCGAGGACATCGGCCGGCTCACCTCGGAACTGAACGCGGTGGGCATCGACGTTCTGCCGTCGTAGGCGGCATACGACCTGCCGGCGCGCCTTACCTGCCCTTGAGGCGCCAGCGACCGTCGTAGCCGACCCCCATTCCGCAGCCTATCCCGTTGCCATCGGGCTTCACCACTGCACCGCCCTTGGCGAAGGTGATCGACAGGTTCGGCTTGCCCTTGCTGCGCTCGTCGTCGATCACGAGCATGGTCTGCAATCCGGTCGGGCTCGCGATGCGGCCGGCCGTCTCCTCGATCGCGTCGAGATCGCAATCGTTGCCGCCGGCGCTGAGCGTCCGGATCGACACCTTGAGCGGTCGGGCCGCCGACATGCAGCCCAAGGCCTTGTTCCGATCGCAGGCGGACATGTCGGTCACCACCATGGTGCCGGTCGTCTTGTTGGCGGACGCGTACGTGTAGGTCCCCAATGCCTGGGCGGAAACGTCGGTCGCGGCGAGGACATACGCCCCAGCCAGCGCGGCGCCGAAGAGGCCGGTCCTGATCCGATCTCGCATGGTCTTCCTCCCGTCGTCGAACGACCTTGTCCGGTCGCGCGGAATCGATCCGCATCCGTACGACGCCTGCGCGGCCTCTTCCAGGCCGCGGCCGGCCGATCACTCGACGATCGCCGTCCTCGCCGGATCCAGACGCGCCGCCAGCCCCGGGATGCCGAAGGCGTCGTCGATCGCGCCGGCCGCGGACAGAAGCGTGCCGCGCGATATGCGGCCCTTGGCCAGACGGTCCGACACGTGCCCCGGCATCCGTTCATGGCGGTCGCGGTAGAGCACGAGGACCGCCGGATGGTAGACCCGTCCGAAGCCGCGGACGCCGCAGGCCGCGTGCCACGCGCCTTGAACCACGAACAGGCGGACGGCGGCGCCCCTTCTGGCGATCAGCCGCCTCGGCGCGCCCCAGTCGATCCCGCGGTCGTGACGAGGCAGGGTCTCGCGCCGGGTGAACAGCACTCGCTCCAGGGAGGGAGCAGTGCCGGGCTCCCGAGGCTCAGTACCCGTCATTGGCCTTCAGCACCTTCGCCGTATCGGGGGAATCCGGCAGGAGCTCGTACCAGCACCGGTCCGGCGATGCCGGTGGATCGGCCGGGTCGTAGGAGATCCTCGTCTCCCGGACGACGAGCTCGCCCGAGAATGCGACGTTGGATGGCGCCCCGCAGACCCTGACCGTCCAGAGCCGCGTCGCGCGCTCGCCCTGACGGTCGGATCCGGCGTCGAACATCTCCGATCTGCGCGGCGCCTCGTCGACGGACGATACGCCGTAGCCGCGCCGGACGAGCTTGCGCAGGACCCCGGAGAGCATGAGATCCGAGGTCGGATCCGTGGCGGAGAAGTGGTCGATGTCGAATGGCATGGCGCCAGGATGGCATTCCTTCGTGCGATCGCGAAACCGTACCTAGGCGGATGGTTACAAAGCCGTTGCTCCACCGGCGCCGAACGACCGCGGAAGGAGCGGTGGATTTTCGGCGGATCGGCCTATGATGCTCTCGACGGCGGAGCGAGGTCGCGAGATGGCAAGGCGAAACGGTCCCACCAATCGGAACGGTCTGGTCGGCGCCCATGCCGAGTTCGCGCCGGTGAAGCGTACGATGTCGGAGATCGTCTCGCTCATCGTGGAGCGGAAGAGAAATCCAGACGCGCCCGTGGCACGGATCTCGACGGAGGTGGCGCGGATCGAAGGCTACTCTCTCGTGCGCTACCGCCTGGAATCGGAGGAACTCCAACGCGACCTGGCCGCCGGCGGCAACACCCCTCACTCGACTTCGGACTACGCGGACATCCGGGCTGTCTTCGGAGTCCTGGACGGCGACGAGCGCCCGCAGCTCGTGCTCGACATCATCGACGACGGCGACGGTCCCCAGATCTCCTTCGCCATTCCCATGCCGGGCACCGAACTTCCGGCCGAGGTGGTGCTGGATATCCTGGACCGCATCGACGTGCCGGCGTCCTGGCGATGTGGAGCCGATTCCACGCTTGCCGATCTCTACGATGCCCATTGGGCCGCTGACGGCGGCTGGGAGCGGCAGGAGCCTCGCCATCTCGTGAAGGTGGAGTTCGAGCGGACCTGCTTCGCGACCCGACCGACGATGCGCGAGGCGGTGGACGTCTTCCTCGTGCCCCAGGCCGGACGGGACATCGCCGATCCGGACCCGGACAAGGCGTACTGGGCGAAGGACTTCTATCGCCGGGAGGCATGGGCGGAGTTCGGGGACATGCCTCGGAGCGGCGAGGTGCGGGCAGGCTTCTCGAGTTGGACGACCACGGGGGAACCGGAGATGGTCAAGGTGCTGAACGGTGCGCTCGATCGCGACATCGCCCGTCAGACCGCAGCCGCCGAACCGGATGCGCCGGGTCCTCGGGCCTCCTAGACGCGCGTCGCATCCCGCCTGGGCGCCCCGGAGCCATCGGTCCCGCCCGTCCGTCGCCTTTGACAAGGCCGGCGGGCGGACACAGGGTGCGAAGGAACGAAATCGCACCGGGCAACAGATGAACCACGTTCCGAGCAGCATCCGATCGACCGGCGCGGCCGTCTTCGCCACGGGCACGCAGCCCGACACCGCCATCCTGGCGATGACGGGCATGGGCATGATCGCGTCGGCCAAGCCCTACGTGGACGGCCAGGTGCAGCCCGCCAGCCTCGACCTGCGGCTGGGCGCGAAGGCGTGGCGGGTCCGGGCGAGCTTCCTGCCGGGGCGGAGCGCCACGGTGATGGACCGCATCGAACAGCTGGGCATGTTCGAGATCGATCTCACGGACGGCGCGGTCCTCGAAACGGGCTGCATCTACGTGGCCGAGATCCAGGAGAAGGTCTCGCTTCCGGTCGAGCTCCGCGGGACCGTGAATCCGAAGAGCTCCACGGGACGCCTGGACGTCTTCACGCGGATGATCGCGGACCGGGCCGTCGCCTACGATACCGTGGTGCCGGGCTATGCGGGCCCGCTCTACGCCGAGATCTCCCCCGGGACCTTCCCGGTCGTCGTTCGGGAGGGCTCGCGCCTGTCCCAGATCAGGTTCCGGTCGGGGCGATGCCGGCTGGACGATGCGGAGACGGCCGCGCTGCATGCGCTCGATCCGCTGACGGACGCGCCTTCTCCGTGCTTCGAGAACGGCGTGGCGTTCTCGATCGACCTCAAGGGGTTCGGGCCCGACCGGGTCGTCGGATACAAGGCGATCCCGTTCGCAGGCGCTGTCGACATGGACAAGGCGGCATCACAGCCTTGGCAGAAGTTCTGGGAGCGCATTCACGTACCTACTGACGACCTGCTGATTCTTCACCCGAGCACCTTCTATATCTTCGCATCGAAGGAGTCGGTGGCGGTTCCCTCCGATCATGCGGCGGAAATGGTGGCCTTCGATCCGATGCTGGGTGAGCTGCGTTGCCATCTGGCGGGGTTTTTCGACCCGGGCTTCGGGGCTTCGAACGGCGACGGGCCCAAGGCGAGGGGCGTGCTGGAGGTACGTTGCCGCGACGTCCCCTTCGCGGTCGCCGACGGTCAGGTGCTCGGGCGTCTGGTCTACGAACGCATGGCCTCGCGACCGGACCGTCTCTACGGCTCGGATTTGAAATCGAACTACCAGGGCCAGAGCCTGAAGTTGGCCAAACATTTTTATTGAGCAGACGTCGGCTCCGAAGGCTTCGCTTGGGCGCGTGCGCGATCGCTCCGCCGGCGGATCGCGTCCCGCCCGCGCGCCCGCGGCCCTTGCCGAAGGAATGGATCTCTGGAATTGTTCGGGCGGGGGGCGGCCGGCATGCACTCGCGACATTCGAAAGACGACGAAGACGACCGCGCTTTTGCGGCCGTGTGGCTATACGGAGCCGCGCTCTGCCATGCCTTCAACCTCCTTCCCATCATGGGGCTGCGGTTCGGCTCCGCGGGTCTCCCGCAGACCGCGTTCCTCGCCGTCTCCGCGATCAGCCTCGTCTTCATCTGCGTCTGGTCTCTCGCGTGCCTGCAGCTGCATCTGGGCGGCGAAGGTCGACGTACGGCGCTGGGCGTCGTTCTGATGCTTGGGGCAACCGCCGCGATCGCGATCGTCGGACCCGAGGGTTCCGGCGTCCGCAGGATGATGATCGCCAACGGGATCGCCGCCTTCGCGATGCTGGGCAGGACGTTCCCCTTCGGCCCCCTGGACGGCCTCTTCGCCTCGCGTCCCGCCCGGCTGCGCAGGACCGACGATCTCGCGGCCTGAACGATCCCGGTTGCCGTTTTCGAGGATGGCCGACACCTTCGGTGGGCGAGGATCCCATGAACAGACTATCCGCTCTCGTCGCTGCCGCGAGTGCCAATCTCGAATCCAGGGCGGAGCGCGCCCGGACCGTGGTCGAACCCCTATCGGACGTCGTCGAGCAGCTCCATGCGGCGGGGGTTCAGGCCTCCCTCACCTTGGACCCGCCGGTGCACGGCCAGGGCGGCGTCTGCGGAACGATGGTCGTCACGACCTTCCACGACCGGTCGCTGCCGGATGCGGTGTCCGTCTACGACCTGAACCTGAACCCGTCGCTCGGGACGATCCTGGTCTCGACCTACGTGCCGACGCCGGAGGAGGATCCGGAATCCTACGAGCTCGGTGCCCGGCCGGAGCCCGTCTGGGCGGAGGAGTTCCACGGTGCGGACGGCGGCTACGGTCGACGCAGCATCAACGAGCTCCGCGAGGAGATCGAACAGGCGTTCGTCGCCCGCGCCCTCCTGGCTCCGGGGCCCCGACCGTGAGTGCCGCCGACCAGTCCTACGATTGCGGCGACTGTCCGCTGTACGGCGGCTGCCTGCGCGTCTGCGCCCGGTCCCTGGAGCGCGAACGCCCTCCGGCGGTCCGCCCGCTGCGCGATCTCTTCGCGGCCGCCGAGCTCGACGGCCTCGGTCCCTGTCGCGGTTCGAACGCGCGGTCGACAGGCCCCGGACGACGTCCGGGCTACGCATCTTCAGAGGTCTCCCATGAAACATAGCGGACGCGTACTCGTCGTCGGCGGGGGCGGGGTCGGAAGCCTCGTAGCGGCGACCGCCGCCGTCGTGGCCGCCGGCCACCGCCATCGCCAGGGCACCGACGAGCCCCGCTGGCCGGGGAAGATCGATCGCGAGCTCGGCAAGGCCCCGCGGGTCAAGGACTGGGAATTCTCGAAGCGGAAGGGGAAACCGAAATGATCAAGCCCGAGATGGACGACCGCGTCGCCCGCTTGATCGCTGCGGCCGAGGCCGTTCGCGAGTGGGCCGTCGAGGGAGGCGATCGGGATGCCGTTCTGGACGCGCTCGACGCGGCCCTGAAGCCGATGTCCGAGGATGCCCGGCGCGTCAACCATCCGAAGCGCGGTCACGACTACGTCGTCGGCGGCGTCATCGAGATGCAGATCTCGAACGGCCCGTACGCTGGGGCGGAGGGGAAGCTGGTCCAGGTCTACCATGCCAAGGACGGCAAGGGCTGGGGTCGCTTCGTGGAGGAGTTCGAGGACGGCCGCTTCGTCCCGGCCGAGCGTCCGCTCGTTCACGAAAGGAGTTCACGCAAGGTTGCTTGACATAAAGTGCAGAGCTGCACATTATAAAAGTGCAACCTTGCATATGAGACCTGCATGTCCGTCAGATCGTACGAGCACTTACCGCCGAGCAGGTGCCTGAAGGGAGCGAGGGCGCTCATTGGAGACAGCCGAGCCTCGACCGCGCAGCAGCTCGGCATCCCCCAATCACTGCTCGCTGCGGCGGAGAAGAACGACGACGAAACGAGCGCCATTCAGGTCGTGATGTCGGCGTACCGCGAGATCGGTGTCGCTGTGAACGTCGCTCCCCAGGCCTGGATCGTGACGCGACGGCGGGGCGAGGGCGAAACCGAGGACGGCGTCTACGGATTGGCGACTGCGGCGGCCCGGAACGCCTCCGGCTTCACGCAGCAGATGCTCGCGACGTCGGCCGGCGTATCGCTCAGAACGGTGATCGCCCTGGAGCAGGGCGGCGGCGCCTTGAGGGCAACCCAGGATGCAATCGCCAGTGCGTTGCTTCGAAGAAACGTGGAGGTCATCAATCCGGGCGACAGGTGGGGATTCAGGCTGAACCTGGATGAGTCGGCCGAAGAACTCGATAATTCGGATAATAATCCGCCCGCCGCGGCATCGCAATACATCGAAGCACCGCTTTTCGATCCCGACATCCCGAACCTGATACGACTGCGTGTGGAAATCGAGCGGACGAAACCCATCGTGTGGAGGGAAATCCTCATCCCCGAGAATGCCACCTTCGAAGATCTGCATCGGACGATCCAGGTGGCGTTCGGGTGGCGGGACGAGCATCTTCACGAGTTCGACGCCGGCCTGCGCATCGGACCGGCGAGTCTCAACGAGGATGGGCCTGTCTCGGATGGGAAGGTTGTCGACGAACGGCTGGCGTGGCTCTACGACCTGTCGTCCGGTGCGAGATCGTTCGTCTATCTCTACGACTTCGGGGATAGTTGGCGGCACACGGTCTCCAGGATCGGGGTCGAAGCACGGATGCCCGGGGCGGCGTACCCCGCGGTGGTCTCCGGCGGATGCGCCGGACCCGTGGAGAATTCCGGTTCGAGCGAAGGGTGGAACGCCATGGCGCGTTCACTCCGACGGAGGAGCGCGAACGAAGACCTGTTGAACGGACTACAGCGCTTGGGGTACGGCCGCGACTACGATCCGGATCGGTTCGACATCCAAGCCGTGAACGAACATCTGGCCAACCTCGATTTCCCCATCGAAAAAACCTGGATGGACCAGTCTAAGCTCCGAGATCAGATCCACGTGGATGCTCCGTTTCTGCGTCCCCCGGCCTCCATCGAGCCGCGCAGGAGGCGAGCCGCCAGAAAGTCCGCAGACGGCTTTACCGTTCTCGCGGTCGAACCTTTCGGGGAGGCCAGATATGAGGTCGAAGGACTTGGTGCTGAACCGAACCAGGGGGTGTTAGAGACTGCGAGCAAAAAGATGGACGGCCGGGTCGTTCAGACCCGTGGCCTCGCGGGGCAGCTGCTCATCTACCTCCTCGAGTACGCCGCCGACGTCGTTTCATACGGCGGCTTTCCGGTACGTATCGTCTACAACGACGGATCCGACGAAGCCGTACTGATCCCGGATTACGAGGTATTCCTTACTGACGGCCGCAGGATTCTCGTTCAGGTCGTCACCGAGCATAACTTCCACCTTCTGCAAGACTACCTCCTACTTCGATCCAAGCTCGCTGGCCTGGGACATATCCTGGCCGTACTCCCGAGTGGATTGTTCGAAGCCAGCGAGATCAAGGTGGCATACGAGCTCCGACGTTTCGCCCCCGCTCCCTGGGAGAAGCCCGACACCTCGGCCGCCGAGTTTCTCGCAGATCTCACGCGCAAGCACGGGGTCATCCCTATGAAGGATGCCATCAGGATCCTTCTGGAACATGGTTTCGCCGACACCGGAGGCAGGACCGGCGGCACATCGGAGAACCGGGTTCTCTATCGAATCCTAAGCTGCGTCGCCTCAGGCGCCATCTCGATCGATGCGACTGTCTCTGAGGTTCGCATTTCGTCGATCGGAACTCCCGAGACCTTCGCTGGAACGATGTCGTTCGGACGCCTGGTCGAAGAGGCGGATATCCGTAGCGCTCCGACCAGCGGCGTAAAGGCAAGGGCCCGCAGGCGGCCTGCCTCGCGAGCGTGACAGGCGGAACAGGTCGGAAGCGGACGTCGGGACGGCATGTCGAAGCTGCATTGAGGCCCGAACTCGCCTGGGACTGGGACGGTCAGATCAGCCCAGGTCGCCGAGATCGGCGAGAAAGCTGCGTTCGAACTCCGGCCTGTTGATCTGGAGATCGCGATGCTCGGCCATCCAGTCGAGCATCCGCTGCTGCAGTCCCATGCCGAAGCTGCCGCCCCTGGCGACGTAGCCGGGCCTTAGTCCGAAGGCATCCTCGAGGCAGCGGATCCGGAAGTCGCGGTTGACCTCCGCATCGACTTCCGCCGCCCAGGCTGCGAGTTCCTCCCTGAAGGAAAACATCCGCCAGATGTGGATATTGCCCGGGCACCCCCCGATCCGGTGCAGCAGGCTGACGCCGATGCCGTCGGGTGAGACGTAGGGTTCGCCCATGGGACGCAGCTCCTCGGTGGTGATCGATCGTACCTACGTTCGCGATCGCCCGACCATTCGGCCCTGGCGTCCTCTTCGGCAGGATGTGCGCGTGCGCCCTCTTCGGGTGCATGCAGTCGAATCCGAAAACGGTTCCTTCAGCAATGCCTGAATCGGAACCATGCCGTAAAGGTTTCGGCAACATGGGACCGCGCAACCTTGTGCGATCTCGGAGACGATGTCGTGAACGCTGATATCAATGGCATGCTGGCGTGGCTCAAGGAGCCCCGCGTACATCTGATGGGTACGAAGGTCGGCATCTTCTGCAGGACCGGCTTCGTCGAGGCGGTGCAGGATGCGTCCTACGACGTGACCTGGAACGAGCACGTCGGAACCGACTGGGTGTCGGTCCCCTACCCTCTCGCCAACGGCCGTTGGGTCCGCGACGACATCTATCATCATCACTACGTGCAGCGCTCCAAGACGGTCGGGCGCAACAAGATCGTCGTCCGGATCGATGGCAGCGATGCGGAGGCCAACGTCGACAAGGGCACCGATCACTTCTGGTTCGACAAGGATGTCGAGTTCAGCCGTGGCGACCGGGTCGTGGTCGTCGTCGCTGATTTCAGCAGGATCATCCTCGTCAACGAGACGAAGCGGTTCCAGATCTTCACCGGCACATCCTACTCGGGCAGCCCCGATGCGGATGGGCCGCTCCAAGCCGTCGGACGACGTCTCGCCTCCTTCCCCGTCACCTTCCTGGCCCTGATCCTCTCTTTCGGGCTCGCATGGGCCGCGGCGGCGATCCTGCCCATCGGCGCGTGCGTCCTCATCCCGATCGCGTTTCTGATCGTCAAAGCGGCTGCCGCAAGCGCCTGGAACGCACGGCGGGAAGTCTACGCGCGTCGGGTTCGCGATGCCTGCGAGAGCGCGTTGAAGCGGCTCGAGCTCGTGCGCAACGGCATGGATCCCGAGAAGGCCCATGCCGAGGCCTTCGGAGACATGTCGGGCATGTACGCGCCCGTCGCCAGGAAGCCGTGGCTGGTCGGCGTTTGCGAGGCCCTGGGGGCGACCGCGCTTCCTCCGCTGGGCAGCCGCCAGTACTACGAGGAATACCTCACCCAGCTTCAGGCGGAGAAGGCGGCCGAAGGTCGGAAGCCTACCGAAGCGGAGGCTCGGGTCGCGGCGAGGGCCTTCGACGTCGCGAGCCGAGAGTACGGCAAGGCCTACGTCGAGCATCGGGGCAAGGTGCCCGAGGCGGTCGTGGCGGCAATCGGTCAGCGACAGGAGATCGCCACGCGTCCCGCACGCCCCGACCGTCACAAACGGGTCAAGAAGAAGACCGGCGTCGACGCCGAATGGGAGATCCATTGGGGTCGTCCGCGGTGGCCGGCCCGGCAGGAACCCCAATACACTGAGCACCTCTTCAAGCAGATGGGCTGGTTCGACGAGGCCTGCAGGAACGGGACGATCCCGCCTCTGCCGCCGGCCTACCACCCGGACGGCCGGGAGAAGCTGCAGCTCCGGTCCCTCGGCTACGACCCCGCATACCCGCAAGCGGCCCGTTCCAGGGCAGCCTGACCTCTCAAATGCGGCCGCCCGTCATCCCCTTATGGGCGGCCCTGCCTTCCTCCGTGACCGTCCAGCAGGCGAAGCGCTCCCGGACCACCCACCCGCGGCCCAGCATCTGCCGCATCCGGTTGCCGCCCAGGGAGCAGGCCTTCTCGGTGTTGAGGCCCGGGTCGAGCGCCCTCCCGAGATCCCCGGTGCTGACGATCCTCGGGTCGCCGACCATCGCGTTCAGCGCTCGGACCAGATCGCGGCTGGGCGGCTTCGTGCCCGGAACCGGGCTCAATGCCTGCAGGGCGGCCGCCAGCACCTCGGCGATGCGACCGCGCGCGGGCAGCGGCGCGTCGGCGTCCGCGATCTCTCCAAGGAGATCGCGGACCGAAAGAATGGTCGCGTCCAAGGTGCCGGATCGGCAGATGGACCCTTCGTCGGTCGCCGATCGCACCCTGTTCTCCTCGAAGTCCATGCTCTCTCCTCGTCCGATAGGTGAGCCCGCAGCGGGCGGGGCGCCATCCCCGCATCGTGAGGTCCCTGATGCGAGTGCCAAAGGATCGTACGGAACGCGTCCCTACGCACCGCCGGGCTGAGACGTTGCTTTCCCCTTCAAGCGGAGGCCGTTTCCTACCGGGGCACGCTACGGGCTCGCCTATCGGACGATCGCCCGCCCCTTCACGTGCCGGCTTCGGCGGCTTCGATCAGGGTCGACAGCCAGTCTCGCAGTACCCTGGATTCGGCGAGAGACAGGTTCGTGAGCATCGGCCCGCCGGCGCCGTCCGGCAACGTCATGCCGATCTCGGCGATCATGCCGTCTGGGTCGTCGTGGATGGGTCCGTAGTGCAGTCCGCTGTCCTCCAGCAGGTGCCTCGTGTTCGACGGCATTCCCGATCCTTCCCATTCACGAGCTTGCCGGAGGAGGCGCTCCGGTCGATCCATCGTCGGACACGGCCGTCAGGACGGCTGCGATCCCCTGCCGATGCATTCGGTGATGTAGCCGGCGGCCGCCTTGGCGATCCGGTCGAAGCTCGCCGTGGTCTCGGGGTCGCTGGCCCGCAGCTCCGCGAGGCAGGCGGCGGCGTCCCGGCCGGGCGGCCGCCGGAAGTCGCAGGCGGCCTCGGCGATCCGCAGGGTCAGCTCCGCGAAGTCGATCTCGGCGACGAAGACCGTCCTGCGCCCGGCCTCACCCATGCCGGAGGTCCCGAGGCCCGGGATGCCTCGTCGGGGGCGTCCGGCGGGCCGCCATCGCGTTCAGCACCGCCGCGAGGCGCATCTCCGGGCTGAAGGTGTCGATCGGCGTCACGGGCAGGATTCCGCGCGAGGCGAAGATCGCACCCTCGATCAGGGCCTGGATGTGGGCTTGATAGGCGGGATCGTCCGACGGCTTGCCGTCCGCCACGACGTAGACGGGCAGCGCCTGCAGCAGGAAGACGTCGTCGAACAGATCCCGGGTGAGTGCGATGCATCGATCCCGGTAGGCGACGACCGCCCGCGAAGCCGCATCCTCCAGTCCCGCGTGCATGCCGACCTCCGCCATCAGGTACGCGAGCATGTCGAGCGGCGTGCGGTCGGTGATGCGGTCGGCTGCGTCGAGCTGGATCTCGCGCTCGTACAGGTCCAGGACGCGGCTCTGCATCGTCAGCCGTTCGACGACGCTCATCCGCGCCACGGACTCGTATCCGAGCGTCCTGGCCAGACGGCCGAACGAGCCGTCGTAGAAGGCGATGCCGCCCCGGGCCGCGACCGCGCGGGCAAGGGTCGTCTTTCCGGAGCGGTGGCTCCCTGCAAGGCCTAGGATCATCGTATGGCTCCGGTCATCGCATTCTGGTGGACGAGGCGGGCGCGCGCGGTTCGTCGGAGAAGGCCGCGTCGTCGTAGGTCAGATCGTGGTCGTGCTTGCACGCGCTGAAGCGCGCGCACCAACCCGAGGTCCACTGCGCGTGCGACCTGGGTTGCCGCTTCTCGTCGAAGGGATTGTCATCGCTCTCGACGTCGGCGGCGTGGGCCAGCCAGCCGTCGAGGAAGGCTTCGGTTTTGTCCATGCCCGTTCTCCGTCCGCCTACCCGACCGCTGCACCGGCGGGGCGGATCCGTCCGTCCACGATCAGGCCCATCCGCTCCATCGAAGCGTAGAGCGCCTCGGCCAGCTGTTCCCTTCCGGCGGATGCGCCCGTTCCTTCGACGACGACAATGTCGACCACCTTGCGCTCGCCGTCGAAGAGCGCGTCGGCCAGCCTGTCGAAATGGGGTGTGCTGCTCATGTTCATGTCCTTCCCGACGCCGGCGCGACCTCAGCGACTTCCTTCCGGCCGGGGTACGCATCCAATCCTTTTCGCAGTGTCGACCAGTGAGCGCCTGCTTTGCCAATCGGCCGGATCTACGTCGCCGAGCTTGTCGAGGATCGGCCGACATTGCGGCGAATCCAGAGCCTCTCGAAAGCTTGGGCAGTGAATGTCGGGATATCCAGCATACGCGCAGGGAGGCGGCCAGGGATAGTTCCTTACGAGGCCGCCCTTCGCCGATGCGGCATGCACGCCAAGTACTCCGCATGCAGCGATCACAGTCACGACGGCGAAGGATCGAAGCTGCTTGGTCATTCGAATGCTCTCCGTGTCTTCGACGAGGCTGCGCCGCTCACAATTGCAACGCGTACTGGCCGGAGCCGACCCGCTGCGCAACCGCCGCAGCCGTCTGCCGGACCTTCGCCTGCCAGTTCCGTCCATTTGCCTTCGCCTTGGGATGGTGCTCCAGGGCCTTGTAGAGGGCGGACAGGCTGGCCCGGCCTCCGAGCCCCCGGATCGCATCCATGACGACTTGTCGCCACGCCGGCATCGGCGGATCGACGTTCAACGCGAGATGGATCATCACCGGCCGCTTGAGGGCCAACACCTTCCCTGGGATCCCGCTGTCGAGCAGGCGGGCGACATCCTCCGCGCCGAACGCCGCAAGCACCGAAGGCGCGCCGCCGTTGCGACCGGGCGTCCCGTCCGGATAGCAGAACGAAACCCGACCCTTCAGCATGAGGACGGCGTCGGCCTCGTCCCAGACGTAGTCGTGGAAGGCCTTCGTCTCCGTGCGGGCGAACGTGAAGGCGGTCCCCCGGCCGTGGCGCGCGAGCAGCCGGAGCCACGTGCCCAGGGCGCGGCCGTAGGGCGGGTTCAGCCATACGCGTCCGAACCAGGGAAGGAGCAGGCCGTTCTGCGCCGGCCACGTGTAGTGGGTCCGCGCGGTCGCCCACGGCTTGGGATCCGGCGCGGCGCAGGGGTCGAGGTCGAACGTTCCGAGCGCCTGGAGGATGCTGAGTGGAGTCAGCCACGTATCCGTGCGCGTCTTCCGCGTCTTCTGATGCCCGCCTATGCCGAGTCCTTCGCCCATGGATTCCGTTCCGATGCTCCCCCTGGGAGCGGATCCGGGATCCTATGCCGCTTTTAGGCCGCAAAGGAATGGATAAACCGAAGGAATGGTTGACGAGTTGTGGTTCAGTTTTCGCCTGCCCCTGCGCGGCGATACTCGACGGGCTCGTCGGCCGCGGCCTGACTGGCCTTCTCCGCCTTCCATTTCTCGATCCGCTCGCGCAGGGCGAGGATGTGGGTGATGCGCGGGTCCTGCCGGCGCACCTCCTCGCGCAGCTTCCGGATGGCCTCCGCCTTCGCATTGGCCTCGCGCTCGGCCTTGGCCTCCTTCTCCTCGGCCGCAGCCTTCGCCGGGGTGTCGAAGAACTCCTCGTAGGCGCTTCCTCCCGCTGCGGCCGGCGTCATCAGCGCGCCGTGGCGAGCCATCTGGCGGAGATCGGCCATCTTGCCCTTGGAGGCGTACCAGAACCACGTCCCGCCGACCGAGGCGACGACGAGCCCCAGCATCCCGAGCGAGGCGAACAGAAGGAACTGTCCGACAGCCCGGATGCGCTGGGCCCGGGCATGTTCGGCCGCCGACGGCGACCTCTGGTACGTGTGCATGCTCCGCCTCCTGGATGCCTCGAAGAAACAGGATACGGCGTTCCTTCGCAAGGGCGGTCGAGAGCAGCCCTTCGTCGTCCTCAGGGACGCGGGGCGTCCTCCGCGACGTAGACGGCTCCTTCCCTCCGGACGACCTCGATCACGTCCTCGATGATCTCGGCGACGGGCCGCGAGAAGTCGATCGTCTCGAGGTCCTCGACGTAGAACCCGTCGAGATCCAGCACGAAGCCGCGCTGCAGGGCGTCGAGCACGTCCCCGCAACCCTGCGCCTGCGCCACCTCGGGATGTCGCGTCCGCACGAATTCGGCGATCTCGCTGCTATGAAGGCTGCGGGTGCACTTCATCCAGATCTGGAAGGCCCCCCGGCCGTGCGCCCAGGCGTCGACGGACGGGAAGACCGCCTCCACGGTGCGTCCGGTCCTACCGTTGGCCGCCCGCCACCGGCCCAGGATGTCCAGCCGCTCGTCGACCAGGGCGCATTCCTCGTCCGACCATCCCGTGAGGTCCTGAAGCGTCGCGTTCCGCATTGCATCCCTTCGAAGGTTGTGACGGGCTCGCACGCCTAGTCGCGGCTGCGCACGATCCGGCAGGCCGGTTCTTTCGCAGAAGATGCGGTTCGTTCACTACGAGGCAACCTTCGTCGTCGAAGTAGCGGTGGATCGCCCTCGGCCTTCGTGACTTCACGTTGCATGCCTCGGCCCGGCGCGGCACAGTCCTCTCGCCCGCACTCGTCAGGAAGGACCTGCGTTGTCCAAGATCACCCGCGCGCTCGCCCTCGTCGTGGCGATCGGCTTTTCCGGCGCCGCCGAGGCGCAGACGACGCTCCGCGTCATCGACACCGCTCCCAACGACGTCCTCAACGTCCGGGAGTTTCCGACCTCGAACGCACGCATCGTCGGGGTCATCCCGCCGGACGGCCGGGGGCTCGTTCCCTCGGGCGAGCGCAACGGCAACTGGGTCTTCGTCCGATACCGGAAGGTCGAAGGCTGGGTCTCGAGCCGCTTCGTGTATCCGGAGGCGCCCCCCTTGCGTCGCGGGCGAAGCCTCGAGGACGAGAGCGAGTAGATGCCCGTCGGCCGACCGGCGCCCCTTCTTCTCGGCAGCCTCGCGATCGCCGTCGCCTGCGCCGTCTCCGCAGCTCCGGCCCTCGGTCGGTCCGACGGGGGAGAACTCGCCCAGGCCTACTGGAGCTCCCGTCCGAACGCCTTCCGGCAACCGCAGCTCGTGAGCGCGGAGGTGCCGGTCGTCGGCTGTCCCGTGAGCGGCATGGCCGACGACGTCGCGCCACCCAGGACCCCGCCCTCGACGCGCGTGCTGGTCCCGCAGGGCGCAGCCGCCTCTCTGGCCTATTTCACGACCCGGGAGGACGCCTCCCGCGGCGTGCTCGGCCCCAGGTCCTGGTCCTGCCACGGCCAGTCGGGTTCGGACGGCGACGTCCTCTACGTCGTCCCCGGGGACGCGGTGCTCGACCAGGAGAACGGCGGCTACAAGGGCCCGATGGTGCGCCGCCGCGTGGCGGAGGGCTCGACCTCCGGTCGGTTCGAGGTGGCCCGGGTGGCCGGCCGGATCTTCCCGCAGGCCCGTCGGTTCGCCGAGGGTGTCCGGTCGGAAGGTATGGACGAGCCTGGGACCTACGCCTTCACGTCATGGCCGTCCGACCGCGTCGAGCGGCTCGACGACGGCGTCGCGGCCTATGCCACGCCGGGCGGAGCCCAGGGGACCGGGCGCCAGGGCAAGCCTCCCTACGGCCCGGACGAGACCACGGGCGTGGTGGTGTTCGAGACCTCATCCGAGGGCGATCCCTACCTCCTGCAACTCGACGTCAGGCTGGGAGGCGCGGCCGATCTGCCGTCCACCGCGATCGTCACCGCCTTTCTCGCCCGCCTGAACAGATCGGTTCCGGCGCCGCAACCCGCGGCCGCGCCGGCGCGCGCCGCCCAGGGACCTTCCGCCGATGCAATCGTCAGATCGTTCTACGAGGCGTTGGCACGCGCCGACGGCAGGGCCGCGGCCGAGCTCGTCGTTCCGGAGCGGCGGACCACCGGTCCCTATGCCCCGGAGGCGATCTCCAGGTTCTATTCCACCCTCTCCGAGCCTCTGAGGGTGATCTCGGTCCGATCCCTCGGCGGCGACGCGGTCGAGGTCCGGTACCGCTACCGCAAGCCGTCCGGCGTCGCATGCGACGGCGTCTCGGTCGCGACCGTCGTCCGGTCTCCGGGCGGCACCTTCATCTCCCGCATCAAACCGTCGAACGGCTGCTGATCGATGACCTCCATGCGCCGTACCGTCCCGCTTCTCCTCGCCCTCCTCTCCGCCACGGCCGCAGCGGCGGCCGAGAGCGACTACGCCCTCACGTGCGGTCGAGAGATCGTCGATGCGCGACGGGGCACGTCCCGTCCCGCCGGCACGCCGGTATCGGCCAAGGTCCATTTCACGGGCACGACGTCGTCGCGGGCGGAGGCGGACGGCGGCCGCACCCGTTATGCGGATCTGGTGCTGAGCATCTCGGGGAGCCGGCTGAAGGGCGGAGCTGTCGAATGTTCGAACTTCGATAGCTCCACGACCTACGACGGTCCTTTCGGCCGCACGGGCGAAGGCTCCACGGTCTGGGCCTTCTCGAGGGAATTCGGCGCCTTCACGCTGCGTCACGGAGGCCGGTGGTACGTCTGCAAGCGGACCTGAGCCATCCTATTCCCGAACGGTAATCAGAGCGTGATATTACCGTTCGGGAATGAACTGCGGCTACTACCGTTCGGTCATAACAACACCGTATGATCGTTCGGTAATATCCTTGAATTATTCCCGAACGGTAGTAACATGCATAGCGAGGGACATCGCCATGCATGTGAGTAGCACCAGGGATATCGGACTTCTCGTCAGGGCCAGTCGCACGGAGAAGGGCTGGACGCAGGCCGACCTCGCCCGGAACGTTGGGACGACGCAACGCTGGATCTCCGAGATCGAGAACGGGAAGGCGACGGCGGAGATCGGCATGGTTCTGCAGACCCTGTCGATGCTCGGCATAAGGCTCGAGGCGGGCGTGCCCGCAGCGCCGCGCCGCTGGCCCGATGGCGAACCCCTGCAGGACCTGGCGACCGGCTCGGATCTCGACGATATCGTCGACGGCCCGGGATACAGGCCATGAGCCGCGGCGAGCCCCGGGAGGACGGCGAGCTCGCCGTGCTGCTGTCCGGACACCGCATCGGTTCCGTTCGCCAGCTGCGGAGCAGCGGCAAGCTCCAGTTCGAGTATGCCCCCGAGTGGCTCGAGGCCGGGCGGGGGCTTCCCCTGTCCCTGTCGATGCCACTGGTCTCCCCGACGCACGGGAACGGCCCGATCTCGGCGTTCATGTGGGGGCTGCTGCCGGACAACGAGCAGATCCTGGACGGCATCGCCAAGCGGCACCAGTGCTCGTCCCGGAACCCGTTCGCGCTGCTGCGCGCAACGGGGGAGGATTGTGCCGGAGCCGTCCAGTTCGTGCGGCCGGAGCGGCTCGAGGCGATCGCGGAGGGCGCCGACGAGATCGAGTGGCTCGACGAGACCGCCGTGGCGGAGCGGATCCGCCTCCTGCGGAAGGACGCCGGATCCGTCGGACGCATGGCGAGCGATCCCGGCAGCTTCTCCGTCGCAGGGGCTCAACCCAAGACCGCTCTCCTGAAATCCAAGGACGGGATCTGGGGCATTCCGAGCGGCAGCACGCCCACGACGCACATCCTGAAGCCCTCCTCGCTGGGCCTCGCCGGCCATGTCGAGAACGAGCACTTCTGCCAGCTGCTGGCGCAGGCGGCCGGCATGACGTCCGCGGTGTCCACCGTGGAGCGGTTCGAGGACGAGGTGGTGATCGCCTCGCGGCGCTACGACCGCCGCACGATGCCGGACGGGCGCGTGGTGCGCATCCACCAGGAGGACGCCTGTCAGGCGCTGTCGGTGCCGCCCTGGTCGAAATACGAGAAGGACGGCGGTCCGGGCGTCGCGCGCATCATGAACGAGATCCTGGCGTTCTCGAGCCGGCCGGCCGTCGACCGGACCACGTTCATGGACGCGGTCGCCTTCAACTTCGTCGTCCTCGGCACCGACGCGCACGCCAAGAACTTCTCGACGCTGCTGGCGGCCGGCGGCGCCATGCGCCTCGCGCCTCTCTACGACATGGCCAGCGTGCTGCCCTACCCGCACATTCGGGACGCCGGCGATCTGAAGCTGGCGATGTCGGTCGACCGATACTACCGCCCTGGGGATGTCCTGCCGCGCCACTGGTCGCGGCTCGCCCAGCGCGCCTCCTACGCCCCGGACGCCCTGCTGGGTACTCTGGGACGGTTCGTGCGGGAGCTCCCGGATCTCGCGGCCGACGTGGCCGCACGATGCCGAGAGGAAGGCCTCGACGATCCGGTGATCGCCGATCTCGTGGACGGAATCGCGGATCGCTGCGCCCGGCTCGCCGCCCAGTACGCTCCGCTGGCGGAGGACGCACCGTCGGGCCCGGCGCCCTGAAGCGTCAGCGGAGCGGAACGGACCAGTGCGTCCGTCCGGTCGGGCAGCACCTCGAGTCCGAGTCGCGCATCGTCGCGGTGTCGAATTCGACCTTCCCGCCGCGGAAGGCGACGTTGCTGGGCTCCTGGCCCAGGACGCGCTCCGCGGTACGGACGAAGCGCCACCCTCCCCCGTCCTTCCGGAACACGGCCACGGCGAACTGCTGCGCGTTGCCGGTCGGATCGTTGATGTAGGTCGCGAAGGCCACGGCCTCGTCGCCGGAGGGGGCGTATTTCACCTCGATGTTCGTATCCAAGCCGAAGCGACACGGAGCGTCGTTGCCCTTGCGGTCGTAGCAGGCGAGAGACCGATCCGTCGTGAACCATCTCTTCACGGCGTCCGCGGCCGGACCTTGTGGAACGCCGCCCGCAAGGGCGGAATGCGACAAGGCCAGCAGCACGCCCGAGGCCCAAAGCGTCGATCTCATCATCCTGACATTTCCCGATTGCGCCTGCGATCATGGACGATGGACGCTAAGGACCGGATAACGGGACAATGCAAATGCGCCGCAGTCGGCGTTTCACCCCTCAATGAGAAATCGCGAGCCCTTCCAGCCCGATACCTCGGCCGCGAACGGTCGCGCGGAACCCGTTCCTTCGTCGGGTGGCCCGGGCCCCGCCGCTCGGGATCGATTTGCGGTTTTCGAAAGCCGGGGCAATCCTCGGGAAAGGATCTGGAGGCGGCCATGAACGTGCACGACTGGAACTGGTGTCTCAACGACGACGAGACCATGGCCGCCGACGCCAACCAGGCCACCCGCGAGGGCTGGGTCCTCGTCAACGAGGGCGGCGGGGAAGCGCGGCTCGAGAAGATCGACTGCCTCGGCATCCTCGATGACGATGCGGATGCCATCTACATCGTATGCCGCGCCGCCGCGGACGGCAGCGAGTATCATGTCGCCGCCCTCGACCACATCCGGACCCACAACGAAGAGGAGTGGGACCTCATCGCGAAGTACGTCCAGACCAATCCGATCGACTACAAGGGCCGCCAGCAGCCGGCATTCGAGGACGTGGTCGCCGCCGTAGACGCGTACGCGATGACGGATCCGGCATACCGTGCAAGGAGCGAGGGCTGGGTGCTCGTCGACGAGGGCGATGGCGAAGCCCGGATCGAGAGGATTGAGGACCCGGGTATCCTGGAGGACGACACCGACGCCCTGGATCTCGTCTGCAGGCGCGCCGCCGAGGGCAGCGAGTACCACGCGGCCGCGCTCGAGCACGTCCGGACCCACAACCCCAAGGAATGGGCGGCGATCGAGGAGCATGTGCGTGGAGGCGGCGTCGACTATCACGACCGCCCGCGGCCGGCCTTCGAGGACGTGGTCGACGCCGTCAACGCCTATGCGTTCTCCAAGATGCGGGAGATCGTCGACGCCGCCCCGGTCTGGTCCATGGCGGCCTGAGTCCCTGGCTGCGGCCCGGGTCTAGATTTCTCATCGCGAAATCTGAATGGGTCGCCCCACGCGGATGGTAGCCATCTCCCGGTCGGGCGCAGCGGCGCCGCGAGGAGAGCGACATGTCCGCACGTAGTTTGATCGAGTCATACATCGCCCGTCACGGAATGACGGGCGAGCGCCTGGCCGAGACCGTGGTCTGCGCCATGTCCAACGGCGACATGGGCGAGGTAAACAGGTTCGTCGAGGATATGGCGACGGAACCTTGGTTCCGGGCGATGGTCGAGCGGTGGCCGATGCTCGGCTACGAGATCTGGTCGTCGCCCGAGATCATGGAGGCGGAGCCGTCGATCGAGGACGCCCGCTCGATCCTGACCGGGCACGGCGCCTCCAGGGAGGCGGCCATATTCAGCGAGATCCGGTTGCAGCCTGTCGATCCAGGCGTGCTGGATTGGCTGGAAGGCCGCCTGTGGGACGCCTACGCTCCGAACGACTCGACGCTTCCGATCGCGATCGACGCACTGCGCTACCTCGGTCCCGAAGCGTTCCCCGAAAACGAGGAGACCTGGGTCCAGATGATGCAGTCGCTTGCATCCGCCTCGCACGTCCTCGGCCAGCTCGGACCACGCCCGGCCCAGATGCTCGGCGCCGACGGTCTGCTGAAGGTCATGGCGATCGTCGCGGCGAGGTCGGATCCCGAGCGGCCGGGGCAGATGGACTGGGAGCTTGCGGCGGACTTCGCCCGCGCGGCCTTCGGTCCGGCAGGTGTGGATCTCGTCGACGATTTCCGGACGGATGCCGACAGGGTCGCGTACGCGCATGCGATCGCTTCCATGCCTGTTCCCGTGAAGCCCACGACCTCAGGCGGCCCCAGGGCCTAGGTCTCGACGGTACGACCTTGGTCGCGAGCGGATCGGTCGACGCCTCGCTCCTTGCGCGGTAGCTGGTCTCAGAAGGACCGGTCGCGCGGGGCCGTACGTACGGATCGTGCGAATGCGGTCGGAGGAGCGAGGCTCCCCAGGATGGCGGCGGACAGCGCCTCGCCCAGCTGCATCCAGGTATTCTCCTTGAGGTCGTCCGGCATCGATGCGTCGTCGCCCCGGATCTTCGACTTGAAGGCGTCGTGATCCATCCTGCCCTTGAGCGCGCTGCACCGGTGGCAGGCGGGCACCTCGTTGCCGGCCGTCGCACGGCCGCCGGCGGATCGCGGCTTCATCAAGGTCACGCAGAGGTAATCCGAGCCCTCCGGCAGGGTCAGGGAGTCGTCGCCGCAAGGCAGGAGGGCCTCGTCGTCGGCGAGACGGGCGTGGCAGTACGTGCACCGTCCTTCGGTCAGATCGTACGCGCGCTGCCGTCGGGGCGTCCGCATCATCGTGAGCACTCCTTCCTGTGGCCGTCGCCGGACAGGATGGCGTTCCATTGCTTCATGTCAATGCGTTGGTGGGTGCATATTTGCGACAGGGGCCGGCAGACGCCTGTGGAAGGATGCCATTCCTTCGTTCGCGGGGTTGCGCCTTGTGCGCTGCGATGTAGACAGGGTTCATCCACTGCGACGGACCGGTGCGGGGACGACCCTCGGATCGCATCTCAGATAGCGTGCCGGTGGTGCAGGGGCGTCGACCCTCAGCCCGATCAGCAAGTCGACGTCCCTGCCGCTACGCCCATCCCATCCTTCGTCGCCTTCGCCCGCGGCCGGTCGCGGCCTGCCGCAGCGTCAGCCGGCCGGCGCGGACCGCCATGAGGGCCGGATCTCGTCCATGAGTTCGACGTAGCGCTCCTCCGTGATCTCGCGGTCGATGGCGGCGGGGTACATCCATCCTTCCCGGCCGTGTTCGTCCCGCACCTTCACCTTCACGCGGCCGACCTTCAGCACCTCGAATACGGACAGCCCCCCTGTCTTGAGGCCGTTGTCGTAGAGAGAGGCCGCCTTCGTGCCCGCGCGGATGGCCTCCAGGCGCATCAGTCCCGCCCCTCCGAGACCGGATCCACGCCATCCTGCCGCTCGGTCGATGCCGGGTCCGCCGCTGCCACCCAGGGCGCGACGATGTCCGACGGCGTCTCGGAGAGTGGAAGCCTGCGGCCGCTGACATGCCATGTGCCGTAGCCGTGCGGCCGCACCTTGCCTCGGAACTCGCGCCAGACCGATCCGCTCGCGGCGAACATGGTCGATCCCGGCTCCGGAGGGGCTTTCACATCGCGGATGGTGATGCGGCGGCCGTCGCGGCTTACGTAGTCCCCAGGACCGACGATCACGATCGGGAGGTCGTTCGGCGCTGGGCTCGGTGGTACCCGACCTACGGCACCCCGCTCTAAGGCGTTTGAATTCATGAAGTACCTCCCGAGGCCGGCGTTCTGTGCACCGGACCCGCGGCGCTCTGACGACTACCATCCTTCGGAAGGAATGAAGGAATCATTGCGGCCCTCCAAAGGAATGGCGCAACAATCCCGCTGTGGCGAAGATTTTTTCGTACGCCGAAGGAACGATTTCGTATTGCCGTTCCGCGCCGGCTGCCTCAAGAGGTAGTTATCTTAGGAATGATCTGCCCATGTCGTTGCTTCGTCGTGCGATCGCGAGCGTCCTGTCGGGTGTGCTGGCCTTCG